>VFQT010000722.1_pt1 | contig 45455 bp, 47 predicted proteins | sample 3512381 | NCBI WGS metagenome assembly VFQT01 (sample SAMN10412376, study PRJNA504923) | tailings metagenome | isolation source: Relicate 2 Philex TSF3 active mining site | place: Philippines: Tuba, Benguet | collected 2017-08-29 | reverse complement strand
TACAGCCGCTGGTGCTTCCGCATGATGGACATGCGTGGCAGGAACCTGCACGCTGCATCTGCACACCACACAACATGCACATTGGTGCATCGCTGTGTGCTGGACGCTTCATGCCTTCTGGCGCTGAGTGATCAGACACTGGCGCGGTGGGAGCAAGTCCCAATTCCAGCTGTGTCACAAACTCAGACACTGATGGTGCAGTCTTTGGATCCGTCGCCATCTCGCTGCCATTGGTGGTCTCGACGAAGGTTTCTTCAACACCAGGAAGTGTTGGCTGAATGCGCTCGTCGCGGCTGAAGATGCCGAGCTCTGCGCGCTCTTCGTAGGTCATGTATTCCAAGGCCAAGCGGCGGAACAAGTAATCCATGATGGACGATGCGATACGAATATCTGGATCATCGGTCATACCTGCTGGCTCGAAGCGCATGTTGGTGAATGCCTCCACGAATGCTCGCAAGGGCACACCGTACTGAAGACCGTACGAAATGGACTTTGCGAATGCATCCATGATGCCCGACAACGTGGAACCCTGCTTTGACACAGTGAGGAACATTTCGCCGGGGCGACCATCTTCGTACTCACCGATGTTTGCAAAGCCCTTGCAATCAGCAACACGGAACTCGAAGGTGCGTCCACGACGTGAACGTGGCAACTTCTGACGAACTGGCTGCGTGACAATCTTTTCAACAACGCGCTCAACAACTTGTGTTGCTGCATCGACGCTGCTGGATGAATCGCTGCTCTCGCCGTCCTTCTTGGCGGTGCTGAGTGGCTGGCCCACCTTGCAGTTGTCACGGTAGATGGCAACAGCCTTGATGCCGAGCTTCCATGACAACATGTGCAACTCTTCAATGTCTTCAATGGTTGCTTCTTCAGGCATGTTGACGGTCTTGGAAATTGCACCCGACAAGAACGGCTGCACCGCACCCATCATGCGCACGTGACCTTCGTAGTGAATGGTGTTGTCACCCATAGAGCAGGCGAACACTGACACATGGTTTGCCTCGAGGTGTGGTGCACCAATGATGGACTTGTTCTCGTCGATGTAGGCAACAATGTCGTCCACTTGCTGGGTGTTGTAACCCAAGCGACGAAGTGCACGAGGAATGGTCTGGTTGACGATGCTCATGGAGCCGCCACCCACCATCTTCTTGATCTTCACCAAGCCGAGGTCGGGCTCAACACCAGTGGTGTCACAGTCCATCATCAGACCAATGGTGCCGGTGGGAGCAAGCACGGTGGCCTGCGAGTTACGAACGCCGTACTCCTCGCCGTCACGTACTGCTGCGTCCCATGACTCTTGACCAGCAACCAAAAGATCACCCTGCACATCTGATGCATTGGCGATTTGTGCATGTGCATCGCGGTGCATACGCAACACGTTCAGCATGTACTTCTCGTTTTCTGCGAATCCGGCGAATGGTCCCATGCGGCTTGCAGTACGTGCACTTGTTGCGTACGCATGACCAGTCATCAGGGAGGTGAGAGCTGCTGCCCATGCACGACCACCTTCGGAGTCATATGCATAGCCAAGCGCCATCAACAAGGCTCCGAGGTTTGCATAACCAAGGCCAAGCTGACGGAACTTACGGCTGTTCTCGCCGATGGGCTCTGTTGGGTAGTCAGCGCGACCCACCAAGATTTCCTGGGCGGTGAACATGACTTCGATGGCGTGGCGGTATGCCTCAACATCGAAACGGTCATTGTCGTCAAGGAACTTCAACAAGTTGAGCGATGACAAGTTGCATGCCGAGTTGTCGATATGCATGTATTCAGAACATGGGTTAGAGCCATTGATGCGACCCGTTGCATGTGCGGTGTGCCACTTGTTGATGGTGGTGTCGAACTGCAGACCTGGGTCTGCACACTCCCATGCAGCTTCGGCAATTTGACGCCACAAGTCACGTGCACGAATGGTGCGAACAGTGGAGCCGTCAACGACTGCCTTCAAGTTCCAATCGCGGTCTTCTTCCACAGCCTTCATGAATTCGTCGGTGACGCGCACCGAGTTATTGGCGTTCTGGTACTGCACGCTGAATGAATCTGCGCCGTCGAGGTCCATGTCGAAGCCTGCGTCACGAAGCACGCGAGCCTTGCGCTCTTCCTTCACCTTGCACCAGATGAACTCTTCAACGTCTGGGTGATCTGCATTGAGGATGACCATCTTTGCTGCGCGACGGGTCTTGCCGCCCGACTTGATGGTTCCGGCTGATGCGTCTGCACCGCGCATGAATGACACGGGGCCAGATGCAGTTCCGCCACCTTCCAAGTTTTCGTAGCTAGAGCGAATCTTTGACAAGTTGATGCCTGATCCTGAACCACCCTTGAAGATCACGCCTTCTTCGCGGTACCAGTTGAGGATGGCATTCATCTTGTCTTCCACCGACAGAATGAAACATGCGCTTGCCTGTTGTGGAACACCCTTCACGCCAATGTTGAACCACACAGGGCTGTTAAATGCTGCGCGCTGTGTCACAAGGATGTACTTCAACTCTGCGCGGAATGCTTCAGCTTCTTCGCTGTCCACGAAGTAACCACCCTCGATGCCCCACGTGGTGATGGTGTCGGCCACGCGGTCGATGACCTGACGCATGCTGCTCTCGCGCTCTGGTGTTCCGGGGGTTCCACGGAAGTACTTCTGCGCCACGATGTTGGTGGAGTTCAGCGACCATGACACGGGGAACTCGACATCGAGCTGCTCGAAGGCCACTGAGCCGTCACGCCAGTTGGTGATGCGCGCGTCGCGCTTTTCCCATGCCACCTCGTCGTATGGGTGAACACCTGGCGTGGTGAAGAATCGGCCGATGCCGATGGACAAGCGATCTGGTGCGAGTGACATGATTTCTCCTAATTGGCGCGAATTTTGGTGGTCGAAAGACCGATATGTGTTGAGAGGGACACCCCACCACAAGATGTAGTGGGTAACCCTCCCCCTTTTGCGAGTAACCCACAAGAGGTTGTGAGATTACAGCACTGTAGTTACACCTTTGTCAACGACCCTCGCAAAATTCTTTTCTGTAGCGCGACGGCGGCGCTCACCATCAGGTCACGGGACCGCCCGGCCCCCAGTTCAAACCTGTGTTTTCCCCTCCATCCGATGGTGTGCCGCCGCTGTCGACTACGCCCCTGAACCTACGGCCAACCCCCTGTGGATTGGAAGTGGACATCCATGTGAATTCAGGTTTTTTTCTGGGGAAACCCAATGATTTTCAGTGGATTGTCCTGTGAGGACAGTGTGGAGAACCCCATCCCCACTGGGGAAAACGTCACCCCTCTAGACCGCCTGGAGCGTCACAGGGATGGCGTTCAAGACGGCATTACCCGACAAGGGATCGATCTCTTTGTCGTCGGTCAGGACATTTGAGTTCACCCCAGCCTTTTCCGCAGCCACCGCCATCTGGGTACCCGGGACTGCGTGACCCCACCCGTGTGGCACGCTGACCACCCCGGGTCGGACCGCATCGGTGACCTCCACAGGCACCTCAATGGCCCCCACGCGACTAGTGATTCGTACAGAGGCACCGTTCGATAATCCAAACCTCTTTGCATCATCGGGATGAACGTGCGCAGTACACGACAACGATCCCTTTGTGAGCACCTTGATGTTGTGCATCCATGAGTTGTTTGATTTCAGCTCACGTCGACCCACAAGAACCATGTCGTGCTGTTGCACTTTTTCAATTGACGCAAACAAGCGATCCATATCTGCAATCAACGGTTCGGGGGCAAGTTCAATGCGTCCTGTTGGGGTACGAAGCCCTTCAGGAATTCGTGGCTCAAGTGGACCCATATCGACACCATGCGGATTGGCAAGAAGTACATCAAGCGACACGCCAGTTGGATTGTTTCCAAACGCTGCACCATACGGACCGGTTTGCAAAATGAAATCAAGAGTACGCGCAGTTCCACGGCGGTGGTTCTTCGACAACAACTGAAGTATCTCGTCGGCGTCGCGACCGTAAATGTTTGATGACGAATTTGAAACAGCACCCACCACCATTGCTCGAATCACCGAATCATCAATTGCATCAACATCACACTGAGCGCCTAATCCCTGAAGGATTCCGCCAAGCTTGACCAGAATTTCCCATTCGTCTGGTTGCGACGAATGTTTTTGCAGAACTGGTTCGCTGTAGTTACCAACGTTACGAACAGCAAATGCATACAAACTGAGGTCGTAATGATCTTTCTCTAATGCTGACGGTGGAGGAAGAATTACATCTGCATGGCGTGTTGTTTCGTTCAGGTAAATGTCGATTGACACCATGAAGTCAAGTTGAGAAAAAGCATCATCTAATTGCGCAGAGTGCGGCGTGGACAACACTGGATTTCCACCCACAGTGATGAGAGCGCGAATTTGGTTGTCCCCTGGCGTCAAAATTTCTTCGCCCAACACCGCAACGGGATATTCGCCCATGACTTCTGGCTTCTTGCTCACGCGACTGTGACCACGGCCGGTGCTAAATCCCTTGCCTTTTCCTGCTGAACCGCGCGTGGTGGCACTGCCTGCAACTGGAGTCGTCAACATTGCACCGCCACGCTTATCGAAGTTGCCCGTCACAATGTTGATGACATTTACCAACCACGCATTCACTGACCCGAATGACACGGTGTTCACACCAATTCGTCCGTACACAGCAGCAGTGGGAGCCGCACACAACTCGCGTGCGATACGAGTAATGGTGTCAACAGATACCCCGGTTGCAACAGCCACCACATCAGGTGTGAATGACTTGACCGCATCTTGTAATTCCTGAAGCCCATTGAGATGTGCAGCAATTCGTGGCTCGACTTTTGCAATGTTCTCGGCAAACATCACGTTCAACAATGCCGACATAAAGAGTCCGTCAGTACCGGGACGAATTGATACCCACTCATCAGATTCTTCGGCGGTCTTCGTACGGCGCGGATCGACAACAACCACCTTGCCGCCACGCGCGCGGATGGCTTGAATGCGACCAGGGTAATTCGGTGCCGTGCACAAACTTCCATTTGATGCATACGGATTAGCACCCAGCATCAGCAAATAATCCGTGTGATCAAGATCGGGCACAGGGATACTTTGCGCCGTCCCAAACATGTAGCCACCAGCAACGTGCATCGGCATTTGGTCAACAGATGACGCAGAGAAAATGTTGCGCGACCCCAGTGACTTCAACATCACGCTTGAGTACAACATGGGTCCTAAGTTGTGTGCGTTAGGATTTCCCAAATACGCAGACAACGATCCGCGGCCGTGACGCTCGATTACACCCATCAGCCCGCGTTCCACTTCTTGCCACGCTTCATCCCACGACACTGGAACGTGAACTCCATTGCGCTTCACAAGTGGCGCCCGCAAACGATCGGGGTCTTCGTACAACTGCTTCAGCGTGCTGCCTTTCGGACAGATGAATCCCTTGCTGAACACATCGTTCTGGTCACCGCGAATTCGCACGATCTGCTCGTGCGGATTCACCGTAATTTCGAGACCGCATGTGGCCTCACAAAGTGGGCAGGTTCGAAAAACTGTGCGATTCGCGGTGTCAGACATGGTCACACTCTGCCACGCCCGCACCGCTTCGTCATTAGCGTTCGTACACTTTTCTCATGAGCCACAGCGTGGAGATATGCATGATCACCACGCCAGACGGCGCCATTGACGTCAATGGCCGCTCACGCCCTCTCGGTGGCCCGGCCGATCAGCAGCATCTGCTCGCACTACGACAGAGCGCGGCCGTGGTGATGGTGGGCGCTGGAACGGCTCGAGCTGAAAACTATGGCCCACCGTCTCGTACAGATTTGCGCATCGGAGTTGTCACCACCTCGTGCGACCTCGACTTCACCTCACCGCTCTTTACTTCTGGCGCGGGGTTTGTGATCACCACAGTTGGCGCCCCCGCTGTACCCGTCGACAGCATTCGTGCGGGAACAACTCACATTGATTTTGCCGACATCATTCAACAACTTCCCCACGGAATCGTTCACGTTGAGGGTGGCCCACAGCTGAACGCTGCACTTCTTGACGCCGATATGGTCGATGCACTGAACATCACGTTCTCACCGTCGCTCGGTGGAACCCGGGGTCCATCACTGTCTCGAGCACCTCATGCAGAGCGAGCGTTTTCACTGACACACACGCATTCGCGTGATGGTTGCGTGTTCACGCGTTACGAACGATTGCGCAAAAAGAATTAAGACTGCTTCAGTAGCGCAAGTTCGCGACTGAAGTCAGAAGTGTCGTCAAAGTTCTTGTACACACTTGCAAAGCGCACATAAGCGACTTTGTCCAACTCTTTCAGGCGTTCCAACACCGCATGGCCCACAGTGGATGATGTGATTTCAGTTCCTGCCACCTGCGCCAGACGCATGTCGTCTTCCACCATTTCGGCCAACGCATCAATCTGCTCTGGCTCAACAGGACGACCCTTGCAAGCAGACCTCACACCGTGCACCACTTTTGCCCGATCAAATGGCTGACGTCCCCCAGAACGCTTGGCCACCATCAATGGCGCACTCTCTAACCGCTCGTATGTGGTGAAGCGATACGCACATTCCGGACACGAACGCCGACGACGAATCGCTGAACCGTCCTCAGCAGAACGGGAGTCGATCACTTTCGTGTCGTCATGTCGGCAAACGGGGCAATGCACGAACTGTGACTATAAATGACTCGCGCTTAACTTTCTGTCAGTTTCTGCACGAATCGCCACATTTCGCGGCGTACCCGTTCCCTTACGGAATGCGGATAACTTGGCCCGCTTCAATGCGTGCACCATTGAGGCGCACCATTTCACTGACAAGATCGGCCACACTGCCAGCTGGGACGAGCGTGCGAGCAATGTCCCACAAGGTGTCACCGTGCTTGGCCACCACCGTGCGAGGGATGGCTTGCTCCGCTGGTTGTGGGTTCGATGCGAATGCGCCAGAGGTGACAACAAACGAGGCCACAGCGAAAATCATCGTGGCACCGACCACCCGACGGCGGCGGCGGAACGTGGCTTCGCTGGGCCGGTGGGCCGAGCGAGTTGCCGGACGAACCGTGCTTCGACCAGCCAATGAAGCGGGGCGGGCTGCTGAATAGAGAAGTGGATCGATGGTGGTTGCCATGTCGATTGTCCTTTCCGTACTGGGGTTGTGGGGACCGGGCGGTCTATGTGGTTGTCACCGTAGCGAACGGGTGTTCGTTAGTTTGCCCGAACAAGTGTTCGGTGTCAACCCCCCAACCGAACATTTGTTTCACGAACAGGTGTTTGACCTGAGCCCCGAACACCTGTACGCTCCCAGACATGTCTGAAACCCTCACCGAGCGCCAGCGCCAAATTCTCCACGTCATTGAAAACAGCATGCAAGAGCGCGGTTATCCGCCCAGCGTGCGCGAAATTGGCGAAGCTGTTGGCCTCAACTCACCCTCCACGGTGCACAACCATCTGGCCACCCTGCAAAAAATGGGCTTCCTGCGCCGTGACCCCACGAAGCCGCGTGCCATTGAAGTGCGCTTCGACACCAACTCTGAAGTTGCCATGGAACGTCGCCCGTCTCGCCACGTGCCACTCATCGGCGACGTTGCGGCAGGAACCAACGTTCTGGCTCAGCAGAACGTCGAAGATCTCATCCCACTCCCCACCGATTTCACCGGCGAAGGCGACTTGTTCATGTTGCGCGTCCGTGGCGATTCCATGATCGATGCCGGAATTTTGGATGGCGACTTCGTGGTTGCACGTCAACAGAACGTGGCCGACACTGGCGACATTGTGGTCGCCGGAATTCCCGGCGAAGAAGCCACCGTCAAGACGTTCAAGAAGTCAGGTAACAAGATCACTCTCGTGCCTGCCAACACGTCGATGGAGCCCATGGTGTTCACCAGTGACGACGTCACCATTTTTGGCAAGGTCGTCACTGTGATGCGTTCACTGAAATAGCGAACGGTTACACAACAGGCAAACCTGCTTTCTTCCATTCCAACATTCCACCAGTCATGTTGATGGCACGGAATCCGTTGTTAATGAGCCATGCTGCAACTTTTCCTGAACGGTTACCACTACGGCACACACAGATGATGTCGCGTGTTGTATCTAATTCATTCAGTCGCTCTGGCAACTGAATCATTGGGATATGAAGCGCGCCAGCAATATGTGATTCATCCCACTCATCCTGTTCACGACAATCCAATAACAACGCGTCTCTACGATCTGCTACCTCGCGGACGTCGAGACGTGGCAGATAGGTGGGAATGTTGCTGGCAGCCCATGCGTTATATCCGCCAATGAGGTCCGACACATCGGTAAATCCGTGTGACTTCAACAGGCTTGAGGCTATAGCTGAGCGGTATCCGCCAGCACAGTTCACAACAACTGGAACGCTCGGATCTAGCTCTGGAATGGAATTCAAGAGCGACGGCAACGGAATGTTGCGCGCGCCAGGCAACATACCCAGTGCTGTTTCGCCACCGTTACGAACATCAATCACCGTGAGTTCTTTCACTGATGCCATTCGCTCTGCAAGCGCATCCACCGACAAGCGCGACAACTTGTCAACGTGTTCAGGGTTCTGCAACATTGCTTCCATTGGGTTGCGGAGAACTCCCAACACATTGTCAAAGCCGATGCGAGCTAGTCGTACACGCGACTCTTGCTCCTTGCCGTCTTCGGTCACCAACACAATGGGTGTACCAGGTGTCATCACTTCGCCCACGTACTCTGCAAAACGACCACCAAGACCCACATTGACTGAACCGCGAATGTGTCCAGCGGCAAATGCCAAGTCATCACGTGAGTCGATAATGACAGCACCGTTACGACGCGCTTCAAGCACCTCTTCCAACGACAGTTCCTTCACCGGTGCGTCGTCATCAAGAAGTGGTCGCACTTGACGATTGCGATTTGCAGCGAAGGGGAAGTACAATGGTGCAGCGTTCTGTCCTTCAGTCACAATTTCAACGAAGTCGTCCACCACCATGGGCGCAAGCGCGTAATTGGTTCGGCGTTGTTCACCAATGGTGGAGACGGTCTCTGATGACAACTGTTTGCCACATGATGACCCAGCGCCGTGAGCCGGATACACCAACGTGGAATCAGGAAGTGTCAACAACTTTGTGTGGAGCGACGTGTACAGGTCATGAGCGAGATCATCGGCAGTGACACCGACCGACACCAAGAGGTCGGGACGACCCACGTCGCCGATGAACAACGTGTCACCGGTAAGAACCGCGTGAGGTTGATCGGCGGGGCCGTTCTCGCGCACCACAACACTGATGCTTTCTGGGGTGTGACCAGGGGTCTCCAAGATCTCAAGATCGACTGTGCCAAGTGAGATGTGGCTGCCGTGGTCGAAGTACACAGCGTCAAACTCAACACGACCCTCCGCTTTACGTCCGTAGACAATTTCAGCACCCGTGGCGCGCGAAAGTTCTAAGTGGCCGGACAAGAAATCGGCATGAAAATGGGTCTCAATCACATGGGTGATGGAGAGGTTGTTAGCCGTGGCATCGTCCAGATATTGCTGAATATCACGCTGTGGATCCACCACAACCGCTCGACCTGTTGTGGTGTCGCCCACCATGTAGCTGGCGTGTGAGAGGCATTCGAGGTAGTACTGCTGAAAGAACATTTCAACTCCTTTGACGATTCTCATGATACCCTATGGGGTATGTGTAGACAAGTGACATGCAAGAAGTGCGGACGCCCATCATGGGCCGGATGCGGAGCCCACGTGGAACAGGTCCTCGGACATGTGGCCAAGGCCGATCGTTGCAACTGCCGCGAAATGGCATCATCATCTAAGGCAGCAACGAAGCGCCGCTTCTTCGGCCTGCGAAAGGGATAACCCATGAAAATTGACGACACAGTCCTCGCCGATCTACAAAAGCGTCTTCGTCGCATCGAAGGCCAGGTCCGCGGAATTCAGAACATGCTGGACGAAGAACGCGAATGCCGCGACATCGTCACACAAATTGCCGCGGTCACCAAAGCGATGGAACAAGTGGGATTTCGTATGTTGGCATCAGGGCTCACGCATTGCTTACAAAATCCTGACGAATCAGCAGCAACTGGTTACTCAGTAGAGGAAGTCGAAAAGATGTTCCTCAAGTTGTCCTAACCAACTACACACTGGCCACCAAACGTTACACATAAAGTTTGGCTTGCATCTCGTCTACGTTCACTTAGCGCCGTACGCGAAGTCTAGAAATCACATCGTCAACGTTGGCAAATGTTTTTGCTTCGCACTGAGGCAGATGCAAGAGTTCTCCACCGAAACGCGACTATGCAAAAAATACTAACAATCCCAACAACTACGGCGGTACTACCAAGATAGTTCATCAAGAAATCAGCACGTGCATGTCGAACACCTCGGTATATCGCGACGGTACGAGGTGTCAGATTGCCATCTAATCCGATGAACTCAATAGTTCTCCAGTCGTCGACTCCCATCTCTCGAATGTGCCTGGCGATCATCCAACCGACTCCACAAATAGCGACGAAAAGTAATGTCGAGTAAGCGGTCACGAACCTCAGGCCCAAAGCTGCGAGAAGCCCACCAAGCGAGGTGCTCTGCTTAATCTCAAGATCAAATGAACTTCCATCTTCATAATGAAAAATCACCAATCCGAAGATGGCAATAATTCCCAATGAAAGTGCTACAAACGGAATCGAATCGACAAATAGAAAAGTTCCAGTCGGTCGGCATTGGTCCCCGAGATATGCGGTGGAACCTTCAGGCAACCCGAGAGAAAAAACACCCACTGACCCACAATCTTTTCCGCTCTTGCTCAGAGCCCATCGACCCCAAGCTCCTAGAGCGACTTTGTAAAGCCACCCCGCTCCACATATCACAAGACCAAATAACGAATACAGCAGAAGACGTTGAACAGAACCCTCGCGACCCTCTACATAAATCAACCACTTCAATCCCAACCACGCGAGAAGCCCGAGCGGCAAGAGCCAAATAGCAGACCATAACGCCAGAAGCATAAGAAGTACTGCAGCCGCCATTGCGCCAATCACTCCAATACCCATAGTGGCATCCACAAGCGGAATATTGCCGCTCACAGAGATCGGCCCGACCCGTCCACTCAGACGCATGATCGCAACCTAGCACTCCCTCGTCTCAAGTATTTATTGACCAATCAGTAGAGGAAGTCGAAAAGATGTTCCTCAAACTTTCCTAACTACTGACATATTTCCCCAGCCAATTACACCTGCAGACGCTGTGCCACCAGCGATAACTTTGAATCTGGTTGAACAACAGCCACACGAATGAACTGTGCTGCAGCAGGTCCGTAAAAATCACCTGGGCTCACCAATGCCCCACCATCACGTGCAAGTTTTTCGGTGAAGTCCCACGCATCATCCACGGGGAACCACAAATAGAAGCCACCATCGGGAAGTGGAATGTCGATTCCTGACCAGCGCGACAATGTGCGCGCCATGAACTCGAGACGTGTTTTGTATCGATCACGCTGCACAGCAACGTGCGCGTCGTCATCTAAAGCTGCAACGCCTGCTGCCTGAGCTGGACCAGGCACCATGAAACCAGCGTGTTTCCTCACTTCTTTCAGATATTCAACAATTTCAGCGTCACCTGCATAGAAACCAACACGAACTCCTGCAAGGTTTGATCGCTTTGACAACGAATGCACGGCAACAACCCCGTCGAGCCCGCTTTGCAGAATTGACTGAGGTGACGTGGCCCATGTGAATTCGGTGTAGCACTCGTCGCTGAAGATAGGAATGTTGTGCTTACGTCCCCAGTTCGCCGCATACGCGAGATCATCAAGTCCGCCGGTTGGGTTGCTGGGGCTGTTCACCCACACCATCAATGCTCGATCAATGTCGTCTTGCGACAACGATGCGAAGTCCATGTGACCTTCTGCGTTCATGGGAACAGCCAGTGGGCGCAGTCCTGCAAGTGTTGCACCCATTTCATACGTTGGATACGCAATGGCGGGATAGATGACAGTGTCGCGATTGGGGCGACGCAACTTCATGTAGTGAGGAGTTGTTGCAACAAATTCTTTGGTGCCAATACATGCAGCAATTCGTGAGATGGGTACATCGATGGAAAACACACGGCCCATCCATCGCGCGATAGAGCGGCGCAGTGCTTCGGTACCGATAGATGCTGGATAGCCGCGCTCTGAACCTGACTGACTGAGTGCAGCGACCACAGAATCGATTGGCGGATCACATGGAGTCCCGATGGACAAATCCACAATTCCTCCATCGTGTGCTGCGGCAATTTTTTGAAACGCATCGAGTCGGTCAAATGGGTACGGTGGCGGAACAAACCCCACCTGGTCGCGATTGATGTCAGCCATGATGGTTCAAGTTTCCACCATGAGTGGCCGATACAACGAACTCACGCAGACGACCCGCCGATGCTTGCGATAGACGAGCACGAATTCGTAGTCCACCATCGCCTTCTTCCAACGAGACCACTTCACCTTCGCGGTGCACCGCAGCCACAATGTCGCCGCGTTCATATGGAATCAACAACTCGGTGACTTGACTAATGGCGCGCATGCGATCGGCTAATCGACGCAAAAAGTTTGTGAGCCCTTCACCCGACACCGCAGACACAGCGACTGCCCCTTGATAGTCCTCTACCAATGATGCGCCGTGGTCTTCTACAAGGTCGACCTTATTGAACACGATGAACTCTGGAACAGAGTCGGCACCAATCTCTGCCAACACTTCACGCACAGCAGAGATCTGATGTTCAGGATGTGCTGCACTGGCGTCCACCACATGCACCAACATGTCTGCTTCCGACGCCACTTCAAGGGTGCTCTTGAACGATTCAATCAGTCCGTGGGGAAGCTGGCGAATAAACCCCACTGTGTCGGTCATGAGAACTGGTTCACCACCCGGCAATGACAGACGACGCGTTGTGGGGTCGAGCGTGGCAAATAGACGATCTTCTGCCAGCACTCCCGCGCGTGTGAGTGCATTGAGAAGAGTTGACTTGCCCGCGTTGGTGTACCCAACAATGACCACCGAGGCTAGGCCGCTTCGGCTGCGACCTTTGCGTTGCGTGTGACGCGTGCGTTGCAAATCTTTCAAGTCGCGTTCAAGCTTTTCGATGCGGCGCATGATTCGTCGGCGATCAACTTCCAGTCGCGTTTCACCAGGACCGCGCGTACCAATACCGCCACCCTGCTGTGAGAGTCCCGCTTTTGCACCGCGGCGCAAACGAGGCAATCGGTAACGCAACATGGCCAATTCCACTTGTGCTTTACCTTCTTGCGTGTGCGCGTTCTGCGCAAAGATGTCCAGAATGACGGCGGTGCGATCTAACGCGGTACGACCGAGTGCTTTTTCAAGGTTGTACTGCTGTGCTGGGGTGAGCTCGTTATCAAACACCACCGTGTCTGCATCAATCGCCAAACACACTTCACGTAGTTCTTCAACCTTTCCTTTGCCGATGTAGTAGGCGGAATCGGGGACATCGCGACGTTGTGTTAATCGGGCTGCTTCGTCTGCACCGGCAGTGTCAATAAGAAGCGAGAGTTCATCAAGACCGTCTTCAGTTTCCTCGTCGGTATGCCCGGCCAGCGTGACGCCTACCAACACGATGCGCTCTCGAAATGTTCTCTCGATCAGTGTCTGACCGAGGGCCTCCTGATATGGATTACTCACACGTCCACCGTGACAGTACCGATGAATGCTGCAGGGCCTGTCAGTGTTGCAATGCGATCAGCAGAGATATGCACGCGCGCTATACCGCCATCCATATGCACCACTACTTCTTGCACCGATGCAGGAACAAGACCCCATCGCAATGCGGCATCGGCAGCAGCACAGGCGCCAGTGCCGCATGCACGCGTGATGCCGGCACCGCGCTCGTGGACGCGCATAGTGATTGCGTTGGTACCTGGACCAGGTTCCACAATTTCCAAGTTGACCTGCGGAACAAGTTCACCCAGTCTTTTCAAATCGACAAGCGATACATCTTCAACCCCCACCACCGAGTGTGGGTTACCCAACGACACATGACTCACCGGACGCATCGGATCACATTCCAATTTCGCCCAACCATCGGGCTCATTGAGTGCCGTTACTGGCCCCATATCGACCTTGATGTGGATGGCGTGGTCAACTTCTTCATCTACAACTGTTGCGAAGCGCATACCTGCATCTGTACGCACCTGGTATGTGGTGTTCATGATGCCGTGTAACTCTCGGTGAGCCGCGTGCACGAGACAGCGAATACCGTTGCCGCTCATCTCTGCAACGCTTCCGTCGGCGTTGTACAAACGCATGGTCAGCGTGGTGCCATCAACAACGCTCATCAGCAACAATCCATCTGCACCAATTCCTGTGCTGCGATGACACACAGCGCGTGCCACGTCTGGCCACGGAGTGGTGGGTTCACCTTGGGCGAGGTTGTACACCAGGAAATCGTTCTCTAATCCATGATGCTTGGCCAAAGTGATCTGCATTAGGTCACAGACTATGCCAGCACAGCCTCAACATGAGGGGTGACTTCTGAGATTGGGTCATTGAGTACTTGAATCCAACGAATACGAGGATCGCGTCGATACCAACGCTCCTGCCGCACAGCAAACTGCTGTGTGCGCTGGGTGATGGTATGAATCATGTCTTCCTCCGATGCTCCGCTAGAGAGGCCATCAATGACTTCTTTGTACCCCAACGCTTGGTATGCGGTTCGCGATAACGGACGAGTGGCGCTCACAAGCGACTTCACTTCATCAATCAGTCCTGCCGCCATCATGCGCCGCACGCGCACCTCAATTCGTTCCCGCAACTGTGCACGGTCCCACTGAATTCCGATCATCACGGTGTCTGTGGCAGGAAACTCGGTGATTCCTGGTCCGAACGAACTGAATGGCTGACCACTCCCCCGACAGACTTCAAGAGCTCGAACAATTCGCCGACGATTATTGGGATCCATTCGCGATGCGGCGAGAGGGTCACGCGATTGCAATTCAGCGAATAACTCTTCAGTGTTGGCATGTGCCTCAAGTTCTTCGCGAACGTCGGGCCACTGACCCGGCATGGTTAATCCATCAACTAACGCGGTGACATACAAACCAGTTCCACCCACAATGAGTTCAACGGCGTTACGGCTTTCCATTTCCTCGCGCGCTGCTGAGATGTGATCAAGGAATTGCGCCACATTGAATTCATCAGATGGATCTGCAATGTCGATGCCGTGATGTGCCACTGCTTTCTGATCGGCAGCAGATGGTTTAGCTGTACCAATGTCCATTCCTCGATACACCTGCATGGAATCAGCCGCCACTATTTCGATGTTCGAGCGCGATGCTGCCACCGCCATCGCTACATCACTTTTTCCACTAGCCGTGGGGCCTAGTACCACCACTGAACGCGGTGATGTCACACGTTCACCGTTGCGACAGGAATGCGAATTTTGTGAGTTGGCTCGGACAGCACTTCCACAAACTTGCCTTCCAAGAAGTGTGGAGCACCACGCGTAATTTCTGCGGTGGCATACGTTCCTGGACGAAGTGGATGAGGTGCGGTGAAGTGCACCAACTTGTTCTGGCGTGTGCGTCCGGTGGTGACCCCTGGATTACGTCGACTAGGACCTTCCACAATGATCTCTTCAATGCGGCCTTCGCGTGCCTGATGCTTCAGCCATGCGGAACGCTCTACTACTGCGCGAAGTCGTTCGAAACGCTCGGCGACAACCGCTGGATCAATAAAGTGATCATGCATTGTGGCTGCTTCCGTTCCTTCGCGCGGAGAGAAAATAAACGTGAATGTGGAGTCGAAATCTGCTTCTGCCGCCACTTCAAGTGTGCGCACAAAGTCGTCTTCGGTCTCACCAGGGAAACCCACAATGATGTCGGTGGTGACGGCCAAATCAGGCATCAGACGGCGTGCTTCAGCGAGCCTCTCTAAGTAACGCTCGCCGGTGTAGCCACGATGCATGAGTGACAACACACGGTTGGAACCAGACTGCAACGGATAGTGCAGGTGTTCACACACCGATGGTGTTTCAGCCATGGCCTGCAAGACATCCATGCGCATGTCTTTGGGATGCGGACTGGTGTAGCGAACGCGACGAATTCCGTCGACTGAACCCACGTCACGGAGAAGTTGCGCAAACTGCGGGCCGGCCGACACATCGGCGCCATCGCGACGCGCCGCTAAGGACAAGTCACGGCCGTAACTGTTCACATTCTGACCAAGAAGTGTCACTTCAGTGACGCCTTGCGACGCCAAATGGCGTACCTCATTCACAATGTCGGCAAACGGGCGACTGATCTCTTTTCCGCGGACTGCAGGAACAATGCAGTAGGCACATGTGTTGTCACATCCAATTTGAATGGTGACCCATGCGTTATACGACGTTTCTCGGCGCGCGGGCAACGCACTGGGAAACAGTGCGTGGTCGTCAATCACCGCTTCTTCCAGAATCTCCGTGATGGGTCCGTGCTCGATGGCCTGATGAAGCAATTCTGTGGTGCGATGCACATTGTGGGTACCCATCACCACGTCCACCCACGGTGCACGCGATTGCACCACGTCTTTATCTTTTTGCGACAAGCATCCGCCCACCACAATGCGGCGGCCTTCCTTTGCGTCTTTCCATGTCTTTAAGTGACCGAGCGTTCCGTACAATTTGTTGTCGGCGTTCTCTCGAATACAGCAGGTGTTCAACACCACCACGTCGGCGTCGTCGTCACTTTCTGCACGTCGTAAACCATCGGTTTCTAAAAGACCTGAAATGCGTTCAGAGTCGTGTTCGTTCATCTGACACCCAAAGGTGCGCACGATGTATGACTCTGGGCCTTTCGCATTCACGGCTCTCAGGCTACCCAGGCATAGGAAGCAGTATGAGACGAGACCCTTTAGAGATGCCAAAAGGCCAGTTCCCTGGGAGTGGAACTGGCCTTCAGACGAGTGGCAACTCGGATATGTGCCCGCTAGTGCGGGAGCGAGTTAATCGAGCTCGATGGGCTCTTCATCTTTTTCGGAGAATTCTGCATCGTCTTCACCATTGAGACCTGCAGCGGCACGGATCTTCTGTTCCATGTCGACCATCAGTTCGGGATGCTCACGCAAGAAGTTCTTGGCATTCTCACGACCCTGACCCAACTGTTCACCTTCATAGGTAAACCATGCGCCGGACTTCTTCGCGATGGCCATTTCAACAGCAAGGTCAAGGAGTGCGCCTTCGCGACTGATGCCCTGGCCATACATGATGTCGAATTCTGCTTGGCGGAATGGCGGTGCAACTTTGTTCTTCACCACTTTGACGCGGGTGCGTGAGCCAGTGACTTCGGCACCATCTTTGATGGCTTCAATACGGCGGATATCGAGACGAACCGATGAATAGAACTTCAATGCACGACCACCTGGTGTTGTTTCAGGCGAACCAAACATGACGCCAATTTTTTCGCGCAACTGGTTGATGAAAATACAAATGGTGTTGGACTTGTTGAGGTTTGCTGTGAGTTTGCGCAATGCCTGGCTCATCAGACGCGCCTGCAAGCCCACATGGCTGTCACCCATATCGCCTTCGATTTCAGCGCGTGGAGTTAACGCGGCAACCGAGTCGATAACAACAACGTCGAGCGCGCCTGAGCGAATGAGCATGTCGGCAATTTCCAACGCTTGTTCACCAGTGTCCGGCTGAGAGATGAGAAGTTGATCGATGTCGACTCCGATGGCCTTGGCATACACAGGGTCCATGGCGTGTTCGGCGTCGACATAGGCACAGATACCACCGTTGCGCTGAGCTTCAGCGACAACGTGCATGGCCAATGTGGACTTACCTGATGACTCAGGTCCGTAGATTTCGACTACACGACCGCGGGGCAAACCGCCGACTCCGAGCGCGAGGTCGAGAGGAAGAGCACCAGTAGGGATGGCTTCGATTGCCATGGAGCCCTTTTCGCCCATGCGCATGATGGAGCCTTTTCCATACTGCTTGTCAATCTGGGCGAGAGCGGCGTCGAGGGCCTTGTCGCGTTCGGGGCTTGGTGTGGTCATGTTGGGTGCCTTTCGGTGTTACCGCCGCCCTAGGGACTTCCTAGGAACTGCGGACTGTACGCAATGGGTGTGTTCGAACAACAACACTGTAACTACGAACACCTGTTCGGTCAAGCATTGTTGCCCCCCGATGTGCACCCCAGGGCTCAGGCAGCGGAAAGGCCCAACTTATTTGCCGTTGGCAGCCATCCATGCCTCGGCAGTGGCGATGTCTTCCTCCGATGGAGCCCGGATGAAGAGGTCGACCCCCTGCCAGACCGTATAGGTCAGTGGATATGTGAGCACCGGGATGGCAACGGCCATGACTCCGGCCACCACGAGTAATGGCACCAACGCCACGCCAAGAATGACGGACAGAATGAGCCAGAAAATAATTGATCCAAACGTGATGAAGACACCCATGGTGGCGGCGCCAAGTTCATATCCTTCGTAGCCGCGTTCCCAGTTGATTCCGCACGTTTGGCACTGGTCAGCTTTCTTGTACCACGACGTAAAAAACGACCCTTTTCCACCGCACCATGCACACCGACGGAATAGTCCGCGAAGGACCATTTTGGGTAATGCAGGACGGGGGTGGTCATGCAATGAGTTCGTCAACGAATTCTCCAAACACTGATGCGTATCGGAGTGCCTCTTCCTCCGAATGCATCACCGAGATTAGCCACTGCTCGTCGAGTCCTGGTGGAAGCAGGATTCCGCGATTCACGCCGTGAATCCATTGTGCATACGCAATGTCGAAGTCTGTTGCCTTGTAATCGCGGTAGTTGCGAATGGGTTCAGACGCCCACGTGATGCAGCCTTTTGCACCGAATTGAACGGTGTGTGCGGGAATTCCTGCTTGCGCAATGATGTCGTCACATGCTGCGGTGAGCGTGGCGTTGCGAGCGATGGTTGCGTTGGTGACCTCTGGGGTGCAGACCTCTGCAAGCACTGCAACAGCCGAAGCCATGACCAACGGATTTCCGTTGTACGTGCCCATGTGCACCACACGACCATTGCTGATGTGTTCCATACACTCGCGTGTTCCGCCGAATGCACCGAGCGGTAATCCGCCACCAATACTTTTCGCTAAGCACACAAGATCGGGAACCACGTTCAGTGCACCAGTTGCTCCACCCCACCCTGCCGTAATGCCAGTTTTCACTTCATCGAAAATGAGCATGGTTCCGTGTTCACGCGTGATGCGTCGCACGTCTTCCAAGTATCCGGCCTGCGGCATACAAATACCGATGTTCTCCATGACTGGTTCAACAATGAACGCAGCCACGTCGTTTCCGGCCAACGCTTCTTCTAATGCTTCGGCATCGTTATACGGAATGACAATGGTGTCCGCCATAGCCGAACGTGCAACACCGGCAGTTGATGGAACTGCATTCGGGTGACGCGCAGAACCCGCAGCATCGAGCGGCGGCTTCATGGACACCATCACAGTGTCGTGATGTCCGTGGTACCCACCTTCGACTTTGACGATTTTGTCGCGACCAGTGGCGCCGCGTGCAACGCGAATGGCGTCCATGGTTGCCTCGGTCCCCGAGTTAGTGAAACGCCACAGCGGCAATTGAAAACGTTGCTCTAACAACTCGGCAACAACAGACGTAATTTCTGCTGGCGTTACATACAACGTGCCGTCGTTGAGTTGACGCTCAATTGCTTGACGCACAAGCGGGTTGACATGACCAGCGAACAGAGCGCCGAATCCCATGTTGTAGTCAACGTATTCGTTGCCATCAACGTCAATCATGCGCGCGCCTGCTGCATGACGCACAACGACTGGATGTGGGTCGTAGTACTGAAGACTGGACGGAACACCGAGAGGGAGCACCTGTTTGGCCCTCGCGGTTGCCGCTTGCGACCCTGTGGTTCGCTCAGCATATTTTTGCAGCTCACGCCGCGTGATTTCTTTGGCTCGGTCGGCCAAAGTTTGGTGCAACGTGTTGTTCGTTGCTGACATGGATAACACCCCGCTTAAACGGTTTCTTTCAATCTACCCGACAACATGCACGGCCCCGACAGTGCCTATTGGTGTTGGGAGAACCCAGTACACATGGCAGACTGAACATCCACATGGTGGTCGTAGCTCAGCCCGGTTAGAGCGCTAGGTTGTGGCCCTAGAGGTCGGGGGTTCAAGTCCCCTCGATCACCCCATTCGTGAGCCGGCACCGAGAAATCGGTGCCGGTAACACGATTCTTCGCATTGCTTTGGTATTCATCGATACCTATCGCATAGAGTGACGAAGCACATATTGCGCCTTTAGCTCAGTTGGTAGAGCAACGGACTCTTAATCCGCAGGTCCTGGGTTCGAGCCCCAGAGGGCGCACCACTACATCGGAGTCACTCGGTTGATTCACCTCGGACTTTTGTTCCTGTGCTCCCATCGTCTCCGTCAACTACCTCGCGGTCGTTAAGTGACGGAGCGTTCTGATCACTCATTGTCTCGTGACTTTCGTCAGGAATTGGTCCAATTGGTCCCGCCCAGGTCAGAAGCCTGCCGTACTTATCTCGAATGGGCGTTCCGATTAGCGCCTGATGAATCTCGCGCTCCTCTTTATTCATTGGCGGCCCGCCAGGAGGAATGATTGCCGAGTAACGGTTGTTCTTCTCGTCTTCAAGCCATTGCTTGTAGTCATCAGACTCAAGCCATTTTTTGTACTCCTCCGGATTTTCTTTTTCCCAACTCATGAGCCTTGTCCTTTCAACGAATTCTTTTTGCGTAAAGCCTTGTGGCTTCAGCTTTCGGGAAAACTTTACAGACCGCTTTTGAGGTCGGAGCCAATACGGAAGTGGACTCGTCATTCGTATTCAGGCGCCTGTCATCTCGATGGGCAATAGCCAATTACATTTTGGTTTCTGAGTAACGGGGCGCTTCTCCGCACTTCCATGAGGCTGCATGATCTGCTCCCCAGCATCCACACTGCCTGCACTTGGGCAATGTTTCTTTTTGTGGTCTCGCCATCTCCATAGCTTCTTCTCGACTGAGACTCTCGACTACTCGTGCGGGCAATGGCACACATGTAATTGGATTGGGCACCTGCTCCCACGCATGCGAAAGTCGATTTTCGGCGCGTTGAGCTGCAGTGCCAGTGAAAGGGACCACGTGGCCAGCGGTTTGCCTGGGAGTGCGCAACGTCATCGCCTCACCTCAGATGAGACGTCATTTGACCTAATCAGTTGCAAGAATTCGTCAGCACTCGGTGACCACGTTGAAAACCCGCCGGCCTTCTCGATTGCCGCCCTGTCTGCTTGTGCGTCTGCATTCGTTCGCCACAAGAAGTAATGGCGACTGACATCCTCCACAACACACTTGGGAATGCTGTACTCGTTTCCGTCATACTCGCCTCTTGGGGAGTATGAACCAAAGAAAATGACATCTCCACAGATGATCTGTCCGAAAATAATAGATGCAACAGGGTTAAGCGGTAGCCCGTCGATGAGACCTGTGTCGTTCACATACGCATGAAAATTGCCGCCGCGTACACAGTCAAACCAATCTCCATGAGGGCTGGTAATGACTTCTTTGAGAACAGCAAGAGCTTCATTTTGCGACGGGATTTCCTTAATAAAGGGGAGACTCCCGTCTGTTCTGAGAACTAGAGCTTTTATCAACCTGCCACCTCCTGCATCCGGCGCAGACATTCGTTCATCGCGTCCCATAGCGCACCGGAATAAGGGCCTTCCAAAACCTTTGTTTCCTCAAGAACGGCACCGGGAACGTGTCTTGCGGATTTGACTGCAGAACAGGCGCCGTTCGTCGTCAGCGTCGCTACGAGGACGACTCGACAACGATCTGGGTGTTCGGAAGGAGGCACGCTCGTTTCACCCGTTTCTAGATCAAGAGGTGCCATCCACCCCGTTGTCTGAATCACGATGCCGATTAATCCATCGACTACGGAGTACTCATTTGCAAGCAGTGCATACAAATCATGGTGAGATCCAAGTTCAAAGGTGCCACCTTCGCAGTTCACTCCATACAGAACAGCCTGGCGAAGATCCATCGGGCTGTAAAAGGCAATGTCTTCAGTGATGGTTCTCTCTGTCAGGACTGACAAACCTCAACTTTCAGATTCGAAGCCTGAGTATCCAAGTTCGAACAACAATCAGCGGGCAATACAGCTCTGGTGGCAATTTCGTCTGCGCAACTAATGAAGTCACGCCCGAATACTCGCATCCATTTCTCCACCAAGAAGTTTTGGACGTATTCAGTTTCATTTTCAGGTCCGAGATCGGATTGGATATCCATTTCTTCGGAAAGTTTCAGCGCTCCCCAACGCGCTGTTGTTTCATATGTGGTCATTATTTCCTCATTGTGCCCTGTAAGGAACCGCGCGCAAACACGATTCACAAAATTTCTCTTGCAATGTTTTCAGCGCATAGTTGAGAGACTTGAGTCGCTGATTCAAGTTTTCGAAGCGTGGTGCACCTATTGTGGGTTCGAGCCCCAGAGGGCGCACCACTACATCGGAGTCACCATGGCCGCACTGGAAATTGAGACTTTCTCGCTTGTGTCAGGCATTGATGCCGCCACATTTCGTTCACTCGATGAACAGATGCAGGAATGGTGCTACCTGAATCGTCCGGGACTTGCGCGTCGAACCACAGCCCGTGCGGAAGATGGAAAATACGTGGTTGTCACTCTGCTTGACGATGCAACGCAGTCTGACGCGAAGTACTACGCCAGTTCAGACGACGTAGTCACGAAGTGGAACGCCGCCATTGTTGAATCGACTCGAGCCATGGCCGTCTACTCACTGCTGTAAACACAGCACATCGCAATTCCCTATTGCTGCACCAAAGTGATGGCGTTGCCTTCGGGATCCGAGATGCCTGCAATTGATGCACCACCAGGAATATCGAAACGTTCCGACGTGATGGCACCACCAAGTTCCACCGCACGCTGTTGCGACGCTTCTAAGTCCTTCACTTGAATAAACAAGGTGACACCAGGTGAACTTCCCTGACGAATGTGACCACCAATTCCATTCTCGGGGCCGCCAATTCCGGCAGGAATTTGCCGAATGAAACCATCACCAATGTTCCAATTGAAGAGTTCTTTATAGAACGCGGTCAACGTATCGGCATCTTGCGCCTGAATTTCAAAATAGACAACGGGGCGAGGCCAATCGTTCATGACTATGTTCCTATCTGCTGAATGCCGCTACAACTTCAACGTGATGTGTCTCGGGGAAGATATCAAGTACTTCCACTTCGCCGATGGTGTACCCAGCGTTCACCAACAGGCGCGCATCACGTGCGCCAGCTACGGGATCACAACTGACAAGAATGACAGTTGGTGCACCAGTGTCAATGACTGCTGCCGCACCGTGCTTGCCTAATCCGTGGCGTGATGGATCTGCGATCACTACATCGGCTTCTGCAGATTCCCAGTTGTCCATGTTTGCTTGCTCAATAACGGCGGCGCATTCAGCCAAGTTGCGTACTGCATCTCTGCACGCCGACTCGGACGATTCCACCAGCAGTAATTCATCGAATCGATCTGCGAAAGCAAGACTGAACAATCCGACTCCTCCGTATGCATCGCACAACAAACCACCTTCGATTCCCAAAGTGTCCAAACGACGTGATACGGAATCGATGATTAGCTCTGCAGCCTCTGGGGATGACTGAAAGAATGACCCCATTGAGACTTTGTAGGTGTGGTCGCCAACACGTTCAGTGATGGTGCTGCGCTCGCCTGTCTTGAGACCAGCGGGCAAGGTTCGCGCCAGTTTTCCGTCGTGGGCCCATACTCCAATGTCTCCTGTGCGAGCACCAACGCGAATAGTGACTTCACCTGCGCCATCAAGAACAGGAGACGCAATGAACTCGTTAATGAGTGAGTGAGCCACACCGCATGCTGAGACAGGCACGATGTCGTGTGAATCATGAGCACGGAATCCCAAGACTCCATCAGCCGCACTGACCATACGCACTGTTGTACGGCGCGCATCTTCTGTAAGACGACGCAGTTGGGCATCAACATCTAGCTTCGCAGTGCGCGAATACGCCTCTTTCACAATGGCCAACTTTGCTTGACCTTGAATGCGGCGTTCAATGTGCTGCCAATTACAACCGCCACAACCCTCGGCAACATGAGCACACGGTGGAACACGTCGATGTGGCGAGGGCTCATCAATTGACACCAACGAGCCGCGCCCAAAATCGGACCGCGATTCGTCAAGAGTGATAGTGACCACCTCGTCAGCCAACACATCGGGTACAAACACCACGCGGCCATCTTCCATGCGGGCTAACCCGTCACCACCGGCAACAAGTTTTTCGATACGGACAGAATGCGTTGTGGTCACTATGTCAGCGTAGGGCACCTGTACAGGGATGCTCGGGACTGTGGCGGGCACCGTTGACTAGGGTGGGCGTTGTGACATTGCCCATTCAGATTGCCCCGTCGGTTCTCCCCGCAGATTTCTCAAAGTTCGGTGAAGAGATTCGAGCATTAGATGAAGCGGGTGTTGACATCATTCAGTTCGATGTCATGGATGGTCAATTTGTTCCCAACCTCACATTCGGGCCCGATGTCATTGCATCGGTGCGCCCTTACACCGACAAGCCATTTGAAGCGCACCTCATGGTGTTGACACCCGATGTCATGGCGCAGCGATATGTGGAAGCTGGCTGCCAACGCCTCATTGTTCATGCCGAGACGGCAACGCACCTTCATCGCACACTCGAAAACATTCGCTCAATGGGCGCAACCGCAGCAGTTGCGTTGAATCCACACACACCCGCAAACACGGTGGAACACGTTCTTGATCTCATCGACATGGTCTTGGTAATGACTGTCAACCCTGGCTTTGGTGGTCAAAGCTACATTTCAACAATGGAGCCAAAAATTCGCGAGGTGCGCGACATGATTACGCGCCGTGGCTTAAGCGATTCAGTCCATCTTGAAGTAGACGGCGGCATTTCTCCCACCACTATTTCTGGTGCGGCCAAGGCTGGCGCAAATGTTCTCATTGCAGGCAGTGCGCTCTACCGAGACCCACTTGGCTTGCAACATGCGGTCACTGAATTGCGTGCGCTAGCGACTGCTGCGTTTACCGATTAAACGCGCTTCAGACCTCGGCGAAACCACACCGCGGCAAACAATGCAACGAACACCAGAACAGGTGGAGCAAGAACTGAAAGTGCGAGGCGCCACGGCTCGTCAAACAATGTGGTGAACATTCCTGCGGCAATTGCTGAACCATCGATGTTGAGTGTTCGAGCTGCAGCCTCAAACTCTGGGCAACGTGCGCGAGATCCGGTGACTTCAGCTCCACCAAACAGCTCTGGTGTGTCTCGCACAGTTGATGTCAATCGCAAGGTGACACTGTCTTGTTCTGCTCCCACGATGTATTGCGACCCAACCGACAGATACTTCGCATCACTTCCGTACCGCACCTCCACCGAGTCGTTCACCAAGTAGCCATCTAGTGATCCGGCCCGAACTTGGGACACACGGAACACAGCAGCAACGGGGTCAATCGCAGTCACCTCACCAATAAACACCGCCTGTGCAGTAGGAGGCAATGCACAACCTTCGGGGACCGTCGTGGCGGCCACTGGCAATGTAGTGGTTGTCGTCGTTGTGGTTGATGTGGGCAAAATCACACAACCTGGAATGGGGATGGTGGTCGATGCGGGATCCGAGTTGGGTGGACACACCACCGGAACACTTGTGGTTGTTGTGGTGGTTGCACCACTGCCCAGTGCTGGCCACATCAGAGTGAGTGCGGCAACACCACCAAGAAACACCCACGCACGTCGCATGCACTCCACGCTAGCCAGCCGTCATCCATCGCATTCGTCGCATCTGCCGTCATACTTGAGAGATGGGATTCAACCCAACACGTAAACGAATTGCGCGAAGCACAGATGTGTGGTTTGTAGCCGCAGCAATCGTTGTGTCATTCGCGCTTGTTGCGTGGGCATTCTTCGGTTAGCCATGCCAGGACGATTGTGGGACGGTGAACTGCACGGCCCCATTCAGGTACGTCGCATTCAACCATACGAAGCTCGTAAAGAGTATGTGTGCCCAGGATGTCATGGTTCAATTCCGCCGGGGAAAGGCCACATCGTTGCAGTACCGCGCGATGCACCCGACCTTCGTCGCCATTGGCACACGGCCTGTTGGACCAGGCGTTCACCCACACGAAAGTCTTAGAAGAAGTTCTCGTGCACCTCTAAATGAGTGCCAAGCACAGTTGCCACATCAAAGCGAAGCGTGCAGAACGATGAATGCTGTTGTTTCCACTCGGCGAGAAATGCATAACCTGCACGTTGAACACGTGCCACTTTGCGCGGAGTGATCGCTTCGATGGGATCACCAAACTGTGAGGATGCGCGTGCTTTTACTTCACACACCACAAGCACATTGTCAGCATGCGCGACAATGTCTAATTCACCGCCGCGCATGGTCCAGTTACGCGCCACCACAGTGAATCCGTGTGAGGTGTACCACCGCGCAACTAATTCTTCAGCCCATTGCGCACGCGCGCGACGCTGTGCCGCTACAAGCTGTTGGGGGGAAGGATGTCCTCCGACGGAAGCTCCTCGACGTTCACGTCTTTGAAACTGAGAACCTTCACCGACGGAATGAAACGGGTCTTGCGGTACATGTCCCATACCCATGCGTCTGTCATTTCCACTTCTATAAGTGGGCGCGCACTGTCTCCGGTGACTCTCACTTCGACAGCATTTGCCAAATAAAACCGGCGTTCGGTTTCAACGGCATATTTGAACATGCCGACAACATCTTGGTATTCCTGAGCAAGTTTGTACTCGCGCTCGGCCTCGAAGTCCTCGAGATCGTCAGTGTTCACCGCAGAGCCCAGGGCCCAAAATGTTCGATGGCTCTACGATTCGCGCTTTTCGCGAATCTTGGCAGCCTTACCAACGCGATCGCGGAGGTAGTACAACTTGGCACGACGAACGTCACCATGCTTGAGAACCTCGAGTTTCGCAACAGATGGACTGTGCTTGGGGAAGGTGCGCTCGACACCCACGCCGTAGCTGAGTTTGCGAACGGTGTAGGTCTCTGCAATTCCAGAACCTTGAATTGCAATGACGTTGCCTTGGAAGACCTGAATACGCTCTTTGCCGGATTCGACAACGCGCACATGCACCTTGACTTCGTCACCGGGAAGAAGAGCGGGGATGTCGTCGCGCTTGTTCTGATTGTCAACGATGTCTGTGGTCTTCATGGTGATTCCTTGGGCGACGATGGAGTATGTGTGTGGCACTAGGCCTGCTCGGGCATGTCCGAGACGAACAATGAAGGATACGAGGAGAACTCCACCCCTTCCAACAAGGCTTTCTCGGCTTCTGTGAGGCCACCGCGCGCTTCAATGAGGTCGGGGCGCTGCTGCAGGGTGCGCCAAAGGGCCTGGGCATGGCGCCATTGGGTGATTTTTGCGTGATCTCCGCCCCGAAGCACCTCGGGAACAGTCCATCCCCGAAAATCGGCTGGGCGAGTCCACTGTGGCTCTTCCAGCAGTCCGCTGGCTCCGAAGCTTTCCGTGACTGGCGATTCGCTGTTACCCATCACCCCAGGAATCAGCCGGGTGACTGCTTCAATGACCAAACATGCGGCCACTTCCCCTCCGGCCAGCACCACATCTCCCACCGACACCTCGTGGTCGACGAGATGTTCTCGAACTCGTTGGTCAACCCCTTCGTACCGTCCGCACAACAGGCTGAAACCGCCTGATTCGACGAGCGCTTGTGCCATGGATTGATCGAATTTCTGACCACCGGGCCCCAACAGAATGAGAGGTCGTGGAGGCGATACGGCTTCGACGGCATCGAAAATTGGTTCGGCTCTCATCAACATTCCTGCGCCGCCGCCAAACGGAGTGTCATCGACCGTGCGGTGAGTGTCGGTGGAATAGTCACGAATGTTGTGAGTGCGCAGGTCAACGGCATTCGAGGCACGAGCTCGTCCCAGCAAACTGTGCGAACAGAACTGATCCACCATTTCAGGAAACAGCGAGAACACATCGATGCGCATGATCTAACGCTATTCCCCAGACAATGCTTCGCGCAGTCCTGCAGGCGGACGAATGATGGTGACATCTCCATTGCACGACTCAACAAACGGAATAGGAATGAGCAATCCGTTATCCAATTCGACAATGTCGTGAGCTGGGTTGCTCACCACCGCCACGCACTTCCCCCATGTGTCGCCGTCAACGTCAATCACTGTGGAGCCAATCAGTTCGTGCACCCACAGTGCATCACCTTCGTTCAGCGGTTCTGCATACAGAAATTTGTTGGTCAATGCTTCAGCAGCAGTTCTGTCGGCAACATCGTGAAAATGAACAACAAATCGATCCGCTTGAGCACGAATAGTTTCGGTAACAAGTTCTTTGTGATCTTTGCCGGCGATGACGATGAAACGCGCACCCACCTGACGACGTTGCTCAACGTCAGATGTGAAAGTCACAAAAACATCACCTTTCACACCGTGTGGTTTACCGATGCGTCCGACTTCGAGGAGTCCTTCAGGAGGAAGTGGACTCGTCACGGGTGCGAAGAAGTGAAAACGTGATTACGCGTCAACAAAGTCGACGTCGACGTCGACGTCGTCGTTTGTTGCTGCAGCGCGCACCACAGTGCGAATGCTTTGTGCGGTACGGCCACGGCGGCCGATAACGCGACCAAGGTCGCCAGGCCCAACACGAACTTCAAGAAGAATTTTGTCGCCCTTGCCAGGACCAGACGTGACGTGAACTGCGTCGGGGTCGTCAACAATGCTGCGCACAATATGGGTGAGCACTGCTGTCGCCACAGGCGCTTCAAGCGTGTTGGCGTCGAACTCTGACACGGGACTACTTAGTCTTTGCAGCGGTGAACTGAGCCCATGCACCACTGATTTCCAACAGTTTGCGAACGCGCTCGGTGGGCTGTGCGCCCTGCATCAACCACTTCACAGCCTTGTCGTTGTCAATGGTGATGGTGGATGGCTCGGTACGTGGGTTGTACTGGCCGAGAATTTCAATGAAACGACCATCGCGTGCACGACGTGAATCTGCTGCGATAACGCGGTACTGCGGTTGCTTGGTCTTGCCAACTCGTGTGAGGCGCAATTTGACTGCCATGTTGCGATTTCTCCTGAAGGGACCCTTTTGGGACTAGGTAAGGCTATCGGGGCACGACCCCGACCCCACACGGGCTACTGAAAGAAAGGTGGCTTCCCTGGCGGGCCACCTGCACCTGGAGGACCCGGGAATCCGCCTTGGCCCATCATGTCGCTGAGCTCGCGCATTGCCTGACGCTTGTTGACCTTGACTTTGCCGCCCTTGCCCTTTGGCATGGCCATGCCACCCATGCGCTTCATCATTTTCTGCATTTCAAGGAACTGCTTGATGAGTTTGTTGACATCTGAGACTTGGGTGCCACTTCCCTTGGCAATACGGGTACGACGACTGCCATTAATGATCTCAGGCCGAGCGCGTTCATCGGGAGTCATGGAGCGAATAATGGCCTCGGTGACCTTCACTTGGTCGTCACCAATCTGGGCATTCTTCATTTCTTTGGGAACCCCTGGCAACATTCCCATGATCCCCGACAAGGGCCCCATCTTTTTCAATTGTTGCAGTTGATCTAAGAAATCTTCGAGAGTGAATTGACCCTCGAGCATTCGTTGCGCTGCTTCTTCAGCCTTGTCTTGTTCAAAAACTTTTTCAGCTTGTTCAATGAGGGTGAGCATGTCGCCCATACCCAAGATGCGTCCTGCCATGCGGTCAGGATGAAACTGTTCAAACGCGTCAATCTTTTCTCCGGTTGCGGCGAACGCAATAGGTCGACCAATGACGGTCTTCACGGACAACGCAGCACCACCACGCGCATCGCCGTCTAACTTGCTGAGAATGACGCCATCAATTGACAGACGTTCATGGAACGCCTCGGCAACACTGACCGCATCTTGACCAGTCATGGCATCAACAACAAGGAAGGTGTAATTCGGTGACACTTGTTGAGAAATTTGTGCAACTTGTTGCATCATTTCTTCATCAATTGCCAGTCGACCAGCAGTGTCGACAATGACAACGTCTTTGCCTAACCGTTTCGCTTCGTCCAAACCACGCCGCGCAGTGACGACTGGATCACCAGGTTCAGAGAAAACGGGAACCGAAATTTGTGTTGCAAGTGTGCGCAACTGCTCGACTGCCGCAGGACGCTGTAAGTCTGCACCCACTAACAACGGTTGGCGGCCCTGCGACTTGAACCACCGTGCAAGCTTTGCCGCGCTGGTGGTTTTACCTGAACCCTGCAAACCCGCCATCAAAACCACGGTTGGTGGCTGACTTGCGTACACAATCTTGAGCGTCTCGCCGCCCAACATGGCAATCAGTTCATCGTGAACAATCTTGATGATTTGCTGACTGGGATCAAGTGCCTGTGAGACGGCGGCGCCAACAGCAGCTGTGCGAATTCGCGCAACAACATCACGAACTACTCCGATGTTGACGTCGGCTTCTAACAGAGCGGTGCGAATTTCGCCCATCACCTCGTCAACGTCTGCTTCGGTGAGTCGACCCTTTCCTTTGAGTCGTTTTACTATCCCCTGAAGGCGGTCGCCGAGTGAATCAAACATGCACGACTCAGGCTACCGAGACTGCGGGAGCGCTAACCAACGGCTACCGAAGTGACCAAGTTCTTCTGGATCACGAGATTGACACGATTGGTGATGTAGTCGCTCGTCAACATGAAATACTCGCCATCGCGAGCTGCAATTCGAACAACCCACCCCTTCTCGCGTGCCGTGGCCGTGGCTTCGAGTTCTGTTAATCCCACCAGACTGTTGGCCTCTTGCTGACCGAGAACTCCAGGCGAATCGGGTGACCCAGGCATCGGGTCTGCAGGTTCGGGCATGGCAACTGTTGACGAGGTTGTTACTGATTGCCGAAACGACAAACGGTCATCGCTAACGGCGAGAGCGGTACCCACATCGCCATCGGCATTACTGAAGACATAGGCGGGCAACAACATATGCGTACCGTTTGATAAGCGCGCCTCCATCAAGATGAGTCGCACTGAAGTGATGGGAACATCAATCATTGACGAGACTGCGCTTGATGGTGGCGGTGTTGAAGCGGACGATACAGCCGCATCGGCGACCGCGCGCGCAACTGCTCCAAAGGCACTGTATTTGCGATCGTTCAATCGCTTCACTGCCTGGTCTGGCGCAATGATGAGATAACGACCAGCCATCGCAATTGAAATCATCGGACCTGATGCACTGATTAGTTTGCCTTTGTCGCCATAGGTAAATGAGACACCAACATTTGTCTCAACTCCACCCAATGTGAGCGCGCCGAACACGTCTGTGGAACTGAGTGATTGCGATGCCTTCAATGGATAATTCAGAGGCACCATGTCTGCGCGCGACAGATACTGGTTCGTGCGACGAATTGCTTCACCAGGCTGAATCAAACTGGCTGGCGTTGTCGCAGCACCAGATTGGTCACATGATTTTTCCGGAACACATGGCGAACTAGACACGCCTGATCCTGATGTTGCACTGTTGCGCGAGTATGTCCACCAACCGCCTGCTTCATCCACCCACAAGGACACCGAGTGATTATTCACCGTGTCTGAGATGAGATACAGATTGTCGTTGACTTTGTCTAATTCTCCGAACACACCGAATGATGCAGCGAGTTTCCTTGCTTCACCTGATAGTTTCACTCGGCGACCGATGGACCATGCCAGCAAACGATCCGGAAAGATGGGAAATGCTTCCTTCACCGAATACGTAATTTCCACCGGCAAGGAGGCAGGTTCGGAGAATGCTGCATCGGATTCCATCCGCACCTCACCAGTTCTGCTCTGCGAACTTGCAAGTGACAACGTGACAGGACCTGATTGCGCGCATGATGATGCAACAACTGACGCCGCAATAAGTAATGACACGGTAAGTGCGCGCTTCATGATGAATAAAAGCGTACGCCTAGTCGAACAGTGCTGCCACGAATTCTGCGGGGTCAAACGCCACCAGGTCATGCGGACCTTCACCAAGACCCACCAACTTCACAGGTATTCCCATCTCTGTTTCAATGGCAAAAACAATTCCACCCTTTGCCGAACCGTCAAGCTTTGTGAGGACAACGCCGGTGACATCAGTTGCGGCGGCAAATTCTTTTGCCTGCGATAGTCCGTTCTGACCTGTAGTGGCATCGATGACCAGCAATACTTCGTTGACTGTTCCCTCTGCTTTTTCAGCAACACGGCGAACTTTCTTCAACTCTTCCATGAGATTTGATTTGTTCTGCAATCGCCCCGCTGTATCGCCAAGCACCAAATCAATGTTTCGCGCATGTGCGCTTTGGATTCCATCAAAAATGACGGATGCTGGGTCTCCGCCTTCGGATCCGCGGACAAATGCCGCACCCGAGCGTTCAGCCCACACCTGTAACTGTTCGGCTGCAGCTGCTCTAAATGTGTCTCCTGCGGCCAGCAAGACTTTCGTACCGTGACCCACTTCAGCTGTTGCAATCTTTCCGATGGTTGTGGTCTTTCCAACTCCGTTGACGCCAACAAATAGCCAGACATTCGGCATCACTTCTGCGTTCATATTCAATCGACGATTTGATTGCGAGAGTTGTTGAGTCATCTCATGACGCAGAGCAGTAATTGCATCATCAGGGGTACGAATTGACCCTGATTTTGCTGCAGCACGCAATGGTTCAAGCAATCGCGTTGTGAGCCCAATCCCGATGTCTGCACGCAACAATGTCTCTTCTAACTCTTCCCACGTAGATTCGTCGACTTTGCCCTTACCGCGAATAGACGCAAACGCCGACGAAAAGAGGGAGCGCGTGCGGCTTGTTCGCTCCCGCACCGACGCCGACTCGACTGCCGCTTCTCCGGCTTCGGTTCCACCGATTGCACCCGACTCGACTGTGACGCCGGACGCCGATCCGTCACTTGTCGCAAGCTCGAACGTTCCGGAGTCGGCGCCGGCTTTCGTCGAGTCATCAGCATCATCGTCGACTCCGATGCGCGGCGTCGTTGATGAAGACTCGTGAGAGCTTGCGAAAAGAGTCGAATCAACGGATGGCGCGGAATCAGGAGGCGACTCAGACGAGACGGCGCGTGGCGAACCAGCCGCAACGTCAGGAGGAGAAATGGAGCGGCGGGAGCGCGCGTAGAGAAGACCTGCGATGAGAACGACAACAACGACGGCGGGAATGCCGTAGTTGACGAGTGTGGATGAAAACATCACGTATCAGATGAGCCGGTGTTGCGCTCTGTCACGACTTTTGATGATCCACCGGGCTGCATTGAGACTCCCAAGAGGCAGTCGGCGGCTTCCATCGTGCGCTTTTGGTGACTAACGATGATGAGTTGTGCGTCGCGACGGAACTCATTGACCAATCCAAGGAATCTGTGCAGGTTCACGTCGTCAAGGGCTGCTTCAACTTCGTCCATGACATAGAACGGAGACGGACGACTACGGAAGACTGCGAACAAATACGCCAATGCAGTGAGTGAACGCTCTCCACCGGAGAGGAGTGACAACTTCTTGAACGTCTTTCCTGGCGGTGTTGCTTCAACCTCGATACCGGTGTTCAACATGTCGTGTGGATTGGTGAGGACCAACTTGCCCTTTCCTCCAGGGAACAGCAACTGAAACAAGTCAGTGAAGTTTTTGGCCACGTCATCAAATGCAGTTGCAAAAACAGTTTGGATCTCTTCGTCGATGGCTGCAATGACTTGAGCAAGTTCACGACGCGAATCCCGCACGTCATTCAACTGTTCCTCCAAGAACGTGTGGCGCTCTTGGAGTTCTGTGAACTCTTGCAACGCCAATGGGTTAATGGGGCCCATCAATCGAATATCGCGCTCCAAGGCACGGGCACGATCATCGTGGGTGACACCTTCTGGAACTTCGGGCATGGGTGATGCTTCGGCGACTTCAGGCTCTACCTCTAATTCGCGACGAATCATCTCAATTGCCGATTCAAGACGCATACGAGACTCGGCTTCTTCAATGTCAACACGACGGCCTCGCTCGCGCACTGCTTCAAGTTCGGCTTCTGCATCGTGTCGACCTTTGCGTGCAGCATCGAGACGTGCGGTGATACCGCGCACCTCATCGCTTTGACGCTGACGCATGTCGTAGAGAACAACGAGACGTTCTTCAGCAGCTACACGATGACGTTCAACAAGTGCACCGAGTCGTTCAATGGCCACCAGCGACGCTTCAATCCGTTGACGACGCTGCCCAGACTCTTGTCGCGCGGACAGGTCAACTTCAAGACGTCGTTCTGTTTCCGTGAGCCTCTGCTTTAAGAACTGCTCACGTTCACGCAAACCTGCGATACGAATGTCGAGATCTTTACGTCGCATCCCCAAGTGCGCAGCTTTTGAATCAATTGCAGCGCGCGCTTCACCTTGAGCCTTTGCGGCCGCAATTTCTGCCGCCTCCGACTCTTCGAGCGCGGGAAGAATTGCCTCCAGTTCAGCAACACGCGTGTGATGGCTCTCCATGCGAGAGCGCACATCGTCCAATGCCTTCAAAGTCATTTCTCGTTCAGAACCATTTGCACGACGATCATTGGTGGCAGCGGTCAAGCGCTCAGACGCAGTGTCTACCGAGCGCAGTGCTTGCTGCAGTGACTTGTCAAGCTCGGTCAGTCGCGCACGTGCAGCCAACAGCTCACCACGGAATTTTTCGACTTCCGCATCCCATTTCGCCACGTCGGCGTTTGCGGTTTCCACCTCGGTGCGAGTGGACTCAATGATCTCTTCTGACCCCACTTCGTCGGCTGCGCCTAAGCGCCAACCACTTGCCGAAAGACGGTCTCCGCGGCGAGTAACAATGACCGAACTTGGCGACGACTCGGCAACTGAAATGGCTTGTTGAAGATCATCAATGGCGCCGATCCCAGAAAGCAGAGCATCGAGCAATGCATCTGTTCCCGATGGAGCACCTGACGCTGGACGAACATGTGAACGAATACTCGTTACTCCACTCGGTAACGCAGCACCATTTGACCTTGACATTCCAAGAGACAAGACCGAGCCGTTGTGGTCAAGAGAACGGAGTTGATCGATTGCACGTCGAGCCGCAGATGGATCCGAGACGACAACCGATGCAACCGCGTCTCCGAGTGCTGCTTTTGCTGCAGCATCCCAGCCCTGGTCAACAACGACGAGATCGGTAAGGGCACCAACGACGCCCTGAACGCTTGACAAATGCTCGACACCGGCTTTCGCGCGCGTGGACGCCATCGCTGCCTCGAGCGCCTCGAGTCGTGCACCTACTCGTGCGCTACGACGTTGCGCTTCTACGCGAGCCTGCTGCGCGCGATCGCCTGCTTCTTCCGCTTCGTCACGCGCACGCTCAACACGAGCAATGTCGGCGCGCAACTCACCAACGGTTGACTCGGCTGACGCCAGTTCAGTTTGACGCGCATCGATGGAAGCAACCAACGTGGCATCGCGCGTCTCCATGCCTTCAATTCGTGCTTGAAGTTTTTGTACTTCACCCGCACCCTGTTCAACCGTGTTGCGCAATGTTCGAAGTTCGCCTCGCACTTCGGCAGCCGCGGTTGATGCTTCATTGCCTTGCACCGTGTGGAACAAACCTTGTTCGTCACGCTCGCGTTCGAATGCTTCTTCTTCTACTTGAAGAGCATCGCTTTCGCTGGTGGCGATTGTTAATCCACGCTCCACCTCGACCATGTCGGCACGCATTTCTTCAGCGTCAATTTCCAATGCCGCAATCACATCGTCGGCAATTAGTTGCCCCTGATCGCGCTCCATAGAGCGACGACGCTCGGCAATCAATGCAACTAAGCCGCGTGCGCGTTCACGCAACTGCTCCACCCGCATCAGTTCGTCGTTTAACCCAGACTCTCCGCGGGCCGACAATTCTGCTTCTGCCTCGCGAATGTCGTTCTCTAACTGAACGATGCGATTACGTAGCTCACGTTCTTTCGTTGCACCTGTTTCTTTTTCAGAATCGAGCGACGCCAACTGGTCGCGCAGTGCCGCAATTTCTCGACCCGACAAATACAGACGAAGTGCGCGAAGTTCTTCAGCAACTTCTTCATATCGACGAGCCGCATCTGCTTGTCGCTCGAGTGGTCGAAGCTGTCGTCGCACTTCGCGAATGAGGTCTTGTACGCGCAACAAGTTGGCTTCAGTGGCTTCAAGTCGCCGCTCGGCCTTTTCCTTTCGCTTGCGGTACTTCAGAACACCAGCGGCTTCTTCAATAATTGCTCGCCGATCTTCTGCGCGCGCAGTGAGCACCGCATCGATTTGACCCTGGCTGATAATGACGTGCTGTTGACGTCCCACACCAGCATCCGACAAAAGTTCTTGCACGTCGAGAAGTCGGCATTCGACTCCGTTGATGGCATATTCGCTATCTCCGTTGCGAAACAATGTTCGTGACACAGTGATTTCGGAGAAGTCAAGTGGCAGGACACCCGCCGAATTGTCCAAGGTCAGCATCACTTCGGCACGACCAAGAGCCGCGCGCTTCGCGGTTCCATTGAAGATGACATCTTCCATCTTCTGGCTTCGCACCGAACTGGGCGCCTGTGCACCCAACACCCATGCGACAGCATCAACGACGTTGGACTTTCCCGAACCGTTCGGACCAACAACAACAGTGACGCCAGGTTCCATTTCCATAACGGTGGAATCAGCGAAGGACTTAAAGCCTTTGAGGGTAAGGGATTTCAAAAACACGGCGTCTCACACAGTAATGGACAGCGCCTGCTGACGCCCCATAGACGTCTACTTCTGGCAGCGCGGACAAAAACAAGTGGAGCGACCTGCCACCATCACGCGCCGAATTGAGGTTTTTCCACAGGTCAGACACGGCAGGCCTTCTCGCCCGTACACGCGGTGCATCTCTTGAAAAGACCCCACCTTGCCCTCGATATCCACATACTGCGTGTCATCCAATGTGGAGCCGCCACTCTCGATTGCCTCCCGCAAAATAGCGACGATGCAGTCGGCCATCGCATTGACCGTTCGTCGACTGAGCGAATCCACTGGTCGGTCCCATCGGACCCTCACTCGATGCAGAATTTCGTCGGCATAAATGTTTCCAATGCCGGCAACCACGTGCTGGTTCAACAACACCTGTTTGATGGCGCCCCGCCGACCATGGAACTGACGTGCCAGTACATCACCATTGAAGCCATCAACAATCGGATCTGGCCCCAATCGCGATAGTTCAGGAAGAACTGCGCTTTCATCGCGCGGGTCATACACCACCACCTCACCGAAGGTGCGCGGATCAACAAACCACATTTCGTCGTTCTGACCGTTGCATGCATCTAAGTAACACACCACATGAGTGTGTGGCGGACGCGGTGTTCCTTGCGGCTCCACCAACACTCGCCCACTCATTCGCAGATGAATCATGAGTGCATCACCAGTATCCAAGTCGGACAGCAAATACTTCCCTCGACGGCGTGCATTCACCAGAGTGGCTCCGGTCATGCCGTGAATGACCGCATCTCGTCCAACTCTGCGCACTGAACGCTCACGACCGACTTCTACTTTCAAGATTTTCCGGCCCACAACACGAGCCTCAATGCCACGACGAACGGTTTCTACTTCTGGAAGCTCAGGCATTGTTCTGTTGTAGATGAGTGCACGCAAGAGTGGCAGCCATTTGCTCGGCTGCTTTTTTCGTGCGCCCCGTTCCCTCGCCCATCACTACCCCATTGACAACGACAGTTGACGTAAAGACTCGTTCATGATCGGGCCCTTCGCCAATTGTGTCGTAACGCGGAACTCCAACACCAAGGCGAGCGCACAATTCTTGCAAGCGCGACTTGGCATCAAACATGTCCATGTGTGGAATTGCTTGTTCAATAGCGTCGGAAAACAAGCGCTTCACAAATTCAAAGGCAATTGCTGCTCCGCCATCAAGATAAACAGCGCCGATGATTGCCTCACATGTATCGGACAAGATTGACGATTTCTCACGACCGCCTGCTGCATCCTCGCCTTTGCCTAGATACACAAATTGACCGAGCCCCAAAGACCGAGCCATGTCGGCGAGTGCATTCATATTGACCACACTGATACGCAAGTCCGTGAGCTTGCCTTCATGCATGTCATCAAGACGGTGATATGCAAGGTCGGCAACTACCCATCCCAACACAGCATCACCGAGGAACTCAAGCCTCTCGTTTGACTGAGGTGAATTATGTTCGGCCTGCCACGACCGATGAATGAGCGCTGTTCGCAACAACTCAATATTTGAAAATGAATACCCCAGACGTTGCGCGCATTCGTGAAGCGCATCGACGTCGTTCATGACAGATGGCCTAGCCGTGGACGCGAATGATGTAATCGACCGCGTCACCAACGGTCTTCAATGTGACTAAGTCATCGTCGTCGAATTCCAAGCCGGCGAACTCTTGTTCAAGTGAATCAACTAATTCGATGAGAGCAATAGAGTCCGCTCCCAGGTCATCGGCAAATGATTGCGACTCTGAGATGGTTGATGGATCAGTTTCCAAGATGTCTGCAAGGTGACGACACACAACAGACAACACATCGTTTCTTTCTACAGACGCCATACAAATTCTCCCTGTGAACTTAGTTCTGAACAGTAGTTGCAGCGATTGCGGTGCGAATGGCTCCGACCATGTCGGTATCCACCATTTCTTTAGCCACCTTGATTCCGTTCAGCATGGCTCGCGCACTACTAGAGCCGTGAGAGATGATGCACACTCCGTCAACACCCAACAGAATGGCTCCGCCTGTTGAATCTGGGTCGAATGTGTCATACAACGGCAAAAGTGCTGGCATCAGTGCCTTTGCCGCGTCTTTGTAGTCGGGCTGGGCAAATGCCTCAAACAAGGCACCAATCACAGTCTTAAGAGCGCCTTCCAATGTTTTGAGAACAACATTGCCGGTGAACCCATCGGTCACCACAACATCAACGTCATCAGTCATAAGATCGCGACCCTCGACGTTGCCAATGAAATTGATATGCGTGGACGCGCTGAGCAGTTCAAATGCTTCTTTGCGCAGTGTGTCACCCTTGCCTGGCTCTTCACCGATTGACAACAAGCCGACGCGTGGATTCTTCACACCGAATCGCTGTGAGGCATAGACCGAGCCCATGATGGCGAATTGAACGAGCCAATCGGCTTGTACTTCGGCATTGGCTCCCGCATCGAGCAACACTGTGGGTGTTCCACCGGGAACCGGAATAGGAGTTGCAATTGCTGGACGCGCAACGCCAGAGATTCGCCCCAATCGAAGTAGTGCACTTGCCATGGTGGCTCCGGTGTTACCGGCTGAAATCATTGCGCTGGCATGACCATCACGAACCGCTTCGGCAGCACGCACCAACGTAGAGTCGCGCTTTTTGCGAACCGATTGTGCAGGATCGTCGTCCATTTCGATGACCTCGCTGGCCTCGAAGATGGGAATGTCTCCAGCGCCTTCTACATGAGAAGGCCCAACGAGAAGAACTGGAATACCAGCATCGACGGCTTGCTGTGCACCCGCAACAATTTCGCCTGGCGCACGGTCGCCACCCATCGCGTCAACTGCGATTGGCAACATGATGAAAGATCCGTGAGTTAGTCGACGGGAACGGCAACGCGACCCTTGTACCAACCACATGTTCCGCACACGGTGTGTGGCAACTTCGTGGCAGCACAGCGTGGGCAGGTGCTCCGTGACGGTGCAGACAAGCGCCAGTTAGACGCACGACGCATACGTGTCTTTGACTTCGACTTCTTTTTCTTGGGAACGGCCACTGTGGTCTCCCTGTGTTAGCGGCAAATGCCCCGTTGTGGGGCTAGGTGATGATAGCCCGAGAACGGCAAAAACTCACAGGGTCGGGTCGTCGAGCTTGCCTTTGAGCCCTTCAAGGGCTGCCCATCGGGGGTCTGAGACCGTGGTGTCGCACCCACACGGGCCTTCTGCCAAGTCGGTTCCACACTGGGGACAGAACCCGGGACAGTCCTCTCGGCAGAGTGGGCCGAGCGGAATGGCCACCAGAAGGTTCTCGCGCACCATGGGCAAAAGCGAGATTTGGTCATTCTGGATGAGGTAAGCGTCGGGGTCTTCGGCCACCTGCTGGTACAGCTCGTCCACGTGAACTGTCATTCGTTCGCGTAGCGGAGTGAGGCAGCGTCGACACTCACCCACCCATGTGGCAGACACTGTGCCCACCACCGCAATGCCATTCGACAACGACTCACACTTCACATGAATCTCGACCGGCTCATCTGCAACGCGAGCATCGTTAAATTCAACGTCGGACGACTGCACCGTGACCGAAACTTCTTTCGTGGTGCCAGGCCATCGGAGAAGTTCAACAACGTTGACAACAAGTGGAGTAGCCATACAAGCTCTTCGAGAATACGCCGAACTTAAGAGAGGTCTTGATCGAAAAAGCCAGAGGTTCCCTGCTGCTCAATAGGTTCTTCGGCTTCGGGAGGTGGCTGAGATCCGATCGACAGTTTCTGTCGACCATTCGCAACTGTCTTTGACAAACGATCAAGCAGAATTTCAAAACTTCCTAAACGATGATCAAGAAAATCTTCTGTTTCATTTTTGATTCGACGTGACTCTTCATCTGCGGCATCAATGACTTGACGTGCACGTGCTTCCGCGGCGCGCACGACTTCTGTTCGTTGCACCATGCGCTCGGCCTGTTGACGTGCGGCGACGAGCAATTCATCGGCCTCTCGTTTGGTTTTTTCCAGAAACTCTTGACGCTCTTTCAACATCCACCGAGCCTGACGAATTTCTTCTGGAATGCGAATCAGTGCGTCTTCAAGCAACTCGATGATTTCATCTCTGTCTATACGTGGAGTGCTTGACAATGGGACACTCGGCGCCGTTGCGATGATGTCGATAGCGCGACGCAGGATGACTTCACTTTCGCCAAGCCGAGCCTGCACAGGTGCAGGTTGACCAAATGAATCATCGGACATGTCGTCAAAGTCGTCGAATGGCATAGGAACTAACTCCGTTGAAGTGATGTGAGGGCGTCGGCAACCACGGATGGCACCATTGAGGACACGTCGCCACCGTGTGCGGCGATGTCGCGAATGAATCGGCTACTGACATGACTGAGGCCTGGCTGGCATGGAACGTACACCGTGCGTACACCAGCCACTGCGAAGTTGGTGTGCGCCATTTGCTGTTCCACTTCAAAGTCACCTGGTGTGCGTAGCCCCTTAACAATGCATAAGGCACCGACAGTTTTCGCTGCGTCCACGGCCAAACCTGCAAATGCTTCCACTCTGACATTTGCCATTCCTGAACATGCTTCTTGCGCGATGCGAACTCGTTCGCTGGTGGACAATGCACCAGACGGTTTTTGAGGGTTGTGCATTACAGCCACCACCACAGAACCGAACAGTTCTGCGGCTTGCGATATGACATCGAGATGTCCGTAGTGGATGGGGTCGAAACTTCCCGGATACAAAACCACACTCATGCGCTCTCCACGGTACCTCGTGAACCGGCATCAGGCTGAAGAAATGCCACATGGGTACGCCCATATTTCTTTTCCCGCATGGTGTCCCAGCCATCTACTGCACCAATCGCACGGTCAGATTCCAGCACGACGCACTGCGCAGAGATTCCTCTCAACAGAGAAGCCCACTCAGAAAACCCGTATGGAGGATCAGCAATCAACACATCACAGGAGATGAGATCGCGTGATACCGATAGAGCATCAGCAGTAACAACGGTTGAGACGTCAGTAATTCCAAGAGAATCAATGTTGTGCCGCAAGGTAGCCACAGCGTGTCGATCTTTTTCAACAAAAATGCAGTGCGACGCTCCACGTGACAACGCCTCAATTCCCATAGCACCAGTCCCCGCAAACAGATCAACAACCCGCGCCCCGTCCACCACGTCCAAGCTGCCCAAAGCGTTGAACACCGCCTCACGTACTTTGTCTGTGGTGGGCCGCGTGGCGTCTGATGTTGGCGATTCAATTCGCCGTCCACGAAGATGACCCGCAACCACTCTCATATCAGGCAGACTACGGCGATGATTCGTCCACGAGAGACCACCACATGCGTTGACTGCGGAGGTCCGTGTTACCTATTGACTCCCGCTCGCGAAGACGGGCTATGGGAAGTGGGCGATGTTGTGTCATATCGCTGCCGTGACTGCCGTGACGTGTGGTACTTCCCACTCACCGAGGATGACACCGATAGTCCGGATTGATGGTTAGTCCGGAATGACGGTCACCCTTTGTCAAGCGGGTCAAAGCGAATTCCAATGGCGGCGACATTGGAGATTCGCGTTGGCAAGTGGTTCAGCCAAAAATTAAAACTCAACCGTTTTGGGTCGCGCACAAACGGCTTGTTCTTCTCCACCGCATTCACTGTTCGACGTGCAATCTTTTCGGGATTGGCCGTAGGAATCAACTGCAGTTTCTGAAACCTGCGCACCACTTTGCTGACTGATGCTGGCGCAGCTTCCACCGCATCCCACATGTCAGTAGCAACGGGTCCTGGAGACAACACCGTCACATTTACATCAGTCGCCTTCAGTTCACGACTCAGTCCGTTGACAAAGTTGAGCACTCCAGATTTTGTTGCTCCGTACACACTCATTCCAGGAAACCCAGCAGTGCCCGCCAATGACGACACAAAAACGATGTGACCCGAATTACGGGCCAGCATCCCAGGCAAGGCGTGCCGTGTGAGCAACATGGGAACTTCAAGGTTGACGCGTGCAACCGTTCGAATTTCACGCGTGTCTTCTACGGCGAAGGCAGTTGTTGTTTCGAGCCCCGCATTGTTCACCAATACATCAATGACCCCATGCGCACTTTCAACACGCTCAATAAGTGTGTCAACGTCCGCATCATCGGAAAGGTCTGACACCATCCATGAGCCGTTGATATCGGCTGCCACTCGCTGCAATGCTTCAGCATTACGTGCAACAACCGTGACGCGCGCACCGCGTTCTGCAAACTCACGTGCCATTTGTTCACCGATGCCACGTGACCCCCCGGTCACCAACACATGCTTACCTGCGAGTTTCATAGACCCCCCAAATGCTCATCATTCAGAGTAGTGCGTATGTGTCACGACTTAAACAAGAACTCTTCGTCTTCCTCGGAAAACAACAAGTCCAGCTCATCACGCAAAACGGGCAGTGTTTTCAACATCGGATCATGGGAAATGATTCTCTGTGCATCATCACGAGCCCATTGAATGAGTTCTAAGTCGTGCTGCAAAGAAGCAAGTGTTAAATCACTGGTGCCCTTTTGACGATTTCCCATGATGGTTCCTTCACCGCGAAGTCGAAGGTCTTCTTCTGCAAGAACAAACCCGTCGGTAGACGCAACCAAGGCCTCAACGCGGGGCGATGGGTCTGAATGCTGTGTCACCAGATAACAAAACGACTCAAGCTTTCCTCGACCAACTCGACCACGCAACTGATGCAATTGGGCAATACCAAATCGGTCCGCGTCCAAAATGACCATGGTGGTCGAATTAGGAACGTCTACACCTACTTCAATGACAGTTGTGGCTACTAGTACCTGAGTGTGACCCGCACGAAATGATGTCATCACAGCCTCTTTGTCAGCCGATGACATACGTCCGTGCAATAGCGCAACAGAATGACCAGCCAACTCCCCCGACACCAATTCATCGAAGGTTTCTTGAGCCGACGCAACTTCCAATTTCTCGCTCTCTTCAATGAGCGGACACACCACGTACGCCTGTTGCCCCATTGCAAGTCTCTCGCGCACCGACGCCCACATTCCCTCGCGTTCCAATGGCCCTGCGACCCGGGTGGTGATGATGGGTGTACGTCCTGGTGGCAACTCATCGAGGACGCTGACATCTAAATCGCCGTACACAGTCATGGCCGCAGTTCGAGGAATTGGTGTTGCTGTCATCACTAACACATCTGGCATCAGGCCAGCATCTGACTCTTGAGCTTTGTCCCGTAATTGCGAACGTTGCTGAACTCCAAATCGATGTTGCTCATCAACGACAACAACTCCCAAACTCTTGAACTTCACTGCATCTTGAATGAGCGCGTGAGTTCCAATAATGATGTCGACGCTTCCGTCCGCAAGCCCTGCGAGGATTGTTTTGCGTTGAGCCGCTCGCACTTTGTTAGTGAGCAACTCAATGCGAAGCCCACGATCACCAAAAAGGTTTCCGCTGTCGGAGACCTTTAGCGATTCAAGCAATGCTCGTATCCCCAATGCATGCTGATCAGCAAGCACCTCGGTCGGCGCCATCAGTGCTGCTTGATGCCCGCCTTGCACCGCTGCCAACATGGTGGCAACGGCGACGACGGTTTTGCCTGCACCAACGTCGCCCTGCAACAACCGGTGCATTGGTTGTGGAGCCGCCACATCGCGATAAATCTCGGCAATGGTTCGTTGTTGTGCACCAGTCATGGGAAATGGCAATGCAGACATAAACCCATCAATGAGATGTCCAGACGTTGCATGTGAGAAACCCGCAGCCTCTCGTTCCCATTGCGCCTTTCTCCCCACCAGCATTAACTGCACTCTCAGAACTTCATCAAACGCCAAACGTTGACGTGCTGCACGATGATCTTCCACAGATTCGGGGAGGTGAATGTTTCGCAACGCTTCATGCCGACCAATGAGAGAGTGAGAAGACAAGATTGATTCAGGAACAGGATCGTCAATCCCACGCGGCTCGCACTTCGCCAATGCGTCTTCAATCCATCGCGCAAGATCCCAGGAGGTAATGCGCGACTTCTCACTTTGCGGATACACAGGAACGAAACGAGCCGCACGATCACCAATTCGATCAACCACAGGGTTCGTCATCTGCCGATACCCGTTGTACATCTCGGCTTTACCAAACACCGCTATTTCAATTCCAGGCTGTAATTGTTTTTCTCGCCAACGCTGGTTGAAAAATGTCAGCGACAGTTTTCCGGTCTCGTCAGCCACCGTGGCTGTCACCATGACCCGTCCGTTTTTCGTCTGAATTGAACGACACTTCTCGACACGCACCATCACCAACGTGTCAACACCCAATTGAATGTCGCGCAACGTTGCCATGTTTGTTCGGTCGATGTAACGCCGCGGATATGTCTCGAGTAGATCAAGAACACTGTGAACCCCAAAAGATTCCAATGCTGCGTGTGCCTTTTCTCCAATTCCCTTGATGCGCTCTAGACCAATCTGGTCCAAATCACGCAGTGTGAGTGGTGCGCTACTCAACGCCAAACAAATAGGGATAGAGGGGCTGTCCGCCAGCATGAATTTCAACAGCAACATCGGGCCTGTTCTCTGCAACCCAGGCAGTGATGTGCTCAGTGGAAGATGCAGATGAACCCTCACCCGTGACAATGGTGAGCAGTTCACGTGAATCGTCAATCAAGGTTTCTAATAACTGAGTTGCAGAGCCCACCATGGTTCCGGCGATTGCGACAATTCCGTCACCTCGCACTAAGCCAATCCAGTCACCTTCAGTTACTTTGCCAACATCGGTGTTGGTGTCGCGCACCGCTTGGGTGATCTCGCC
>VFQT010000721.1_pt1 | contig 45484 bp, 41 predicted proteins | sample 3512381 | NCBI WGS metagenome assembly VFQT01 (sample SAMN10412376, study PRJNA504923) | tailings metagenome | isolation source: Relicate 2 Philex TSF3 active mining site | place: Philippines: Tuba, Benguet | collected 2017-08-29 | reverse complement strand
TAAGTCTTGCTATGGTGGCTTACTCATTTTACGCCGGTGCTTCATCTACATTCCTGCTTGTTTTTCTTTTGGTATTTATCGCAGCGCATGCAGTGGGACAAGGAGCGGTAATCTGGGTGTTTATATCCGAAATTTTTCCAACAAAAGTGCGTGGATTGGGGCAAGCATTCGGGGCAAGTATTCACTGGGTGTTTGCAGCGCTCATTACCTTAATTGCTCCAATATTCATTGATGATGTAAATGGGATATTCAAAGAAAATCCATGGCCAATTTTTGCCTTCTTTGCCATCATGATGACGTGGCAGTTGATTTGGGTGTTGAATAAAGTGCCAGAGACCAAAGGCGTTTCACTTGAAGAGCTGGAAAAGAAGTTAGTCGGTTAATTATCTTTAAAATATAAGTTATTATGAAAAAGCAGATTTCTGTTTTTGCTATGTTACTTTTTGTTTTCAATAGTTTATTTGCTCAAACTATTGAAGTTTTGTTGCCAGCATCGATGAGTGATAAACCACTGGATGGCAGATTATTGTTGTTGTTATCAAAATCAACTTTTGGTGAACCTCGTTTTCAAATCAGCGATGATGAAAAATCACAACAGGTTTTTGGTATTGATGTAGAAAATTGGCAACCGGGGACAAAAAAAATAATTGATGTAAAGGCATTTGGATATCCAGTCGAGACTTTAAAAAAAATTGAAACTGGTACTTATCGTGTGCAGGTGCTTTTGCATATTTATGAGACTTTCAAAAGAAAAGATGGGTATGTAGTGAAATTGCCCATGGATAGAGGAGAAGGGCAGCATTGGAATATTGCACCAGGTAATTTGCATTCTATTGCAAAAGACATTACTTACAAAGCGGATCCATCCTTTAAGCTAGCCATTCAACTAGATCAAAAAATTCCACCTATAAAAGAGCCGGAGGATACTAAATATGTGAAGCACATTAAGATTCAATCAAAATTGCTGACTGAATTTTGGGGAAGACCAATGTATTTAGGTGCGCATGTATTGCTTCCTGAGGGTTGGGATAGCCATCCCAATGTGAAATATCCATTAGCAATTTTTCATGGACATTTTCCAGAAGATTTTGGTGGATGGAGAACAACACCTCCTGATGAAAATTTAGTGCCTGATACTGTGAAGCGTTTTAACTTGATTGGATATAATAAAATTGTACAACAGGAAGCCTATGATTTTTATAAAATGTGGACTGGACCTGATTTTCCAAGAGTTATAGCTATTGAAATACAACATGCCAATCCATTCTATGATGATTCTTATGCTGTCAATTCTGCTAATATTGGCCCGTATGGCGATGCCATCACCTATGAATTAATTCCTGAGATTGAGAAAAGATTCAGGGGAATTGGAGAAGGGTGGGCCAGGTTCATGTATGGTGGAAGTACGGGTGGATGGGAAGCTTTGGCAGCGCAGGTTTTTTATCCTGATCAATACAATGGAAGTTATGCTGCTTGTCCAGACCCTATCGATTTTCATCACTACATGACAGTTGATTTATACAATCATAAAAACGCCTATTATGCTGAAGGTCCTTTTAGGAATACACCAAGACCAGGTCATCGTGATTATTTAGGTCATGTGAATGCGATGGTGAAGGATATGAATTACCGTGAATTGGCATTAGGAACAAAAGGGAGAAGTGGGGACCAATGGGATATTTGGGAGGCCGTCTATTCTCCTGTTGGTGCAGACGGTTATCCAAAGAGAGTATTTGATAAGCGAACAGGTGTGATTGATAAGTCGGTGGTTAACTATTGGAAAGAAAATTTTGATTTAACACATATCATTCAGCGCGATTGGCCTAAGCTTGGTGAAAAACTAAAAGGGAAAATCCATTTGTATGTTGGGGATATGGATAATTTTTATTTGAACAATGCAGTATATAGTGCTGAAGATATGCTTAAGAGATTAAATAATCCTACTTGTAATTGTGAAGTAGATTATGGAGATAGGGCAGAGCATTGCTGGAATGGCGATCATAAAAATCCCAATTATATCAGCCGTCTTCGTTACCATCGTATGTTCATTCCCAAATGGAGTGAGGAAGTTAAACAGCGTTCGCCTAAAGGTGCTGATCTTCAATCCTGGCGTTATTAGTCAAGTTAAAATTTTTATTGATGAGGAAGCTACTACCAATTTTAGTTTTTGTATGTTTCGTCTGGACAGAAACAAATGCACAAGCATTTATTCAGGAAGTCAATGCATTTGCTGTTGCAGATGCTAAGCAAGCACCACCAGAACGTGCAATTTTGATGATCGGAAGTTCATCATTTACATACTGGAAAGATGTAGCTGAATATTTTCCCGAACATCAGTTTATCAACAGGGCTTTTGGTGGTTCGTCATTGACTCATCAAATTAATTATATCGATAAAGTGATTTACCCATACAGGCCTAAGCAGATTATTATTTATTGTGGCGAGAATGATATTGCTGCTTCACACACAATTACTGCCGATACGGTTTTGCATAGATTCAAAATCCTGCATGGTTTGATAAGAAAGCAAATGCCTGATGTACCAATTTCTTTTGTGTCTATAAAGCCTAGTCCCGTTAGGGATGAGTTTTTACCAACGGTAATTGCTTCAAACAAACACATAAAGAAATTTTGCAGGCAAGACAAAAAAACTGAATTCATTGATGTTTTTACACCCATGTTAGGCAAGAATGGTAAGCCTATGGAAGAAATTTTCCTTGCTGATCGGCTCCATATGAATGCAAAGGGGTATCAAATTTGGAAAGAAGCAATTACTCCTTACTTAATCAAATAATCTTTTCCATTATTTGAACTGTTTAGGCTTTGTGGCATTATATAAGGGTTCACCTTCATTAATGATATCTTTGCAGTAGATGTATACAAAGCTATTTTACATACTTATTTTTTCTTTTCTTAGTTTGGGCATCAATGCACAGGAATTGTATTATTCACCTGCTGAATCAGGAGTAGAAAATCTCATTAAATATGAATCAATTGGCAGAGTGGGAAAACACATATTGATATACCGTGAGTTAAAAAGACAGCAGGTAGTAAGTGTGTTTTCGAACAATATGAATTTGGTAAGAAAAGTGGAATTATCCATTTTGCCCAAGGATGTTTTATCAGTTGATTTTATCAATCTTGGAACGAAAGCAAATCTCATTTATCAATACCTGGAAAAGAATAAATTATTCCTAGCTTATACCAGTTTAGATGAAGAAGGTAAAGTAATTGCAGATCCGGTATTGATTGATTCTGTCTTAATAGAAGATTTTTCCGAATTTCCTCTCTTTCAAGTTGTAGTGAATCCAGTGAAGTCGATGTTCATGATGATTTATTTGCAGTCATCAAATGAACATCTGACAAGGATGAGTACTATGTTGTATGATATTAACATGAAGTTAATTGAAGAGGCTGCTCTATTGGTTTCTACACCTGATGGATCAGATAAGCTTAGTCAGTTTGTATTAGACAATGAGGGTAATCTTGTTTTTTTACGAAATGAACTCTCTGAGGAATCCAGAAGTTTATCTCGATCTGATATTTTGGTAAAACCGCGTGGTATTGATGAAGTGAAAAATGCAACTATTCAATTTAATAAAATCGGAATCAAAGATTTAAAACTTGCCATCGACAACAAGAACAATCGTGTAATTGCGGCATCAATTTTTACGGGTGGTAAAAAGAATTATGCACAAGGTATTTTTTCTTTGGTCGTGGACTTAAGTACTGGAAATGTTTCACATTGGCATCAGGAGTATTTTAGTGATAGTCTAAGAAAGGAATTAAAAGTAAAGCATACACCTGATAGCAGACTTTTTGATGATTATTTTCTAGATGAAATTATTCCTTATATAAATGGTGGATTTGCATTGGTGATGGAACATAGAACAACAGAAGGGAGTAGAGGTGTGCCAACAGATGGTCGTTCGCTTTTTAAATCTGATCCTTTGCCACCAAGGGTAGTGTACAATGGAAATAATGCGGATGGTGCATTATTCAGCACAGTAAGAACTCCTTATCAACCATTTCAATTGCCAGTAGTTGAAGGAGCAGGTAGATCTTATATTAGAAATACTGCTGGTAATATGGTGTTGTTTTCATTGAGTAGTGAAAGTGAGCTGCAAGATATTCAGGTATTAAGAAAGGTGCAGGAGGAAGACAGGACAGCACATTTGATTTCTTATGCTTTGCTAAAAAGTGGAACGGGGATTAAATTTTTATATAATGAAAAGGACAAGCCTGAAATGAGTTTGAGAAGTGCTGGTTTTATTCCAGGTGAAAGAGTAAAAAGAAATCCAGCTGTTAAAGGGGCGATTCCCAATATGCGGTTTTTGCCTAGATATGCAACGCAAATTGGCGCAAATGAATGTATCATCCCTTGTATAAAGGCTAATTATGGGAGTTTTGCACGGATTGTATTTTAGACTTTCTATTTAGTTGTATCTTTCTAAAGTAAAATTATAAATATGGCATACGTAGCTAATGCATCCCGTTATTCAAAAATTGCTTATCGCAGGTGCGGTAACAGTGGTTTGGTGCTTCCGGCCATTTCACTTGGGTTGTGGCATAATTTTGGTCATGTTGATCTCCGTTCAAATTTTGAAAATATATTATATACAGCATTTGATTTAGGAATTACCCATTTTGATTTGGCGAACAATTATGGTCCGCCCCCAGGCAGTGCCGAGTCTAATTTTGGGGCCATATTAAAAGATGGATTTGGTCGTTACCGTGATGAAATGATCATCTCAACCAAGGCTGGTTTTACCATGTGGGAGGGTCCTTATGGAGATTGGGGTAGTAAGAAATATTTAGTGGCAAGTCTTGATCAGAGTCTAAAACGTATGGAACTAGATTATGTCGATATATTTTATCACCATCGCCCTGATCCAAACACGCCTTTAGAAGAAAGTATGGGTGCATTGGATTTGATTGTTCGACAAGGAAAGGCATTATATGCGGGTATTTCGAACTATCCACCGGATTTGGCACAAAAAGCTTTTGATATATTGAGGGATTTGGGAACACCTTGTGTTATTCATCAGCCCAGGTATTCAATGTTTGACCGAGTTCCTGAGCAAGGATTGCTAGAAACATTGGAAAAAAATAAAGTCGGTTGTATTGCTTTCTCACCATTGGCGCAAGGCCTACTAAGTGATAAATACTTGAATGGTATACCTGAGCATTCAAGAGCAGCAAGAAATCCATCATTGCCTCCAGAGCAGATTACCCCGAATTTGCTTCAAAAAATTGCAAAATTGAACGATTTTGCCACAAAAAGGGGCCAAAAACTCGCAGAAATGGCTATTTCCTGGTTATTGAAAGATCAACGGGTTACATCTGTTTTGATTGGTGCTAGTAAGGTAGGACATATTCATGATGCGTACAATGCGCATCAGCGGGCCGACTTCTCCGATGCAGAACTAGCTGATATTGAGGCTATTTTAACTTAGCTTTTTTGTAAATCTAAATAGGGTAACACAATAAACGATATAAAATATCGTTTTTAATGCACTGAAAACTAGCAGAATAGATCAGTTTTGTTTAGTTTTTAGTGTTAAAAATCCAAAAAAATAAAACAATTGATAGTTTTTGGAGGTTCTTAAAACCGTGTTAAATGAAAAATCTCTTTAATCTTTTAACACGGCAAAAGGTCAAACTCATTATACTATCACATTATTTTACGCCATGAAGATCCGTTACATCACAACCCTATTGGCAATATTTTTATTTGCCGCTTGTACACACGAAGTTATCAATGCCCCCAAGGACCCTTCAACTCCAATTGATGTTGGTGGTGGAGGAACAACACCAACAACTTCTGATACTGTTTGTTTTAATACAGAAGTGTTGCCTCTTTATGTTTCATATTGTGGATCCTCTGGTTGTCATAACGATGCCAGCCGACAAGAAGGTGTGATAACAACATCATACAGCAGAATAATGGAGGGTATACGTGCTAAAAATGCTTCTCGAAGTGAATATTATACAATTATTGGTAGTGAAATGCCCCCTGCTGGAAGTCCTCAACTTTCAAATGCCCAGAAAAATGTCATCCTTAAATGGATTAACCAAGGTGCATTAAATACCAACTGTATAAATTCATGTGATACAACCAAGTTTACATTCAATGATCCAATTAAGACCTTGTTGACAAATAATTGTTTAGGTTGTCATGGATCGAAACCTGGTTCTGGAAATGTCTATCTTGGAGACTATGCCAGCGCTCAAGCATACATCAATGCAAACAAAGACAACTTTTTAAAAGTAATTAATCACGATCCAACTTTACCTGCTTCAAAAAGAATGCCTCCTGCTGGTAAAATGGTTGATTGTCAAATTGGACAGTTTACAAAATGGATCAATAACGGATTTCCACAATAAGTATGAAAAAACTAATAGTATTTGCAACGGGTTTGTTCCTAGTGGGTATGAGCTCGTGCTTTTATGATAAAGCAGATTTAATTTATCCTCAACAAACAAATTGCGACACTACTGCTGTTACATATAGTGGGACTATAGCTCCTATCTTAAATGCAAGTTGTAATGTTTGCCATGGTGGAACTGCAGCTGCTGGTGCAGGTATTAAGTTAGATACTTACGCTGGTGTATCTACTTGGGTTACAAATGGCAGACTTTTGAACTCCATGTTGCATAATGGACAAGCTTCTCCCATGCCCAAAGGCGGTTCTAAATTAGATGCTTGTACCATTAATAAAGTAAGTGCATGGATAACAAAAGGAGCAGCAAATAATTAAAACAAATTTTTACATTTCTAATTTATATTCACAATGAAAACTTCAATGACCAAAATTACCCTGCTCGCTGCAATTCTTTTAAGTGCAGTATCATCACAAGCACAGAAAGTATATGCAACCAAAACCGGACAAACTGCATTCAATGCCTCTAGTCCAATTGAAAAAATTGCTGCCGTAAATAACCAGACTGATTCAAAGTTTGTAGCAGAAAACGGACAAGTGGTTTTTGCTGTTCTGATAAAAGGTTTCAAATTTGAAAATCAGTTGATGGAAGATCACTTCAATGAGAATTACATGGAATCTACTAAGCTCCCTAAAGCAGATTTCAAAGGGTACATCACCAATATTAAGGAAGTGAATTTCTCAAAAGATGGTTCTTATCCTGTGAAGCTTGATGGAAATCTTACATTGCATGGTGTTACCAACAAAGTTAGTGCAGAGGGTACAATGAAAGTTGCTGGTGGAGCTCCTGAAATGGAAGGAAGCTTTAAGATTAAATTGAAAGATTATAATGTAACTGGTTTATATATTGGAGAAAAAATTGCTCCAGAAGTTACCATCACTGTTAAATGCAAATACCAATAATGCAATTGTTCAACACACAAAAAATAGTGGTAATGCTTGCTTTTGCAGCATTGCCATTTTCTTCTTTCGCACAGATAGATTTGTTTGCTGAAAAAGAAGAGCCAATCACTGATATCGTAACTGCCACATTTAAATCAACAAGGGTTGTAAATGGACATTCGATTGAGAATGTTGGTGCAGGTATTCTTGATTTCAGAATTCTACACAGGTTCGGACAGTTCAGTGATGGTGCCTACAATTTATTCGGACTTGATCAAGCATCTATCCGTTTGGGTCTTGATTATGGTATCACTAAAAACTGGATGGTAGGTATAGGTCGAAGTACTTTTGAAAAGCAATATGATGCATTTACAAAAATTCGACTACTTTCTCAAACAACAGGTGCAAGGAACTTCCCTATTTCGGTAAGCTATGCCGGTACGATGATTTATAAGTCAGTCAAAAATACCAATACTGCCTATGTCCCTTATGAGAGCGATCGTTTATCATATGGACATCAATTGATCATAGCCAGAAAATTCGGCGATTATTTTTCTTTGCAGTTGACACCCACTTATTTCCATTACAACGTTGTTGCAACTCAAGATCTTCCAAATGATTTCAAGTCATTGGGTATTGCTTCGCGTGTAAGATTGAGTAAAAGAGTAAACTTGACTGGTGAATATTATTATCGTTTTGATAAGTTACCTGGTTACCAAAATTCCTTATCAGTAGGTTTTGATATTGAAACAGGTGGTCACGTATTCCAATTGCACATGACGAACTCAACAGGTATGACTGAGCGGACATTCATTAATGAAACTACTGGTGAGTGGGGAAAGGGTAATATCAGGTTTGGTTTTAACGTATCAAGGGTGTTCACAGTTAGAAAACCAAAAGAATTCAGAAATAAAGCAGCATTATGAAAAAAATAATTCTATCTATACTTGTCCTTGCCATAGTTGGCGCAGCAGGTACATATTATTATGCATTTGTTTATTCCAAGAACAGAAAGTTCGATATGGTGAATGCAGAAGCCATGACCATCGACGCAAATGCATTGGTAAAAGCATTTCAGGATAATGAAACAGAGGCTAATAAAAATTACCTGGATAAGGTATTGATGATTAGTGGGACAGTCTCTGCAACAGATCAAACGCAGACAGGTGAAAGAACACTTACTCTTTCTTCTGAAGATCCCTTTGCGGGGGTAATGGTGACCTTGGATTCAACCGAAGCAGCTTCAGTAAATGTGAACGACAAGTTGACTGTTAAAGGCTTCTGTAAGGGATTTTTAAGTGATGTTGTTATAACAAGTGCAATCGTAGCAAAATAGTAGAGAACCTATATATTGGAAACGGCCCTTGCACATTGCAAGGGCCGTTTTTTTTATTCTTTTACAAGGTTTTCAATTATGTATCCAACCTCTTCATCGGCTATCCTGTCGTCCATATCAAAATATACATTATTGGGATAACCTAGTATAGGATGATATTCAATACTTTGCTGAAAAGGTCGTTGTGAGAGTTTGGTTTGAATGATATCAAATAATTCATTAACTGTAGGTAATGTTCCAGTTAAGTTCGGGTTATAGGGTTGGCCATTTACAGAGGCAATTTTGTTATCAATTACCTTAATCAAATTTGGCCCATTTCTTACAGGTGGACAATAGCAATTGATTCTAAGAGTGTAACTGTAGTTTTTTATATTTTGTGCTATCCATTTTTTTTCTTGCTTATTTGATTCATTGATTAATTCCGTTTTTGAACAAGACGTACACCAAAATAAAAAAAGCAGGGTTAGATTAATCATTGGTCTCATTGATGGAATTTTTCTACCATCAAAAGTATCTCTAATCAATGATATAATTACGTCTTTTAGATATCTTTGGTTACACTGAAAAAAATTAAAAAATTAATTCATGAATTCTCCAATCAGAATATTAGTTGTCGGTTGTGGCAACATGGGCGCATCACACGCCAAAGCATACCACATGATGCCAGAATTTGAAATTTGTGGATTGGTCTCTACTGGCGTTAGTAAGCAGAAATTGAATGATGATTTGGGCGGTGTTTATTTATTATTTGATAACTATGAAAAGGCCTTGGAAGAAACGAAGCCAGATGCTGTTTGTATTTCTACTTATCCAGATACACACGAAACATTTGCTGTCATGGCTTTTGAAAGGGGTTGCCATGTATTTATGGAAAAACCCATTGCAGATTCAGTAGCAGGTGCAGAAAGAGTGGCTGCTGCAGCCAGAGCTGCTGGGAAAAAACTTGTCGTGGGATATATTTTGCGCCATCATCCATCTTGGATTAAGTTTATAGAAATAGCACAGCAATTGGATAAGCCTTTGGTGATGAGGATGAACCTCAATCAACAAAGTCATGGTTATATGTGGGATGTGCATCGTAACCTCATGAAAAGTTTGAGTCCTATTGTTGATTGTGGCGTACATTATATCGATGTGATGTGTCAGATGACAAGATCGAAACCATTGACGGTCACTGCGATTGGCGCGAGACTTACCAATGATATTCCAGAAGGAAATTATAATTACGGACAATTGCAGATCCGATTTGAAGATGGCTCGGTGGGTTGGTATGAAGCAGGGTGGGGACCTATGATGAGCGAGACTGCGTTTTTTGTAAAAGATGTTATTGGTCCGAAGGGATGTGTCTCTATTGTTGCAAAAGATGCAGGAGGAAAGGGGAAATCGGATTCAGTCGAGGCGCATACCAAAACAGAATCCTTACGCTGGCATCATGCAAACATTGATGGCAACAATGAGTTTACCAAACAAGATGAATGGATCGACCTGACTGATGAGCCAGACCATCAGGAATTGTGCAACAGGGAGCAAGCTTATTTTCTAAAAGCTATGCTTGATGATATTGATTTAACTCACCATATAGACGATGCAGTAAATAGTCTTAAAATTGCTTTTGCTTGTGATGAAAGTGTAAGAGCAAGTACGGTGGTTAGGTTATAACATGATGTTGTTTCAGCAGTTTTTAATGTATAAAAACTGTTTCATGGTAAGGTAGTCTTTTTCTTTCGCCGTGTATACCTTCTGGTGTTCCTTTTCCTACCGCGACAATCATATTTAATTCTGCACCTTTGGGTAATCCCAAGGCTTTTCTGGCAAGAACAGGATCAAACCCTTCCATCGGGCAGGTGTCAAAACCTTGTGCACCAATAGCGAGCATAAAATTTTGAGCAGCAAGCGCACATGATTTTTGTACAATCACATTCTGATCTCTATTGCCATTAATTCTCATGAAGGGGTTGTTGAACCCTTTTATAAAACAAATTACTCTTCTGATTAAAGTTGAAATACCCAACCAATCTCTTCTATAAACCAAAGGCATTAATATTCCATAATAATCTAGTCCTCTTTTCTCTCTCTTACTTGGTGCTCTATCTCCAATGGCTTCTTTTACTAAATTCAGGTTCCAGTCTGCATGGGATTTCCATAGATCACGTCTGCCCACAAATACTACCAAGTGTTTAGCTGTTTTTGCTGCAGATTGGTTCAAGCAAATCGCGTTAAACTTTTCCTTAAGTATTGGATTTTTGATCCAATGAAACTCCCACAATTGCATATTGCTGCTGTTAGGCGCCAATATCGCAAGCTCCAGGGCTTTTTTTATCACCTCATCTGGTACTTCTACATCAGCAGCAAATTTGCGGTTAGACCTTCTATTGTTGACTATATTTTCAAAAACTGTAAGACTCAATGTGTTTATTTATAGAGTGAAATTAGTATAGTCAAATTATTCTACAACAATTATTGCAGCATATCTTCCGTAACTCGGTTTGCTATCCTTTTGCCAAGTTTCAGCTTTTTGATCACTTAAGTGTAGTGCACTCATGCATCCCTCTTTGAGAAAATGCTGCGCAAATTCACGGTATCCCGTCTTTAGACACGCAAAATAGACACTGCCATCCTTTTTAATACCAACTCCATTTCGCATAATTACTTTCCCTTTTGGTAATTGTTTATTTGGCTTGCCTTCCCATACAAGGATAGGATTTGCCTGGAGTGCATAATCTACAGCTTTATAATCTGATTGATTTAAAGAAGTAGAAATGTAGGCCTTGCCTTTGTTGATTACAAATACACCAAAAGGAATTAGTTCCATATTGATTTTTGGATTTGTAATTGTATGAATATTGGATAATTTTTTTCCATTCTCTATGTAAAGTCCAATTGGATGATGAGCTTTGGTTGATTTGCCACCATTTGTCATGAATATGGCTTGAGGGTACGCCTTTTGGACATTTTTGAAAAGCAGGTAAGGAATATCGTTGCTGTCTTTCCAAACAATCTTTATCCTTGATGCAGCAAATGTTTGTCCCACTGCTGATGAGTTCATTAGGCATACAAGTAGAATTGCCAGAATTGATTTCAACATGGAGCTCAATGTATCAATATTTTTGGATATCCTCACTGATATTAATCAGTACTGATTTAGCAGTGCTTAGTTGAAATTATTAAACGCGTTGACCATAAATACAGCAGTATCAGCGAATTCTTTTCCTTTGTTCATTCTGTCCAGCGCTGCTCTTTCCATAGCCAATTCTTCAGTTTGTGTTGTCAGGATACCAAAAATGATGGGAATAGGCGATAAAGCAGAAAGCTGACTGATACCGTTGGTTACATACTGACAAACATATTCGTAGTGATCAGTATCTCCTTTTATGATGGCACCAATTACGATAATAGCTTCAAACTGATTTTTGTCAATTAAGAATTTGCTGTAAGCTACAGTTTCAACGGCACCAGGACAGGTAAAAGTTTTAAAAGCTTTTCCTAATGATGTTAACTGTTCTTCGCAACCTTGTAATAGGAGGGCAGTGATTTCAGTATTGAAATCAGATTTGACAATAGCAATCATTTTTCTGTAATTATAGAATGTTGAGCGAATTGTTTTTTGGAATCCAGGTAATTTTTGTTGTAGTCGTTGTATTTACTTGGAAGAATATATTGTTTGAGTGTGATACCCGCTTTGGCTACTGCCTCAAGTTTTAGCGGATTGTTGGTGATTAAAGCACCATCCTTAATTTTATAATGTTGAAGAATCTCAATCGCATCTTGATAATTTCTGGCATCTGCTTGGAAGCCCAGCTGTTCATTTGCTTCGTAGGTGTTTAAACCTTTTTTCTGTAATTCGTATGTCGCGATTTTATTACCAATGCCAATTCCTCTTCCTTCATGTCCTTTTACATGAATAAGGTAACCATGTCCGTGTTGTGCAATTGCCGATAGCGCATCGTTGAGTTGTTTACCACAGTCGCACTTTAAACTATGAAAAGCGTCACCAGTAATACATTCGCTATGTATTCTGATTAGCGGACTTTTATCTTTATTTTTTTGTATTAATAATACTGAATGTTCCATGCCGGTGAGTGTATTCTTGAATACCTCAATATTAAATTCGCCAAAAGCTGTCGGTAAAGTTGATGATGCAATCAATGAGCAAGTTGGAAGGAATTTTTCTTTTTGTACAATCTTATTTTCCTGCACGTATTCAACCAGTTGATTGATGCTGATCATTTTTAATTGATGTGTTGCAGCAAAATTCACGAGGCCATCTCTTCTCATCATGGTGCCATTATTTTCCATGATTTCACAAATGATGGCTGCAGGATATAAGTTGGTTAGTTTGCACAAGTCAACAGCAGCTTCAGTATGTCCTTTTCTTTCCAGAACACCACCTTTTTTTGCCAATACTGGAAAAAGATGTCCCGGTTTGATAAAGTCTTCTGGCTGAGAGGTTGGATTGGCAATCAGTTGAGCTGTGATTGATCTGTCATAAGCAGATATGCCAGTGCTGGTCCCGTGTTCATTTATTGCATCAATTGCATCCAGGAATGCCGTATGATGAGGGTCTTTTTTATTGCTTCTTTGTTTTCTAAGATCAAGTCTTAATGCAGTATTATGATCAATGGCGATACAAACAAGTCCTTTGCCGAAGGTTGCACAAAAATTCAATTGATCTGGAGTGCAAGTTGAAGCTGGGATGACGATATCACCTTCATTCTCCCTTTCCTCATCATCTACCACAATGATTGCATGTCCATTTTTAAAGGAAGTCAGGGCATCGGAAACACTATTGAACATGATTGTTGATTAAAAGTTTTTCTGTGTATTTAGCCAGAATATCGAACTCAAGGTTAACCAAATCACCTGCTTTAAGATGATTAAAATTGGTTTTTTCCAAGGTGACAGGAATAATACACAATTCTATGTGGTCAGAATCTACTTTGTTAATGGTCAGACTCGTCCCGTTTACTGCAATAGATCCTTTATAAACAACGTATTTTTCAAAAGGTTTGGGGATGTTGATTTTTATGATCCAGGCTTGGTTCTCTTCTTGGATCGATTTTACGGTACTGGTGGTATCAACATGTCCTAGTACATAATGGCCGCCTAAATGTTGGCCGACTTTCAGCGGAAGTTCGAAGTTTACCTCAAATCCAGTCTCGTATTGCTGTATACGTGTTTTTGACAAGGTTTCATGAGATGCATAAAAGCCAATGGTTTCTGGCAATAATTCATTTGCCGTAAGGCAGGCTCCATCAATTGCTATGCTATCGCCAATGGCTACCTCACTTAAGTTTGGGTGGCGAAATATCTTTAAGATAGCCCCGTCTTCATTTTTCTCAAAAAAAGCAATCCTCGTTTTCTCAACCAATCCCGTAAACATGCGTATAGTCTTTAACTTTGGACTGCAAAGCTATAACACAAAATGGTATCTGCATATTATTTAAATGAGGCATTAAATGAAGCCAGGAAGGCCGATCCATTGGCTGTGCGACCCAATCCAATGGTTGGGGCTGTGTTGGTTGATGCTCAAGGGGAGGTTGTTGGACGTGGGTATCACCAGCAATATGGGGGACCCCATGCCGAGGTAAATGCCTTTGCTGATGCATTAAGTAGGAGTAAAAACCCAGGAAATTGCACCCTTTTTGTCACTTTAGAACCTTGTTCTCACCATGGTAAAACACCACCTTGTACTGATTTAATCTTAAAACATGGTGTAAAAAAGGTTGTTATTGGCACTAAAGACCCGAATCCTGCGGTATCTGGAATTGACATTTTAACCCAGAACGGAGTGGAAGTGGAGGTTATTGAGCTGGAAGAAATTCAACAATTGAACCGTGTTTTTTTTACCAATCAAAAAAAGCAGCGTCCCTATTTTCAGTTCAAATTGGCTATGACTGCTGATGGGGTTTATGCTCACCAAACACAGAAACGGTTATGGATTACAGGTGAAGAAACACATCGGCATGTGCATGAGGTGTTGAGGAAAGAAGCAGATGCCATATTGTCGACAGCCAGAACAGTTATAAATGATAATGCAAAATTAAACTTGAGGGTTGGGGATATGGAATATGAAAAAACAGCCATTGTTCTCGATCAGCGACTTGATTTATTGAAAGAAGAAAATAACAACTTAGCAATTTTTTATCCAAGAAGTAGTTCAAAATTGATTTTAGTCACGACACTACCAAATTATGATGGCCAACTTCCCCCACATGTTGAATTGCTCGTAGTACCTTCAGGTGTTGATGGAAAAATTTGTCTGACTTCTTTCGCTCAATTGATTTATCAAAAGGGATATTATAAGATATTGATCGAATCAGGGTATGTGTTGTATAAGAGTTTATTCGTGAATAATTTGATTGACGAGTGCTTGTTTATTGTAGCTGATCGAAATTTTGAGGAGGGCGGTGACTATCTAATTTTCCCTGAAGTAGAAAAACTAATGAAGCAAAGTTCAATTGATCAGCTCTTGTTCAAGGAGAGAATAGCGTTGAATCATGATCAACTTTATATTTTTCGAAGAAAATTGTAGCCTCGTCAGGAATCGAACCTGAATCTGGAGCTTCGGAAACTCTTATACTATCCATTGTACTACGAGGCCAAAATGCAAAGGTAGTTCAGTCTACAAAATAAAAAGCACAGTATCTTTGTTTTTCAACCCTCTACTATGTTGGAAATCATTTCACTCATCCTTCTTATAGCTTGTGCCTTGTTGCTGGTGGCCATTTATTTAAAAAAAACTGATAACAATACAGCAGATTTACAGTCCAAAATACAAGAACTGGAAAAAGGCTTACAAAAAATTGAAGCTGCATTAAAGGAAGATTTTCGTGTGAATAGGGATGAAAGTGCAAAGATGGCAAGGGAAAATAGGGCTGAGCTGACTGAATCATTAAGTAGAACAGGAAAAGAACAATCGGATAAACTAGAAGCACTTATTGTTAAGATTGAAGACAAGAATAGAGAGCTAAGGGCAGATATAGAAAAAGCATTTAAAGTCTTTGCTGAAGGGTTTGATCGGAATGTGAAATCATTTAATGACCTGCAAAGGGAAAAGTTCAGTCAGCTAGATGAGCGTCAAGCAAAGCTCATTGAGAGTACAGAAAATAAATTAGAGCAGATGAGGGCGACAGTCGACGAGAAGTTGCAAAAGACCCTCAACGAACGTCTAGGACAATCTTTTGAAATGGTTGGTAAACAACTGGAAAGTGTTCAAAAAGGATTGGGTGAAATGCAGACACTTGCGACAGATGTGGGTGGTTTGAAGAAAGTGTTGAGTAATGTGAAACTGCGTGGTAATGTTGGTGAAGTGCAATTGGCCATGATCTTGGAACAGACATTGGCGCCTACTCAGTATGATGTGAACGTGCGGACCAAAGCGGGTAGTTCAGATCCTGTTGAATTCGCCATCAAACTTCCAGGTAGGAGTGAAGACGAAAGTAGTGTTGTTTATCTGCCAATTGATGCAAAATTTCCTAAAGATGTCTATGAGCAATTGTTGAATGCTTATGAGCATGCATCGACTGACGAAATTGAGGTGGCTACAAAAGCATTGGAGACAACTATAAAAAAGATGGCGAAGGATATCCGTGATAAATACATTGATCCGCCAAATACAACGGATTTCGCTATTTTGTTTTTGCCATTTGAAAGTATCTATGCTGAAGTGATCAGAAGAAGTGGATTGGTTGACCAGTTGCGAGATGAATTTAAGATAACTGTAGCTGGACCAACAACTTTAGTTGCAATTTTGAACAGCTTACAAATGGGCTTTAGAACGCTTGCATTGCAAAAACGAAGCAGTGAGGTTTGGAAAGTACTAGGATTGGTGAAGAAGGAATTTGAAAACTTTGGAGGGCTGCTTGAAAAGGCACAGAAAAATATTCAAACTGGGATGTCGCAGTTGGATGAGGTTGTTGGAACACGTACCAGAGCGATTCAGCGTCAGTTAAGGGGAGTGGATACTTTGCCTGCAGCTGATAGCGACAATAAAATATTACCTGATATCATGGAAGAAAAAGGGGACTAACCCTATTTAATCAGTCCCCCTACGTTTGAAGCAAATATCTTAACTGCTATCGCCAACAATACCACGCCAAAGAATTTTCTGATGGCCAGCATACCCGCTTTTCCCAATATGCGTTGAATGAAATCCAGTGAATGCAATACGAGGTAAACAAAGATGACATTAACTAAGATGCCAACTAAAACTGGCCATTCGCTATAGTTAGCTCTTAATGAGATGATGGTGGTGAGTGTTCCAGAGCCTGCAATCAACGGAAAGGCTATCGGCACGACAGTCCCTGATTTGGGATCTGAATCTCCTTTAAAAAATTCTATGCCCAATACCATTTCCAAGCCCAAAATAAAAATGACTATAGATCCACCAACAGCAAATGATTTTACATCGACACCTAAGATGCCCAGAAATTTTTCACCGACAAAAAGAAAGAATATCATCAATGCACCTGAAATCAGCGATGCTTTCATTTCATGAATGCCACCCATTTTCTCTTTCAATGAAAGCAGCAATGGGATGGATCCAATGACATCAATTACCGCAAATAAGGTAAAGCTGACCGTCAGTATTTCATCTAATGTCATGTTGCTTGGTTATTCAGCAAAGGTATTAATTCAGTTTCAATCGAATCCCCAATAGGTAATTACGACCTCTGGTGGCAAATCCCAGTACTTCCTGGTATTGCTCATTCCACACGTTTTTGATTGCTCCATATAGCCTTACACGTTTTCCTAATTGGTATTCACCAAATAAATCGGTTGTCGCATATGGATCAAGCATTACTGGTGCTGCATCAAATACCGGTTCATAGCGTTTACCTGCAATACGTTGAAAAATTGAAAGATGTAGTTTCTTATTGACTTGCCAGCTGGCACTAGCATTTAAGCTGCTTGCGGGCACCCGAAACAATTGACTATATGTTGTATCTCCAACAATGAAATAACTAAAGGTTCCAGCATCATAAGCAAATTTTGAAGTAGTCACTTCTGATTTCATTAAAGTGTAATTGACATTAAAATGCCAGTTATCACTACGGTATCCTGCCTCTATTTCAAAACCTAAAGCATTTTGTTCTCCATAATTGAAATATTTATAGGTGGAATAATCATAGTCGATTCCATTTTTAATCTTTCTTTGAAATAGGGTAGCCTGAGCTAAGATGTGCTTTGACCCAATATATTCTACCGATAATTCATTGGTGATAGAAGTCTCTGGTCTTAGTGATGGGACACCTGCAATGCCGTCATACAGTTGGTAAAGTGTAGGGGCTTTGAAAGCCGAAGAAAGATTGTAAGCAAACTTCCATTTCGAGTTTAGTACATAAGAAGGATTAAATGTGAAGGTGGCATTCTCACCATAGCGACTGTGTAAATTCAATCTTCCTCCAACTTCTACATTGAATCCTTTCTTACTGTTATATACTATGGATGTTGTGAAACTGCTTAGTCGGATTCTCGCAGAATCTGAATTCAATTTACTTTCGTAATTCCCAAAATCACTTACTGATAGAAAATATTGGTCAGTGTTCAACCAGCGCTGATCGAAACCGGCAAATAACCTAAGCTTTTCGGTAATCTGATAGTTGCCATAGATTTCAGCAATCATTGATCTACCCGTGTAATCATTTTTAATAAACTTACTAAATCCGTTGAGTGACAGTGAATCATCCAGGTAATTTCTGACGCTGTTGTTTAAACTAATATTTGCGTGGATTGTCGCTTTTTTGAACTTTCGCGTTAAGCCACCACTAGCCATGAAATTTTCATTGGCTGCTGTAAAATCTTTAGCATCTTCAAAGCCAGTCTGGTCAACACCATTGGTGTATCGGTTCCATTGTACACTTGTCTTCCATCCCCATTTTTCGTCACTGGCTGAACCCAATTGAGCTAAAACAAAATCTTGTTTGAAACCATCTTTATCATATCCTGCTTGTTTGGTCGTATCTATTGCAGAAGAAAAACCATCAGCCGTAGAACGCAGGTATTGCATTTTGTATTTTAGCTTGCCGACTTTTCCTGAAGAAGAAAGATCTAGTGTTCTTGTATTGTAAGAACCTTGTTGTAAGTGAAGTTGAACATTTGGATTTTTACTATCATTAGTTTTAGTAATGATATTCACTACACCTGCAACTGCATCTGAACCATACAAAGTAGATTGACCTCCTTTCAATATTTCTATTCTTTCAATTTCACCCAATGGAATGAAATTGATATCGAATGTCTCTCTGATGGTTGATACATCATACGCAGGTAATCCATCGATGAGAATAAGAAGATTTCCAGTTCCGGCACCTCGCATATAGACATCATTGTTTGCACCTGGAGCATTGTTGCTGCCAATAATGGTAATACCAGCCTGACGTCCCAGTAATTCACCCAGTGTTACAAACGAAGAGTTTTCAATTTCTTTTCGTTTGATTACGGTAATGACTTTACCCGTGTTGATTTGTTTTTGTGTAAATCGGTTGGCAGTTACCACTACTTCATCTAGTGAGTAACTCGAATCAAATTGTGCAGTTGCACCGATGCTGATAGCTATCAGCATACAAGTCATGAAAATTCTGGTCATAGTATTTTGTTTTTACTATGAACCTTCGGATGTAAACAGAAATGAATAGCTGCCTGAACAGTTTTTACATCTCCGGCTTTTCTCCCGAAAGCTCGTGATTAATAAATATGCATCAGGCAGGTCTTCTGGCTCAATCACCATTTCTGACCTTCCCGTTGTAACAGTGGTCTGTAGAAGAAATGGATTCCGCAATGCGGATTGATTTTTACAGCTACGGGGATAGCGCCGGGATTGAGTTTGCTAACTGCTAACCGGACTTCCCTTTTAATGATTCCCATAAAGGAATCAACCGAATGCATAACAAAACTATACTTATATGTTTAATTGATGATTTTTTGATTTCCACAGCTTGTTAATTAAGGTGTATTCTAAATGAATGCACGAATAATTGCTTAACTTTTCGACCTAAATGTTGATTCAATTTGAAAACAAAGCAAAAGCAACTGCTGAATTTATTTGATATCACCATGATTGTCATCGGCTTGGTGATTGGGATGGGGATATTTCGAACTGCTTCCGATTCTGCAAGGGCAGCAATTACGCCCAGTGTGTTTTTTATCAGCTGGATAGTTGGTGGATTTATTGCTTTGTGTGGTGCACTAACCTATGCTGAAATAGGTTCACGTTACCCTATAACTGGGGGGTATTATAAAATTTTCGCGACTTGTTATCATCCCTCTATAGCATTTGCAGTCAATTGTGTAATCCTTATTTCAAATGCAGCATCTTTATCAGGTGTAGCATTGATAGGAAGTGAGTATTTGGCTATTGACGTCATTAAACCCTTAACAGGAATTGCCTTATCAGAATTGGCACAATCATTCGTTGCGATGGGCGCCATTATGGTATTTTATGGTATTAATTTAATTGGCCTCCGCATGAGTTCTACAACGCAGAATATTTTGATGCTGATTAAAATATCAATGATTCTACTGATTGTTTCAGCTATATTTTTTCCTAACTCACATGTTTCAACAGTGATTCAAGTGCCTCAGGGGGAGTTTACATTTATGGACTATGTAAAATCACTTGGCTTAGCCTTGATTGCTGTTTCTTTTACGTATGGCGGTTATCAGCAAACCATCAATTTTGGAGACGAAGTAAAAGAGCCACAGAAAAATTTACCCCGGGGTATTTTTATCGGGATTCTAGTGATCATCTTATTGTACTTGTCAATTAGTTATGCTTATTATAATGTAATCGGATTTGAGGAACTGAAAAATACCAAAGGCATTGCTGCAATCGTTGCTGAAAGAATGTTTGGACCAGCTGGTAAATTTGCTTTTTCGATTTTACTTTTTATTGCGGTATTAGCATATGTCAATGTTTTGTTGTTGAGCAACCCCAGGGTAATGTATGCAATGAGTGAGGATGGTATTTTGCCAAAATCATTCAGTAAGAAAGATGAGAAGCGAGATGTGCTGACTGTCAGCCTAACCGTATATGCACTGATCAGTGTTGTGGTTTTATTTTTTGCTGATACTTTTGATAAAATTTTAGGGTTTACCATCTTTCTTGATTCTATTGGTATGGCGTTTTCGGCTGCTACCATTTTCATTATTCGAAGACGAACCAAACACCTTGATTCCAGCAAGATTTATTCCATGAAATTTTTTCCTGTAATGCCTATTATTTTTATTGGCGCATATGTTTTTGTGGCAACCAGTATAGCTATTGACAAACCAGAGACTGCCATAACAGCAACAGCTGTGCTTGCTTTTTTCCTGGCTATATTTTTTATCACCAACAAAAAGAAAAAAGTCAATGTCTGATATCCAGGATATTTCTTATATCATCAATCACTTGGGTGAAGATCATGCTTCCTATTTCAATGCGATTGCACCTCCCATCATACAGACCAGTAATTTTGCATTTGAAACCGTTGAAGATCTGCGAAAGGCTTTTGAAGATGAAATGGGCGGTTATTTGTATAGCCGAGGACTCAACCCGACAGTCGATATACTCAGAAAAAAATTAGCCGCATTGGATGGAGCAGAAGATGCATTGGTCTTCAATAATGGAGCAGCAGCTGTCTTTGCAGGTATTGTGGCCAATGTGAAAGCGGGTGATCATATTCTTTCTGTTCATCATCCTTATACATGGACGGCCCACTTGTTTGATAAAATATTATCGAGGTTTGGTGTAACAGTAACTTATGCTGATGGCGCTGATACAAATCAATTCCTCGCACAAGTTCAATCCAACACGTCACTCATTTACCTTGAATCTCCCAACTCCTGGTGGCTAGATATTCAAGACCTTAAAGCGATTGCAGATTTTGCAAAACCAAGGGGTATTGTAACGATGATTGATAATACTTTTTGTACGCCGCTCTATCAACGTACTGCTGATTTTGGTATTGATATTTCCATGCAGACCGCGACAAAATATATTGGTGGACATAGTGATACCTTAGGTGGCGTATTGACTGGCTCTGCTGAAATGATGCGAAAGATTTTTCTCAGCGAATACCTCTGTGCCGGAAATGGAATTCAACCTTTCAATGCATGGCTTTTGTTAAGAGGTTTACGAACACTTCCTGCTAGACTGGAGAGAATTACACGTTCAACACAAAAAGTATTGGAGTATCTAAAAACCGTACCCCAAGTAGAATCACTTATTTTCCCTCTTGATCCTGGTTTTCCGCAATATGAGTTGGCAAAAAGACAGATGAAAGGGGCATCAGGACTCATCTCTTTTTACATAAAGGCAGATAATATTGAAATAATTGAAAAATTCTGCAATAGCCTAAAGGCTTTTAGAATGGCAGTAAGTTGGGGTGGACATGAGTCTTTAATCATCCCGAAATGCGCAGGGCTTAAAAAAGAGGAGTTCAATGCCAAGAGTCCTAATCATCGCTTAATAAGGCTTTATGTAGGTCTTGAGGAACCCGATTTCTTGATTCAGGACCTTTCAAATGGCTTTAATGGGATATGACTGTTGTAAGCGGTCGTTTCAAAGGACGAGTGATTTTGTGAATCCCTCATTTAGTTGAATCTTTGCAGGATAATTCAGGATTTTCCTGAAACAGCAAGATTTAACTTAACGCTATGATAATGAGGGTTTTACTTTTTTGTGTGATGTCTGTTACTGCAGGTGCAGCTTTTGGTCAGGGGTCTTATTGGGATCTCAAACGTTGTGTGGAGTATGGAATGAACAATAATATTACCGTTAGACAAGCTAAAATTCAGGCGGAACTGTCAGAAATCAACTACCAGCAATCAAATCTCCAGCGTATTCCTAGTTTGTCATATGGGCTCACTCATGGATTTTCATTTGGTAGAACCCTTGATCGTACAACCAACGTGTACACCAGTCGCTCTGCCATGTTCCAGCAGATGTCTATTTCCTCAAACGTACTCCTTTTCAATTTCAACAGTTTAAAAAATACAGAAGCTTCCAATAAGTTCAGCATGGAAGCAGATAGGGCAGCAGTCGACAAAGCCAGAAATGACATCGGGCTTAATATTGCACAACTTTATCTACGCGCCTTATTGAGTTATGAGCAGGTGGAGATTTCTCGAATTGTGTTGGCGCAAACCAAGGCCCAATTCCTCAATACCCGCATGCTTGTCGATGCAGGTTCTTTGCCTGAATTGAATGCTGCTGAATTAGAAGCAACAGTAGCTAGGGACAGCGCAACAGTAGTACAAGCAATATCTCAAGCCGAGCTTGACAAGCTTGCATTAAAGGCTTTGCTAAATCTTCCTGCTGATCAGGACTTTGAATTGGTTATACCACAAGTAGATAAAATTCCAGTTGACGATATTCTTTCAATTTATCCAGAAGATGTATATCAATTGGCTTTGGGTTCTCAACCACAAATAAGGCTCAATGACCTTCGTCGTTCTGCGTCTGAGAAAAATCTATTGGCGGCTAGAGGGCAAATGAAACCAACTATTTCTGCATTCGGACAATTAGCGACTAATTTCAACCAGTTTTTAATGAAGAGTACAGGTGTCTCAGTTAACGGAGAAAACCTTACTGGTGCTTATATCAAGCAAGGTGGGGCCCAGGTTCCTGTGTATGCGCCTAATGTAGAAGTAAATTTTGTAAACAGAAAAGTAGGTGAATTTTTTAGCGGTTATAATCAGCAACTTAGAGATCAATTCGGTCAGGGTCTTGGTATTTCCATTAATGTTCCCATTTTCAATGGATCACAGGCAAGGTCAAATGTTAAAAGAGCCTTGTTGGATGTGAAGAGAAGTGATTTGAATATTGAACGTGATAAGCTCCAGTTGAAACAAGATGTATACACTGCATATTACAGTGCATCAGGAGCTTTCCAGACTTTTGTTGCAAGAGAAAAAGCTTTGTCAACTGCTCAGCGATCCTTTGATTTAGCAAGCAGAAGATTTGAATTAGGCGTAATGCAGACTATTGAGTGGTTGACCAATCAAAATAATTTGACAAGAGCAAAAATTGATAAAGCATTAGCGCAATACGAATATATATTCAGAATGAAAGTGCTAGAGTTCTATAAGGGACAAGGACTTCGTTTATAAACAAGAAAAAGTAAAAGAGATGAACAAAAAATGGATCTGGATTATTTCCGGAGTATTTGTACTGGTTGTTGCACTGTTGGGTTTAAAGAAAGCAGGCATCATCGGAAAAGAAGAAGCTACCAAAGTTGCAGTAGAGAAAGTTGTTAAAAGAAACATTACTGAAGTTGTAACTGCCAGTGGCAAGGTTTATCCTGAACTTGAGGTAAAGATTAGTCCAGATATTTCTGGTGAAATCGTTCAACTTGAAGTGCTTGAAGGTGACAGCGTTACCAAAGGCCAGCTTTTGGCCATGATTTACGCAGACATCTATGCAACCCAAAGAGATCAAGCTTCAGCAGTTGTTGCACAGCAATTGGCTCAAGTAGAAAATGCTTCAGCATCTCTTGGATCATTTAAAGCAAGATTAGATCAAGCAGAGCGTCAGTATAATCGTCAGAAGCAATTGTTCCAGGAGAAAGTGATTTCAAAGTTAGAATATGAGCAAGCAGAAAACGCTTTCCTTACAGCAAAAGCTGATTACAATGCTGCTCAACAATCTGTAAAAAGTGGAAAGGCTGCTGTTGCCAGTGCGCAGGCAAGTTTGAATCGTGCTAACAAAGATTTAGGTCGTACAAGTGTCTTCGCCCCTATGAGCGGAATAGTTTCTTTGTTGAATGTAAAAAAAGGAGAGCGTGTTGTAGGTAACTCTATGATGGCCGGTACTGAGATGATGCGTATTGCAGACATGCGTGTGATTGAAGTAAGGGTGGATGTAGGTGAAAATGACGTACCTAAGGTATCAATTGGCGATACAGCTTTGGTTGAAGTTGATGCTTATAATAAAAGAAAGTTCAAAGGTCTGGTAACTCAGATTTCAAGTACAAGTAGAGGAACAGGTGGTGCAATTACCACCAGTACCAATGATGCTACAAACTATGAAGTAAGAATCAGGTTGTTGCAGTCTTCTTATCAGGATTTAATTGATCCTCAAAATTCAAGGAATTTTCCTTTTCGTCCAGGTATGAGTGCTAATGCAGACATACAAACAAACACCCATAGTAGTGTAATCGCAGTTCCTATCAATGCAGTAACTACAAGAGATAAATCAGATACTGCAGCAGTAGGTAGCAAAGATGCAGTTAAAAAGAAAGATGACAAACCTGCAGATGAAGGCGGAGAACAAGCCAGTGTGAAGAATATTGATGAATTGGATGAGGTTGTATTTGTTTTACAAAAGGATGGAACGGTGAAGCGTGTTAAAGTAAAAACGGATATACAGGATATCAACTATATTGAAATTCTTGATGGTATTAAAGAAGGTGATGAGGTAATCATTGGCCCTTATACAGTGGTGAGTAAAACTTTGCGCCAAGGTATGAAGGTAAAGGTGGTTAAAAAAGAAGAGTTGTTTGAAGAGAAAAAATAACTTTTAAATAAATACTTTAAAATGGCGATTGGGTAATTCCAATCGCCATTTTTTTTATGTTTTCCGCATGTTGATAACCAATATCTTTGTCGCTATGAAAATAGGAGTCATTGGAAGTGGAAGTTGGGGAACGGCTCTTGTCAAAATCCTCACTGATAATAATTGCCATGTCACCTGGTGTGTGCGATCAGATCGTATGGCTAACCATATTCGTACAAGGCATCATAATCCCAAATACCTTAGTTCTGTTTATTTTTCAGATGCATTTCTATCAGTCGTGCATCAGCCACAGGAAGTGTACATAAATTGTGATGTTGTAGTTATCGCAGTACCTTCAGCTTATGTAGAGGAGTACGTCATTCCTTTTTTATCAAGTATTCAAAAAGGAAAAATAATTGTATCCGCTACAAAAGGGATTCTTCCTCAACAAAATTTATTGTTAAACCAATTGCTTATTGAGAAAGTAGGGTTTGATGCCAATAATTATGTGGCGATAATGGGGCCATGTCATGCAGAAGAAGTTGCGGCTGAAAGGCTGTCTTATCTCACATTTGCAGGAATGAATGAAGAAGTGACAAAACAGATAGCTTCCTGTTTTTCAACGTCCTACTTGAATACTGTCGTGAGCAGTGATGTTGACGGAGTACAATATGCAGCTGTTTTAAAAAATGTTTATGCTATTGGTACAGGTATTGCACATGGCTTAGGGTATGGAGATAATTTTCAAAGTGTATTTGTTGCCAATGCTGCTGGAGAAATGAAAAAGTTTTTGAAGGCGGCCAACAAGACAACAATATCAGTTAATTATGCAGCATCTGTTTATTTAGGAGATTTACTTGTTACATGTTATTCCCTTTTTAGTCGTAACCGTTCCTTTGGTAACATGATAGGGAAAGGCTACAGTGTAGAGGCTGCAAAACTAGCCATGCAAATGGTTGCAGAAGGTTATCCAGCTGCTAAATCAATCCATGAATTGAGTGTCAATTGTGCTGCGCACACACCAATCGCTACTGGAATTTATCAAATTCTATGGGAGAAAAAAGATGCGGCAGTTGTTTTTGCTGATCTTGAAAAGACGTTGATCTAATCTATAAGAAATAGAGAAGCTGCTATACCGTCTGCAAAAAATTTTCCCTCATTGGTGAGTCTCCATGAATTCTCATCTTCAATAATATTTTTACGCTCAATATGTGGTTGGATAAATTTGCTCATTGTATCAACTAATGCTTGACCCCCCATTTCAAACAATTTATTCTTTTCTATTCCTTTTGATCTTCGAATAGCGGTCATGCAATACTCATTTATTTTGTTATTGCTACTCAGTATTTCTTCTTCAATTAAGGGTATGTTGTTGTTGATGCCTTCAATGTATTTGATATTGTTGGAAATATTCCATTTACGAATACTTCCATTGTATGAATGAGCAGAAGGGCCTAAGCCAAGATAGGAAATGCCTTCCCAATAAGCGCTGTTGTGTTTACTTTCATAACCCGGCAAGGAAAAATTTGAAATTTCATAATGATGATAACCAGCATTGTCGGTCATTGCCACTAATGCTTCAAATCTATCCGCTTGTTCATTTGGATTTATATCTTGTTTATTCCCTTTTTTAATTAATGAAGCGAGTGCGGTTTTTTCTTCAACTGTTAGGGCATAACATGATAGATGAGGGATTTTTAAATCGATCGCAGTTTGCAGATCACTCATCCAACCCTGCTGTGTTTGTCCAGGTGTTCCATATATTAAATCAATACTGAAGTTCTCAAAACCTACAGCTCTTATGGTTTCTATTGCAGCAAAAGACTGATGTGCATTGTGCGCCCTATTCATCCAAGTTAAGTACTCATCTGAAAAGGATTGTATGCCCAGGCTAAAACGATTAATGCCTATACTTTTCCATTCTTTTGCTTTAGTTTCAGTTATGTCGTCTGGATTTGCTTCGAGGGTAATTTCGACGGTGGGGCTAACATCGAACAGTTGATGAGCCTGATGCAATAGCATAGAAATTGCTTTGGGTTCAATTAAAGACGGAGTGCCTCCACCAAAATAAATGGTACTTACCACTTCTGTTATTTCATTTGCTCTAAGGCTCATTTCTTTTATAATGGCCTCTATCATTTCTGGTGCTTTTTGTATTGAAGTGGAGAAATGAAAGTTGCAATAGTGACAGGCTTTTTTACAGAAAGGAATATGAATATAAATGCCTGCCATTTGTTTTAAGCTTTGGGAAGTGTAGATTTGTGCTGGTGCAATACGTTAAAGCTATACTATTTATTTTTTTTGTTGTCTGTTTACTCATGAGTGAGTCAAAAGCACAACAAATCAAACTTGAATTGGTGTACAAGGACAAAGTTAGTAATGTGCAACATCAAGCATCAGCTATTTTACAAGAATTTTCTGATAAAGAAGCATGCAAGGTCTATTTAAAGGATGAGTTTCTTCCAGCATGGAGAAAAAAAGGTTTTTTAGAAGTTTCGGTCGATAGTCTCTATGAAAATCAAACCACATTAAAAGCATGGATACATATTGGTCCACAGTATGCATGGGGGTCATTGCATTTGGATTCCAACTTTAATGCGCTGTTAACTGCAGATAATCAATCTTTCAATGTTAAACAAGGTGAAGTATTGTCCATTGAAAAGTTAATCGCTTTACAAGATTATTATTTGTCGGTTTTAGAAGAGAATGGTTATCCCTTTGCATCAGTTCAATTGGATAGCAGTTATTTTATCAATAATCAATTGTTTGCAGTATTAACAACAAATAAAGGTCCATTGTATAGCATCGATAGTATTCATGTAGAAGGGAAAGTGAAAATCAATAAAAACTTTCTAATTCAATACCTGGGTTTAGGAGATGGCAGTATGTATAAGAAATCAAAATTGGATTTAATATCAAAACGAATTGCTGAATTGGGTTTTGTGAAAGAAGTCAGGAATTGGAATTTATCACTTACAGGAACTGGGGCAATTTTGAATTTATATTTAGCTCCTGCTCAAAGCAGTCGATTTAATTTACTGGCTGGATTTATGCCAGCTAATCAGCAGTTGGGCGGTAAGTTATTGCTTACCGGTGAAGCAGAAATGGATTTGAAAAATGTATTTGGTGGAGGAGAAAATATTTTTCTCAATTGGCAACAAATTCAAGTGCGTTCTCCTAGGCTACAAATGGGATTTACAAAACCCTATTTGTTCAATAGTAATGCTGGTATTGATTTTAATTTCAATTTGTTGAGGAAGGATTCTTCTTTTCTAACCCTCAATACAAGGATAGGGTTGAAATATGAAATTAAACCCCGACAAATTATAAAATTATTTTATCAGCAGTTCACCAGTAATTTACTTGATCTTGATACCAGCAGTATAAAGCTATCAGGAAAACTTCCTGTTTTTTTAGATGCTACAACATCCAATCTTGGTTTAGACTTCAACTATCAGGCAACAGATAATATTTTTAATCCTAGGCAAGGGATTGATCTTGAGTTCAAGATGCTTGGAGGTATTAGGAAGATCAGGAAGAATAATGCCATTACATCCTTAAAAGGGGTAGGAGTTAATCCACCTGATTTTGGTCGACTTTACGACAGCTTAGCACCCAATACCTCACAATTCAGGTTATCGGCCAGGTTTAGTAATTATTTCAAATTAGGTCGACAATCTACCTTGAAAACAGGATTACAAACAGGTTGGTTGTTGGGCAAGCAATTGTTGGCCAATGAGCTTTATCAAATTGGGGGGATCAAAACCCTTCGTGGATTTGATGAAGAAAGTTTATTCGCCAGTGGATATAGTATAGGAACCATAGAATACAGGTATTTGTTGTCAAATGCATCTTATATGTTCATGTTTATTGATGGGGCATATATTGAGCGAAAAACAATGATTGAAAAGACGAGTAATTTTTATGCTGGTGCTGGACTTGGTATATCGCTTGAAACGAAGACTGGTTTGTTTACCCTTGCCTATGCTGCAGGGAAAAGGCCATCGGTGCCAGTCAATTTCAGAGAAGCTAAAATTCATTTTGGGTTTATTACCCTGTTTTAGTCCTGTTGGAAAGAAGTATTTTTGCACTTCATGCGACCATTGTTTATCATTTTAATTGGTTTATTTCTTATTGGTTCAGATTCTGTAGAAGCGCAGGATGTGAACCAAGTATATGCGGATTTTGAAATTAATATTGATAGTTTAATCGAAGATTCTCTAAGAAAGGCATTTATCCTAAACCATAAGCCTTTAACACAAGAAGAGAAAGCTGTTTTGGATATTCAAAAGTCTCCTTCTCCTTACGGGTCTTATGTTCCTTTTTATTTAGCAAATACAGGATGGTATTCTTTGGAAGTTCCCAAAGGTGCGTTGTATTCTCCTAAGCGAGTTCGGCCAAATTTGGAGTGGATTTTTTATTCATTCTTATTTTTATTCATGCTTACTGCGCTGCTGGCAAAGTATTCAAATGGTTTGTTGATGAAGTTGTGGAAGATTTATATAAACGACGGATTTATTTACAGGCAATCAAAAGACCAAATGGCTCAGCAACCTGTGGTTTCGATTTCACTTAATCTTCTGTTTATTTTTTCATCTGGAATATTTGTATTTTTTGGTATGGGTTGGAATTATGAATTTCAGGGTGATGTTCGGTGGATGATTTTATTTTCAGCATTCTCAATTATTGGATTTATTTATATTTTCAAACATGTTTTTTTTAAAATTTTAGGTTGGGCATTTGGACAAGAAGAAGCATTTGATGATTATCTTTTTGTTGTCTTTTTAAATAATAAATTGGCAGGACTAATTTTTTTATTCTCTTCATTCATAATGGCATTTTCTGCACCAGGATCTTCCAGCTTGATATTCAAGCTAACGCTCTTTATAATTGGACTAATGCTCTTGTATAGATTTTTTAGAGGGTATCAATTATTTTCTCAGCAATCTCGTGTTGGTTTTTTTACATTGTTGCTCGCATTTATATCACTAGAGTTGATTCCTTCAGCTGTCATCGTAAAATTTATTGCTAAATCAGTCGATTTATTTATTACGGGCATTATGTAGCTTCTTTGTTGAATCCTTGATCTTCCCATGTTAAACACTATGGTAACTAAAAAATTTTTCAATTTGTTTTCAAGGAATTTTCCTAATTTTTTTTTATAATTTTGCATCTAATTAGCGCTGGATATGATCAAAAACGGAAAGAAAGGCACAAGTGAAAAAAAGCTTGTAAAAAAGATTTTGATTACTCAACCAAAACCTGATTCACCAAAGTCGCCTTACTTTGAGTTGGCCAGAAGGCTTGATGTAGAAATGGATTTTATGCCATTTATTCAACTTGAAGGAATTCCTTGTAAAGAATTTAGGAAACAGAAAATTGATATTGCTAATTATTCAGCAGTTATTCTCACCAGCAAAAATGCAATTGATCATTTTTTCAGGATTTGTGAAGAGATGAAATTGTCGGTATCACAGGATACAAAATATTTTTGCATCAGTGAAGCCGTTGCGCTTTATCTTCAAAAATTTATTCTTTATAGAAAAAGGAAAGTATTTTTCAGTGCTGATGGAACCAATAAAGGTTTGTTTGATGTGATAGCAAAACACAAGGAGAATGAAAAATTCATTTATCCATGTTCAGAAAATCAACAAGACAATGAAATCGTAGGATGGTTGAAAAGTCACAATTGCGAATTTGTAACACCTTTCATGTATCGGACAATCAGTTGTGATGTAAAATCAAAAATTTCTGAGCATGATTTTGATGTAATTTGTTTCTTTACACCAAGTGGAGTAAAAAGCTTATTAGAAAATTTTCCCGGCTATAAACAAAATGGAACAATCCTTGGTGCATTTGGTAATAATACGTCAAAAGCTATTGAGGAAGCTGGTTTAAATCTGCATATAAAAGCACCTCAGCCGCAAGTACCTTCCATGGTTGCCGCATTAGAAAAGTTTTTAATCGAAACAGTCAAGTCTAAATAATCTTAATTTTAAACCCCGGATCTACCGGGGTTTTTTTATGAAGCATACCAATAAACTGATTCAGGAAACAAGTCCTTATTTACTTCAGCATGCGCATAATCCAGTCGACTGGCACCCATGGGGTGAAGAAGCCCTACAAAAAGCCAAACAAGAAGACAAACCAATTTTAGTCAGTATTGGTTATGCAGCCTGTCATTGGTGTCATGTGATGGAGAAAGAAAGTTTTGAAGATGAGGTCACTGCTGAAATCATGAACCAGCATTTTGTTTGCATCAAAATCGATAGAGAAGAAAGGCCAGATCTTGATCATTTTTTTATGGATGCTTTACAAGCTACTTCTGGAAATGGTGGCTGGCCACTCAATATGTTTTTAACGAGTGAGGCAAAACCATTTTATGGGGGCACTTATTTTCCACCCCGTCGTGTTCACAATCGTCCATCTTGGCAGGAAGTATTACTTCATATTCACCAGGCCTATTTAAACAGGAGGGGTGAGGTAGAGGAGCAAGCAAAAAACCTAATTGAATACCTCACTAAAGCCAATCAAACTTTCCAATCTACAGTTAAGTTAGAAGCTGATTTATTCAAAATGGATCAATGCAATAAGGCATTTGATGCCATCATGGCCATGTCTGATCAGGAGTATGGTGGTTTTGGTAAAGCGCCAAAATTTCCACAGACTTTCACTATTCAATATTTATTGAGATATGCTCACTATACCGGAAATCAAGCGGCACTAAAGCAAGCTCAATTCAGTTTGAAATCAATGATGCGTGGTGGTATTTATGATCAGATAGGAGGTGGATTCTGTAGATATTCCACAGATGCAGCATGGTTGGCACCTCATTTTGAAAAGATGACCTACGACAATGCACTTCTTTTAGAGGTATTGGCTGAGGCCTTTCAAATCAGCCGGGATGATGAATACAAAAGGGTAGCTGCACAAACAGTTGATTTCATGAGAAAGGAAATGATGTCTGAGGATAGGGGCTTTTATGCAGCTTTAGATGCTGATAGTGAAGGAGTGGAGGGGAAATTTTATACCTGGAGTAAAGATGAATTTGATGAAGTATTAAAAGATGATGCTTCACTTATGGCAACTTGGTTTGATGTAACTGCACAGGGAAACTGGGAAGGCGTAAATATTTTGCGCACAAACCAATCCCTTGAAACCTGGTGTGAAGAAAAGGGGTTAACCTCAGTACAAGCATTAGAAAAAATACAAAATGCTACCAGACTCCTTTTGGAGGCCAGAAATAAGCGGATCAGGCCAGCTACAGATGATAAAATCATTTTGGGTTGGAATGCATTGTTCAATCATGCATTGGTCAAGGCCTCGGTAGCTTTTGGTGAACCCGCTTGGCTAAAACTGGCTGAAGAAAACATACATTTTTTGCTAAAGGTCTATTTTAAAAAGGAAGAAGGAGTTTGGTTACATACCTATAAAAATGGGGAAGCAAAATTCCATGCCTTTTTGGATGATTTGGCTTATCTGGTCCATGCATTATTATGTATATATGAACCAACAGGCCATATACCTTATTTGGAAAAAGCAAAGGAAATCTTAAGCTATATACAAGCTTATTTTCTTGAAGAGGATGGCATTTTTTACTATTATAGTCCTTCTAATCAAAGAGATATACTTGTAAGAAAAAAAGATATTTATGATGGGGCCATGCCTAGTGGTAATGCATTAATGGCTTGGAATCTTCATAGGGCAGGTATTCTATTCGGTGAGGAAGATTGGAAGCGTCAGGCTGCTCAAATGGTAAATACAGTTAAAGACGGAGTCATCAAATACCCCAATTCTTTTGGAATTTGGGCAAATTTGTTACTTGAATTTGCTCAGGGTACGCACGAGATACTGGTGTTGGGTGAGCAAGCGAAACAAAAAGGAATGCTCTTATTTGACCAATTTATTCCCAATAAAGTGGTCATGTTGTCCAGTGAAGTGCTTGAGGAGTACCCTTTGATGGCAGAGAAAGAAATAACCAATCAGACCACCTTTTACGTTTGCAAAAATTACAGTTGTGAGCTACCGGTGAACAACGTTCAGGAGGTCTTGTTAAAGGTCTTAACAAAATGATAGCTTTTTTGGTGCAATATGTCTGATTATTAATCGTTTTTGATTGGTTAAGTCCAGATGTTTTCAGCTTGTTAAAATTTGGACGAATGAGGAGTATGGTGAAAATTAAATACCCTGAATTGGTATATATTTGTTTTTATGCTCACTAAACCAGTAACTAAGATGAAAGGCATACTGCTGAATTTATTAGGAATTGTGTCGCTTGGCCTTGTGATGACCGGATGTGGCAAACTAGGTAAATCCAAAACCAGTCTCGGTGATGGCCAATTACATGGCGTTTCAGTGGGTGATAAGTACACCATGCCAAGACCTCCGGGAATGGTTTATATTCCATCTGGAACTTTCCATATGGGTCCTTCTGATGAGGACATCAGCTATGCATTTACTGCACGTAACAAGCAGATTTCCATCAATGGTTTTTGGATGGATGCCACTGAAATTACAAATAATGAGTACAGACAGTTCGTGCATTGGGTAAGAGATTCAATAGCAGCTACCATCTTGAATTTCAAAAAACAATCTCCAGATGGAAATGGTATTATAGATTGGATGAAAGCCAAGCAAATCAAGTGGAATGATCCTAAAATTCAAGAGCAATTAAGTGCTTTGATAGTTACCCCAGATAATAGAATAAATGGCAGAAAAGAATTAGACGCAAAGAAAATCATCTTCCACTCTGAGGTTTTTGATTATAAAGAGGGGTCAAGAAGAGAGAACGCCGACAAACCTCGTTCTAACTTCATCATCAAGACAGATACGCCTATTTATCCAGATACATTGGTTTGGATCAGAGATTTCTCCTATTCATACAATGAGCCAATGGCTAAAAAGTATTTTTCTCATCCTGCTTATGGAGAATATCCTGTAGTTGGTGTAAACTGGAAACAGGCGACAGCTTTTGCAGAATGGAGAACACAATACCTCAATTCTTATTTGGAAGCTAACAAGCGCATGACTGAATCAGATTTCAGGCTGCCAACTGAGGCTGAATGGGAATATGCTGCACGAGGTGGTAGATCACAGGTGCCATACCCTTGGGGTGGTCCTTATTTGAGAAATAAGAAAGGTTGTTTACTTGCCAACTTCAAACCAGGCAGGGGAAATTATCCTGAAGATGGTGGATTTTACACAGTTAAGGCAGATGCATATTGGCCAAATGATTTTGGATTGTATAACATGGCGGGTAATGTTGCAGAATGGACATCTTCACTTTACTATGAGGGTGCATACAATTTCCAACATGACATGAATCCTGAAATCAGAATGAATGCTAAAGACAATGATCCTCCAAGAATGAAGAGAAAAGTTGTACGTGGCGGAAGCTGGAAAGATGTTGGTTTCTTCTTACAAAATAGTTCTAGAGCATACGAATACCAGGATACTACAAAATCATATATCGGATTCCGTTGTGTGATTGACTTACCTCCTACAAGATTGAAAAAGTAATTCTTAATAATCCAATCCTTATTTCACCATTAAATTTCTAAAAATGGCCGTTCAGTCAAAGCAACTCGAAAAAATCATCAACACAGTTGTCAGCATTGGTGCTGCAGTCGTCATCTTCGGTGCATGGGCAAAAATCCTGCACAAGTCTTATGCAGACATCATGCTTACTGTAGGTCTTCTTACAGAGGCGGCAATTTTCTTGATTTATGCGTTTTTACCGCCTGCTGGAGGCGAAATGGCCGAAGTTGCTGAAGCTTTAAAGAAAGGAGCTATTGGTGGCGGATCAAGTAGCAATGATGAGTTGAAGAAATTGATTGAACAGGAAATTAATCCTGATAATCTAAGAAAGCTTAATGAAAGTTTTGCGAGCTTCAATACCACAATCCAAAACCTGGGTACTGTTGCCAATGTATCTGAAGTGACTAATGATTTTGCAGCAAAGACTAAGGAAGCTTCTGCTGCACTTACCATGATGAAAGATGCTTATGCAAATGCTGCAGCTTCTGTTCAGCATTTCAACCACGCTGCAGAAACATCTAAGGCATTCCAGGAGCAAATACAAACACTTACTAATAATCTCAGTGCATTAAATAAAATGTATGAGTCAGAAGTGAAAGAGTCAGGTGGACATATTACAGCAATGAATGCTTTTTATGAAAACTTGAACAAAACTGCACAGGCTATGCAGGGTAGCGTTGATGATGCCAAGAAAACACAAGAACAAATTGCCCTTCTTGCGAAGAACTTGGGCAGCTTGAACAGTGTATATGGTAACATGCTTGCTGCTATGCAAGGTCGCGGTTAATCCACTTTTGAACAATAACATTTAAACTTATCCTATCATATGGCACTACCAAAAGATCCGCGGCAGAAAATGATCAACATCATGTACTTGGTGTTGACTGCACTGCTTGCATTGAATGTGTCTGCTGAGATCCTCAACGCCTTCAAAGTGGTTGATAATAGTCTTAGGGAATCTAACCAAGTACTTACAGGTTCAAATAATGAAATCTATAAAAATTTCGAAGAACTCTTAGCAGATCCAAAGACTTCTGAAAAAGTAGCAATTTGGAAGCCCAAAGCAGATCAGATTAAAGCAATTGCTGCAGATGCTTATAATTTGATTGAAACACAGAAGCAAGAACTAAAAGTAGAATCAGATCTAGATTTAGAAACTGGTGAATTCCTTGAAGATAATATTGATGCAGCTACTAGATATTTTGATACCAAAAAGAATGGTGATGTACTCTATAAAAAGTTAGAGGAGTATAAGAATAAAATTTTAGCGATAGATCCAGAATTGAAAAAGGAAATAGAAGATGAATTTCCTTTGAGTTTGGAGATTCCTAAATCAGCTGCAGGAAATATTTCAACAGGTAATCAGTTGCGTGATTGGGTAAGCAGTTATTTTAATATGACTCCAACGATTGCTGCACTGACTATTTTGAGCAAGTTCCAAAATGATATTAAAAATTCTGAAAACCTTGCTGCAACATTTTGTTTGAACCAAGTGGGCTCAGTCAAATTGGTGATGGATAAATTTGAGCCAATGGTTGGTACCAGTTCCACCTATCTGATGCCAGGGGAAGAAATGACTGTCATTGCAGGTCTAGGTGCATTTAATTCTAATGTTAAGCCAGAAGTAACAATCGATGGTAGAAATATACCGGTTAATGCCAATGGTGTAGCAGAATCAAAGTTTAATGTTGGTGGAACAGGTTCTAGAAGCATGAATGTGACTGTAAAATTTGTCGATCCTAATACAGGTGAGATGAAAACCGTTTCTAAAAAAGTTGATTATACAGTTGGCGCTGCTGCTGGTGTTGCAGTTTCTGCTAACAAAATGAACGTATTGTATATTGGAGTTGATAATCCACTGACCATCACTGCAGGTGCTGGTAGCGAAAAAGTATCTGCTCAGTTCAGTGGTGGCCAAATTAAAAAAACAAGTGGTAACCAATACATAGCCATACCATCAGCAGGTTCTTATGGTGAACATTCTATTACTGTTTTGGTTGAAGGTAAAGCAGCTGGTAAGGTTGGCTTCAGGGTAAAACAATTGCCTAATCCAACTGCCTATGTAGGAAACTTAAAGGCAGGTCCTGTTCCATCTGCATCATTCAAAGCTATGGGTGGTATTATTGCAAAGTTGGAAGATTCGGAATTTGATGCTCCTTTTGAAGTGATTAGTTATAAAATAGGTGCTTTGAGTGCAGACATTCCTGATTATGCGCCAGTTGAAAACAAAGGCGCTAGATGGTCAGGTGCTGCAGCCACTTTGATTAATAAATTGAAGCCAGGAGCACTTGTAGCAATTACTGATATAACTGTAAAAGGTCCGGATGGTCGTACCAGGGTACTTCCTTCAGGTCTTTCTTACAATTTGAAATAAAAGAATAAACCCTAGGGTATGAATAGTAAATGGATTAAATCGTTTTTGCTTTTGTCGGTTGTAGCATTGACTATTGCTGATGTACAGGCTCAAGCAAAGAAGAAATCGGTGCCGACTAAAAAAACGACTTCCAAATCAGTGGCTAAGCCTAAACCGGCAGTAACTGAGACACAAGTCGCGGATGCTGCATTCAGTGAACCAGCGAAGGATACCGTTAAGCCGGTTGTTCCTGTAAAAGATCCATTTGCATTTGATTCTTTGAGAATTTCTCTTCGTCCGGATGCTGCTATTGATCGTAATTTGGTTAAAAGCAGAACTCCACTTGCTTACGAACACATCCGTGAAGATGATGCTTGGTACCGTGAGCGTGTTTGGAGAGAAATAGATATCAGGGAAAAAATGAATTTGCCTTTTAGGTACAAAGCAGAAGATGACAATGGCAACCAGCGTTTTGTCAATATATTACTAAGAGCAGTTCGTAAGGGTGATGTAACCGCATTTGATCCTAATGTAGATGATCGTTTTACAACACCAATGACAATTGCAAGAGTAGGTGAAGCTATTTCAGGCAAGTGTGATTCGGTTCAGGTAATAGATTGGGGAAAAGATCCAACTGGTTCAAAAGGTATTTTCAAAGATTCATTGGTTTGTCGTGAATTCAACCCTGATGATATTGTAAAATTCAGGTTGAAAGAGGAGTGGGTGTTCGACAAAGAATCTTCTCGTATGTACACCAGAATTTTAGGTATTGCACCTATCAAAACCTATGTTGATGATGCTGGTAATGTGTTAGGTGAATCTCCATTATTCTGGATTTATTACCCTGATCTTCGCCCTATTTTGTCGTTGTATGAAGTATATAACGGTAAAAACTTTGGTGCTAGGATGAGTTGGGAAGAGTTATTCGAAAGTCGTTATTTCGCATCTTATATTGTGAAGTCTACCATTGATAATCCTTACGATTTATTCATCAAGCAGTACATCAAGGATGATATTTTGAGGTTACTCGAAGGTGAAAATATCAAAACCAAAATATTTAATTTCGAACAAGATCTCTGGTCTTACTAGAATAAAGTGTTTAAATGAAAGGGCATCTATTGGATGCCCTTTTTTATTTGTTGAAATATTCGATAATCAGCCTTGCCTTTTTTTGTCCTGTTATTTTTATTAATTCAGCTTCTGTTGCTTTTTTAATATTAGCGACAGACCTGAAATGAGTTAGCAAATCTGTAGCAGTTTTACTGCCAATACCTTCTATTTCTTCTAGTTCGTTTTTAAAGGTACCGCGACTTCTTTGTGCCCTGTGAAAGGTAATGCCAAAACGGTGAACTTCATCTCGTATACGTCGGATGAAATTTAATACTTCTCCATTGTAATCTAATTTTAGTGATTCCTGATCTCCTGTAAAAAATATTTCTTCAACGTTTTTAGCTAAACCTATTAAGGTCATTTTTCCAGTTAGTCCCAATTCTTTAATAGCCTCCATTGCCGCATTTAGTTGCCCCTTTCCTCCATCAATGATAACAAGTTGAGGCAAGGCTACTTTTTCTTTTAGTAACCTGTCGTATCTTCTCTTTACGGCCTCTTTCATAGAAGCAAAATCGTTAATGCCTTTTACTGTTTTGACGTTGAAGTGTCGGTAATCTTTTTTACTGGGCAGTCCATTTTTAAAACAGACCATGGCAGAGACAGGATAGGCGCCCTGGAAATTAGAATTGTCAAAACATTCAATATGTGACGGTAGTGTTGATAAAGAAAGCGCATTTTGTATCTTTTCTAAAAGCAAAACTTGATTGGCCTCATTTTTTTGCAGGTTGAGCATTTTTGCCTTTTTTAACTCCATGATATGGTAGTCGGCATTGGTCATAGCCATATCCAGGAGTTTCTTTTTTTCGCCCGACTTTGGTATAGTAATGGTGAATTTTTCAAAACCAAAATCAATTGGAAAAGGAATGACCAGCTCATCTGCAGCGTTGTTGTATATTGATTGTATATCAACAATAGCTTGTGAGAGTATGTCTTCGTCAGTCTCCTCAAGTGCAATGGTGTATGTTTTGTTTGCAGAATTTGAAATAGTACCATTTCGAATGGATAAATAGCTAACGATGATTTTTTGCTCATATTTCGAAAGTGCAAATACATCTAGGTCGCCTAACTTGGGACTAACGATTACCGAAGATGATTGGTAATTTTTTAATGCATCTATTTTTTGCTGAACCAATCCTGCTTTTTCGAATGCCAATTCTTCTATAAATGATTGCTGCTCTTTTTTATATTTATCAATAACACCAGCTAAATTCCCTTTCAGGATATGTTTGATCTGGTTAATTCCTTCATCGTATTCTTGTAGGGTTTGCAATGATACACAAGGAGCTTTACAGTTGCCTAGGTGGTATTCTAGACAAACTTTGTATTTGCCCTTCTCAATGTTTGCTGGAGATAAATTCAATGAGCAAGTCCTTAATGGAATATGAAGTTTGATAAATGAAAGCAGTTCCTTGGCTTTATTTACAGATGTATAGGGACCAAGATAAGTGGAGCCATCTTGTATTCGTCTGCGGGTTAAAAAGACGCGCGGGAACGCTTCGTTCTTGATAACAATAAATGGATAGGTTTTATCATCCTTTAGCTCAATGTTGTATTTTGGTTTGAATTCCTTTATCAAAGAATTCTCTAATAATAGTGCATCATGTTCAGAACGCACTATCGTGAACTCAATTTTTCTTATCCTTTTTACCAGTTCGTTTGTCTTATACGAATGATTGCTTTTGGTAAAATAAGAGCTGACTCTTTTTCTAATGTTTTTTGCTTTTCCTATATAGATAAGTTCACCCTCTGCATCATAGTATTTATAGATGCCAGGTGCATTGGGTAAAGTTGCTTGTATGTCTTGAAAATTGAAATTCGGCATGGGTTATTGAACAGACCAACTGTACTTTTCAGTTAATTGATCTTGTATTTGATTATCCTTATAGTATATGGAAGTAATGGTAACACTTTGGTTTGTGCTCCACAAAATTTTTCTCGTTATGGTTATATCATTGATTTTATCTAGTCTTTCTATATAAAAATTCTTAAGCGTAGTGGTACCTGGTCTGATATTCAACTGTAATTGTTTGATTGGGTTTTCCTTTTTTTCGGTTGTGTAGCTGATGGCAATATTGTCTATATCTGTATCCTCGAGTACCAATTCATTATAGTTTTTACTTATTTCTTCATTTTGAAGATCAATAGCTAGAAGACCCATAGCAATTTTTCGAAACGCCTGTTTGTCAATTATAGTTGTATCTGTATTTTCTTTTGTTGAGCTGAATTTGAAGATGGCGATGGGTAATGAATCAATTTGTTTTAATTCATTTTCCAGGTACTGTTTAAAGGGAAAATAGGATTTAGGTTCTTCCTGTCGACAGGAGCTATATAATATGAGGATTAGCGTTAAAAGGAAAAAGTAGGCTTTCATTTGCCAAAATTACATCAGCAAATGACTAATTGATTGTTTTTATGATACCAACCTTTATACCCATATCCATTAAATTTTCTTTGATAGGGTATTTATCTTTGAAGCTCGACAACAATTGGTAGCGGAATTGAGGGGCAATACTCCACCTGTATCCTTTTTGTTCAAAGTTTATACTGGCCTCAACAGCACCATTGACATTCCATGTTCTGTTCAGACTTGGTTCTTTAGCGTAATTCTGAAGGTTAGATGACAACAAATAAGAGTAGTTAGCAAAGACATAGGTGGGTTGAATACTTGATCCAACAGAAAAATTTAATTTGTCGGTACCAGTAACCCGGTAATCAATACCAACCGGCAATGAAATCATGTAGTGTTCATTTTGGATGGTTGCAGGAGATAGACCTCCGTTATTCCTGTACATAGAAACTGCACTCAAAGCTCCAGCACTTGAGCTGCTGTTGTTAACTGCATAGGTAGCTATTTCTGGAATTGAACTAAATGCTTTGATTTGGTATTGACTGTAATTTGCTTGAACACCGGTTCTTATATTAATCCTATTGGTTAAAGGATAAATCATGGCAGTTCCCAACTCAAATCCCATAGCAGGTTTGTGGTTTACAACATCTTTTACATCTCTAGCAAAAACCGCGTTTGTACTCAAAGAATAAACAGCATATTGATAAATGTTTCTAGTCGCATGTCCCTCTAATCTTCTATACCCTATACTTGGACCGCCATAAACCTGCCATCTGATGTCTTTGCTTATTTTTTTGGCAGTTGTAACGACTAAGTCAATAGTTTCTGAAAGGGTATGTTTCTTTTCCTCTTTTTGTTTTGTGGTATTGTGCGATAAAGTAGTTGATAATGGCATAACGGAAGGTCGATTTGCAATCGACTTAGGGATAATTATTTGCCTATTTATCTCTAAGGAAATAGCGGGAGAAAGTCGCTTTGCCAGTTGATTTTCTGAATGATTATTCATTGATTGCAAAGCCCGTTGACCTGGAATATAAATTGCAGGAAGCTCCAAGGTATTATTTTGAAGACTTGTCGATGGTGTTGCTATATAATCGTAGAGATTTGGCTTTTCAGTGAACCGGAATTTGGCAGCCTCATTTTTTTTCACATGAATGCTAACAGAAGCAATAAAGAAAAACAGGACAGAAAGTGACAGGTAGCGCCATTTGTTGTTTGGATGTAATTCTTTTTGAATATTACTCCAAACACGGTCTGAAGGGTACAATAGGTATTGATCTGATTTTTCCTTCAGCAGATCATCCATCTCCTCTTTTGAATAGCGCTTCATTTCATGTTTTAATCAAACCCAACTATTAATGTGCTTTCACACTGGAAAGCCATTTTGTATTTTCCTTTTTTGGCTGAAGAATATTCTTTTTGATCAGTAATTCTTCAAGCATGTTTTTTGCTCTGGTGTACTGCGACCTACTTGTACTTTCTTCAATTTCAAGCATAAAGCCTATTTCCTTATGGGAATAGCCTTCAATTGCGTAAAGATTTAATACAGTGCGGTAGCCAATAGGTAAAGAGCGAATACATTCAACCACTTGTTTTGCCTGTAAAATGGCAGGGATATTGTCCTCTTTAATTAAAAGATCCCCGGCATAAGTCAGGTCTACATGCTCATTGAATTTTTTGTTCTTTTTGAGGTGATTAATACAGGTGTGTATGATGATGCGTAAAATCCATCCTTCAAGTGAACCTCGGTTTTCATACTTTTCAATTTGTGTGAAAACCTTGATGAATCCTTCCTGAAGCATGTCTTCCGCATCCTCTCTTGACTTTGCATAACGATAGCAAACGGACAACATTTTGGGACTGTACCTGTAATACAGCTCTTGCTGTGCGTATGCATCATTCTTCAAACAACCCTGAAGAAGCACCTCGTCTGTCATGAAATCATTGATTGATTCCTGAATTTAAGACAATTTTTGTATTTAAGATGCTGCTTGGATGCCTTCTTTGTTGGAAACTATCAATTCATTGATTTACAAGACTTAAGCTTAAACCAATACATCCCCAGTCATTTCTGCTGGGATGGGGATACCCATGAAGTGAAGAACCGTAGGTGCTATATCGCCAAGTTTGCCGGGTTTTATGGTTCCTTTCCAGTCTTTGTCGATGATAAACAAAGGAACAGGATTGAGTGTATGTGCTGTATTGGGCGTGCCATCGGCATTCTTCATGAAGTCGGCATTACCATGATCAGCTGTCAGGAAAACAGTATATCCATTTTCCAGTGCGGCCTCTACAACTCTTTGTACGCATTGGTCGACCGTCTCCACTGCTTTTTTTGCTGCTTCCCAGATGCCAGTATGGCCAACCATATCGGCATTGGCATAGTTAAGACAAATGAAATCGGCTGATTGATTTTGAATTTCAGGAACAATTTTATCTGTTAGTTCAAAAGCACTCATCTCTGGTTGTAAATCATAAGTAGCTACTTTTGGAGATGCTGCCATTATTCTGGTTTCACCTTCAAACGGAACTTCTCTACCTCCACTGAAAAAGAAAGTTACATGCGGATATTTTTCTGTCTCCGCAATTCTGATTTGTTTTTTACCATATTGTTCAAGGACTTCCCCTAAGGTATGTGTGAGGTTGTCATTTTTAAATATAACATGCACATTCTTGAAGGTATTGTCGTATTCAGTCATGGTGGTATATTCTAGCACCAGCTTATGCATGCCAAATTCCTGAAAATCTTTCTGGGTGAGTACTTCAGTTATTTCTCTGCATCTGTCAGTCCTGAAGTTGAAGCAAACAACAGCATCACCTGATTCAATTTGAGCAAGTGGTTGTTGCTGTTCATCAACAATGATAATAGGTTGTATGAACTCATCTGTTACATTAGCGTTGTAAGCATTTTCAATTGCAGCAATTGCATTGCTTGCTTTTGTGCCTATACCATTTACCAATGCGTCATATGCCAATTTCACCCTTTCCCATCTTTTATCACGGTCCATTGCATAATACCTGCCAGTAATAGTTGCAATCTTTGCTGTGTTTGACTTAAGGTGATTTTCTACATCTGTGATGAAGCCCAAACCACTTTTAGGATCTGTATCTCTGCCATCAGTAAATGCATGAATGAAAACTTTGTCCAATCCTTCTTTGGTGCATAAGTCGACTATCGCCTTAAGGTGATTGGTATGTGAATGCACCCCGCCATCACTCACCAATCCCATCAAGTGCATTTTCTTGTTGTTCTTTTTGGCGTATTGAATTGCGGATAGGAGTTGTTCATTTTTTTGAAATTCTCCTGTACGGATTGCCACATTTATTCTTTGCAATTCCTGGTATACGATTCTTCCAGCGCCCAGGTTGAGGTGTCCTACTTCACTGTTGCCCATTTGCCCTTCTGGTAAGCCAACCTGCTCTCCGCAGGTAATCAAAGTGGTATTTGGATATTTTTGATACAAAGAGGATACAAACGGTACTTGGGCATGTTGAATTACATCACTATCTGTTACAGCACCATGGCCCCAGCCGTCCATGATCACCAGTATACATTTTTTATTTTCCATACTGTAAAATTACTCGATTTCAATTTATCTACCTTTGTGATATACAGATTCATCAAGCTCGAGGTATTTTATGAAAAAGAACAAGGACCAGCATTCATCATTTGTATACAGTACCGATCCTAATTTTAAACTGGAAGAAGAGGAGTCGGTTCAGGAAACACTTCCTCCAGCTCAACAAGTATTGCGCATTCAACTGGAGACGAAGCACAGGGCAGGAAAAACCGTGACTGTCGTTTTGGGTTTTGTTGGACGCGAAGATGATCTGGTTCAACTGGGTAAAGATTTAAAAAATCATTGTGGTACTGGGGGTTCAGCAAAGGATGGTGAAATTATTTTACAAGGCGATCACCGAGAGAAAGTAAAGCAGTGGTTGCAAAAGAAAGGGTATAAGACAAAATAAAAAAAGACAGGCTTGGGGCCTGTCTTGTGCTGTATTTGCATAAGTGATTTACCAATCTTGTTTTGCAGTACCAGCTTTAATAGCTGCCAATGCGTTGGCTTCGCTGAGCAATGCAGTCAACTTGTTGCCTTTACCATCATGACCTTTTGCAATGTAGCCACCTTTAGCAGTTCTTGAAATAACTGCATCTTGAACTGGTACATTTTTTTCTTTGGTCTTTACGTTGTAGGCTTTGATCATGTTGTCGTTTGACATAGTGATTGTTTTAATGGTGATTAAAAATATCAAATATCCAATTTGGCGTATTTGGCATGTGATTCAATAAACTCTCTTCTTGGACCTACTTCATCTCCCATTAGCATACTGAAAACCCTGTCGGCCTCAGCAGCACTTTCAATAGTTACCTGCTTGAGTGTTCTTGTTTCTGGGTTCATGGTAGTATCCCACAATTGTCTGGCATTCATTTCACCTAAACCTTTATAGCGTTGTACTGTAACACTATCTTCTTTTCCACCCGCTAAACGCTCCACGAATGCTCTTCTTTGTTCTTCGTTCCAAGCATAGGCTTGATCCTTTCCTTTTTTCACAAGGTACAAAGGTGGTTGAGCAAGATAGATATAGCCTTGTTCCACCATTTCTTTCATGTAACGGAAAAGGAAGGTTAAGATAAGGGTTGCGATGTGGCTACCATCCACGTCTGCATCTGTCATGATGATTAACTTATGATAACGCAATTTAGAAAGGTCCAAAGCCTTAGGGTCTTCAGGTGTTCCAATTTTTACACCTAATGCTGTGAACATGTTTCTGATCTCTTCATTGTCGTATATCTTATGCTCCATTGCCTTTTCTACGTTGAGGATTTTACCCCTCAATGGCAGAATGGCCTGAAAGTTTCTGTCTCTTCCCTGTTTCGCGGTTCCACCTGCTGAGTCACCCTCAACTAGGAAAAGTTCACTCTTTTCAGGATCTCTTTCAGAGCAATCCGATAATTTACCAGGTAATCCTCCTCCGGTTAGTACAGTTTTTCTTTG
>VFQT010000720.1_pt1 | contig 45539 bp, 42 predicted proteins | sample 3512381 | NCBI WGS metagenome assembly VFQT01 (sample SAMN10412376, study PRJNA504923) | tailings metagenome | isolation source: Relicate 2 Philex TSF3 active mining site | place: Philippines: Tuba, Benguet | collected 2017-08-29 | reverse complement strand
GCAGCGCTGAGCTGCAGCGCTAGATCGGGAGCTTGCGAAACAGCGGACGCGGGACCGTCTTCAGCCCGGCCATCACGAAGCGCAGGGGCCCGGGCGCATAGACCGTCTCCTTGCCCTTGCGCAGTGCCTTGACGATGATCGCCGCGACGTCCTGCGGATCGATCGTCATCGGAGCCTCGTCCATCCCTGCGGTCATGCGCGTGCGCACGAATCCGGGGCGCACGATCAGCACGCGGGCCCCGGTGCCGTGCAGCGCATCGCCGAGGCCCTGCGCAAACGCGTCGAGTCCAGCCTTCGTCGAGCCGTAGACGAAGTTCGATCGACGGGCACGGTCGCCGGCCACACTCGACAGCACGACGAGGGTTCCGTGTCCCTGCTGACGCAGCCGCGTGGCCACGCGCAGGCCCACGCTCACCGCACCGGTGTAGTTGACGGTCGCGACCGCAACGGCGGCGTCGGGATCGGCCTCCGCCTCGGCCTGGTCGCCGAGCACGCCGAAGGCGAGGATCGCGATGTCGACGTCGCCGGCGTCGAACACGGCGTCGACGACACCCGCATGGGACGCGGTGTCGGCTGCGTCGAAGTCGACGGCCTCCACGCCGGTGATGCCGGCAGCCGTCAGCGATGCCACGGCGGCATCGCGGGCGGCCGACGGACGGCCCGCGAGCACGACCCGGCGCAGTCGCCCGCGTGGCAGCGCGCGCACAGTGGCCAGGGCGATCTCACTGCTGCCGCCGAGGACGAGCACGCTCTGCGGTTCACCGAGTGCATCCATCACAGGGACAGCCTCCTAGCCAGATCGGACGTGAACACGCCGTCGGGATCCATGGCATCGCGATGACGCTGCCACTCCGACAGGCGCGGGTAGGTCGCCGCCATCATGGCCGGTGACATGCGGGAGTCCTTCGCCAGGTACAGGCGCCCACCGGCAGCGAGGACCTCGTCGTCGAGCCGGTCGAGCACCGGTCCGAGTCCGTCGACGCCCGCCGGGACGTCGACTGCGAGGGTCCAGCCGGGCTGCGGGAACGACACAGGAGCCGGGTTCGATGCGCCGAACCTCTTCAGGACGGTCAGGGCGGACAGGGCACCGACGGACCGCAGCGCGGCGAGGGTGCGCCCCACAAGATGACCGGCGGCATCGGGAACCGCGAACTGGTACTGCAGGAAGCCCTGCGGCCCGTACACGCGGTTCCAGTCCTGCACGATGTCGAGCGGATGGAAGAACTCCGCGATGCCCTGGAGTTCACCCGTCCGGCGCTTGGGTGCCTTGCGAAACCACATCTCGTTGAAGGCGCGCATGGTGACCGGATTGACGAGCCCGTTCGGGACGATGCCCGGGGCCGTGGCCAGCACGGCCGGCTCGAAGGCGAGGGGACTCAGCGCATCCTTGCCGGTCAGCTGCTCGCGCGGCGCGTGGTCGCCTCGCGTGAGCACGCCGCGGCCACTGGGGTGGACGCTGTCGACCCACGCGACGCTGTAGCGGTAGGCGTCGTCGCCGTCGACCATCCGCGCCATGACGTCATCGAGGTCAGACGTGCGTTCGGTGTCGACGCTGATGCGCGAGCTCGTGATCGGGATGAGGTCGAAGGTCGCCTGCGTGACCACACCGGTCAGGCCCATGCCGCCGATCGTCGCCCAGAACGGCTCGGCCGTGGACGATGGATCGAGCACGCGCACCGTGCCGCGTCCGTCGACGAGGGTCATCGACTGCACGTGCATTCCGAACGTGCCGTCACGGTGATGGTTCTTGCCATGCACGTCGGCGGCGATGGCACCCCCCACCGTCACCATGCGCGTGCCGGGGGTGACGGGGACGAACCATCCGTGCGGAACGAGTGCGCGCATCACCGAGTCCAGGCTTGCGCCGGCACCGACGGTCGCCGTGCCGCTGGCGGGATCGAGCTCGATGCTGTCGAGCATCGACAGGTCGAGGACGGTGGCACCGCCGGACTGGGCGGCGTCGCCGTAGGAGCGCCCCAGGCCACGGGCGAGGATCCCGCGCTCGCCCGCGGACATCACTGCGTCGCGCACGTCGTCGATGCCGCGGACCCGCCTCACGACAGCCGCACTTGGGGCGGTGCGCCCCCAGCCGGTGAGCACCTGCTCGCCCTCGCGCAGCCCCAGGGGCGAGCGGGTCGAGGATTCGGCGACCGTCATGTCCTCATACTCCCAGCGCGCCGAGGCCGAACAGCACGAGCCAGGCAAGCCCCAGGACCTGCAGCGACCGGTCGCGCAGCACGACGTCCTCGGGCGCCTCGGCCTCCGCCCGGTCGACGTCGAGCGCGTACCGCAGGATCGCGAGCACGAAGGGGAGCACGCTCCACTGGGACCACGGGAAGGAGGAATCCGCCAGGCCGACCTCGAAGGCCCACAGGCAGTAGGCCGTGATCGTCACGGCCGCGGCGAGCCCCCAGACGAAGCGCAGGTAGGTCGGCGTGTAGCCGTCGAGACTGCGGCGGCGCGGGGCGTCGGAGTCGGTGGAGCGCTCGAGCTCGCTGAACCTCTTGCCGGCTGCCATGAACAGCGAGCCGAACGCAGCGACGATGAGGAACCACGGCGAGATGGGCAGATCGGCCGCTGCGCCGCCCGCGATGGCGCGCAGGAGGAATCCCAGCGACAGCAGGGCCAGCTCGATGACCGGCTCATGCTTCAGGAACAGCGAGTACGCGAGCGTGAAGACCGCGTAGGCGAGGACGACTCCGAAGAGCGACAGGCTGACCGCGAGGGCGATCCCGAGGGCGGCGACGGCGAGCACGACGGCCGTCACGACGGCCACCGGGACGCTCAGCTCTCCGGCCGGGATCGGGCGACGGCACTTGGTGGGATGGGCCCGGTCGGCCTCGATGTCGCGGACGTCATTGATCAGGTACGTCGCACTCGACACCAGGCAGAACACGACGAATGCGATGAGGGACGGCACGAGCACGTCGGGCTCGAAGATCGATCCCGCGGCGAGGGGCGCCGCGAAGACGAGGACGTTCTTCAGCCACTGCCGCGGCCGGAGCGCGACCACGAGCGCCACGGGCATCGACCGGGACGCGAGGGAGCCGTCAGCCATTGCGGTCCTCGTGCTGGCCGGGCTCGGAGTCGCCGACGATCCGGGCCACCTGAGGCACGACGAGGAACCAGGTCAGCAGGTGCATCAGCACCAGGAGGATGCGCGTCGGCCAGCCGAGAGAGGGCTGGGTCGCGGCGGGGTACAGCGACGCCAGGGCGAGCAGGGTCCCGACCCAGTAGACGAGGGCGCGGGCATGGGTCAGGCCACGGGCGAGGCTGGCCAGGAGGGAGAACAGGACCGCGGCCACGAGGGGCAGGAGGAGGAATACGAACCACGGCATCGGGGCCGGGTCGCCGCCTCCCCACCACACCATGGCGAAGTCGGTGCCCGCGAGGCGGCCGATCAGATAGAGGACCAGGACGAGGATCGCCGACCAGGCGCCCGTCACGACTCCGGCGTAGACCAGCTGCCGGAGGGAGGGGTTCGCCGCGGACGGGGGCGCGACCGGGGTCTTGGACTCCAGCCACGGCGCGGACATGGGGCCATTGTGGTCCGCCCCCGGTACCGGGGCGCCGCGAGGGCGGCATTCGGGCGGGGTGTCGGGCCGCTGCGCCACTGCTTGCAAAAGTTACCAGTCAGTAGGATCATAGGTTACTGGTGAGTAACTAGTCCCCGCCGTCCGTGGAGGAACAGTCATGTCGCACTACAAGAGCAACCTGCGCGACCTCGAGTTCAACCTGTTCGAGGTCTTCGGTGCAGGAGACCGCCTCGGTGAAGGCCCCTTCGCCGAGATGGACACCGAGACCGCGCGGGAGGTCCTCCGCGAGGTCGACCGGCTCGCCACCGGCCCGCTGGCCGCACCCTTCGCCGAGAACGACCGTCAGCCACCGGTCTACGACCCGGCAGCGATGACGGTCACGATGCCGGAGTCCTTCAAGGCCGCCTTCCACGCGCTCGAGCAGGCGGAGTGGTGGCGCCTGGACCTCCCCGACCACATGGGCGGCACCGGCGCTCCGCCGTCGCTGCGCTGGGCCGCGAGCGAGCTCCTGCTCGGCGCGAACCCGGCCGCGATGATGTTCATGAACGGCCCGAGCATGGCCGCGGTCATGGACCACTACGGAACCGAGGAGCAGAAGCGCTGGGCCCAGTTCATGATCGATCGCAACTGGGGCGCGACCATGGTGCTCACCGAGCCCGATGCGGGATCCGACGTCGGAGCCGGTCGCGCCAAGGCGATCGACAACGGTGACGGCACCTGGCGCATCGAGGGTGTGAAGCGGTTCATCACCAACGGCGAGCAGGACATGACCGAGAACATCGTGCACATGGTGCTCGCCCGCCCCGAAGGCGCCGGGCCGGGCACCAAGGGCCTGTCGCTGTTCATCGTCCCGAAGTTCATCTTCGACTCGCAGAACGGCGACCTGGTCAGGCGCAACGGCGTCTACGCGACCAACGTCGAGAAGAAGATGGGCCTGAAGGTCTCGACCACGTGCGAGATGACCTTCGGCGCCGATCCCGACGATCCGGCCATCGGCTGGCTGCTCGGCGACGACCACAACGGCATCGCGCAGATGTTCAAGGTCATCGAGTACGCGCGGATGCTGGTCGGGACGAAGGCCATCGCAACCCTGTCGACGGGCTACCTCCACGCCCTCGACTACGCGAAGACCCGGGTGCAGGGCGCCGACCTCACGCAGATGACCGACAAGACCGCCCCGCGCGTCACCATCACGCACCATCCCGACGTTCGGCGCGGCCTGATGCTGCAGAAGTCCTACGCCGAGGGCATGCGGGCGCTCATCGCCTACACCGCCTACTGGCAGGACCTCGTCCAGATGGGCGCCGAGGGTGCGGCCCTTCCGGAGGGCGTCGACCTCGACCTCGCCGAACGCATGAACGACCTCCTTCTGCCGGTCGTCAAGGGCGTCGGCTCGGAGCGCTCGTACGAGATGCTCGCCGTCGGACTCCAGACCTTCGGCGGCTCGGGCTACCTGCAGGACTACCCGCTCGAGCAGTACGTGCGCGACGCGAAGATCGACACCCTCTACGAGGGCACCACGGCCATCCAGGGCCTGGACTTCTTCTTCCGGAAGATGATCAAGGACCAGTTCAAGGCCATCTTCCATCTCGCCGCCCAGATGACGGAGACCGTCAAGGGCGACGAGGGCAGCGGTCGACTCCAGGCCGAGCGCGAACTGCTGGGCAGGGCACTGGAGGACGTCCAGGCGATGGTCGGCGTGATGGGCACCTGGGCGATGGAGTCGCAGGCCGATGCACGGCAGGTCTACAAGGTGGGCCTGAACTCCACCCGACTGCTGATGGCCTCCGGAGACCTCATCATCGGGTGGCTGCTGCTGCGCCAGGCCGAGGTCGCCGTCCGCGCCCTGGCGGCGGGTCCGTCGGACCGCGATCGCGTGTTCTACGAGGGCAAGATCGAGACGGCGCGGTGGTTCGCACGCAACCGGCTCCCGCTGCTGGCCGCCGAGCGCGCGGTCACGGAGGCCACGACCCTCGACCTGATGGACCTTCCGGAGGAGGCCTTCTAGCTAGACGCTGAGCTCACGGGACGCCTCGTCGGACGCTTCGTCCGGCGGGGCGTTCCGCTTCCTGAGGTGCTGGTAGGTGACCGCTGCCACGAGGGCCACCCAGGCGGCGCCGAGGACGATCAGAGTCGGCGCGACGATGTCGCTGGAGACGTCGAACGCCTTCATGAGCGTGAACGCGTTGGTGAAGATGATCATGCCGCCCACCGTCACCCCCATGATCCGCATCGGAAGCCGGTGCGCGATCCAGGCGGCGATCGGCGCCGCGATGATGCCGCCGATCATGAGCGGAACGAGCACGCGCCAGTCGATGGCCGAGAGCCCGATGCCGAGGATGAAGCCCGCGCTCGCGGCGACGGCGACGAGGAACTCCGCCGCGTTCATGGTGCCGATGACGCGGTTGGGCGCCATGCGGCCCTGCGCCAGCAGCGCCGGCGTGGTTACCGGACCCCAGCCCCCGCCGCCGGTCGCGTCGACGAATCCGCCGACGAGGCCGAGCGGCGCGAGGAAGCGCGTGCCCGGGCGGCCGCGCTTCAGCGCGACCGTGCGGTGGCGGATGAACCGGAACAGGACGTAGAAGCCGAGGATGAGCAGCAGGGTGCTGGCCCACGGTCGGGCCGCCTGAGTCGAGAGGTTCGAGAGCACGGTGGCCCCCGCGAACGCGCCGATGGCACCGGGCAGGGCGATGCGCTTGAGGACGGTCTTGTCGACGTTGCCCATGCGGGCGTGGGAGTAGGCGCTCGCCGCCGAGGTGCCGATCTCGGCCAGATGCACTGAGGCAGACGCCACCGCGGGGGCCAGGCCGATCGCGATGAGCAGGGTCGAGGACGTCAGGCCGTAGCCCATGCCCAGGGAGCCGTCGACGAGCTGGGCGCCGAATCCGGCCAGGGCAACGGCGAGGAGTCCGTACATGGACACTATTCCTACCAACTTACTAGGAATAGTGCAAGCCGGCGCGCCGCCGCCCGCTCAGCCCAGGCCGCGCCGGGAGGAGATGACCCCGGTGTCGAAGCCGGCGAGGTGGAGCCCCCCGTGGAACCGGGCGTGCTCGATCTTGATGCACCGGTTCATCACGACGTTCATCCCCGAGGCCGAGGCGCGCGCCGCGATCCCCGCATCCTCGATCCCCAGCTGCAGCCACAGGGTTCGCGCCGAGACGGCCAGGGCCTCGTCGAGCACCTGCGGGAGGTCCGCCGGCCTGCGGAAGACGTCGACGATGTCCGGGGCCTCGGGCAGCGACGCGAGGTCCGGGTAGGCCCGATGGCCCAGGACGCTCTCCTCACGGGGATTGACGAACCAGACCGTGAGGTCGCTGCTCGACAGCAGGTAGGTGCCGACGAAGTAGCTGGCGCGGGCCGGATTGTTCGAGGCGCCCACGATGGCCACCGAACGGCTGCTGCGCAGAAGCGACAGCCGCTCGCGTGCACTGGGTGGAGTCCAGCTCATGACGCCGCTCCCGTCGCCCGCGTGAGCGCCTGGTCGATGTCCCACCAGATGTCGTCGACGTCCTCCAGGCCGACGCTGATGCGCACGAGATCGGCCGGCACTCCGGCCGACTCGAGCTGCTCCGGGCTCAGCTGGGCGTGGGTCGTGCTCGCCGGATGGATGACGAGGGTCCTGGCATCCCCGATGTTCGCGAGGTGGCTCAGCAGCTCGACGCTGTTGATGAAGGCCTCGGCAGCGGGGAAGCCGCCGTCGATGCCGAAGGAGAACACCGCCCCCGGACCCATCGGCGTGTAGCGATCGGCGCGCTCCTTCTGGGCGTGACCCGCTAGTCCGGCGTAGTTGACCCACGGGACACGCGGATCCGCCGCCAGTCGCTCAGCGACGATCCGTGCGTTCGCCACGTGCTCCGTCATCCGCTGCGGCAGCGTCTCGACCCCCTGCAGGAGGAGGAAGGCACTGTTGGGGGCCAGGGATGCGCCGATGTCGCGCAGCTGCTCGACCCGCAGCTTCGTCAGGAACCCGTACTCACCGAAGTTGTCCCACCAGCGGATGCCGCCGTAGCTGGCGACCGGCTCCGTCATCGTCGGGAAGCGCCCGTTGCCCCAGTCGAAGGTTCCGCCGTCGACCACGACACCACCCAGAGCGGTTCCATGGCCGCCCAGGAACTTCGTGGCGGAGTGGATCACGATGTCGGCCCCGTGCTCGAGTGGTCGGCACAGGAAGGGCGTCACCGTCGTCGCATCCACGACGAGCGGGATGCCCACAGCATGTGCGACGTCGGCGAGTCCCCTGATGTCCGCGACCCGGCAGGAGGGGTTCGAGACGACCTCCGCGAACAGGGCCTTGGTGTTCGGCCTGATGTGTTCAGCGAAATCGACGGGGTCATCGCTGTCGACGAACGTGGTGTCGATGCCGAACCTGCGGAGCGTGACGTCGAGCTGCGTCACCGTGCCGCCGTACAGGGCTGATGACGCGAGCAGGTGATCGCCGGCCCCGGCCAGCGCCGCGAACGTGATGAACTCGGCCGCCTGCCCGCTGCTCGTCGCCACGGCACCGAGCCCGCCCTCGAGCGACGCGATGCGCTCCTCGAACGCCGCCACGGTCGGATTGCCGATGCGCGAGTAGATGTTGCCGTACTTCTGCAGGGCGAACAGGTTCGCTGCATCCGAGGTGTCCTCGAACACGAAGCTCGTCGTCTGGAAGACAGGGACCGCCCGGGCACCCGACCCGGGATCGGGAGACCCGCCCGCGTGCAGGGCACGCGTGCGGAAGCCCCACTCGCGATCAGCCATGCGTCGATCCGTCATGCCACTCCCTCGTGTCAGACCCAGCGAAGCGTGCGGCGCTCGATCGCCGCGAGGATGAAGTCAGTCGTCTTGCCCAGGATCGCCAGGCAGATGATCGACAGAAGCAGGATGTCGGTGCGCGAGGTGTTCTGGCTGTCGATGAGCAGGAAGCCCAGCCCCTTCGAGCTCGCGATGAGTTCGGCCGCCACGACGAACAGCCAGCTCTGCGCGAGACCGAGCCGCAGTCCGGCGAACACCGTCGGTGCCGCTGCCGGCAGCAGCACCCCCGTGACCAGTCGGTGGCCCCTCAGCCCGTAAGCACGCCCGACCTCGATGAGACGGCGGTCGGTGTGCATGAACCCGGAGGCCACCGTGGTGAAGACGGGGAAGAAGGCCCCGATCGCCACGAGCGTCACCTTCGGACCCTCGTAGATCCCCATCCACAGCACGAGCAGCGGCACCCACGCCAGCGACGGGACCGCACGGAGGGCCTGGATCGTCGGCGAGAGGATGCGACTGGCCCAGGGCGAGAGCCCCACGAGCGATCCGATGAGGATGCCCGCCGAAGCGCCGATCATGAAGCCCAGCAGGACACGCTGGACGCTGATGGCGACGTGGCTCCAGAACGTGCCCCGCTCGATCAGCTCGAACAGGGCGGCGATGACCGATGCGGGCGTCGGCAGCTGGCTCGCGGAGAACATCCCGTTCGTCGAGGCCCACTGCCAGAGCAGAAGGAGCAGGACGGGCAGCACCATCCCCACGAGGACGGCGCCGAGCCAGCTCGGACCCCGTGACTGCGCCCGTGCGGGCGCAGTCACGGTGGAGTCCACAGGGGGACGATCGGTCTCCAGCAGGCTCATGACGAGGCCCGCTCCGCGAACGAGGTGTCGTAGAGGGTGTCGAGGGCAGCACGCGCCTCATCCTCCGAGCGAACCTGACCCTCGGCGACGAGCGTCGGCAGGATGGTCTCCAGCACCGCCCGCTGCGTCTCGCCCGGCACGATCGACACGTCCACGTTGGTGCGCTCCGTCAGGACGGTCGTCGCGATCTCCGGCTCGAGCGTGGCCTCCTTGGCGAGCAGCGCAGCCGCGTCGGCCGGGTTGTCCTTGATCCACTGACGCGCCTCCTCGTAGCAGGTGAGCACCTGGTCGACGAGCTCGGGGGACTCCGTCAGGAAGGCCTCCCGGGCGTTGATCACGCCGTAGGAGTTGAAGGCGATGTTGCGGTAGATCAGCTGGCTGCCGTCCTTCGCCTCCGTGGTCGCCATGATCGGGTCGAGTCCGGCCCAGGCGTCGACGTCACCCCGTGCGAGAGCCGCCTGGCCGTCCGCGTGCTGGAGGTTGATGATCTCGACGTCAGCCTGCGAGAGACCCGCCTCATTCAGGGCCTGCAGCAGGAAGAAGTAGGGATCGGTGCCCTTGGTCGCAGCGATCTTGGTGCCCTTCAGCTGCGCCACGTCGGTGATGGTGGATCCCGCCGGGACGACGATCGCCGACCACTCCGGCTGCGAGAAGACGCCGATGGTCTTGATAGCCGCACCGTTGGCGCGCGCCACGAACGATGCTGCACCGGCGGTGGAGCCGATGTCGATGACCTCGGCGTTCAGGTTCTCGTTGGCCTTGTTGCTGCCGGTCGACAGCACCCAGGTGACGGTCACGTCATCGCCGAGGGCGTTCTCGAGGCACTTGCTGTCACGCACGGCAAGGCTCAGGGGATTCCAGTAGGCATAGTCGAGGTTCAGGGTGCCCGAGGCGCTCCCCTCCTCCTGCGGACCCTCACCCGACGCGCACGCGGCGAGCAGGGTCGAGGCGGCAGCCGCCAGGGCGATGCTTGCGAGTGCGGTCGTGCGTCGGTTCTTCATTGCTGCTTCTTCTCCTTGTGGATAGGTGATGGGTGCTGGCTCGATGGGTGGACGGTTGAGGGTCAGACGTGGATGCCGAACCGCTGGAGCAGCGCGGCCCTGAGGGGGGTGAGTCGGGCATCACTGCGGTTGCGGGGTCGGGGCACGTCGACCGTGACGGACTCGGCGATCCCCTCCCCCCGGTGCCCGAGGACGATGACGCGATCGGCGAGGTACAGGGCCTCATCGACGTCGTGGGTGACGAGCAGCACCGTCGTGCCGAGCTCGCGCGTCACGTCGACGAGGAGGTCCTGCATCTGCATGCGGGTGAGTGCGTCGAGCGCGGCGAAGGGCTCGTCCAGGAGCAGTACTCCGGGATGGCCGATCAGGGCACGAGCCAGTGCCGCCCGTTGCGCCATGCCACCCGAAACCTCCTTGGGCAGGTGGCCGCCGAACCCGTCGAGGCCCACCAGGCGCAGCCACTCGTCGATCTCGTCCGTGCCCTGCCCACCACGGGCGCCCAGTCGGACGTTCGAGGCGATGCTGCGCCACGGCAGCAGGCGCGGCTCCTGGAAGACGACGGAGCAGTGGGCGTCGATGCCGGTCACGGGCGAGTCATCGACCGACACGACTCCGGTCGTGGCCTGCTCGAGACCGGCGACCAGGCGCAGGAGGGTCGACTTGCCGCATCCGCTGGGACCGAGCAGCGCGACGATCTCGCCCGAGGACACGAGCAGATCGATGTCGGCGAGCACGCGCACGGCATCCGGTCCGGAGCCGAACGTCTTCGTCACCTGATCCAGGCGCACCGACGACGCCGGTGCGCGCAGGTGCGGCTCGAGGGAGATGGACATGGTTCACCTTCGGTTGGGAGTTGATCGACAGGGGCATGCGGGATCACGGCCCGCATGCGCGGGCGGCGATCAGGATCAGCAGGTGTGCCCGATCAGCGGCACATTCGACACGCGCACAGGGTGGTCGCGAGTCGGATCACTGCGCAGTCGCAACAGGAGTCGTTCGTCATGGCACTGCCTCTCACATCGGTTCTGGCGTTAGCACCCCGGGGGGTTGCTGCGGTTTCGACGAGCCAGATCTCTCAACCGCTCTGGATGTTGGCAGTACTCCATCAGCCACGATGAACGACGGCGGCACCCCCCTCTGCACGTGCAAAGGGTGTGCAGGTGATGCTCTCTGGCCTGTGTCAGCCGTCGAGTGCGACAGCGAGATCGGCGACGAGATCCTCGATCGACTCGATGCCGACCGACAGCCGCACGAGGTCCGCAGGCACCTCCAGCGGGCTCCCCGCCACGGATGCGTGGGTCATGCGGGCCGGATGCTCGATGAGCGACTCCACGCCGCCGAGGGACTCCCCGAGGGTGAACACCTCGGTGCGTCCGCAGATGTCGACCGCTGCCTGCTCGCCTGCCGCGACACGGAACGACACCATGCCGCCGAAGTCGCGCATCTGCCGGGCTGCGATCTCGTGACCCGGATGACCGGGCAGACCCGGCCAGAACACCTGCGACACCGCAGGATGCTCCACCAGGTACTCGGCGACGGTGCGGGCATTGGCGCTGTGGCGGTCCATGCGGACGCCGAGCGTCTTCAGGCCCCGCAGGGTCAGCCAGCTGTCGAACGGCCCGGCGATCGATCCCTGCGCGTTCTGATGGAACGCCAGGGTCGCGCCGACCTCCGGATCCGCCACCACCAGGGCTCCCCCGACGACGTCACTGTGACCGCCGGCGTACTTCGTGGTGCTGTGCACGACGATGTCGGCTCCGAGCGCGATCGGCTGCTGCAGGTAGGGCGAGGCGAACGTGTTGTCGACGACGAGCAGTGCGCCGGCCTCGTGCGTCACGTCCGCCACGGCGGCGATGTCGGCGATGGACAGCAGCGGATTCGACGGCGTCTCGATCCAGACCAGTCGCGTGCGCCCGGGCACGATCGCCTTGCGCAGCAGATCGATGTCGGTCACGTTGACGGGGTTGACGTGCAGGCCCCAGGGACCGGCCACCTTCGTGAACAGGCGGTAGGTGCCGCCGTACGCGTCGTGGGGAAGGACGACATGGTCGCCCGGGCGGCACAGGGCGCGGATCAGGGTGTCCTCCGCGGCGAGACCGGACGCGAACGCCAGGCCGACCGCGTCGGGAAGATGCGGCGCCTCGAGCGCTGCAAGGCACGTCTCGAGCGCGGTGCGCGTCGGGTTGCCGCTGCGGGCGTACTCGTACCCGCCGCGCAGGCCCCCGACGCCGTCCTGCTTGAAGGTCGACACCTGGTAGATCGGCGGGACCACGGCCCCCGTCAGCGGGTCGGGCTCCTGACCGGCATGGATGGCGAGGGTCTCGAAACCGGGCTGGGCGGGACGGTTCGGCATGGACTCTCCAGTGGTCGGACGGGACGGGCGGGGCGTTCGGGCGGCTAGAGCGCCAGGTGTGCGAGGACATCCTGCCGGGTGACCACTCCGATCGGCTGACCGCCGTCGAGCACGATCAGGGCGTCGGAGGTCTCGAGCGACGCCACGGCGTCGGTGACGGACACGCCCGCACCCACCATCGGCAGCGGAGCCGACATGTGCTCCTCGACGCGGTCCGACAGGTGCGCCCGTCCGGCGAAGAGCGCATCGAGAAGCGCCCGCTCCGACACCGAGCCCACCACCTCGGCCGCCATGAGCGGTGGCTCGGCACGCACGACGGGAACCTGCGAGACACCGAACTCGCGCAGCACGTCGATCGACTCGCGGACCGTCTCCGTCGGGTGCATGTGCACGAACGTCGGGAGATCGCCTGTCTTGGCGCGCAGGACGTCGCCGAGGGTCAGCTCCTCGGTGTCCTGGAGGAATCCGTAGGAGCGCATCCAGTTGTCGTCGAACACCTTCGACAGGTATCCGCGCCCGCCGTCGGGGAGCAGCACGACGATGACGTCGTCCGGACCGGCTGCCTGCGCGACCTGCCGTGCGGCCGCGACAGCCATCCCGCACGAGCCGCCGACGAGCAGTCCCTCGCGTCGGGCCAGGAGCCTGGTGACCGCGAAGGCGTCCTGGTCCGACACCGCGATGATCTCGTCGCAGATCTCACGGTCGTACGCGGACGGCCAGAAGTCCTCGCCGACACCCTCCACGAGGTACGGACGACCGGTGCCGCCGGAGTAGACCGAGCCCACCGGGTCCGCGCCGATGACGCGCACCCGGCCGTCACTGACCTCCTTCAGGTAGCGCCCCGTGCCGCTGATGGTGCCGCCGGTCCCGACGCCGGCGACGAAGTGAGTCACGCGGCCCTCGGTCTGCCGCCAGATCTCCGGCCCGGTGGTCTCGTAGTGGGAGCGCGGGTTGGCCGGGTTGGAGTACTGGTCGGGCTTCCAGGCCCCCGGGGTCTCGAGCACGAGCCGGTCGCTCACCGAGTAGTAGGAGCGCGGATCCTCCGGATCGACGGCGGTCGGGCACACCACCACCTCGGCGCCGTAGGCCTTCAGGACATTGCGCTTGTCGGCGCTGACCTTGTCGGGGCAGACGAAGATGCAGGAGTAGCCCCGCCGCTGCGCGACGAGTGCCAGCCCGACTCCGGTGTTGCCGCTGGTCGGCTCCACGATCGTGCCGCCGGGCTTGAGCAGCCCGGCCCGCTCGGCGTCGTCGATCATCCGCGTGGCGATGCGGTCCTTGACCGATCCGCCCGGATTGACGTACTCCACCTTGGCCAGGACGAGGGGCCCGTCGGCGGCATCCGGGGTCGCGCCCACGGAGGTGGTGAGGCGCACGAGGGGGGTGTTCCCGATGAGATCGGTGACCGACTCGACGTAGTCCATGGAGGGACCCTGCCACCTATCGTCCGAGTCCTCACCTCGAGCCCCCCCAGATGCAAGGAGTTCGCTCTGACGAATCCCTCGCCGGCATGACCGAGGGTGCCGTGGGCGAGCCGAGTCGGGTGCGCGCTCCCGTCGTACGCTCCTGTCGTGAGCAGCACCCAGGCGCGGCGCTCGGAGCGGGGCACCCCGCCTCGCCCGGTCGGCGTACCCGCGCTGTCCGCGGTGGCTGCGGCGCTCGGGGCCCTGGCCCTCGTGTCGACGGCCGTGGGCCTGGTGCTCGCCGGTGGCTCCTACACCCCGGCGGTGGACGGGCTCCCGGATCCCGGTGCCCTGGTCGGCTGGGGCACCCCCGTGCTGCGGGTGCTCACCGACCTGGCCGCCCTGGCCACCGTCGGCTGGCTGCTGGCAGCGGTGTTCCTGGACCCCTCGTCACGCGACGGCGTCGTCTCACGCGCAGGACGACAGGACCTCCGCTGCGCGACGGCGAGCGCCGTCGTGTGGTCGGTGCTGTCCGTCATGCAGATGTTCCTCGAGCTCGCGAACGTCCTGGGTCTGCCGCTCTCGGAGGCCGCGACCCCCGGCGTCGTCTCGACGTACGCGAACGAGATCCCCGCGACCCGCGCCCTCGTCTTCATGGCGATCCTCGCCCTGGTGGTCGCCGTGGGCGCCGCCCTCACGTCGACGACAGGGGCGGGCGCGACCTGGCTGCTGGTCTCCCTCGCCGCTGCCGTGCTGCCGGCGCTCGCCGGGCACGCCGCCGGCCTGGGCGACCACGCGCTGGCGACCACGGCCGGCGTGGCGCACGTGCTCGCCGCGGTGCTGTGGATCGGCGGGCTCATGGCCCTGGCGATCCATGCCGCCCGGCGCGACATGCCCTTGGCCCGCGCGGCTCAGCGCTTCTCCGTCCTCGCCCTCGTCGCGATCGTGCTCCTGGCCGTGAGCGGTGCCGCCAACGCCTACACGCGTCTTGACAACGCCGGGCAGCTGGTCTCCACGGGCTACGGGCAGGTCGTGCTGATGAAGGCCGGGCTCGTCGTGGGGCTCGGCGTCATCGGCTGGATCATGAGATCTCGGGTGATCGGGACGCTCGGAGCATCGTCGCGCGGAGCCGTGTTCGCGCGGATCGCCGGACTCGAGCTGCTGATCATGGCCGTGGCCGTCGGTCTCGGCGTGGCCCTCGCCACGAGTCCGACGCCGCGCGTCGAGGTCATCCTCGACAGCTACGGCGAGAGCCTGCTCGGGTTCCCGTATCCGCCTGCTCCCACGCTCGCGAACGTCACGCTGGGATTCGACCTCGAGCCCTTCTTCTTCACCGCCTGCCTGATCGCCGCGGGGCTGTACGTCGCCGGTGCCGTGCGGCTGCGTCGACGGGGCGACTCCTGGCCCGTGATGCGCACGGCGTCGTGGCTGGTCGGCATCGGTGTGGTGCTGTGGTGCACCAACGCCGGCATCTCGGTGTACTCGCAGGTGTCCGTGGGCCTTCACATGGTCCAGCACATGACGATGACGATGCTGGCACCGATCCTGCTCGTCATGGGCGCTCCCGCCACTCTCGCACTCCGCGCACTCAAGCCCGCGGCCGGCACCGAGCGCGGACCTCGCGAGTGGCTGGTCTGGTTCCTGCACAGCTGGATCACCCGCGTGCTGACGAATCCGTTCTACGTCTTCTTCGTCTACGTCATCGGGCTGTACGGCCTGTACTTCACGCCCGCCTTCGGCTGGCTGATGGGCAGCCACGTGGGGCACGTGCTGATGCAGCTGCACTTCATCCTCGCGGGATACCTCTTCTACTGGGTGCTCATCGGCATCGACCCACGCCCGAAGCCCCTGCCCTACTGGGGTCGGCTCGTGCTGCTGCTGCTGGCCATCTCCGTGCACGGCTTCTTCGCCGTCGCACTCATGATGAGCACCGAACCGATCGCACCTGAGTGGTACGGCATCGTGCGTCCGGACTGGATCTCCGACTCCCTGCGCGACTCGCTCGACGGCGGACAGGTGGCCTGGGGCGTGGGCGAGATCCCCAACCTCATGGTCCTGATCGCGATCGCGGTGCAGTGGTCGCGCAGCGACGCGCGTGAGGCGACCAGACGGGACCGCCAGGCCGATCGCGACGACGATGCGGAGCTGCGCGCCTACAACGCGCGCCTCGCCACACTCAACGGACAGGGCCAAGGGCCCGCAGCACCCCCCTCCGAGTGACGCGGGGCGCGGTGCGACTGATACCCTAGGGGGTATGCATTCACGATCCCTCGCCCTCGGCGCCGCCCTGCTCGTCACCGCCTCCGTCGGCCTGGTCGGCTGCTCGTCCGAGCCCGCCGCGACTGCGGACCCCGTCGTCCAGGGGCCGAGTGCTCCCCTCGCCGCACCCGCGGCTCCCGAGCGGGTCGATGCCCAGCGGTTCGCCGAGGTCGTGGCGGCGCCGGGCGCCCAGATCATCGACGTGCGCACTCCGGAGGAGTTCGCCGAGGGCCACCTGGACGGCGCCGTCAACATCGACGTGCAGGGCCCGGACTTCATGTCCCGGATCGCTGCCCTCGATCCCTCCGGGCTCTACGCGGTCTACTGCCGAAGCGGGAACCGCTCGCAGGCTGCCGTCGCCGCACTGGCCGACTCCGGGATCCCCGGGGTGTTCGAGCTCGAGACCGGCATCATCGGCTGGCAGGAGGCCGGGCTGCCCGTCGTGCGGTAGCCGTCCCTCGCAGGGCTTACCGTGGTGACGTGATCGGTCGCCTGCTCCGCGCAGCATCCCTCGGCCTCGGCGCGATCGTGATGCTCGCCGGCGGGCCTGCGTCGCCCGCCAGCGCCGAACCCGACTTCCATCCCAGTCGGCTGACGGGCGTTGGAGACGCGCGTCAGGTGATCGTCGTGACCGCCCCCGACTGGCGATCGACCACCGGCACCCTGCGGGCCTACGAGCGTGCACCCGACGGACGATGGCGCAGGGTGATGGATGCGACGCCCGCCAACCTCGGCTACGGCGGCCTTGCACCCGCAGCGACCAGGCGTCAGGCCACCGGCACCACACCCGCCGGCGCCTTCGACGTGCTCCGCGGGTTCGGCCGTGCGGGTGATCCCGGCACGGCCCTGCCGTACCGACGCGTGGACCGCAACGACGCCTGGACGTACAACCCGCGCGTGCCCGACACCTACAACCTCTTCCAGGACGCACCCGTGGACTGGTCGTCGTACGGGAAGTTCGTCGAACTGCTGTGGGGGTACGGACGCCAGTACGACTACGTGGCCGTGCTCGACTACAACCTGCCCGCAGGATCCGTCAGCCGGGACCGCCGCGGCATCCGGCGCACGACGGAGCCGGCCGACACCCGGGCCGGCGGCGGGATCTTCCTGCACGTGAGCAAGGGCACGCCGACCGCCGGCTGCATCGCCATCGCGCGGGACCGCATGCAGGAGCTGATGCGCTGGCTGGACCCGGCACTCGAGCCCGTCCTGATGGTCGGCCCCCGGGACGAGATCACCCGCCTGCGCTGACCCGCGAGTGCCGTGAAATGGTCGCGACGCGCCGGGCGAATGCCCGGCGGCGCGACCATTTCACGGCACTCGCGGGTCAGCCGATGCGGATGTCCTGCAGCACCGGGAAGTCGCGCCGCCACTGATCGGGTGCCGTCGGGTCGATGTCGACCACCAGGACCTCCGCCCCCGTGCCGGCGCGCACCACCACCTCACCGCGCGGATCGATCACGCACGAGTGGCCGCCGAGGGTGATGCCGGGCTGCTGGCCGACCTCGTTGCACGCGATGACCCACGCCTGGTCCTCGATCGCACGTGCCCGCGTCAGCACATCCCAGTGCTCGATGCGCGGGCTCGGCCATCCCGACGAGATGAGGAAGGCCGTCGCACCGCCCTCGACGAGCGCACGGAACAGCTCGGGGAAGCGCAGGTCGTAGCACGTGGCCAGTCCGGTGGGTCCGAGCGGAGTCTCGACCACGAAGAGCTCGTCGCCGGAGCTCATCAGCGTGGTCTCCCCACCGTCGAAACCGAACAGGTGGATCTTCCGGTAGGCCGCCGCCAGTGCACCGTCCGGAGCGAACAGCACGCTGGTGTTGAAGTGCTCGTCGCCGTCGACCTCGGTGAAGGAACCTCCGTGCAGCCAGATCCCGCGCTGGCGAGCGAGTCCTGACAGCGCCTCGACGAGCGGGCCGTCGATGGGCTGCGCGTGCTCGCGGGCCGCCACCACGTCGAACGCCCCGACATGCCACAGCTCCGGAAGCACGAGCACGTCGCAGTCGCGTGCCGCCTCGTCGACCAGGTGCAGGGTCCGGGTGACGCGCTGGGCGACCGGCTCCTCGGAGGAGACGTCCAACTGCACCACTGCCACACGTACGGTCATGGCGGAACCCTACGTGTCCGGGCTACGGTGCACGGGTGGATCCACGGCACTCCCCCGACCGCGACGAGCTCGTCCGCATCTGGCACGGGGAGCTGCTGACCATCGCCGACCTTGCCGCCGGGCTCGACGAGCAGCAGTGGCAGGCGTCCTCCCCCTGCCCGGGCTGGACGGTAGGTGACCTCGTCGCCCACGTCATCGACATCGAGCAGGTGCTGGCCCAGGATCCGCGACCCGACCATGAGCCCGACTGGGCTGCACGACCGCACGCCACCGGTGACGTCGGCCGCTTCACCGAGGTGGGCGTCGACTGGCGTCGGAGCCGTCCGTCCGCAGACGTCATCGCCGAGCTCCGAGACACAGCGGCGCGGCGTCTGGCCCAGATCGAGGCCGTTCCCGTCGATGGCGAGGTGCTCAGCCCGTTCGGCCGCCCGACGTCGGTGGAGCGACTGCTGCGGGTGCGCACGCTCGACACCTGGGTGCACGAGCAGGACATCCGCACAGCCATCGGACTCCCGGGAGGCATGGACACCGACGCGGCGATGGTGACCCTGCAGCAGTTCCTCATGGGGCTGCCCAAGGCATGGGCCAAGCAGGCCGCAGCACCGGCTGGAGCCGTCGTGCACCTGGTCGTGTCGGACGTCGGACGCGGCGTGGAGGCATGGGCGGTCGTCGGGCCGGACGGCACCGGCGAGGAATGCGCACCTGCTGCCGAGGCAGCGGTCACCGTCACGATCTTGTGGGCGGACTACCTCGCCCTCAGCGCTGGACGCGTGGCGCCCGAGGCCGTGATCGACCGGATGCACCTCGATGGCGACGTCGCACTCGGGCAGCGGCTCCTGTCGTCGCTCGTCCTCACCCCCTGACGGCCTTCGACCCGTCATCACCGCAGTGGGTCGTGCACAATCGACCTATGAGCTCGTCCACCATCCGCGTCTTCCTCATGGACGACCACGAGATCGTGCGTCGGGGACTCGCTGACCTCATCGGACTCGAGCGCGACATGGAGGTCGTGGGTGAGGCAGGCAGCACGAAGGATGCGCTCGTGCGGATCCCCATCGCCAAGCCTGATGTCGCCGTGCTCGACGTGCGCCTGCCTGACGGAAGCGGCGTGGAGGTGTGCCGTGACATCCGATCGCAGATGCCTGACGTGCACTGCCTGATGCTCACGTCGTACGCGGACGACGAGGCGCTCTTCGACGCGATCATGGCCGGGGCCTCGGGCTACGTCCTGAAGGAGATCCGCGGGAACGACCTGGTCGACGCGATCCGTCAGGTGGCCGCCGGCAGGTCCCTCCTCGACCCTCAGGCCACTCAGAAGGTGCTCGAGCGCCTGCGCAACGGGGAGCGGCACGACGACCGCCTCGACGTGCTCTCCGACCAGGAGCGGCGCATCCTCGAGCTGATCGGCGAGGGCATGACCAACCGGCAGATCGGCGAGCAGATGCACCTCGCGGAGAAGACGGTGAAGAACTACGTGTCGAGCCTGCTGGCGAAACTGGGGATGGAGCGGCGCACGCAGGCGGCCGCATTCGTCGCGCGGATGTCAGCGGAGAACGAGCACCACTAGCGCCCGGTGGGAACCTTCCCGCTTGATTTCCTCACACGGGTGTGGAATTCTTACTTTCTTACCAGAACCGCTCACGGGGAGTCCGTCATGGAGACCTCTCGCCTGACCAGCAAGGGCCAGACCACCATTCCCCAGCGCATCCGGCGAGCGGCGCACATCCAGGAGGGTGACCTCCTCTCGTTCCGTCTCGACGGGCAGGGTCGCGTGATCGTGGAGAAGGTGGAACTCCCTGACGCCGAGGACCTCGCTGCCCTGGAGGCGACGCTCACGGAATGGAACAGCCCCGAGGATGAGCGCGCCTGGGCCCACCTGTGACAGCACGCGAGCCGGCTCTGCCCGAGTACCAGCCGTTCGACGTCGTGGTGGTCCCCTTTCCCTTCACCGATCGCACGGCACAGAGGCGCCGGCCAGCCCTCGTTCTCTCTGCCCCAGCGTTCACGGACGACTGCGACCACGTCATCGCCGCCATGGTGACCACGACCCAGCTGCGGTGGCCTAGTGACATCGCCCTCCGGGATGCGGAGGCTGCGGGACTCGTCATCGGGTCCTGGGTGCGATTCAAGATCTTCACCCTGCCCGTCGATCTCATCCTGCGCCCACTGGGCCGCTTGAGCGACCCGGACAGGGAACGAGTGCGAAAGGGAATGCGCTCGACCCTGCCGATCTGGGACTGACTCAGCTCCGGAACAGCGCGCTGTAGGCGTTCATCGCCTGCTGGCCACCGAGGTGGGCATACAGAACCGTGGAGTCCTTCGGGATGGTGCCGCTGGTGACGAGATCGATCATCCCGGCCATGGACTTGCCCTCGTAGACGGGATCGAGGATGACCCCCTCCATGCTTCCCGTCAGCCGGATGGCATCGAGGGTCGACTGCACGGGAATGCCGTAGAGGTCACCGGCCCAGCCGTCGAGCACGGTGATCTCGTCGTCGCGCACATCGCGGCCGAGCCCGATGAGCTCAGCCGTGTGCCGCGCGATGCGCGCCACCTGGTCGCGCGTCTTCTCGAGGGTCGCGGACGCATCGATGCCGATGACGCGACGGGGGCGGTCCTGACCGGCGAAGCCGGCGATCATGCCCGCATGCGTGCTGCCCGTGACGGTGCACACGATGATCGTGTCGAAGAAGACGCCGAGCTCCTGCTCCTGCTGCTGCACCTCGTAGGCCCAGTTCGCGAAGCCGAGTCCGCCCAGGCGGTGCTCCGACGCTCCTGCCGGGATCCCGTAGGGCCGGCCTCCCCGCGCCTCGACGTCGGCGAGCGCCTGCTGCCAGCTGTCGCGGATGCCGATGTCGAACCCGGCCGGATCGAGTCGGACCTCCGCACCCATGATGCGCGACAGCATGATGTTGCCGACGCGGTCATTGACGCTGTCCGGCCAGTCGACCCACGCCTCCTGCACCAGGACGGCCTTCAGCCCCAGATGAGCCGCGACCGCAGCGACCTGGCGCGTGTGGTTGGACTGCACGCCCCCGATGGAGACCAGGGTGTCGGCCCCCGACGCGAGGACGTCAGGGACGATGTACTCCAGCTTGCGCACCTTGTTGCCGCCGTAGGCGAGGCCGCTGCTCACGTCCTCCCGCTTCATCCACAGCTGCGCACCGCCGAGATGCTCGGTGAGCCGCCGGAGAGGATGGATCGGGCTTGGCCCGAAGGTCAGCGGATAGCGCGGGAAGTCGGCAAGGGACACGGCGGCTCTCTCTCGTTCGGGGGCTCATGATCGCAGATGCCGGCCGCGCCATCACGGATCCAGGGGCACACGCCAGATCAGCCGGGTACCACCGTCATCCGACACACGCTCCAGTCGGCAGCTGCCCCCGAGCTCCTGCGCCCGGGAGTCGATGTTGGCCACGCCCGAGCGCCGCCCGACCCCCTCCTCCGCGATGCCGACACCGTCGTCCGAGACGACGAGGACCACGTCACCGGACTCGATCTGCACGATCACCTCGACGCGTTGGGCGTTCGCGTGCCTCGCCGCATTCGTGAGCGCCTCGCGGAGAGCAGCCACGAGGTGGTCGATCACCTCCGGGTCGAGCATGGTGTCGACCGGTCCGGCGAATCGCACGGCCGGCTTGAAGCCGAGCAGGCCGGCCGACTGCGCGATCTCGCGCAGCACACGTCCGCGAGCGCTCGCCGTCGGTCCCTCGACCGGCTCGTGCAGGGCGAAGATCGTCTGCCGGATCTCCTTGATCGTCGCGTCGAGCTCGTCCACGGCGCGCGAGACGCGGTCAGCAGCGGCCTCCGGGACATCGTCGATGCGCGTCGTCCCCTGCAGCATCATCCCGGTCGCGAAGAGCCGCTGGATGACCAGGTCGTGGAGATCACGGGCGATGCGGTCGCGGTCCTCGTACACGGCCAGTCGCTCGTGCTCGCGCCGCGCCTCCTCGAGCACGAGGGTGACGGCAGCCTGCGAGCCGAAGGAGTCGGCCAGCTCCACGAGGTCGGGGGCGACGCGGTCGCCGGGATCCGTCCAGACGAGGACCAGCACGCCGAGGGTCCGATCGGACGTGCTGAGCGGCACCACGAGCGCCGGGCCGAGTCCTCCCCGCCCGTCACCGCAGAGCACGTCCTCCGCCCGATCGATGACCTGGCTGTGACGTCTGCCCATGACGGCATGCGCGACGGACTCGCCCGGCAGACGCTGCTTCGGCCATCCGCCGACGCACTGCAGCACCGCCTGCGCTGCGGAGGCTCGGGCATCACCATCGTGCGTCGGTGCCAACGTCGGGTCAGGCCGGCCGTCGACGATGCCGACCGCGAGCCCGTCGTCCTCCGCCAGAGCCAGGAACACCACGTCCGCACCGGTGAGGCCGCGGGCCCGATTGGCGATCAGGGCCAGGACCTCGTCGGTCTCGCTGCCTCCCAGAACGGCATTGGCGATGTCGGCCACCGCACGCTGCCACTGCTCGCGCGTGCGGGTGCGCTCGAACAGCCGCGCGTTCTCGATCGCGACCGCCGCAGCAGCGGCAAGGGCCATCACTGTTCGCTCGTCCTCGGCAGTGAAGCCCCCGGGCGTGCGCTTGTCGGTGAGATACAGGTTGCCGAAGACCTCGCCACGCACGCGCACCGGAACGCCGAGGAAGGAACGCATCGTCGGATGGTGCTCGGGAAAGCCGACGGAGGACGCGTGCGACGACAGCTCCTGGAGCCGAAGGGGCACGGGATGGTCGATGAGCAGGCCCAGGATGCCGCCTCCTGAGGGAAGGTCCCCGATGGCGTCAGCCGTCCCGGCGTCGATGCCGACGTGCACGAAATCGGTGATGCGGCCCCCTGCGCCCAGGACGCCGAGTGCACCGTAGCGGGCATCGACGAGATCCACGGACGCCTGCACGATTCGCCGGAGGGTGGAATGGAGCTCGAGCCCCGCGGCAACGGAGACCATCGCCGTGAAAAGGCCCTGCTCGCGCTCGTCCTGCCCCGTCACGCTCGCCAGCCTAGGGGGCCGGAACGGCCTGTCCGATGGGAAGCCGCTCGAGCAGTCGGGCCATGTCCTGGCGCTCGGACTCCAGCGTCCACTGCTCGGCGTACCACCCACCGAGGTGCATGAGCTCCGCGTGCGTTCCCTGCGCGACGACACGTCCGTCACCCAGCTGCAGGATGCGATCGAACGCCTCGACGCCGCGCAGTCGATGCGTGATGAGGAGGACGGTGGAGTCGCGCAGGGAGGACGCGAGGGTAGCCATGAGGGCATCCGCCGTCGCCCCGTCGAGATGCTCCGTCGGCTCGTCGAGGATGACGAGAGGTCGGTTCGCCAGCAGGAGCCTCGCGAGGGCTATGCGCTGACGCTCTCCACCGGACACCGCGGATCCGAATGCACCCACCGTCGTCCCGAGACCGAGGGGCAGCATCGAGGTCCAGGGGTCGAGCTGGGCTGCCGCGGCCGCTGCGGAGACGGCCGCGTCGGTCGCATCCGGATCACCGACGCGGATGTTGTCCGCGATCGTCGTGTCGAACACGTGCGCGTCCTGGGTGAGCAGGCCGACGTGACGACGAACATCGTCACCGTCGGCCTCACGCACCTCGGTCCCCGAGAGGGTGACCGATCCCTCGTAGGGGAGGAAGCCCATCAGCACCGAGGCGAGGGTCGACTTCCCTGACCCACTGGGCCCGACGACGGCGACGCGCTCACCGGGCGCGACGGCGAAGGTGACGCCCTGCAGAGCGGCGCGACCCGGCACCCAGTGCGCGCTCATGCTGCGTGCCCGAATGCCGCCGAAGGCGGCGGGGATAGGCAAGGGCCGCGCAGGGCTGGTCACCGGTGACGGCGTCGCCTCGACCTCCGCCAGTCTCACGGCCGAGCCACGCAGGCGCTGGTAGGCGAGAGCGGAGCCGGGGAGCGTCGCCAGGATGTCGAAGAGGACGAGAGGCAGGAGCGCCGCCACCGCCAGCCACACCGGGTCGATACGCCCCGACACGACCGCCGGGATGGACAGCACGAGGGCGCCGACCACGGCGGCGCCCTGGACGACGGTGCCTATGCCACCACCGAGCCCCAATGAGTAGGCCTCGCGAAGATTCAGGCCGGTCAGGCGATCGTCGAGCTGTCGCACCCGTGCCACAGCCTGTGCTGCGGCACCGAAGGCGGCCAGTTCCGCCGTGGCATCGAGGGAGCGAACGACCGCGTCCGAGAGGCCCGCGCGCGCCGGGGCCATGCGGCGCTCAGCGGAGCGGGAGGTGGTCGCGATGAGCCAGGGAACCAGCGCCAGTGCGATGACGGCGAGCGCGCCGACCAGCACCCCCGTGGCGGGCAGGAGCCAGGCGAGGAACGCCACCGTGACTCCCGCGACCAGTGCCGCCTGGACCCACGGCAGCACGACCCGCAGGGGAAGGTCGAGTGCAGCGTCGACATCGGCGACCAGTCGGGCCAGGAGATCACCACGCCCGAAGGACTGAAGGCCCGTCGGCGCCAGGCGCTCCAGCGAGCGGTAGACCCTCACGCGCAGCTCCGTCAGTCCCCGGAAGGCGGCGTCGTGTCCGACCAGCCGCTCGAGGTAGCGGAAGGCGGATCGACTGATGGCGAGCGTGCGCACGAGAGCCGCCGCGACGGTGAGCGTCAGCACGGGAGGCATCTGGGATGCCGTCGCGATGAGCCATGCCGAGACACCGAGCAGCGCGACCGTGCTGCCCGAGGCCAGCGCACCGAGGAAGCCGGCCAGGCCCAGTTCACGCTTCTGCGCCGACATCGCCTCCCACAACGCCCGCACGGGACGACGCAGGGCCTCAGTGCTCGACAGCTTCTGGATCAAGGCCCTCACCAGCCCACTCGCGTGATCGTGCGGACCTCGTCGACGACCGCCCGATCGTCGTCGATCGACTCGGGCGCATCCGGACGCTCGACACGGAGCACCTGCGTCGCAATGTCGAGCATCGCGGGGCGGTGCGCGACGACGATGACCGTGCATCCACGGGCGGCCACCCGCGCGATCGCGGCCACCACGGACGCCTCCGTCGCCGGATCCAGAGCCGCCGTCGGCTCGTCCATCAGCAGCACGTCCGCCGGAAGGAGCAGCGCGCGAGCCAGGCTGATCCGCTGCATCTGGCCCACCGACAGGCCGGATCCGTCGGCCGACAGCGGCGTTGCGAGACCTTGGGGAAGCGCGTGGACGTCGTCCGCGACGCCGGCCTCGGCGAGCGCATCCCAGATGGCGCGCTCGTCGTCACCACCGAGCGCATGAGGTCGCAGGGACACCGCCTCGGCGATGGTCGGGGTGTCCGACACCTCTCCGGAGGGCAGGTGCGATCGCTGCGGGACCCAGGCGAGGCGGGCACGCCAGGTGGAGATGTCGAGTTCGGCGACATCGGCCCGGACGTCGTCGACTCGCACCTCGAGTCGACCGGAGTGCGCGGGCAGGAAGCCGAGGATGGCCGAGAGCAGAGTGGTCTTCCCTCCGCCTGATCCCCCGACGATCGCCGTGACGGATCCGGGCGTCGCCATGAAGGAGACGCCCGCGAGCGACGGCGAGCGCTGCCCGGGGTAGGTCACGCTGAGGTTCTCGGCACGGATGGTGACGCCACCCGCGGGCAGGATGACGGAGCCACCCGTCGGAACGGGCGTCTCCAGAATCGTGAACACGCGATCGGCAGCACCGAGTCCCTCTGCTGCGGCGTGGAAGTGCTGCCCGACCAGGCGCAGCGGCAGGTACGCCTCCGGTGCCAGCAGGAGCACGAACAGGGCGATGCCGTAGGCGATCTGATCCTCGGCCAGCCGCAGGCCGACCGAGACCGCCACGAGGGCGACGGACAGGCTGGCCAGCAGTTCCAGGGCAAGGGAGGAGAGGAAGGACACGCGCAGGACACCCATCGTGGCGCTGCGGTAGCGATCGCCGATCGCACGGATCGCCTCCACCTGGGACTTGGCGCGCCCGAACACCTTGAGCGTGGGCAGACCCGAGACGAGATCCAGGAAGTGGCCGGAGAGCACCCCGAGGGTGCGCCACTGCCGATCCACCTGGGCCTTCGTGTAGAGGCCGATCAACGCCATGAAGATCGGGATGAGAGGCAGCGTCACCGCGATGATGACAGCGGAGAGGATGTCCTGACCCAGCACCGTCGCCAGTACGGCGATCGGCACGATGACCGCAAGGACGAGTTGGGGAAGGTAGCGGGCGTAGTAGCCATCGAGGACATCGATGCCTCGCGTGATGAGGGTGGACGTCGCGCCCGGATCGGTGGCTCCGGGTCCCGTGGGACCCAAGGCCAGTGCGTGCGACAGTGCAGCCTCGCGCAACTGCTGCTTCGCCCGCGCGGATGCTCGCACTGCCGCGACCTCGGCCATCCACGCGATGAGTGCCCGCGCACCGAACACGCCTGCGATGAGCAGGACCGAGTCGCGCACGGCATTCCACGAGGCACCCTCGGACGTCACGCGCACGATCACGTCGGCGAGGAGCTGGGCCTGAAGGATGACCAGCACCGCCGTGACCGCACCCAGCGCCACAGCGACCACGAGGAAGCCCCGGGTCGTGCGCGCGTAGCGCAGCAGTCGTGGGTCGAGGGGTCTCATGTCGCGTCCATCCTCACACGAGCGCAGCGCCTTCCACCGGCACCGAGTCCACGGCTGTCTGTCACAACCGAGGGTTGTGCGACAGACAGCCGTGGACTCGGTGGAACGGGTGGTTCAGCGACCAGCTGCGGCGAACCGGTCGTCCGAGCGCCCGGCCTCCGGCTGCTCGGGGATCATGCTCGTGCTGATCCGCTTGCGGAAGACCCAGTACGTCCACCCCTGGTAGAGCAGCACGATCGGAGTCATGAGGACGGCGACGATCGTCATGACCGTCAGCGTGTACTGCTGGCTCGAAGCGTTCTCGACCGTCAGGTTGTAGGCGGGATCGATGCTGCTGACCATGACGTTCGGGAACAGGCCCGCGAACAGCGTCGTCACGGCGAGCAGGATCGTGAGCGAACTGAAGAAGAAGGCCCAGCCATCCCGACGTCCACGCAGAGTGAGGCCGAGGGCGACCAGCCAGGACACCGCTGCCAGCAGGGCGAGCGGGAGTGTGACGGCGACATTGCCCGAGTAGGCCTGGTACCACAGCAGCGCCACCACCGCGATGACTGCGGCAACGACGCCCACGCGCAGCGCAACCTTGCGTGAGGCCTCGCGAACCTCACCGGAGGTCTTGAGCGCGAGGAAGATCGCGCCGTGTGCCATGAAGACCACGAGAGTCATCAGGCCGAGCACCAGGGAGAAGGGGTTCAGCAGATCGAGCAGGTTGCCGGTGTGGTTCAGGCTGCCCGCGAGGTCCGGCTGAGTGCCTGCGACCGGCTCGATCGGCGAGCCGCCGACCACATTGCCGAAGGCCACGCCGAACAGCAGGGCCGGGAGGGCCGAGCCCACCACGATGGCCGCATCCCAGCGCCTTCGCCAGGTCACCGAGTCCTTCTTCCCGCGGTACTCGAACGCCACCCCACGCAGGATCAGACCGAAGAGGACGAGGAACAGCGCCAGGTAGTAGCCGCTGAACATCGTCGAGTACCACAGGGGGAACGCTGCGAACGTGGCGCCGCCCGCCACCAGCAGCCACACCTCGTTGCCGTCCCACACCGTGGCGATCGAGTTGATCATCACGCGTCGCCGGAGGTCATCCCTGCCGATGACGGGCAAGAGCATCCCCACGCCGAGATCGAACCCGTCCAGCACGAAGTAGCCGATCCACAGGACCGCGATGAGGATGAACCAGAAGGTTTGCAGATCCATGTCAGTTCCTTAGTCGAGGGTGTGGTCAGTAGGCGAAGTAGAGCTGCTTCTCGTCGTCTCTCTCGGCCTCCGCGTACGGATCCTCGACGACGACCTCGGGTGCGCCCTTGCGGATCTGCCGCAGCAGGAGTGCCACCTCGATCACGGCCAGCACCGCGTAGAGCAGCGTGAAGCCGATCATCGAGATCCAGACCTCCCCAGCGCTCACCAACGGGCTGACGGCCTCCGCTGTGATCTGCTCGCCGAAGACGATCCAAGGTTGACGCCCCATCTCGGTGAAGATCCAGCCTGCCGATATGCCCAGAAGGGGGAACAGGACGATGCTGGCGCTGGCGATGCTGGCGACACGACTGCGCGGGGCCCGGCCGCCACGGAATGCCCAGAGAACCCACAGTGCGTACAGCGCTGCGATCATGCCGAGACCGATCATCAACCGGAATCCCCAGTACGTGATCGGCACATACGGCACGTAGTTCATCTCAGGTCCGTACTGCGGGTACTGGGCAAGGTACTGCTCCTGAAGATTGTCGATGCCCTGCACCTCTGCACCGGAGTCGCCGGTGGCAAGCCAGGAGAGCAGGCCGGGGATGGCGATGATGTCGGTCGCCGAGTCGCCCGAAAGATCGCCGACGCTCAGCACGCTGAACGGAGCGGCCTCCTGGCTCGTGTAGATGGCCTCAGCGGCTGCAACCTTCATCGGCTGCTGCTCGACCATGATCTTCATGTCCATGTCACCACTGACGGACACGAGGACTGCCGAGACGAGAATCGTCCACGCTCCGAGCTTCACCGCGGGGCGGAAGACATCCACCTGTCGGTTCTTCATGACCATCCAAGCCGCCACTCCGGCGACTCCCGCGCCGCTGACGAGGAATGAGGCCGCCATGGTGTGGAAGAAGGCGATGGTCGCAGTGTTCTGGAAGAGCACCGCGCCGATGTCGTTGAGGACGGCTCGGCCTGTCTCCGGATCGATCTCGTACCCCACTGGATGCTGCATCCAGGCGTTCGCAGCGAGGATGAAGTAGGCCGACAGAGCCGTGCCGGCCGCAGCCGCCCAGATGGTGGCCAGGTGGATGCGCTTGGGCAGGCGGTCCCATCCGAAGATCCAGAGTCCGAGGAAGGTCGATTCGAGGAAGAAGGCGAGCAAGCCCTCCATAGCCAACGGGGCTCCGAAGACGTCGCCCACGAATCGTGAGTACTCGCTCCAGTTCATGCCGAACTGGAACTCCTGGACGATTCCCGTCACGACGCCCATGGCGAAGTTGATGAGGAAGAGCTTGCCGAAGAACTTCGTCAACTGCAGGTACCGCACATTGCCTGTTCGGAACCACGCCGTCTGGAAGCCCGCGACAAGCCACACAGTGCCGAGAGTCAGTGGAACGAACAGGAAGTGGTAGACGGTGGTGATGCCGAACTGCCAGCGAGAGAGATCTAGGGCGCTCATGGGGTCACGGTCCTTCGCAGGTCATCGGATGCCGGCGGCTCGCGCCGTCGGGGTCGTGCGACAACGATTGTTCTCCGCGTGCACGAGGTGTACGAGCGTCGTGAGTCCGTCCCGACCGGGACTTTGGTCCTGACTTTCCAGAGGTGTCCGGGCACGGGCTGGGAAGATCCGTCCGCCGATATTCGGACGGCCACTTCCCTCGCGTGGGGCTAGCCTTCACTCTTGTGACCCTGCGCACGAGGACCCTGGTGGCGTCCGGCATCGCGCTCGGGGCCCTGGCCCTCATGGCGGTCATCGTGGTCGTGCAGTTCAGCCTCACGGCGACGACGAACATCGCGGTCCAGGAGGCGATGTCACCCGCTGTCGACTCTGCAGCGGAGGTGAGCCTGGAGCAGGCCCGCGCGAGCGGGAACCTCTCCGACTACCTGCTGATGCAGCGGGATGCGTCCGTCGACGACTACCGGCAGGCCATCGGCCGTGCCACGACCCTCCTCGACGAGCTCCGCACCACCACGGCCGATGATCCGAAACTGTCGGAGCTCGTGACGGCAGCCCTTGCCGCACAGCGTGACTGGATCAAGGCGGACGGCGACCCGGTCATCGCCCTGATGGAGCAGGGCAAGCGCACTCGTGCCATCAAGGTGACCAGTTCGAAGGAGGCGTGGGCCGCGTACGACGCCATGGTCGGCGCGTCCAACGACCTCCACGATGCCCTGAACCAGACGCGCGATGATGCGGCCTCCGCGCTCGCCGGCTTCACGCGCGTCCTGGGGGTCACCCTGCTCGTCGTGGGGATCCTCGTGCTCCTTGGACTGCTGCTGTTCTTCCTCGGACTGCAGATGTGGGTGCTGACACCGCTGATGGCCCTGCGCGACGACATCCTTCGAGCGGTGCGGGCCCCGGGACACACAGCACCGATCCGGCCGTCCGGTCCGCCTGAGATCCGTGCTGTCGGAACGGATGCGGAGACCCTCCGCCGTGAACTCGTCAACGAGATCGATGCGGCGGAGGCCGCCCGCGAGGGCCTGATGCAGGACGCACCCGTGGTCGCGGCCATGCAGGCGGAACTCGCCCTCACGGATGCGCCTGCGGTGCCCGGCTTCCAGCTCGCCGGCTACATGCACTCGGCTGAGGGGGTGGTGGCCGGCGACTGGTGGGACGCGATACGTCGCCCGGACGGAAGCCTCGCCCTCGTCGTGGCGGACGTGTCCGGCCACGGCGCCGGATCGGCCCTGACCGCCGTGCGCGTGCGCGCGGTCCTGCGCACCGCACTGAGCACGGGTGCGGCACTGGATGAGGCCGTTCGATCAGCGTCCGCAGCCTGCGCCGACGACGACAACTTCGTCACCGCCATCGTCCTCAGCCTCGATCGCACGACGGGCATCATCACGTGGTGCAATGCCGGCCACCATCCGGCGATCACCGTGACCCGGGACAAGGATGCATCGCTCTGCGAGCCCACCGGGCCGCTCATCTCCTCCCTCGGCGGGGAGTGGTCTGTGCGCACCCGCTTCTTCTCTCCCGGGGACGTCGTCGTGGCCTTCACCGACGGCCTGGTGGAGTCACGCAATGCCGATGGGGAGGAGCTCGAGTCTGCTGCCGTGGGCCAGCTGATCCGCGGCATGGACGGCCCCGTGCGCGAGAACCCGGCGGAGCTGATCACACGCCTGCTGGCACAGGCGCGGCATCGTGCGGTCGACTGGCGACGCGACGACGTCACGCTCATTGCAGCCGTTCGGCAGTACTAGCGCGATGCCCCATCGGCCCGCAGAGCACCTGTCCGGCTGTCGACAGGGGCATGGCACGATGGCTTCATGCGTCGATTCACCGCTCGCCTGAGCCCACGTGCCCTGTCCGCCCTCGCCGTCGCCGGAACCCTCGTGGCCTCCCTGGCTGCGGTTGCCGTCGCCCCGGCCGCGTCAGCGGCACCGAAGGGCTCGGTGGTCAAGGACGACCTCTTCGGCATGCACGTCTTCAACGTCGAGGACGGCGTGTGGCCCACGGTGCCGATCGGAGCTCTCCGCCTGTGGGACAACGAGACGACCTGGTCGGTGCTCGAGCCCGCGAAGGGTCAGTACACCTGGGGCAAGCTCGATGCCGCGGTTGCCAACGCCGAGAAGAACGGGGTCAACGACATCCTGTTCGTCCTGGCCGGGACGCCGTCGTGGGCGACGGACGATCCCGCCTCCGGAGGAGCCGCCGGCGTCCTGCCGGGCGCGGCGGGCATGCCGCGCAACATCGCCGACTGGAACTCGTTCGTGACGGCGGTCGCCACGCGCTACAAGGGACGCATCTCGAACTACCAGATCTGGAACGAGGCGAACCTCTCCACCTTCTCGACGGGCACACCGGCTGAGCTGGCCGCGCTGACCAAGAATGCCTACGACATCATCAAGTCCATCGACCCGAACGCGACAGTCGTCGCACCGAGCATGGGCACCCGTCTGGGGAGCAACGGCTCGCAGCTCAGCAAGAAGTTCATGAAGTTCTACGGCGCCTACCTGCGCGAGCTCTCGAAGGTCAACTGGCCGGTCGACGTCTGGGCGGCCCACACGTACCCCGCGTCACTGGGCACTCCGATCGACAGAGGTCTGCTGATCAAGGGCTACCAGGCCGCTCTGAAGGGCTTCGGCGCCCCGAGCAAGCCGATCTGGGACACCGAGAACAACTTCGGGCTCGCCGGTCCGGGGCCGCAGAACCCCGACCAGGACATCACCGACGTCCGTGCCGCCAACTGGACGGCGCAGACCTACCTCGACGCCCTCCGCTACGACATCAACCGCGTGTACTGGTACGCGTGGGGTCCGGAGAACGACCTCGTCGGGATCCAGATGTACGCGGGCACGCCGGCTGCCACGGCCTACACCACTCTGCAGGACTGGATCGTCGGCAGTACCTACCAGGGCTGCAAGGGTGGTGGGGCAGGCAGCGTGGTGGAGTGCTCCTTCACCAAGGACGGCAACCCCGTCAAGATCGTCTGGACGGAGCGCGGCCGCAAGCCGTTCAAGACGAAGGGCTTCTCGGAGGTGTGCTCGCTCAACGGCACCTGCACGCCGATCAACGGCTCCCGCATCCGGGTGACGTCGCCGGTGCTGCTCACGAACTGACGATCGCTCCCACCGCGGCACGGAAGAGCCGCGTGTGCAGGTCGACGTCGGATGCCGTGGTGTCCGGGCACATCAGCGCCATGTTGTGGAACGGGGTCAGCAGCACACCCCGATTCGACATGTACAGGTGCAGGTACTCCTCGATCAGGTCGTCGTGAGCAGCGGCCGACTCCGTGCCGGTGCGCGGAGCCGGCCGGGTGAACCGGTACTCGGCGCGGGCCCCCAACTGGGCCACCGACCAGGGCACATCCAGCTCCACCAGCGTGGCCTCGACTCCCTCGCGGAACCGGGTCGCCAGCGCGATCATGTGCTCGAACGCTGAGTCGGTCAGCACCTCGCTCAGCGTGGCGCGCATGGCCGCGGTTGACATGACGTTGCCGGCGAGCGTGCCGCCGACACCTCCGACGTCGACGAGATCGGCCTCGACGTGCTCTGCCACCTGCGCGGCCACCTCCGCCGAGAGACCGTAGGCGCCGCTCGGGATGCCACCACCGATGCTCTTGCCGATCACGAAGATGTCGGGCTCCAGACCCCATGCCCGGGTGCAGCCGCCGGGACCGGCCGAGATGGTGTGCGTCTCATCGATGAGGAGCAGCGTTCCGAATCTCGTGCACAGTTCACGCACACCCTCGAGGAATCCGGGTTCAGGGAGGACGATGCCGATGTTGGTGAGCGCCGGCTCCATGATCAGCACCGCGACATCACCGTGCGCGAGCCCGCGCTCCACAGACTCAAGGTCGTTGAACTCGGCGACCGTCGTGGTCTCGCTGACGTGCACGGCGGGACCCACGTTGCCGCCACGCGGTGCCGTCCCGCCGTCATCGCCCGTGATGACGAAGGTCTCATCGACGGAGCCGTGGTAGCAGTAGGAGAAGGCCATCACCTTAGGACGCCCGGTCACCATGCGGGCGATGCGCAGGGCCCAGCGATTGGCATCCGTCGCCGTCAGGCTGAACGACCACAGCGGCAGGCCGAAGCGTCGGGTGAGATCCGCAGCTACCCACTCCGCGTCCTCCGTCGGCATCATCGTCGTGATGCCTCCCTCGCGGCCGATGCGATCCTGAACGGCCTGGACCGTGGCCCGCGGCGAGTGACCGGCCATCGCCCCCGTGTCCCCGAGCGCGAAGTCCACGTACTCGTTGCCGTCCACATCCGTGATGCGGTTGCCGTGCGCTGTGGCGAGGTACATCGGGTAGCCGCCGGACCACTTGTTCATCCACGTCATGGGCACTCGCCCGAGGAGGTGGTCGGCGCTCAGGAACAGCCGGTGGGACTCCATCGTGCGGTCGCGGTGGGCGGCTCGCTCCTGCTCCACGGCGGTCTGGAGCCGTGCACGGTCGATGCTCACGGGATGTCCTCCTGATCACTCAGCACCCACGGTCGGGGTCCGAGATGACCATCGCACATGGAAGGCTTGTCTGCATGGATGACATCGCAGCTCACGACACTGAGCCCTCCGAGGGGGAGTCCGCCCTGAAGGTGCGCTTCCTGGGACTGGCCTTCGATCCCCATCGCCTCATCTACGCCACGATCATCCTGCTCGCCGCGCTGTCCATATACGACGACTCGGTGCCGGAGGAGTTCACCTCCATGACGGCACTGACGCTGTCTGCTGTGCTCATCGCTCCGCTCTTCGCGTTGTCGATGGCCCATGCCTTCTCAGACGCGCTCGACCTGCAGATCAAGCTGAAGCGACGCCTGACCGGGCGGGATCGCCGGCACCTGCTCGCCACGAACCTTGAGTACCTGTACATCGCGATTCCGCCGCTCGCCCTGGCGCTCATCCTCGGGCCGACGTCGATTCCCCCCGAGGACATCATCGACCTCATCGTGCTGCTGGGGCTCATCAGCCTCTTCTTCTGGGGGATGTTCGCGGCACGCAAGGCCGGTCTCAGCCGCTGGGGCCAGGTGAGGTTCGGCATCAACTACGCGGCGATGGGCCTGCTCATCGTTGTGGTCGAACTCATGCTCACCCACTGACCTGCCATCGCGGCACACCGTCGCTGCCCGGTCGGCTCAGGCGTCCTGTCGCGACACCCGCCAGGTATGCCGCGCCGAGGGCCCCCGGCTCAGCGATCTCGACGAAGACGGGGTGCCCCAACTGGCGCTGCTTGGCCTGCACGATCGCGGCATTGCGGGTCCAGCCGCCACCCAGAACGGCCGACTCGTGCGGCCCCACGATCTGGGCCATCTGATCCAGGGCCTCCCCCGCCATCGCCGTCAGGTCATCGACGGCCGCGCGCCACATGCGCGCCGGGGACACCCCGTCGGTGATGCTGCCGATGGTTACGGCGTCATTGCTCACCTCGACCAGGCGCGGATCACCGCTGCTGCGCTCCAGCAGGGCGGCAGCCTCACCCAGGGCACGCCGACTGTCGCGGTCATCCGCTCCCACCATCGCCGCCACCCGCTCGAGGGTGAGTCCGGTGAGTCGACCGGCCAGCAGGATCTGGTGGCCGGGCAGCACCGACCAGTCCACGTCGATGTCACGATCGGTGAGCCACTCGATCTCATCGCGATCCATGCTGCGCGCCGTCGTGCGGATCAACGCCTCCGCCGTGCCCATCGAGTCGAACAGCGCGCCGTCACTGACCGCGCCGGAGATCAGTGCAGCTGCCTGATGATCCAGGCCCGCCACGGTGAGCGTGGCTCCGCGCAGGATCTCCGGCACACCATCGCCCCCCGCTGTCCCGGCCGGATCCCCCGCCCAGACGCGCTCACGCGGTAGGAGATCACCGACGAGCTCCACGGCCACCGGCCAGGGCTCGCGAAGCAGGATGTCGAGCATGCCTGTGCGCGAGGCCAGGGAGGCCTCGCTCACCTCCCTGCCCCCCAGAGCGCGCACGATCCACTCGGCGACGCACAGGTGACGCTCCGCCGTACGAGCCGAAGGGACGTGATCGCGCAGCCACAGGATCTTCATCAACGACGGCTTGGAGTTGAGTCGGCGGCCCGTGGCGCGCTGGTAGTCCCGCGCGGATACGGTCGCCTTGACTGCTGTCGTGTCCCCACGCGGATCGAACCAGGCGAGGATGGGGGCGCAGGGTCGACCGGTCGCGTCGATGAGGGCGCCTGCCTCCGCGATGCCCGTCACTCCGATGCCCGTGACGTGCAACGACGTCGACCTGCTGGCCGATCGTGCAGCGGCAGCACACATGGCGATGGACACGGATGCCAGCTCACCGGCATCGGCATCCGCCCACGGGCCCTGATGCCTCCACGGGGTCGGTGCCGAGGCCTCCCCGACCACGTGGCCGGATGTTGAGACAGCGAGCGCCTTGATCGACGTCGTTCCCACGTCGACTCCGACGAGGACCTCCTCGATCATCCACAACCTCCGCGGATCGGCGCACGCGTGCGCGCTAGTCTCGTGCTGACGCTAGCGATGATCGACGTCCACTGCCCGGCTTCCCGGAGAGGATCGTGATGGGGCCCACACGATGCCACGTCAGGGTGGTGCCATGAGCACTCCGCAGCCCGTCCGGATCGGCGTCGTGGGTGCCGGCCTCATGGGACGAGAGCTCGCCGGGGTCTGCGGGCGCTGGACGGGTCTGGTCGACCATCCCGCCGTCCCGACCATCGTCGCCGTCGCGGATCCAGTTCCCGCTGCACGCGACTGGTTCCGGCGCGTCGCATCGGTCGAGACCTTCGCCGACTCCTGGCAGGAGCTGCTCGACGATGACTCCATCGACGTGCTGTATCTCGCAGTGCCGCATCATCTGCACGAGAGCCTCTACCTCGACGCCATCGCCGCCGGCAAGGACTTCCTGGCTGAGAAGCCGTTCGGCATCGACCTCGCAGCGGCCGAGCGAATTGCTCACGCTGCAGCTGGTTCATCCAGCTTCGTCCGCGTGTCGAGCGAGTTCCCCTTCTACCCGGGTGCACTGCGGGCCTACTCCTTCGCCGCATCAGGTGCTCTCGGCGACATCCTCGACGTGCGCTCCCAGTTCGCCCACTCGTCCGACCTCGATCGACGCAAGGCCATCAACTGGAAGCGTCGAGTCGAGACATGTGGCGAGATCGGTGTCATGGGCGACCTCGGCCTGCACGTCGCGCACGTGCCACTGCGCCTGGGCTACCGGCCCGCGTCGGTGTACGCGATGCTCGACTCCGTTGTCACGCAGCGACCCGGCCCGGACGGCGACCTCGTGCCATGCGACACCTGGGACAACGCCCTCCTCGCCTGTCGCGTGCCGTCGACTGGCGCCGAGCGTCTCTTCAGCATGCTGTGGGAGACCCGACGCATCGCGCCGGGCCAGATGAACTCGTGGTCCTTCGAGGCACTGGGCATGGACGGGGGTGTGCGCTTCAGCACGCGCAGCCCGGCGATCCTGCAGCGCTTCACCATGCGCGACGGCGAGCAGGTCTGGGAGGAGATCCAGCCGGGCAACGCCTCCGCATGGCCCACCATCACCGGCGGCATCTTCGAGTTCGGCTTCACCGACGCCCTGCTGCAGATGTGGGCGTCCTACCTCGCCGAGCGCGTGGGCGCCCTCGGTGGCCGCTTCGGAACGGCGACCGTCGACGAGGCGCTTGACGCCCATCGCGTGTTCGACGCGGCACTGGCCTCACAGGCATCGGGCGCCGCGATCACGCTCACGTGATGCGTGGCCTGACGGCTCGGGCGGGGGCGTGGACGACCGTCACGGACGGTAGATCAGCGGACCGTAGTCACCCGCCCGCGCCGGAGCGTCGAGTACCCGGCCGTCGGGCAGTGGCACGGCGAGGACGACACCCGAGGAGTCCACGAACGACACCGCCGACACCCCCGAACCGGTGAGCGACAGGACGAGCTGGCCGAGGAGCAGCACCTGGTCGCGCGGCAGCAGCGCGGTGAAGGCCGGGCTCAACTGGAGGGTGATGACATCGTCATCGGCAGGGAAGGCCATGGAACTGGGATCGACGGGCACCTGACTCGCCAGCGGTTGTCCGGTGAGGGGGTCGGCTGCGATGGTGCGCAGCCCGCCAGCCACCTGCTCGGCGGAGGGGCCGTCGGCAAGAGCCCCGATGATGGCATCGGGACTCGTCGGGACCGGCAGGGTGGACTCCACTGCCGTGAGTCCCTCGTTCGCCACGAACCACAGGCGCAGTCGTGGGGCGTCGTCGACGGACGCGCTCGGCGATGCCTCCGATGCAGCAGTGGCGTCCGGGTCGGCAGGACTCGAGGCAGCGGGCACAGCAGCGGCGACGGGTTCGGGCAGGACCTCCGACGGGATGGGCTGGGCGGTCGGCTCCAGCGGAACGCCGCAGGCCACGAGAGCAAGGCCCGCCGCGCAGAGCACCACGACAATCCGTGGCACTCGAAGGCCCCTGACGCTCCCGTCTCGGCACCCGGTCACTGCGACTCCAGCGACATCGGCAGCTGCACGACGAACCGTGCTCCGCCCATGGGAGAGTCCTCGACCCACAGCTCGCCGCCGAGGACGCTCGCCTGCTCACGTGCGATGGCAAGTCCCAGGCCCGCGCCCTGGGTGCGATGCGAGGCCTGGCCTCGGGAGAACGGCTCGAAGAGCCGCTCCCGGATGTCGCGATCGACTCCGGGGCCGGCGTCGTCGACCATGACGCAGACCGAAGCGTCGTCACGGCGGATGACGACCTGCACCAGACCCTCTCCGTGGTTCTGGGCGTTGTCGACGAGGTTGCCGAGGATCCGTTCGAACCGTCGGGCATCCGTCCGCAGGATGACATGGTCGCCCGACACGAGTGCCGGATCCATCTGCCGCAGGGTCAGGACCTCCCGGCTGAGTGCCGTGAGGTCGGCGCTCTCCCACTGCGGCGGATCATCGGAGCCGATGCGGCTGATCTCGAGCAGGTCGACCAGCATCTGCGACAGGCGCCGAACCTGCTGGGCGAGAACGTCGATGAGTCCGGCCTCCCGCTCCTGGAAGCGATCACGTCGGGACTCCAGCAGTTCCGCCGTTCCCAGTGCGGCCGTGATGGGTGATCTCAGCTCGTGGCTGACATTGCCCGTGAACCTCCGCTCGCGCGCGATTCGGGCCTGCACCGCTCCCGCCATGTCATTGAACGACTCTGCGATCGGATCCAGATCGGGGTCACCGGTGAGTTCGATCCTGGTGTTGAGTTCACCACCGGCGATGAGCTGAGCGGCGACGCCGAGCCTTCGCACGGGACGCAGCAGGCGCCCCACAGCCGAAGCGCCGATGAGGGCACCGAAGGCACCCGCGGCGAGCGTGAGAGCCACGAGTGTCCAGCCGCCCCAGCGCAGGATCTGGTCGAGATCACGAAGCGGGAACACCTCCACGTACAGGGCTGTCGGGAGATCCACGGCCACGATGTAGAAGGGATCGTCGCTGACCAGGGTGCGCTGGGTCGCGCCCCCGGTCTCCGCCGCACGCAGGATGTCCTCCGGCAGGGCGTCCGGGGGCACGGTGACACCCGCGGTGAACCAGGTGCCGTCGACGCGGAGCATCGGCTGCGACGTGCCCACCGAGGGAATGGACGCGAGCGCCTCGCTCGAACTGAAGCCCGCTGCCAGCGCGGCGCCTGCCGCGCGTGAGTCCAGGAGTGCACGCGTGAGTGCCGCGGACTCACGCTGATTGACGAGGTACCAGGACGCGACCGCGTAGGTCGCCGCAGAGACCGTGCCGCCGACCATGAGCGACAGCACCGCGAAGGCGACAGCCACCCGGGTCCGCAGACCGAGTCTCATGGAGCGCCTCGGCTCATGCCTTCATGCGGTAGCCGAAGCCCCGCACGGTCGTGAGGAGCTGGGGATTCGCCGGATCATCCTCGATCTTGCTCCGCAGGCGATAGATGAGGTTGTCGACGACACGGCCGTCACCTGCATTGCCATAGCCCCACACCTTGCGCAGCAGATAGTCGCGGCTGAGCACTCGACCACGCGCGCCGATCAACTCCATCAGGACGTAGAACTCGATGCGCGACACCGGCACTGGCTGACCCTTGCGCAGGACCTCGGCGGCATCCGGCCGCAGTTCGATCGGCCCGCAGATCAGCGCCTGCTGGTGCTCCTCGATGGGTTCGTCCTCGTTCGCCTGCGTGCGCCTCAACTGGGTGCGAATGCGCGCCATGAGCTCCTTCGCGACGAAAGGCTTGGTGACGTAGTCGTCGGCGCCGGCCTCCAGACCCGCGACGACGTCATGGCTGTCGGTCTGCGCCGTCACGATGATGATCGGCACCTGGCTGGTGGCCCGCAGGCTGCGGACGAGATCGAGCCCCTGGATGCCGGGAAGGCGCAGGTCGACGAGCACGACGTCGACGCGCTCGTCCATGATCCTGACGAGCCCCTCCTCCGCCGTGCCGGCCTCGATGACGCGGTAGCCCTCGTCCTCGAGGTTCGTCCGCAGCACCAGCCGGATCGCCTCGTCGTCCTCGACGACCAGCACTGTTCTCGTCACGGCCACCTTGAACCCCGCTGTCTCGTCCGAGGGAATCACTGAGCAGGTCAGGACCGAAGAGCCTCCGCGAGCTCGCGGAAGGTCGACACGAGAAGCCCCATGTCGGCTGGTGTGTGGGCGAGCGACACGAGCCACTGCTCGTCGAGGCCGGGCGGAGTCAGGACACCGCGATTGATCCCCCACAGCCAGCTGAGCTCAGCGACCTCGAAGTCGGTGCGCTTGTAGTCGCGGTAGTTGCGCACCGGGGTGGTCGACCAGGTGACGGCACCCTTCACACCGAAGCCGACGGTGTGCGCGGGCAGGGAGAACTCCTCGATGACAGCGTCGATGGCGCGCAGAGCGTCGTCGTTGACGGCCTCTGCGGCGTCGAGCGCCGCCTCCGTGCACACCTCGTCGACCGCACGCGCGGCGGCCATGACGAGGGGGTTGCCGTTGTAGGTGCCGAAGTGCGGCATGCGGTTGTCGACAACAGCCTGCATGACCTCGGCGCGACCGCCGAAAGCGGCCAGCGGCAGGCCGCCGCCGATGCTCTTCGCGAGCGTGATGAGATCCGGCGTCACGCCGAGACGGCGTGCCGCCCCGGCGTAGCCCGCCGTGAGCCCCGTCTTGACCTCGTCGAAGATCAGCACCACACCGAACTCGTCGCAGAGTGCGCGGACGGCGGCCAGGTAGCCGGCGTCAGGCAGGACGATGCCGATGTTCTCCATCACGGGCTCGAGCACGAAGGCAGCGATCGTGCCGCGGTTGGCCTCGAACACCTCACGGAGCCGGTCGATGTCGTTGTAGGGAACCGGATGGACGACACCGGCCTCGACATCGAATGGTGTGACGGCGACAGGGGCATCCTCGGGGCCCGCGTCGGCGACCGCGGGCTTCACCGACACCGAGAGCCCGTCGTAGCCGCCGTGGTAGCCGCCCTCGAGCTTCACGATCGCCTTGCGTCCGGTGTAGGCGCGCGCCGTGCGTACTGCGTACGACGTCGCCTCGGTGCCGGAGTTCGTGAAGCGCAGGCGGTCGACACCGAAGCGCTGCTGGTAGCGCTCGGCCACCTCGGTTGCGGACGGCGACGGCGTGACGAAGAGCGTGCCCGTCTTCTCGAGGGCCTCCGTCACACGGGCGACGACCGTCGGGTTGAGGTGCCCGACGAGCATCGCGCCGAAGCCCATCGACAGGTCGAGCAGCTGACGGCCGTCGACGTCGGTCAGCCACGCGCCACGGGCCGACACGACGGAGATGGGGTACGGGTCCCAGTGCTGGAAGGACGACGTCACGCCCAGCGGCAGGCTCTGGCTGGCGCGGGCATTGTGCTCCCCCGACGCGGGCGTGGTCGCGGTGAAGCGATCCCATTCGGCCGCCATCAGCGAGGCGACCCGCGCGTGATCGAGGGGGATGCTGGTCGCGGGCACGTGGCGCCAGGTGGCGGGATCGTTGGTGACGGTGACGGGGGCCATGGCTTCTCCTGGGTGCTATTCGTTGCCTTCAGCGAGACTAGCTCAGGAAAATGCAGGTTTCCATCCTTTTGCACAACGAAATCCGTCGTCTACCCGCGCTTGACCGTGCTCAGATCGTCGTCGGTACCCCCTCGCGGCGACCTCCTGCTCGTGCGACAGTGTGCCCATGCGCGTCGTCGTCCTCGCCCTGGCCGGCCTGCCGGCGGCGGCCCTCCTCGTCGGCTGCGGTGGACCGACGGTCGACGCCTCGTGCGACGTGGACGGCATCACCCACGAGGTCGAGCACATCCTCTCCGAGGCGGGGGCCGAGCTCGGCAGCCTGGACTCCCTGACCTGCGACTCCGACTGGGCCTTCACCACGACCACCATCGTGACCGGGCCTGAGGAGTCCACCGACTCCTTCCTGCTGCGCGGTACGGACATGGGCTGGATCCTGACCTCCCCGGAGGAGGCCTGCTCGCCCGGCACGCCGTTCGCCATCCCCGAGGGCCTCCGGTCGACCGCCTGCCCGACCTGACCGACCTGACCGACCTGACCGACCTGACCGACCTGACCGACCTGCCAGACGGCGCGCGGGATACCCCGGTTGCATACCACTGTGCATACCGGAATGCATCCCACAGTGCTAGCCTCACGCCATGACCATCCAGATCGCCGTCCGTCTCCCCGACGATCTCGTCCTGGCCCTCGACGAGCTGGTGGCCCAGGGCGATGCACCCAGTCGCACGTCGGTGGTCGAGCAGGCACTGCGCCGCGAACTCCGCCGCCACCTGTACGACCGGGAGATCGCCCTGCTGAATGCCGGTGGGGACGATCTGGACGCCCTTGCCGACTGGAACGGCCAGACCTTCCGCATAGCCGACTGATGAGGCCCATCGTCCTGGTGGAACTCGACAAGGTTCGCCCCGCCGTCCTGCTGACCCGCGAGATCGCCGTCCCCCACCTGGTGCACGTCTCGGTCGCGCCGATCACCAGCCGAGTCCGAGGCATCGGGAGCGAGGTGCACGTCGGGCCCGCCAACGGCCTCGACCACGCTGCGGTGATCAGCTGCGACAACATCACCACGGTGCCGCGCGATCGGATCATCCGCCAGATCGGAAGCCTGCTGCTGGATCAGGAGCGCGAGCTGGCCCACGCGATCAGCCACGCCTTCGACCTCGCCATCTGACAAGGGCTTCACCACCACGCCGTGCCCGCCACGCGGGCGACATGCAGATCAGGTGTGCACCATGACCTTCATGGCTGCGGGGTCACGCCGAGAGTAGGTCAGCGCCTGCTCAGCCTGGTCCAGCGGGAACGCGCGCGAGACGAGCGCGTCGAGGTCGATGCGACCGGAGGCGATGAGGTCGATCGCCGTCGGGTAGGTGTGCGCGTACCGGAACGTGCCGGTGACCCACAGCTCGCGTCCCTGGATGATCCCGACCGGAAGCTCGGCCATGGTGCCCGGGCTCATGCCCACGAGCACCACTGTGCCGGCGGGTGCCACGCTTCGGATCCCGGCGTCGATGGCGGGCGCTGCTCCGCTGCACTCGATGAGCACGTCGGCGAGCACGGCGTCCGGAAGGTGCACGTCACGGGAGTCGACCGTGCCGAATCCCAGCCCGTCGGCGAAGGCCAGCCGATCGACGTTCACGTCACTGACCGTCACCTGGGATGCTCCGTGCGCCCTTGCCACGAGCGCCGCCATGATGCCGATCGGGCCCGCGCCCGTGACCAGCACCCGGGTTCCGACTCGCACCTCGGCCTTGCGGCAGGCCCAGACGCCGACCGACAGCGGCTCGACCAGGGCAGCCGCATCGAAGGAGACGTGGTCCGGGACCGGATGCGCGAACGCGCGCGGAAGCACCACGTACTCGCAGAAGGCGCCGTCGACCGGAGGAGTGGCGAAGAACTGCACGTCCGGGCAGAGGTTGTAGCGACCGGCCCGGCACTGCTCGCACGCCGCGCACGGCACCCCCGGCTCCATCGCCACCGTCGTGCCCAAGGAGATGTCATCGACACCCGCGCCGACGGCGACGACCGTGCCGGCGGACTCATGACCGAGGACGAGCGGGCTCTCCACGACGAAGTCGGCGATCCGACCGTGCTCGAAGTAGTGGATGTCGCTTCCGCAGACACCTACCGATCGCACGCGCACCAGTACTTCATCAGGCCCGGGGGCGGGCACGGCCCGCTCCTCCATGCGCAGCGTGAGGTCGGTGCCGAGCACGCTTGCCCGCTGCACGACCGGGATGTCAGGCACAGCGCTCACGTCACATCCTCCTCATCGACGAGCCATGCCACGGTGGCTCGGGAACCGTCACGGTGCAGTCTGGACAAGGCCGCGGCGTACGCCTCGCGGAACCGGGGATCGGCAGCGAGGTCCCCGAACAGCCGGGTGTTGCCGATGAAGGCCGTCGGGTCGGCTCGCTGGCTCTTCGCCAGCGGCACCAGCTCGTCCCGCAGCGGATCGACCACCTCGATGGCGTTCCCCTGCTCATCGACTGCTTCGGCGTACCGGGCCCAGCTGGCCACGATCGCCGCCGACATCCGGACGCTCCCGTCGGCGGACAGGCGATCCCGGACAGCGGGCAGCAGCCACTTCGGGATGCGATCCGACGACTCCGCGCACAGGCGCGCGACAGTGTCGCGCACCTGCGGGTTGCTGAACCTCTCGATCAGCTCGGACTTGTAGGCGTCGAGATCGACGCCCGGCACCGGATCCAGGGTCGGCGTCTGCTCCTCATCCATGAACCGACGGAGGAAGGTGCGAAGTTCAGGCCACGTCAGTGCATCGTGCACGTACTCGTAGCCCGCGAGGCGGCTGAAGTAGCACAGGCCCTGATGGCTGGCGTTGAGCAGGCGCAGCTTCATCTTCTCGTAGGGGGTGACGTCGTCGGTGACCTGGACGCCGGCGGCCTCCCAGTCAGGGCGGCCCGTCGGGAAGGCATCCTCGACGACCCACTGGAAGAACGGCTCGCACACCACTGGGCACTCGTCCCTGACTCCCAGCACCCCCGAGACCGCCTCGACGTCGGCCGGAGCGGTGACCGGCGTGATGCGGTCGACCATGGAGTTCGGGAAGCTCACGTGCGCTCGCATCCACGCCGCGAACTCCGGATCCTTCAGCTCGGCGAAGGCCGTGAACATGCGGCGGGCGACATCGCCGTTGTGCTGGATGTTGTCGCACGACAGCACGGTGAAGGGCGCCGTGCCTGCCGAGCGCCGGCGCCGCAGGGCCTCCATCACGACTCCGAACACCGACGAGGGCGGCGCATCGGGCGGGAGATCCGCTGCGACGGCGGGATCATCGGGAATGAACTCACCCGTCAGACGGTCGACGTTGTATCCGCCCTCGGTGATGGTCAGCGTGACGATCCGGATGCGGGGATCGACCATGGCGTCCAGCACCGACTCGATGCCGTCCGGCGCGAAGAGCACATCGAGGATGCTCCCGATCACGCGGTAGTGCCACGAGCCGTCGGAGCTCTTCTCGACGAGGGTGTAGAGGCCGTCCTGCTCCTGCATGCGACGTGCGAGCGACTCGTCCGACGGCAGCAGGGCGACTCCGCGGATGCCCCAGTCAGACGCGTGACCCGCTGCCAGCAGCCGATCGATCACGAGAGCCTCGTGCGCGCGATGGAAGTTGCCGACGCCGATGTGCACGATTCCGGGCGTCACGGCGCTTCGGTCGTACTCGGGCACGAGCACGGCGGCGGGAAGATGGTGAACGGATGATCGGTCGAGACGGCGCACGATCCGAGTATCGGGGGTCGCACCGGGGCCCGGCACCGCTTCTGGCACAGTCAGGGTTCCGTCACCCGCCGGACATGAGGGAGGCCGACGATGCCCGCGCTGCTCGCGCTGCTCTCCAGTCTGGCGTGGGGCGTGGCCGATGTGGCGGGCGGCGTGGCTACGCGGCGGGTGGGATCACCGCGCACCCTGGCCCTGTCGTATCCCGCTGGTGCGCTGGCCATCACCCTCTTCGCCCTCACGATCGTGCCCGGGACGATCGACTCGACGGTGCTGTGGATCTCGATCTACACCGCCGTCGCCGGGACCATCGCGATGGTGCTGCTGTACGGAGCACTGGCGATCGGCCCCATGGGCGTGGTGTCTCCCCTGACCGCTGTCGGCGGGGCGGCCGTCCCCGTCGTCGT
>VFQT010000718.1_pt1 | contig 45604 bp, 48 predicted proteins | sample 3512381 | NCBI WGS metagenome assembly VFQT01 (sample SAMN10412376, study PRJNA504923) | tailings metagenome | isolation source: Relicate 2 Philex TSF3 active mining site | place: Philippines: Tuba, Benguet | collected 2017-08-29 | reverse complement strand
GATCACACCAGTCGCCGCAGCGGCGCCCCATGCGGCGCACCAACAGGCTGAGCAGAGCATGCAGGCGCTGCTCGGCGTTGCCGAGGTGGCGGATGCGCAGCAGCTGCAGCGTCCACTCATTCACAGGGTCGAAGCCAGCCTCGCCGGCAGGCACCGCTTCGGTGCTGAACAGCAGCGGCGTGAGGGCCTCCACGCATACCCCCTCACTGCAGAGCCGATCGGTGCGCAGCTGATCACCGGGCTGGAGGAAAGCCAGGGTCATCCCCTCGGTTTCCTCGCAGGGGCAATACACACGGGCCATCCCTTCCAGCACTTCTATGCAGCTGCCCCCAGGGCGCAGGGCGGGATCGAGCAACACGGTCTGTCCCACCGGCATGCGCACGGCGTTGACAGGGGACTCGGGGAGAAAACGAAAGCTCATGGACCCAGCCAAAGCAGGGGCTAATTGCGAATGCGTCGCAATGTAGAGAAGCGCGGCGCTTTTTGCAAGCGATTCTCAATAACAACTGGCAACTGCGAAGGGGCGGCTCTCTGCGGGCACGAAAAAGCCGCCTCGAGCGGAGCCCGGGCGGCGAGTGACGTGTTGCGCGGGGGCAAGCCCGCCAACAGCACGGGGGGTTACTTCCAGCCGTTGCGCGCCATCAGCTGCACGGCGGCCTTGTTCTTGGCGCCCATCTGCTCCGCCGACACACCGTCGGCCTTGAACGTGCCGAAGCGCTTGAGGATCGGGTTGTTGCCGTAGCCCTTCAGCGGATATTCGTTGTTCGCCTCGGCGTAGCCACGGCCGCCGGTGGGAGAAGCCAGGAACTCAATCAGCTTCAGCGCCGCCTGGGGGTTTTTGGAGGTTTTCACCACCCCAGCCCCTGAGATATTCACGTGCGCTGGATTGGTGAACACCACCTTCACCTTGCCCGCCATCGCTTTGTCGGCAGCGCCGCTTTCACCCGAGAGCATCCGAGCCAGGTAATAGGTGTTCACCAGGCCCACACCGCACTCGCCATTCGCCACAGCGCGGATCAAGGGTGTATCGGAGGTGAAGTAGGGCTTGGTCACATTGGCGGTCATCCCTTCCACCCACTTCGCCGTGGCGGCAACGCCCCGCAGGATCATCTGATCCGCCACGAGCGACTGGTTGTACACGCTCTTGCTGTCGCGCAGGCAGAGCTTGCCCTTCAGGGCCGGATTGGCGAGGTCGGCATAGGTGCGGATGCTGGCTGGGTTCACCAGCTTGGGGTTCACCACCGGCACCCGCACCCGGCGAGTCAGGCCATACCAACGGCCCTTGCTGTCGCGCAGATTCAGCGGCACATCCCGCATCAGCATGGCGGAGGGGCTGGGACGAAACAGGCCCATGTCGGAAGCCTTATCGAGCCGCGCTGCATCCACGAGCACCAGCACATCGGCCGGGCTGTTCTTGCCTTCAGCGCGAACACGTTCAATCAACGCGTCGTCTTTGCCCTCCAGCAACTTCACTCTGATGCCGGTGCGGGCAGTGAACTGGCGGTAGAGCTCTTTATCGGTGTTGTAGTGACGCCCGGAATAAACGCCAATCTCCTGGCTCTGAGCCTGGGCTGTCTCCACACCGAGTGCCGCTATGGCTCCACCGGTGGCGCTCACGGCCAACAAAGCAAGAGCACCGAGGGATTCGGGCTGGCGCAGGGATCGCAACGAGGGGAATTTCAAGGGAAGCAGATCGTGCTTGCGAGCACTATGACCAGCAGAAAGTGCCCTTCCGAGGGGTAGCGATCATTGCCCACCCGCGGGTGTAACAAATGTCACACCAAAGTGTGCAAAGCCCTGGCCCCGTAGGCTTTTTGCCCATGGTTCCTCTCTCCGCAAAGGCCACATCACGGAGCCCCCAGCGCAGCCTGCTGGCGGTGGGCGTTTTGCTGCTGTGCGCCCTGGCCCTTGCTCCGGTGTTGAGCCTGGGATGGTTTGCCTTCGATGCCGGTGAAGGCACCCGGTTCGACCTCGGCTATGGCGGCGCCGAGCAGGTGCTGAACACCCTTGCTCTGGTGGCCCTGGTGGGGCTTCTCACCGCCGTCTTGGGCACGGCCACCGGCTGGATCACAGCTCGATGCGCCTTTCCGGGCCGGCGCTGGCTGCGCATCGCCCAGCTTTTGCCGCTGGCTACACCCAGTTATCTGCTGGCCGCCACCTGGATCGATCTCGGCAGCCGCTACGGCCTGCGGGTGCACGGCTTCACCCCCACGCTGATCGTGATGGTGCTGAGCACCTACAGCTATGTGTTTCTGCTCTCCACCGAGAGCTTCTCGGTGAGCGGGCGCCGTCAGCTGGAGGCCTGCCGCAGCCTTGGGGTTGGCCCGTGGGGCAGCTTCTGGCGGGTGGCCCTACCGATGGCCCTGCCGGCCATTGGCGCTGGGGTGGCCTTGGGCGGCATGGAAGTGGTGAATGAGCTCGGTGCCGTGCAGCTGCTCGGTGTGCCAACGCTCTCCACCGGCATCCTCAACCGCTGGCAACAAGATGGCGACCCTCAAGGAGCCGTAGCCCTGGCCCTGATGGCGCTGCTGATCGTGGCGCTGCTGGTGGGCGCGGAGCGCAACCTGCGCCAGCGCAGCCGCTGCTGGAATCTCGGCAACGATGGCGATGCCGACCCCCAATGGCGACTCGTGGGGCAACGGCGCTGGCTGAGCCAGGCCCTGTGCCTGCTGCCGCCGCTGATCACCCTGGGACTACCGGTGATCTGGGCTGGGCTCAGCTGGGACCAGCTGCGTGCAGAAGACACCACGGAGCTGCTGGCTCTCGGGAGCCGCAGCTTCGGGTTAGCGCTTCTCGCTGCGGCCCTCACTGTGGGCGGCGGCCTGCTGCTGGCCATCGCCAAGCGCTGGATTCCCAATGCCGTGCTGCAGCGGCTCACCTTTATCTCTGGCCTCGGCTACGCCATCCCCGGCACCGTGCTGGCCCTGGCTCTGATGCTGATCGGTGGACCTCTGGCGCTCGCACCCCTACTGCTACTGGTGTGGGGCTACAGCGATCGCTTCCTGGCCGTGTCGAAGGGCGGCCTCGACGCCGCCCTTGAGCGGATTCCCCCCAGCGTGGATGAAGCGGCCACGTCCCTGGGCAACAGCTGGCTGGGCGTGTTGCAGCGGGTGCATCTACCCCTGCTGCGCGGTCCGCTGCTGGTGGGTGGGCTGCTGGTGTTCGTCGACACGGTGAAGGAGCTGCCGCTCACCTTTGCCCTGCGGCCCTTTGATTTCGACACCCTGGCCGTGCGCGTGTATCAGTACGCCAGCGATGAACGGGTGGGTGCAGCCCTGGTGCCGGCCCTGTTGATCCTGGCCCTGGGCATCCTGGCGGCCATCGCGCTGATCCCGAACCTGGAGCGGCTGGAGCGCAGCTGAACACCGGTTTGTGGCTTTTGCTGCTTGAACCTGCAGCCATCGTTCTGCAGACCTGGGCGTTCAGCGAGAAGCTCCCAGCAGCGAATCCATTGCGATGTTGCGACTGCATGGCGACCGCCAAAGCTGGATGGCGGCCCTGATCGCTCACTGGGCCGACCAACAGCTCGGCCTCAGCCCCGCCACCACTGCTGCACCACCTCAGGAGTGCCATACCAACGGGCGCCAAAGGCACCTCCATGAGCCACACCCGGCACAGTGATCGGCTCGGCACCGCGCAACAGGGCCGACTGCACCGGCACCAGGCCATCCCCCTCCAGATCACGGCGGCCGGCGATGGCCTGATAGGAGCCCGGAGCCATGCGCTGACTGAGAGCCGAGCCATCAGCTTCCGCCAGCGCCCCAGCCACCGAGATGTAGTGCACCTCATCGGCGAAGCAGGCGCCGGGGTAGCGGCGATCCACCATCTGCCGCAGCGGTGTGGCCCGCACGGCGGTGTGGGGACTGCCCAGGGTGTAGATCCGATCCGCCCAGCGCTTGCCGTTGTAGGTGCGACCAGCAAACGCCTCATCGGCAAGAAAGAGGCGCAGCATCACGCCACCGGAGCTGTGGCCGATCAGCGTCACCTTGCCGGTGGCTGAACGGGCCGCCAGCGCTTCTGCCTGCGCTGCCGCCCGATCCAGCAGGCGCCGCCAACCCCAAGCCCAGGAGGTGAGCAGCCAATCGAAACGGTTGGCTGGCACCAGCTCAACCGGTTGCTGCGTCTGCTGCCTCAGCCAGCTGCACATCGGCTGATAGGCCTCTTCGGTGATCAGAAATCCCCCCAAGATCAGCACGGGTTGAGCAGGCACGTGTGGCGCAGGCAGTGGACAGGGTCTATGGTGATGGAGTGAACCGATCGGCGAGCGCCAACGCGCCGTATCCCTTCACGCCTGATCCGCTCTCCCTGGCAAGAGAGTTTCAACGGCATCCGTTCTCAAGACAGTCGTCTTCACGGTTGTGATCGAGGCAAAGCGACAGATAACTCAACGCGCAACAGAACCATGACCATTCACACCCCCACGCACAAACCTCAGACCACGTCCCATCGCCCCAAACCTCAGCACCAGCATCCATCGCCCAACCAACCCACCACCTGGGAGGAGTTGCTCGGTCGGCGCTGAATCGGCTCGCCTGCAGCCCACTGAGTCAATCGCTTGAATGGCGACTGGTTGATCAGTCCCATGGATCCTCACTGGTTGAAACTGCGTTGGCCCGTCACCGTGTTGGCGCTCGGCGCCATGGTGATGGGCCTTTTATTGCGCAGCAGCCAGCACCCGATCCAACTGCGGCTGGTGTTGAGCTTCGCTGAACCGCTCACGCTGTCCGGACAGGTGGAGGGCCTGCTCTCCATGCCGGACCCAGTGGAGATGCGCCATCGCGGTGGTGTGAAGGTTCAGGTCACCGAGCAGGCACCGGTGAAGCTGAGCGTGAACAACCCCAAACCCATCCAGGTTGAGGTCAGTAATCCCAATCCGATTCAGGTCAACATGAGTGAACAGCAACCGATGCAAGTGGATGTGGACCCGAAGGCACCGGTGAAGGTAAAGATCGGCCTGTGAACCCAGCCAACTCTCGTTAGCGTGCGGACAGCGCTATACGCACTGATGGCTCCGGAGCGGTTCTTCCTCGAACTCACACCACCGACTGAACTGCTCAGAAACGCAGCTCATGTGGTGATCGTGGGAGGCGGCTTCGCCGGACTCAAAGCAGCTCACGGCCTCGCGGGGAAAACCGTGCGGGTCACCCTGATCGACAAGCGCAATTTCAATCTGTTCCAGCCCCTGCTGTATCAGGTGGCCTCAGGGCTGGTGTCGCAAACCGATGTGGCCTCGCCCCTGCGGATCATGTTGGGGCAGGCTCCCAATGTGCAGATCCTGATGGGAGAGGTGGACGACATCGACACCTCCGCCCAAGAGGTGATCTTCAACAATCGTCGACTGCACTACGACCATCTGATCCTGGCGGCCGGCGCCACCAGCAGCTACTTCGGCCACGACGATTGGGCGCAGTTCGCAACGCCGATGAAATCGCTCGAAGATGCCTACGGCATTCGCAAGCGGGTGCTCGGCGCCCTCGAGGAGGCTGAGCAAACACCCGATCCCGCCAAAAGGCGCCTGCTGCAGTCGGTGGTGGTGGTGGGTGGCGGCCCCACCGGCTGCGAGCTAGCGGCCTCCCTCAACGACCTGATGCGCCACACCCTGGAGCGGGATTTCAAACAAATCGATCCCAGCCTCTGCAAGGTGACGCTGGTGGATCCCGGCGATCGCGTGTTGCGGGCCATGGATCCCCAGCTCTCCAAGGCGGCTGGCGATCACCTCAAGCGCTCCGGCGTGGAGATGCTGCTGGGGGGGCGCGTGAAAACGATTGAAGAAAACAAGCTTGTGGTGACCACCAGCGATGGTGAGGTGACCCTCGAGGCCGGCACGATCTGCTGGACCGCCGGCGTGGCGGCCTCACCTCTAGGCAAGCTTCTGGCTGAGCGCACAGGCTACAGCGTGGATCGCGGTGGCCGCCTGCCGGTGGAGCCGGATTTCTCGATCCCTGGCCATCCCGAGATCCGCGTTGTTGGCGATCTCTGCAGCTACAGCCACACCAAGAACGGCAAACCCCTACCCGGCATGGCCGGCCCCGCCGTGCAGATGGGTGGCTGGGTCGCCAAAGACATCCTCGCCAAGCTGCAGAACCAGAACCATGCGCCGTTTGTGTTCACCGATTTCGGCAGCATGGCGGTGGTGGGCCCGCTGTTCGCTGTTGCCGATCTACGGGGCATCAAGGTGAGCGGTGCCCTCGGCTGGCTGCTCTGGGGACTGGCTCACCTGGCCTTTATCCCCGACAACGAAAACCGCCTCACCCTGCTCACCAAATGGCTCTGGATGATCGTGACCCGCGAGCGCTCGGCCCTGGTGATCACAGAAGCACCGTCATGAGGCTGATGCCATCGGCTCATCGCCGATGTCTTTGAGGGCGTGATACACGGGCTTGTCGACCAGCAAACGGCTGACATAGGCCGCGATCACAGAGGCGAACAGCAAACCGGGCAGCAGTTGCTGATCGCCGGCCATGCGCACGGCGAACAGCACTGCCATCACCGGCAACTGCGTGGCGCCAGCCAAGCCCGCCACCATTCCAAAAGCCAGGCCCATCTGGGGCAGCATCCCGGCGTCGCCCAGGCTTCGGCCGAGCACAGCCCCGAAAGCAAACGACGGATCGATCAGGCCGCCGGGGATACCAGCGCCCAACGCCAGCACAGGACCAATAACCCGAAGCACCAGGGTGAACAGATCCCCGAGCACGCCAGGCAGCAGGGCGTTGGTGGGTGATCCTCCCTCAATCATGTGGCGCATCAGCAACTCGCCATCGCAGCCGGAGGCGCCGCCGCTGAGGAGCAGAAACAGGCTCAGGCACACCCCCAGCAGCAGACCCAACCGCAGCGGTTGACGCTGCAACAGCGCGCGGAAACGGCGCGTGAGCTGCAAGAGGGTGCGTGCGAACACAGCACCGAGCGCTCCCGCCAACACACCGATGGGCAGGGCCCAGCCGAGCTGGAGCAGCTCGGCTGGGCCCACACCCACCATGCCGAGCGCAAATTCCGGCTCACCCACCGCACTGCTCACTGCGGCAGCCAAGGCACTGATCACCAGTGCAGGCCAGATCAGCCGCATCGAGAAAGTACCCAGAAACTCCTCGGCCACAAACACCACGCCCATCAACGGCGTGTTGAAGCCACCAGCCAGGCCAGCACCACCAGCCACCGCCATCAGATCAGAGTGGCTCAGATCCGCCAGCCAACGGGGGAAGCGACGGCGCAGCCAGTAGGCCGCCGAGGCGCCGATCTGCACCACGGGCCCCTCACGCCCCAGCGGCATCAAGCTCAGGCTGGCGAGAGTCCACAGCAACAGACGCTGCAGGCTGGGAATGAGGCCGAGCAGTGCACCCGCTTGCTCCGGGTGCTCCAGGCTGGTCATCGTCTGAGGGATGCCTGACCCCTTGCCGCGGCTGAAGATGCCGCTCTGCAGCAGCATCAACAGCGGGAAGATCACCACCGGCGAACAGGCCAGCAGCACCGTGAGAGGCCGCCAGCTGGAGCCACTGAAGGCCGGCAACAGGCCCAGAAGCTGATCGCCCCAGCGATCCACCAGGTTGAACGGCCAGCACAGCAGCCCCACGAACAATCCCAGCAGAGCGAGCTGGACCAGCCGCCGGATGAGCTCGTTCAAGGCCTTCATCGTTGCTGCCGTTAGGAGAGCCGTTTTTGAACGCGCCCAAGAATCAGCGCAATCAAGATGGCCACGTATAGCTGACCAGCAATGGTGATCACGTTGGCGATCACCTGAACGGTGACATTGCTCGACGTGAGCACGGACGTTCCAACGGTGGTGAGCAAGCCAAAGGAGGCCGCCATCAGCGCCGGAGCCACAGGCACGCTGGCCACGGCATTCGCGGACAGGGCCGGCAGCGCCGAAGCCAGGAACGCCGATGGCTGCAACACCCACGTAGCGGTGAGCAGCACCCCGCCGGCAATGCCGACGGTGAGATAACCCGAAGCCGCACCGAGGACCACCGATGTGGTGACAAAGGGTTCGCGAATCAGCGACTTTACCTTCCGTACCACCGCCACCAGGAGGAACAGCACCCACACCACCACGTGCGGCATGGTGAGAGTCCGCCCAAGCGACGGACTCCAGAACAGGGCTGCATGCCAGATCACCTCCATGGCGATGGCCGTGCAACCCAGGCCGTACATCAACGGCCTCGTGCGGCGGAGCGCTGAGTAGCGGCTCACAAACACCATCAACACAGTGGCTTGACCGATCAGCAGCAGCGACAACAGCAACGAAACCTGCTGGGCCACCGGCAACAACAGCAGCAGCAAAAACTCGTAGACGAGTGTGATCCGATAACCGAGATGGCGGCGCCGGATCTGCTGCAGCTGTTCGCGACTGATCCTCAACGAAGCTTCACAGGCCGGGGCTGCTCTGCATGATGCCGCCGTCGGCAAAGATGCTGGTTGCGGTGATGTAGCTGGCGGCGTCGCTGGCCAGGAAAGCCACCACTTTGGCGATCTCATCGGGCTGAGCCATGCGCCCCATCGGGATGGCGGCGTTGAGCTTGGCCAGCAGCTCCGGGTTGTTCATCGTGGAATCGTTGATCGGCGTGGCCACGGCACCGGGGCCCACATTCACGATCGACACGCCTTTGGAGGCCAGCTCCACGCCAGCAGTGCGGGTGAGCATGCGCACGCCACCCTTGGCGACGCAGTAGGGAGTGTTGTTGGGCATCGGCCAGTCCTCGTGCACTGAGGAGATGTTGATGATGCGGCCGCCGCTGCCCTGGGCAATCATCTGCTTAGCGGCGTACTGCGTGGCGAAGAACACACCGCGCAGATTCACGTTCAGCACCTTGTCGAAATCCTCGGGGGTGGTGTCGAGAATGGAGGTGCGAGTTTCGATGCCGGCGTTGTTCACCATCACATCGAGCCGGCCGTAGCGATCCAGCGTTTCCTGCACCAAGCGCTGCAGATCATCGAGCTTGCCAACATCGGCTTGAACGCCGAAACAGGTGCCACCCAGCTCACCGATCTCCTGTTCGATGGCCTCGGTGGCTTCAGGGTGTGAGCGATAGTCGATCACCACGCGGGCGCCGAGGCGGGCTACCACCTCAACGATCGATTTACCAATCCCGCTGTTGCCCCCAGTGACGATGATCACCTTGCCCTTGAGCAGGTTGGAGAGGGTCTCGAGGGCGTATGGGTTGCTGGTCATGGGGCCTGATCACATCACCACAGGCTATCCACGGCACGACCAAGCCGCCATCACTGACAAGCCACGACCCTGTGGCCAAGCTGAGGGGGACTGATCGTTGAGAACCATCGTGGGGAATAGCGACCCTTCAATAGCACTTGGCTACTGGCACCTCTGGTGCGACGACAACGGCATCAGCCGGCATACCTACTGCGAGCTGAGCGGCTTTGAATTCATCAACCTCGGGCCACGCAACACTCCTCTGTTTAATCGGGTAATCGACAACAACCTCACCGCCACGGCCGTGGTGTTACCGGTGGGGTGGAAGGCGGGATGGCACGAAAATCCGGCACCCAAATTGATCTACGTGCTCAAGGGAAGCTGGGCGATCACGAGCATGGACGGACAGCGGATCGAAGTGGGCGCAGGGGAATTCTCGTTTGGAGGGGACCAGAACTGCAGAACCGATGCTGAGGGCCGTAGCGGGCATCTCTCTGAACAACTGGGGGATGAACCCTGCATCCAGCTGGCGATCCAACCTAGGGATGGGCGTTGGCTGAACCTCAAGCCCGGTTGGCTAAGTCAAGCCGGTTGAGCGGTCGATGAACCGTCCCTCACCCTGCACGGAAAGCATGGATCGGCGCTTTGAGGAGCTGGTTCTCTTCAACGCTGAGTTGGAGTTACTCGCCGATGGCTTCCGCTGGCTGGAAGGTCCGGTGTGGTTTGGCGATCACCGCTGCCTGCTGTTCAACGACATTCCCAATAACCGCACCCTGCGCTGGAGCGAACGGCACGGGGTCAGCACCTTCATGGAACCATCGGCCTATGCCAATGGACAGGCCCGCGATCAGCAAGGGCGACTCATCCAGTGCCACCACAGCAGCCGATGCGTCACCCGCCTCAACCACGATGGAAGCATCACCACCCTCGTGGATCAGGCAAATGGCAAACGACTCAATGCCCCCAATGATGTGGTGGTGAAACGTGACGGGTCGATCTGGTTCAGCGATCCCCTGTACGGACTCATGACGGACTACGAGGGGGGGCGCCAGACTTCCGAGCAAGACCCTGCGCTCTATCGCTTCGATCCAGACAAGGGGGCGATCACCGCGATGGCAAGGGATTTCGATGGACCCAATGGGCTCGCCTTCTCTGCTGACGAACAGATCCTCTATGTATCAGAGACGGGATCTGCCGGAAGAGGCGAAGCGCGCCAGTACATCCGCCGCTTCTGCGTCAGCTCCGATGGGGGATCCCTTAGTGGCGGGGAGGTCTTTCACAAAATCAGTTCAGGCTGGGCCGATGGCTTCCGGGTGGATGAGCGAGGCAATCTCTGGTGCAGCGCCGAAGACGGTGTGCATGTCATCGCGCCCGATGGAAGCCTGCTCGGCAAAGTGCGAGTGCCCCAAAGGGTCTCAAACCTCTGTTTCGGCGATCGGTTCAACAGTCGCCTATTCATCTGCGCCTCCACCTCTCTCTACTCCCTGTTCACCAACACACGCGGAGCGACCTAATCCATGATCAGACCTCAGATCCTAAGCATTGGCTTCACCTGCCACAATGCCGGGGCCATCGCAAACTTCTTCGAAAGACATCTGGGTTGTCAAAAGATTGAGGAGATCACTATCGATGGAGGAGCCTATTCGGAACTGCTTGGCCTCAATGGAAGCCAACTGAAACTGATCAGGCTCGGACTGGGTTCTGAGCGACTTGAGCTGATGCAGGTGGAGCAACTTGGTCCGGGTCTCCGCTCGGGCCGCAGTGTCCCACTGGATTCGCAAAGCAACGATCTTTGGTTCCAGCATATCTGCATTGTGGTGAATAACATGACGGCTGTTTCGGCACCGATCTGCTCGCTAATCGCCGCCGGCCAACTGCAGCCGATCTCCTCCGCTCCCCAGACCCTACCTAGCTGGAACACGGCCGCTGCAGGCATTCAGGCCTTCAAGTTTCACGACCCTGAGGGCCATTGCCTGGAGCTGCTGCAGTTTCCGCCAGACAAGGGCGAACCGCGCTGGCATCAAGCCACAAAGGGATCACCATTTCTCGGCATCGACCACAGCGCCATAGCCAATGCCGACACGCGACGCAGCTGCCGGTTCTACGAAGAGCTGCTGGGATTACGGCTCAGCGGCGATAGCGTGAACAGCGGCATCGAACAGGACCATCTCGATGGCCTGAGCGACACGCAAGTGCGGATCACGGGGTACCGCTGCCCAGAGGGCGCTGGCATCGAATGCCTCAACTACCTTCAACCTGCGGGCGGGCGGCCCCTGCCGGACGACCAGAACAGCGCCGACAGTGCCCATTGGCAGATCCGCCTTGCGGTGGGCGATCTTGAGGGCATCGCCTCCCAATTGGAAAGCTATGGCGGCAGTTGGGTGAGCCCCGGCAGCGTGGAGCTCTCCGGTGAGCAGGCCACGGTCCTCGGCTTCAGCCGAGCCCTGCAGATCCGCGATCCCGATGGCCATCAACTGCAGATCGTGTGCAGCTGATCACAGCCCTGCTGCGCTTCTGCATCACCCCTCTAACTTTCAGCCAACCCTCTCAAACCCATGGACATCACCGTTGTGGAGCTGCTGGTGCCGGCGGCACCCTCTCCCTTCGCCCAGGCGGCCCTGCTGCTGCTGCGGGTGTTCATGGGCATCTGCTTCATCCGCCACGGTTGGCCGAAGCTGCGCAACCTGCAGACCTGGGCTCAGATGCTGAACACGCCGGCCTGGCTTTGCTTTGTTTCTGCTGGATCGATGTGGGCGGGCGGCATTGCTCTTATCGTGGGCTTCCTCACCCCGCTGGCCTCGTTCGCGATTTTGGTATCGATGGCCTACGCGATGGTACTGGAAATCAAGGGTGGTTTCCCCTTCATCGCCGCTGACCCTTATCTGATTCCTGAAGGCGATTACGCCGGCCCGATGGGCGTTGGTGAACCTCCCAGCTGGGAGAAAGCTGCCATGTATGTGGTGATGTGCCTGGTGCTGATCTTCTGCGGCGGTGGCATGCTCTCGCTCGACACGCTGTTGATTGACGATCTGCTGAGGGTTTGGCTGGGGATCTAATCGATTCCCCAGCGCTTGATCAGCTCGTCAGGACACAGCCAGCCGTTCCTTGAGGTGATGGCCCACCCGGATGGCATTGGCGATGGCGGTGAGCGAGGGATTCACCGCGCCGATGCTGGGGAAGAAGCTCGTGTCCACCACGTAGAGGTTGTCGAGTTCGTGGGCCTTGCAGTTCACGTCGAGCACGGAGGTGGAAGGATCGGTGCCAAAACGGCAGGTGCCAGCCTGGTGGCCCACAGCAGCGATGCCCATCGGGTTCTTGACGTAGATCTGGCGCTCAATCAGATGCTTCTTCAGATAAAGCTTATCGAGCATTCCCTGCAGGCGCCCCCAAAGCCGGTTGGCGGAGGTTTGGTTGTTCACCGTGTAATTGAGATGAATGTGACCAGCTGAGTCAATCGTGACGCGGTTGTTCGGATCAGGAAGGTCTTCCGTGGTAAGCCAGAAGTCGAGGGCATGCTCCGCAATCTGGTCCATCGACCAGTTGGGCATCAAGAAGGTTTCCAGCGGCGCATAACCCTTCATGATGGCCCCTCGGGTTTTACCCGTCATCTGGATGTTGCCCATGGGGTAGTCATAATCGGCGTCGCCGAAATACCAGTCGTTGATCGAAATCGTTTTCTGGAAGATAGTTGGGTTGGGCTCATGCGAGAGAGCCACCGCGGCCTTGCTGTTGTGGAACATGTAGTTGCGGCCTACCTGGTCGGAACCATTGGCCAAGCCGCGCGGATGCTTGTCGTTCGCCGACATCAACAGCAAGCGGGCCGTGTTGGCAGCACCACAGCTCACCACAACAAGGTCAGCCGAGTAGCTCAGCTGTTCGCCGTCGTGCACCAACTCCACCCCGGTCACCGTGGTGCCGGCTTCATCGGTTAGCAATCGCTTCACCTCAGAGCGGGTGAGCAACGACACATTGGCGCTAGCGGCCAGAGCAGGGCGCACGCCACACACTTCGGCATCCCCTTTGGCATGAACCAAACAGGGGAATCCATCACAGTTGTTGCAACGCCGGCAACGGCTGTAAGGCATATTGCTCTCATCGAGCATCACACCACTGGGCGCGTGGAACGGGTGCAGACCGGCGCTGCGCAGATCATCCGCGAGTTTCTGGATTCTCGGCTCGTGGGAAATCGGCGGATGCGGATACGGTGCTGAGCTGGGCGGATCGGTGGGATCTTCACCGCGCAGGCCATGCACGTGATACATCGCCTCGGCCTGCTGATACCAGGGTTCGAAATCGCTGTAGCGCAGAGGCCAGGCCGGCGAGACGCCGTCGTGGTGCTCAAGAGCCTCAAAATCGCGCTGACGCAGCCGGAAATGGTGGGCCCCGTACATTTTCGTGGCACCACCCACGAAGTAGTGGCTACCGGGCTGAAAGGGATTGCCCTTGCCGTCGTACCAGATGTCCTTACTGAGATAACGGCCCTTCTGGAACACCTCATCGGCATCCCAGTTCTGCGCTTCTTGTGGCAACCAGTCGCCGCGCTCGAGGATCAGGATGCGAAGGCCGGTTGGCGCCAGCACGCGGGCGAGGGTTCCACCACCTGCACCACTACCGATAATGATCAGATCGAAGTGGCTGACCTCGGGCTTCTGCAGCTGGCCGAGCGACTGGAGTAGATCCACGGAACTATCATCACTACCAGCAAGTTAGAAGCAGGTGATCACTCTGTCTCCGCTTTGTCACGAGCCTTTGGCGGAGCTGGGGTAGCGGTTGAGCTGGTTGATCAGTTTGCAAACCATGGCCGTCCAACCCGTTTGATGACTGGCACCAACACCACTGCCGTGATCGCCGTGGAAATACTCGTTAAACAGGAGCAGATCACGCCAGTGGGGATCGTTCTGGAAGATGTCAACGTCGCCATTAAACGGCCGCCGACCATCCGAACCCCTACGGAACAGATTCACCAGACGATGCTCGAGAAGCAGTGAGGCATCCCACAGACTGATCCAGTTGCCTGAACGGGTTGGGAACTCCACCTGGAAGGAGTCGCCGTAATAGTGGCCAAACTTCTGCAAGGCCTCGATCAGCAAGAAGTTGATCGGCATCCAAACGGGCCCACGCCAGTTGGAATTGCCACCGAACATGGCCACGGGGCTGTCCGCCGGGCTGTAGGCCAGGGTTTGGGAGTCACTGCCCTCGGTGAAGGTATAGGGATGGTCTCCGTACACCTTGGAAAGGGCGCGAATGCCATAAGGGGACAGGAACTCATCCTCATCGAAGAGCCGCTCACAGATCCGGCGGAGACGCTGCTCCGGCACGAGGGAGTACAGCAACCGGTCATTGCGCCACTCGGTGAAGTTGTCGACCAACCACTGGGGCCGGGCCCGTTCGTGCAACAACCACTTCATACTGCTGGCCACATCCAGTACCGGAAGTCGCTTCACGGTGTCCACATCAAAACTGGCCACAGCGAGCAGTGGAATCAGACCGGAAACCGAGCGCGTGCGCAGGAAAGTACTGCTCCCATCCCGCCGCTTGATCACGTCGTAGTAGAAGCCATCCTCCTCATCCCAGTTCACGTAGCCCCGACTGCCCGGCGTATTGAGGATGAGAGCCAGGGAGACGTAGTCATAGACAAAGCGCTCACAGATATCGACGTATTCAGGCTCCGCGCGGCTGAGCTCAACACTGATATTCAGCAGGTTGAGACTGAGGGAGGCCATCCAGGCGGTGCCATCACATTGCTCAATACGGCTGCCATCGGCGAGGGGATAGCGGCGATCAAACACAGCAATGTTGTCGAGACCGAGGAAGCCACCCTCGAACACGTTGTCGCCGGAGCGATCGTTGCGGTTAGCCCACCAGCCGTATTCAAGGATCAGTTTGCGCAACGCCGCCCGAAGGAAGCCGAAATCAGGCTCCTCGCTGCTTTTGCGGTCGATCTGGAAGATCCGCATCGCCGCCCAGGCGCCGATCGGAGGGTTGGGGTCAGAGAGCGCCCACTCGTAGGCCGGGGTTTGGGCATTTGGAGCCGTGTAGTGCGGCGAGCGCAGCAACATGCACTGCTGCTTGGCGGTGGCGGGATCGAACACGGTGAAGGCCACCGAGTGAAACATCAAATCCCACTGGCAAAAGTAAGGGTATTCCCATGCATCCGGCATGGAGATCACATCGTGGGCATGGAGCCGCTGCCAGGACACGTTTTGGGTGTGCCAGCGCTGGGGCGGAGGCTCCGGTGACGTGGGATCACCATCGAGCCAGCGCTGCACACTCCAGCCGTAATACTTTTTGCACCACAAAAGACCAGCGGCAGCGCTGCTGTGGATCAAACGATCTTCATCGCTGAGGTGGGGAACTCGGCTATCAAAAAACTCTCGCCATTCCTTCTCGCGCGCCCGGAACAACGGATCAACATCTGCATTCGAAGCCTGACCATCAGAAGAACTTGCAGGACCACTGAGTCGCAGGTTCACCTGCCACTCCTCACCAGGTTGAAGGATGCGCTGCAGATGGCGAGCGACCTTGGTGCCATGCTGCGCTGAATTGATCGCCTCCTGCTCGCCGTCGATCAGATAACGGTGAAAGCCGTCTTTCTGGAAGGGGCGGGCATTGGGCTTCTGGAAGAGACGTTGCGTGTTGGTCTCGTTGTCGGTGAACAGCCAGGAGCCCTGTTCATGACAGGTGAGCCGATAGGTACCAACACCACCACCGACGGTGGCCTGCACAGCATCGCCATCGAGCTGCATCGGGTGCTCGTGCTCATCGGGATAGCCCCAACTCCAGGTGTTGCGTAACCACAGAGTGGGCAGCAGGGTGAGCGGAGCTGGATCAGGGCCGCGGTTGATGGCTCGGATCCGAATCGCAATGTCGTCTGGCCCGGCCTTGGCGTATTCGATGAACACATCGAAGTAGCGGCTCTGATCAAAGATGCCGGTATCCACCAACTCATATTCAGGCTGATCGCGACCCCGGCGGCGGTTCTCCTCTAGCAGCTGCTCGTAGGGAAAACGCTGCTGTGGGTATTTGTAGAGCCCACGCATGAAGCTGTGGGTTGGGGTGTTGGCGATATGGAAGTAGTAGTCCTTGATGTCTTCGCCGTGGTTGCCTTCTTCATTGGCGAGGCCGAAGGGGCGCTCTTTGAGGATCGGATCCACTCCGTTCCATAAGGCTACGGAAAAACAGAGGCGGCACTGGTTATCGCAGATGCCGAGCAGGCCATCTTCACCCCAGCGGTAGACCCGCGACCGGGCGTGATCGTGGGGAAATGAATTCCAGGCGTTGCCATCGGCGGAGTAGTCCTCGCGCACCGTTCCCCACTGACGTTCTGGCAAGTAGCTGCCCCAGAGATCCCAGCGCACACCCTCGCGGTCGCGCTCGGCCATCCGCCGCAGTTCAGAGCCTTCGGGCGATGCCCCGCTGAGCAACGTCATAGGGATTCCAGCACCCGGTCGCCAACGCGCAACGCATTGGCGATCACCGTGAGACCAATGCCAATGCCGGGGCAGCTGGGAAACACGCTGGCATCAGCGATGTAGAGGTTGGTGAGCTCGTGGGCACGGCCATTGAGATCCACCACGGACGTGGCTGGATTGGAACCCATGCGGCAGGTGCCGCAAACGCTGCCCATCACGGTGAGCGGAGCCTCACCGCGCGGATGGGTGGGAGCGGGCTTCACCACATGGCACTCGGGGTCGCTTTCCACCAGCTTGAGTGTGTCGATCCAGCGATACACAAGGCGGTCGTGGGCCTCGCGATTGTTGGGGAGATAGTGGATTTGAAGGTGATTCCCTCGCAGCGTCAGCCGGTTATGGGGATCGGGGAGAACAGCACTCATGGCCCACCAAACCACCGAGCGGGCCGCCAGTTGTTCAAGCCCGAAATTGGGCATCAGCTTGGTCACCAGCGATAGCACCGGTGGAGATTCAGCAAACAAAGCGTCTTGCAGCACACCGCCGCCACTGGCGATCGACCCGAGCGGGAAGCTCACGTTCTGATCGCCCCAGTAGTAGTCGTTGACGCCGAAACTGCGGCCATAGCGGCCGGAATTGGGTTCAGCCGCCAGCTGAATGATCGAGGTGAGCTGTGGCTTCATCAGGTTGCGGCCCACCTGATCGGAACCATTGGCCAAGCCCCGGCTGTGGTGCTCAGTGGCCGAGCGCAACAGAATCTCGGCGCTGTTGATGGCGCCGGCCGCCAACACCACCACATGGGCCGTGAACAACCAGGCTTGGCCATCAATTTCAGCCTCAACACCGCGCACCTCAGTGCCTGAGGGATTCACATGCAACCGCCGTACCCGAGCGCGTTCACGCACCCGCACCGATGGCTGTGCCCGGGCTTGATCCACACCAAACAGCTCGGCATCACCGGTGGGATCCAGGCCTGACTCCGACCAGCTCTGGGGCAGGTGATAGGGATGAACGCCGTGCCGCTCCAGCGACAGGCGCAGTTCCTGCATGAACGGCTCGATCGGTTTCGGCTCAAACGGGAAACCGGAATGACGCGGAGGCTCACTGGGATCAACACCCTGCTCACCGTGCACGCGGTAGAGCTGCTCAGCACGGTCGTAGAAAGGAGCGAAGCTGCTGTAACTCAGCTCCCAGGAAGGGGCAGCACCCTCCTGCAACTGGATACCCTCGAACTCCTTCTCCCGCATCCGCTCAAGCACACCACCCCAGATCTTGGTGTTGCCGCCAAGGGCGTAGATGGTTTGCGGTGAAAAAGGATCCCCGTCGGTTCCGAACCACTGCTCACCAGGGTGGTAACGATCTTTGCGGAACAGATCCACATCCGCCACGTTCTGGTCAGCAAGTGGCATCGCACCACCACGTTCCAGCACGAGAACACGCTTGCCGGATTGGGAGAGCTGACCAGCAAGGGTGCCTCCAGCGGCACCACTGCCAATCACGATGACGTCGTAATGGGTGTCGTCGATGATCATGGTGAACCTCCTATTGCCACACGTAGATCAGTAGGAAGAGAATGATCCAAATCACATCCACGAAATGCCAGAACAGCGACGTGGCCTGCACACCCTGTTCACCACCGCTGTAGTTGCCTGGGATGAAGGATTTGATCAACATCAGGCCCATCAGCAGAATTCCCGTGGCCACATGCAGGCCATGGAAACCCGTGAGCAGATAAAACGTGCCGCCGTAGGTTCCGGAGGTGAAGCCAAATTGCAAACCACTCCACTCCACCGCCTGGCCATAGAGGAAGTAAGCACCCATGGCCATGCTCATCAGCCAGAATCCACGGAACAGCAGCATGTTCTCGCGGTTCTTGAAATGCTCAGCCAAGGCAATGGTGCCCGAACTGGACACAAGCACAATCGTGTTGAGCAGTGGCGTCTTCCACTCCAATCCATCCACACCCTGGGGTAACCAGTTAAGTGCTGATGTCTTCAACAGGGCATAGCCACTGAAGAAGGCGAGGAAAATCACACTTTCTGAGCACAGAAAGATGATGAATCCGGTGAGGTTGTGCTTGGGGTGCTCCTCGTGCTCGGCGGGAGCACCTGGTTGTTGCAGTGTGGTGGTGGTCATGCGGAAGCCTCCTGCAGTTCGAGCTTGCGTTCAATCTCGTCTTGGTGTTCCACCAGGGGTTTGCCTAATCCGTAGCCGTAGGGGCGGCTGATCACGGTGGGCACGTCCTCGCCAAAGTTGTCCTCTGGAGGCGGTGAAGGCAAGAGCCATTCCAGACCGATGGCATTCCAAGGGTTATGTGTTGCTTTGGGGCCGCGGATCCAGGCACTCAACATATTGAGCAGGAAAGGAATGATTGAAACCCCCAGCAAGAAGGCTCCAAGGCTGGCAACCACATTCCAGAAGGTGAATTCAGGGTCGTAACTCGACACCCGCCTCGGCATCCCCATCAATCCAAGAGGATGCATCGGCAAGAAGTTGAGGTTGGCGCCGATGAAAGTGAGCAGGAAGTGCAGCTTGCCAAGCCCTTCGTAGGGCATCCGCCCAATGAATTTTGGGAACCAGTGGTAGATGGCGGCAAAGATCCCCATCACCGCAGCTCCGTAGATCACGTAGTGGAAGTGACCCACCACGAAATAGGTGTTGGACACGTGGATGTCCACCGGAACGGTGGCCAACATGATGCCGGTGATGCCAGCAAACACGAAGTTGAACAGGCCGCCAAGACAGAACAACATGGGAGTGGTGAGCCGCAGCTTGCCGCCCCACAGGGTCCCCAGCCAGGCAAACACCTTCACCCCGGTTGGCACCGCAATCAACATCGTGGTGACCATGAACAGATTGCGCATCCACTGGGCCACACCACTGGGGAACATATGGTGCACCCAAACGATCAACCCCAGCCCCACGATAATGAAAGACGCCAAAGCCACATAGACATAACCAAACAGCGGCTTGCGCGAATAAACCGGGAACAGCTCAGAAAAAATGCCGAACACCGGCAAGATGATCACATAAACGGCCGGATGTGAATAAAACCAGAAGAAGTGCTGGTACAGCACCGGATCACCACCACCTTCAGGTCGATAAAAACTGGTGCCAAAGGTGAGATCCATCAGGAGCATGATCGCTCCACCGGTGAGCGCAGGCAGACCGATCAGCTGCAGGCTCTGAGCCGCCAGTGCAGTCCAGCAAAACACGGGCATGCGAAACAGAGTCATCCCCGGAGCGCGCATCCTCAGGATGGTGGTTACAAAATTGATGGCCCCCATGATCGATGACACACCGGAGAGCGCCACCGCCGTAATCCACATTCCCTGGCCATTGATCAAATTGCCGAGGGGGTTTTGAATACTCACTGGTGGGTAACTCCACCAGCCCGAATAAGCGGGACCGCCTGGGACAAAGAAGCTGGCCATCAGCAAAAAACCGAAGATCGGCACCAGCCAGAAGGCCACGGCATTAAGCCTTGGGAAGGCCATATCCGGCGCGCCGATCATGGTGGGAATCAGCAGGTTGTTGAGGCCATTGAGCACCGGAAAAATGAACAGGAACAACATGATCGTTCCGTGCATGGTGTAGATGCCGTTGTAAACGGCCCGGTCCACCAAATCGCTTTCTGGGGTGATGAGCTCACCGCGGATCACCATGGCCAAAAGGCCACCGATCAGGAAAAAGAAAAACGCGGTAACGATGTATTGGATGCCGATCACCTTGGCATCGGTGCAGAAGCCGAAATAACGGCCCCAACCCTGTTCGGGGTTGGGCTCTGGCGGAAAGGTGGCGATGGTCATCAGGCTTGGTGGGGCTGGGAGGTCGATCCGGGAACGTTCACCTGAGGAGGAGGCGCCGGGGGCACGGTCGCCCAACCAGGATTGGAGCGGGCTTGGCGTGTTGCGTACTCAGAAACAGCGAGGCTCAAGCCCGGCTGCAACGGGGCACGGGAAGCCTGCTCGAGCCAGGCCTGATGCTCTTCAGCGCTCTCCACCACCACATCGGCCTGATTGGCGGCAAACCAGGTGCCACTGAACTGAGAGTCGCGCAGGCGATACACCCCTTCACGGGTTGGGGTGACGTTGAAATCAATGGCCCTGCCAGGGACCACATCCTGCTTCACACGGAACGCGGGAATATAGAAGCCGTGAAGCACATCCTCCGACACCAAGCGGAATGTGACCGGCTGATCCACGGCAAGATGCAACTCCGTGGATGAAACAGTCGAGCCGGGATAGCGGAACTCCCACGACCATTGGCGGGCAATCACCTCCACCTGTTCCGATGGCAAACGATCGCCGGGATACCCGCCCACCTCTTCAACCGGGTTACGGGGATGGATGTGCTCCATGGGGCCGAGCGTTCCCAGCTCCTCAGAGGCGCGGATGGTCCAGAACGCAATCCCCATCACCAACACGAAGGGAATCGCCGTCCAGATCACCTCCAACCTTGTGTTGCCCTCGATCGGAACAGCATCACTGTCGTCGTATTTCTCGGCGCGGTTGAACAGCATCACCCACGCCATCACAGAAACCACACCCAGAAACACAAAGGTGCCGATGGCGGTTTCAAAGCTGAACAGATCGTCCACCAACGGTGCAGCGGTGGATGCCTGCACAGGGAGCCAGCGATGGGCTTGCTGCCCCATCCAGTGGCTGATCAGCACCATCACCCCAATCCAGACGCTGAGGCCAACCACGGCTGGGGTATTGATCGATCGTGTTGAGGAACTCGTCATGGCAATGCAGTCCTCAAGGCAACGCAGTGTGGAGATCAGCTCCGGCCTGCAGAAGCTGATCGGCGGCGATGTGAACGCCAAACTCAGCGGCCAACTGCGCGCCAAGGGTGCCGTGCAGGCCGATCACAGCAAACATCACAATCCCAACAGCCAGGTAAAGCCACTGCACCTGACGGCCCATATCGCGGCGCCAGGCATAGCGCTGGAAGCCACGCCACACCGTCATGGCCACGATCACCGCGAGCACCAGCACACCACCCACGCCATGCCAGAGCATCGTGGTCATGCCACCTAAGCCGAAGGTGCTCTTAACGCCGGGCAGAGGCACGGCCGTGAGCATTTCGTAGAAGCCAGCGGCCACGGTGAAGAAGGTCACCAGACAGCACGCCAGCAGGTTGTACCAACCCACATCGTGGAAACCACCACGGGTGATCGGCAGAGCCAGGAAGCGAAACACTCGCTTCTCCAAGGGATAGAACGCCCCCACCAGATCGAAGGCGATCGCGATCACAAACAACCCGATGGTGAGGTGCACCAGATTCGGGTGAATCGGCAGGCTGTAGGGCAGGCCGTTCGCACCGAGCTCCTGAGCGATCTGCTCGATCGTGGGCTGCTCTGGGCTGTAGGCGAGGGCAAAGAGCATCAGATCAATCCCTCACGCATGGCAGCAACCACCTTCACGGTGTGAAGGCCGTAGGTCCAGATCAACTTGTCGCCGAGCACCATCTGCACACAGATCAAGGCACTCACAACGGATCCTGCACACACAAACGCCAGAGGAAGCGTTTCCGGATCGCGGGAGCGGAGCACATAACGCCAGCCGGAGAGGAGCGATAACACTCCCGCCAGCGACCAGCCGATCGTGGTGTGGATGTTGAGGATGTTGCGAGCCGCTCCATAGGGCGCGGCCAGGCCCGCCTCCACCTGTCCAAAGATGATCGCCACGAAGATGGCGCCTGTGGCGAAGAGGAGATTCCAGAAGCTCACCTCAAACAGGTGAGGTTTGCGCCAGACAACACCGATCACATCGAACACGAAGGCAATCAACGCCATCGCGATCACAAAGTGAACGACGATCGGATGGATCGTGTCCATCCAGGGCAGGTTGTGGTCGTTGAGCGGCGGCAGCAGCTCAAGCATGGGATGCCCAATGGCTCTCACCACATTGGCGAGCCCGCCTAGACGCCGCACAGGATTGTTGTGGTTCGCCAACTAGGGCGAAGCCACACCCCCGGTGATACCTAGCTCAGGAGTGGGAGCAGGGGGACTTGAACCCCCACAACGTTGCCATCTGCGGATTTTAAGTCCGCTGCGTCTACCAATTCCGCCATGCTCCCGGGCGCCGGGTGCAAACCCTGCGGCCAGGCTTCCATCCTAGATTTGAATTGCAACCGCCTTGCTGCCGTGCCCCTGCCTGGGTTTCTCAGCTCACTCTCGAGCGAAACGCTGCTGGTGATCGGGGCCTACCTGGCTCTGGGCGGTGCCTATCTGCTTGTGGTTCCAGCGGCACTGATGGCCTGGATGACCAAGCGCTGGACCGTGATGGGCAAGATCGAGCGCACAGCCGTCTACGGGCTGGTGTTTCTGTTCTTCCCTGGCTTGATCGTGTTGGCTCCCTTCGTGAATCTGCGCCTGCAGGGTCAAGGGCAGGTTTGATGGGTTCTGGTATCACCCGCGGCAAGGCTCTGCTGGCGGGACTCGCGATCTTTGCGCTCGGGGGCCTGGGTTACTGGGGCTTCCAAGCCGCTGGCTTCGAAGGTTTCTCAGCTGGCATCGCCGCTCAGGGCGTGTTGGTGGCTGTGGTGCTGGTATGGACGGGCTCCTATCTGTTTCGGGTGGTGACCGGGAACATGACCTACATGGAGCAGCGGCGCCGCTACCGCTCGGCCTACGAGGCCGCCACCGACGAAGAGCTGCAACAACGCTTCGACGCGCTGAGTCCGGAAGAACAGGAGAAGCTGCTGCGCGAGCTCGGCCAGCTGAACAACGACAACGCGTCCTGAAAGTCCCGCGTCTGTGACCCCATAGGCTCACGGTCAGATCCTGCGCTGCCGTGACCCTCAGCACCCCCATCCAGCAGCGTTTCAGCCAACTGCAGCAGCAGGGGCGCTGTGCCTTGATGCCCTTCCTGATGGCGGGCGACGCCGAGCTGACGATCACCCGCGCCACCCTGCTGGCCTTGCAGGAAGCCGGCGCCGACATGATCGAGTTGGGCATCCCGTATAGCGACCCCCTGGCCGATGGACCGGTCATTCAGGCCGCCGCCAGCCGGGCCCTGGATGCCGGCACCACGCCGGGCAAGGTGCTGGAGATGCTCACGGGCCTGCGCGGCGAGCTCACCATTCCGGTGATCCTGTTCACCTACAGCAATCCGCTGCTGAACCGGGGCATGGATGCGTTCTGCCAGGCCGCTGCCGCTGCCGGAGCCGCTGGTCTGGTGGTTCCTGACCTGCCTCTGGAGGAGGCTGAAAAGCTCTCCGGCATTGCCGCCAGCCATGGCTTGGACCTCGTGCTGCTGGTGGCTCCAACCACCCCAGCGGATCGGATGGAACGGATTGCAGCCGCCAGCCGCGGCTTCACCTACCTGGTGAGCGTGACAGGGGTGACAGGGGTTCGCACCAGTCTCGAGGGGCGCGTGGCCGTTCTGGTGAAGCAGCTCAAAGGCATGGGGTCGACCCCCGTGGCGGTGGGCTTCGGCATTTCCGGCCCCGAGCAGGCCCGTCAGGTGCGCGACTGGGGCGCCGATGGCGCCATCGTTGGCAGTGCGCTGGTGAAGGTGATGGCCGAAGCCCATGCCCAGCAGGCTGATGTGGCCGCTGCGGCCGGGGCCTTCTGCCGGCAGCTCCGTTCAGCACTCGATGACTGATCAGGCTGCGGCGCTGTTCGGAGCGGTGTCGCGGGCCTATGCCTTACACCGCCCCAGCTATCCCGAATCGTTCTTCTCCGCATTCGCCGCCCGCTGCCCCGCGCAAGGCAGCGTCTGGGATTGCGGCTGCGGTAGTGGTCAGGCCTCCCTGGCGCTGAGCGACCACTTCGAGCAGGTGCTGGCCAGCGATGCCAGTGCCGAACAGCTGAAACAGGCTCCCCCCCACCCCCGCATCCGCTACCAACAGGCCCCCGCCACGGCCAGTGGGTTGCCCCCGGCCAGCGTCGATGGCGTCTTGGTGGCAGCGGCCGTCCACTGGTTTGCTGGCGAGGCCTTCAACGCCGAGGTGCGCCGCGTGGCCAGGGCGGGGGCCGTCCTGGCCTGGATCGGCTACCTGCCGCTGCAGCTGGCAGCGGCAGAGCTGCAGAACCGCCTCGATCACTTCTATGGCACCGCCCTGGAACCCTGGTGGCCGCCGGAGCGTCAATGGGTCGACCGGAGCTACCAAGGCCTGCCGTTTCCGGGTGAGGAATGGGCCTTCCCCGATCAACTCTGGATCGAGCGGCAGTGGAACCTGGCCGATCTGCTGGGCTATGTGGGCACGTGGTCGGCCGTGGAACGCGCCAGGCAACAGGGCGTTGACCCACTGAAACCACTCGATGCCGAGCTGCGCCAGCTGTGGCCCGACGCGGGCAACCAACAGCTGCTGGTGCGCTGGCCCTTGATGGGGCGCTGGGGACGCATCAGCCGCTAACCCTTGTCGAAGCCGTCAGAATCGGGGCATCTGATTGTGAGCAGCGCCTCATGAATCTCCGCGTTCCGCTCAGCGCTGTCCTGCTTCTTGGTGGCATAACCCTCGCCCCCACGGCAGCCCAGGCCGGCTGGAGCGAATTCAGCTCGGCCATCTCCGAGGTGGATGCCTGCAACCAGGCCCAATACCTGATGCCGGAGAAGGCCGTGGTGCAGGAATTTCGCTATCGCATGAGCAACAGCGCCAATGGCAACAGCTTCCATTGCAAGGTGCGCTGGAGTGATGCAGCCGGCGCCAAAGCCGATGGTCGGCCGATCCTCTTCCCCTCCCGTATCCCCCAGCCGATCTTCGCCGCCGGTTGGTTGTAGGTTGCGGCCCACAGCTTGATCCGGCGATGCGTTTCGTTCTCTGGGGCACCTACTGCGACAACGCTCTGGAGTTGCGCACCCCCTACCGGGAGGAGCACTTGAGCCGGCTGGCAGAACTCCAACAGGACGGCAGCCTGATCACCTTGGGGCCCACAGAAACGAGCAGCCATGTGTTCGGAATCTTCGAAGCGGAGAGCCAGCAGCAGGTGGAGACCTTGGTGAAGAGCGACGTCTACTGGCGCGAGGGCATCTGGACGGCCGTGGAGATCCACCCTTGGATCCAGGCGTTCTGACACCAACGCAGCACGCCGAGGCCGGCAGCATGCATGAGCGACCCGATCCAATGCGCCGAGTTTTGCTGTTCACGCAATGATTGAACTGCCGCGGGTTGCTGATCACCGTTGAATCGCGACGGATCAGTAGACATTCGCGATCGCACCTCTAGCTTTCCCGCCAGCAGTGGTTGGGCCCAGTGCGCCTCTCTCGACGTCTTCTAGCTGGACTGCTGCTGATTGGAGGCAGTCTTGGGCTGCATCAGGCACCACTGAAGGCCCAAGGCGCCTGCACGGTGAGTGGCAGCAGCATCACCGTGGCCGCAGGCGCCACCTGCACCATTGCGCTGCCGGCCACGGTGAACAGCCTGGTGATGGGAAATGGAAGTGTTGTTCAGCTGAACACAACGGGGAGCCAAACACTCACCATCAACAACGGCAGCGGGCTTTCGCAACTGACGCTCCACACCAGCAGCAGCCTGGCGCCGCTCAGTGGCAGCAATGCAACGCTGGAGATTGGAAGTTCCCTCAGCACATTCGCCACCGTCAGCAACGACGGCAACATCAGCCTTGGGAGCGGCCAACTGAACATCAACAGCCCCGGCAGCTTCGCCAACAGCGGCGACATCAGTGCCGGCTCGATCACCAGCAGCGCAGGTGCCGACAGCTTCACCATGACCGGCGGCACCGTGAGTGCACCCCTCAACCAGGGGAACGGCATCGACGATTTCACGATGACCGGCGGGGTACTCCGCTCTCTGGCGCAGGGCGATGGCCGCGACACCTTCACGATGAGCGGTGGTCAGATCATCGGCGCCTTTGAAGACGGAGATGTCGCCACGTTCAGCGGCGGACGCATCGGACGGGTGGATATGAAGCTCGACAACAACATCTTCACGATGACGGGCGGGAACATTGACGGCAATCTGGTAACGGGATTTGGCCATGACACGATTGAACTATCCGCTGGACAGATCGGCGGCAATATCAGCGTGAGTGGAGGCACCGACCGTGTGACCATCACCGGTGGCCAGGTGAATGGCGAGGTGCGGATGAGCACCGGTAACGACACCTTCCTCTGGCAAAACAATGGCGTGGTGTTGGGCCTGATTGATCTGGGACCGGACGACGACGTGGCCACCCTTCGCAATCTGGCCAGTCAGATCGAGAACACCGCCGGTTTCCAAGGCGGGCTTGGCAACGACACGATCACCCTCGACAACACCCAGGCCAGCCGCATCAGCCGGTTCACGGAATGGGAGAGCATTCAGCTGACCAACGGCTCGCAATTCAACCTCGATAGCGACCTCAACCTGGGGGACAGCGGCAGCAGCACGGGCACCCTCAGCCTCGACAGCAGCAGCAGCCTCGAGGCCACGAGCGGAGTGAGCAGCATGAGCATCGGCCCAGCAGTCAGCTCAGCTCTGGCCACGGTGAGCAATGCGGGAACCATCAACCTGGCCACCGGCAGTCCCAACCATCGCCTCACGATCAACGGCAACTACAGCGGCAACAACGGCCTGCTGTCACTGCAGACCGTGCTGGGTGATGACAACTCAGCCACGGATCGCCTGATCGTGAACGGCGGTCTCATCAGTGGCAACAGTCAGTTGGCAGTGACCAACGCCGGAGGAGCCGGTGGGCAGACCGTGGCGGATGGGATTCTGCTGGTGCAGGCCAGTGCTGGGGCCACAAGCACCAGTGATGCCTTTCGCCTCCAGCAACGGGTGAGGGCCGGCGCTTACGAGTATTACCTCTACAAAGGAGGCGTGAGCAGCGGCACGGGCAACAGCTGGTACCTGCGCTCAAGCCTCCCCACGCCCATGACTCCAACACCGGAGCCGACACCATCCCCTTCGCCCACACCTGAACCGGAAACGCCCACACCTGAACTGGCCGCCCCACCGGCCGGAGCACCGGAACTTCCAAACAACGGCCTCAGCTCTGGAGGCGAGCCGATGCCGATCTACCGCTATGAAACGCCGGTGTATGCGCTGCTGCCTGCGCTGGGCCGCGACATCAACGTCTTCAATCTGAGCACCTTCCACGACCGCCGGGGTGATCAGGGAGCCCTTGGGGTGGCGACAGAGCAACAGGTGTGGAGCCGGGTGGCGGTGTCCGGTTGGAATCAGAACTGGAGCGGCAGCAGCCAACCGCAGTTCAACGGCACCCTCACCGCGGTGAACCTCGGGGTGGATCTCGGCATCAAGCCCACGGGCTCCGGCGGTAGTCGCCGTTGGGGGGCGATGTTCAACTTCGGCAACGCAGCCGGATCGGTGCAGGGATTCACCTATGCCACCGATGGCAACCGCTCGGGGTCCACCCAGATGCAGTCGTATGGCCTCAGTGTCTACGGCACCCTGGTGGATCCCAGCGGCTGGTATGTGGATGCGGTGGCTGGCATGAACCTCTTCGACGTAGCCACCCAATCGCTGGACGCCATCAACGAGACCACCAATGGCTGGGGCTGGACCCTCTCGCTGGAAACCGGCTATCCGATCCGGCTGGGCAACAACTGGCAACTCCAGCCCCAACTGCAGCTGATCGGCACCGGCAGTGCCATCAACGGCTTCAACGACGGCATCGCCTCGATGACGTTCAACAGCCCATGGGCAGCGCTGCTGCGCTCAGGCGTGCGTCTTGCCTACGAGGGGCGTGCGCTGCAACCGTTCCTGCGTGCCAATTTCTGGACCACCTTTGCCGGTCGCGATGGCGTGACGTTCGACGACAGCGTCAGCCTCAACACCAACTACGGCAACACCACCATTCAGCTCGGCGGTGGTGTGGTCTGGCGCCTGAGCCAACGGTTCGGCATCGAAACGTCGATCGACTACCTCACCCAGTCTCAGGATCAGGGCCTGGATGGCTTAGCCGGCAATCTGCAGCTGCGCTTGCGCCTCTGAGCTGCGGGGCCAGTTGGCCAGAGCCTGCTGCCACACCCAGGACGCCACCTCCTGGCTGCCCTGCTCGCCCAACACCGCTGCGTAACCGCTCATCTGGCCTCGTCCCTCCGCCGCGATCGCAGCGATCGCCTGTTCAGACGCCAGACCCTGGCGCTCCAGAGCAGCCAACTTGAGGGTTTTGCCGCGGCGAATGATGTTGCCACCATTCACATGGCAGCCGGCGCAATGCTGCCCAAACAACTGAGCGCCATCGGCCAGGGCCACCCCAGGCCAGAGCATCAGGGCAACCAGACCAGCCAGCAACGCGGCGCCCAGCCGGCGCCAACAGGCAATCAAGACAGGCACGCAGGGCTAGGTGAGGGTGGGATCAGTCTGCAGACCAGACGGACACGCTGAAATGGAGGCAGTGGAGCCTCCGTGCATGCTCACCTTTCTGCACAGCGCCGACTGGCAGATCGGCAAGCCCTACGCCCGCGTCCACGATCCCGACAAACGGGCCCGACTGCGGCAGGCGCGCATCGATGCCATCGGCCGGATCGGTGCATTGATCCCTCGCTATCAGCCGGCGTTTTTGGTGGTGGCCGGAGATCTGTTCGACGCACCCACACCAACCAGCAGTGACGTGACCGCCGTGTGTCAGGCGATCGGCAAGCTGGCGATTCCTGTGTTGGTGATCCCCGGCAACCACGACCATGGTGCACCGGGCAGCGTGTGGCAGTCGCCCTTCTTTGTGAGCGAACAACAGCGGCGGGCGCCCAATCTGAAGGTGCTGCTCGAGCGCCAACCGCTGGAGCTGGAGGGTGCCGTGGTGCTGCCCTGCCCCTTGCTGCGCCGCAGCGACAACAGCGATCCCACCGACTGGGTGCGGCAGCTGGCGTGGCAGGAGCTGCCAAGCGAGAAACCTCGCATCCTGCTGGCCCATGGCTCGGTGCATGGCTTCGCAGCAGCCGATCTCGATGCCGACGACGACAACCCCACCAGCGCCAACAACCGCCTCAATCTCGATGCGGCGTTGCTGGATCAGCTCGACTACGTCGCCTTAGGCGACTGGCACGGCCTCAAACAGATCAATGCCCGCACCTGGTACAGCGGGACGCCGGAACCCGATCGCTTTCCCCGCAACAACGACTACCAGTGCGGGCAGGTGCTGGTGGTTCGGGCCCAGCGCGGCGCCACTCCAACGGTGGAACCGGCATCCACCGCTGCACTGGAGTGGCTGCAGCTGAGAGCCCATCTCACCTCGCTCGATGATCTGCAACGGCTGGAGCGGCAGCTGGAGCCCCTGTTGGAGGCCGAACCCGGCCAGCAGCTGCTGCTGCTGGAGCAGAGCGGCAGTCTTGGCCTCGAAGCGCACCAGCGCTACGGGCAGCTGCTGGAGCGCCTGGAGGCCCAGCTGCTGCGGTTGAAGCGACGGGGACGCATCGAGCAGCAAGCCGATCCTGAGGAACTGGAGCTGTTGCTGCAACGAGCCGAAGACCCCCTGATCGCCAGCGTGGCCGGCGGCATCCAGGCGGAACTGTCCCAGGCCACGCTCGCCGGCGACAACGTGCAGCGCCAGCTGCTGCAGCTGGCGCTGGCGGAGCTGCACCGCGCAGCAGGAGCAGCCGGATGCGCCTGATCGCCTGCAGGCTGCAAAACGTGCGGCGCCACCGCGACCTTGAGCTGCGCTTCGGCCGGGAGCTCACCCTGATCGCCGGTGCCAATGAATCCGGCAAAAGCACCCTGGTGGAGGCGTTGCACAAGACGCTCTTCCTGCGCGCCACCGCCACCGGACGCGGAGTGGAGGAGCTGCGCTCGCGCCTCCACCCAGGACTGCCGGACGTGGAGATCCGCTTTGAAGCCGACGCCGAAACCTGGCGCCTGCGCAAACGTTTTGCGGGCGCCAGCGGCACCTGCCAGCTCAGCAATGGCAGCGGCGTCGCCCTGAACGGCCCCCAAGCCGAGGAGCAGCTGGCTCGGTTGCTGGGCTACGAGGCGCCGGTGGAAGGGCGCCGCATTGCCCAACTCCCCGAGCGCTGGGCCCACCTCTGGGTGCGTCAGGGCGACGCCGGCCTCAACCCCTTCAGCGGCAGCCAGGAGCGCTACGACCACCAGCGCCTGGTGGCGCAGCTGCAACAGCAGAGCAGCCAGAGCCCCCTGCAATCGAGCACCGACAGGCTGGTGATGGAGCAGATCCAGCAGCAGGTGAGCACGCTCTTCACCGCCACCGGCAAGGTGAAAGCCGGCTCCCCCCTGGCTGGAGCGCAGCAACGCAGCCAAGAAGCCGCCACCGCCCTCGCCCTGGCCGAGCAGCAGGTGGCGGATCTCGAAGCCGCCATGGAGCAATGGCGCAGCATCAACGAACGGTTGGAGACGATCGAGCAGCAACAACGACCCGCCCTGCAACGGGAGCTCCAGCTCCGGCAACAAACCCTGCTGCTGCAAGCCCAGCTGGAACCGCTGCTGCAGCGGCAACACGAACACCAGCAGCTGCTGAAGCAGCAGCGCCAAGAGCAACAGGAGCTGCTGCTGGCGCAGCAGCAACTGGACACAGCCCTCAAGCAACAGCAAGAGGAACAAACGCAACACCAGCAGCTCCAGGAGCAGATCAAGGAGACGAGTGCCGCCCTCCAGCAACTGACGCAGCGCCAGGAGCAGGTGCAACGGCTGCTGGATCTGCAGAAGCTGAACGAGGACGTGAGGCAGTTGCGCGAGCACCAACAGCAACTGCAGCGGCTGCAGGAACAGGCCGAAGGCCTGAAACAGCAACTGGCTGAGCTGCCGGAGATCACCGCCGAGCAGGTGCGGCAGCTCCGGCAGGCCGAACAGGCCCTGGCCCAAGCCACCGCCCGTTGCGAAGCGATGGCGGCAGGGCTCGAGGTGCTGGCTGCCGATCAGCCCATCCAACTCAATGGGGAACCGCTGGTCAACGGAGAACGGCGCCGGATTGAAGCCGCTGCCGAACTCACGGTGGGCAGCGGCGTGCGCCTGCAGATCAGCCCGGGCGGTGGCCAGGCCTTACCGCGGGCCCTCGAGCAGCAGCGGCAGTGTTGCCAGCAGCTCGAGCAACTGCAGCAGCAGCTCCAGCTGAACAGCAGCGATCAGGCGGAAACGATCGAGCGGCAGCGCACTGCTCTGGAGCGCGAGCTCAACAACCTGCGTCAAGCCGCCAAGGCGATCCCCTGGTCGGGGCTTCAGCAACGGCTGGAGCAGATCGAGCCCAGGCGCCAGCAACTGGCCATGGCCTTGGGTGGCAGCGACGTTGCCCCCCTCGATCCTGGAGAGCTGCGCACTGAGCAAGAGAGCCTGCGCCAGCGCAGCGGCGAACTCAGCCGCGGCCTGGAGCGCAGCAACCAACAGCTGCGGGAGCTGGAGCAGAAGCGACTCAGCCGCCAAGCAGCCCAGGAGCAATTGCGCGGCCGCTGCGGCCAGCTGGAAGGCTCCTTGCAGGTGCTGGGCGAGAGGCTGCAGCACCTGAACAGCACCGAAGCAGCGGCTGGTGAGCTGGATACTCAGCAGCAACAGCTCGGGGCCCTGCGCGCCGAACTCGAACACCTGCAGAGGGCCAGGCTGCACGGCGGCTCAGCCAACCTTGCCGCCGATGCCGCTGAACAGCTGGAGGCACTTGAGCGAGAGAAGGATCACCTGCTCAGCCAGCTCGGGCAAGCCCAGCAGCGCAGCCAAAGCCTGGGGGCCACCAACCCCATGGCCGAGCTGGAGCAACGGCAGGTGGCTTGGGAGGAAGCGGAGGAGGAGCGAGCAGCTCTGGAGCAACGCGCCATGGCTCTGCGGCTGTTGCTGGAGCGCTTTCACAGTGCCCAGAGCACTCTGGCCAACCGCTACAGCGAACCTCTGCGCGCCGCGATCACTCCCTATCTAACGGAGCTGGATTTGACAGAACTGGCCAGCCAACCGCATCAACCGCTGCTGGCCTTCGATCCGCAACAGGGCTTTCACGATCTCCAACTGCGCCAAGGCGAGGAGGCCTTTGCCTTCGAGCGCTTGAGCGGAGGCATGCGCGAACAATTGGGGGCAACGGTGCGCCTTGCGATGGCCGAAGTGCTCAAGCCGGCCTACGCCGATGCTTTGCCGCTGGTGTTTGATGATGCCTTCACCAACAGTGATCGTGAACGCCTGGTTGGCCTGCGCAGGATGCTCGAGCGCGGCATCCAGCAAGGGATCCAAATCGTGCTGCTCACCTGCCACGCCGACGACTACGCCGCGCTGCTGCCCAACAACGCCTCGAGCGAACCTGCGCAACAGCACGCACAAAAAAATCCCCCCGAGGTCATCGGGGGGACAGCACAGATGTGGGAGTGGGGTGAAGATCGGGTTAGCGTGAAGCTGGAGTGAACCCAGAGGTTCCGATCCGCTCAGATCGTTCTACGCTCGATCACTCCTCGTCTTCGTCGGTGCCGCCAACGGGAATCAGACGGATCTGCTTGCGGCCCAGCTTGATTTCAAACTCATCGCCGGGCTGCAGATCGAGCATGGCGGTGTAAGCCTTACCGATCAGCAGGTTGCCGTTGCCTTGAACGGTGGCCACATAGCTCAGTTTGCGGCCACCCTTGCCGACCTTGCTGGCGCCGCCAAGTTCGACACCCTTGGCCTCGAGCAGGGCCTCGTAGAAGGCCGTGAAATTCAGCCGCTCACCACCATCTTTCTTGGTGGAGACATAGCCGCAGGCGCGGACGATCTCAGATTTACCCACATCGCCGAGCTCCTTAACTTTGGCCAGCAGGTCCGATCCGGTGAGCATTGCGTGGAGATGTGCTGAAGAAGACATTAATAACCTACAACATCGAGACCAGCGTTGCCATGCGTTCGACAACCAACATCCCAGCGCGCAGCGAACCACAATGCAGGTGTGATTCCGCGCTGTTCCAGACATGCCCCATCAGGTTCGACGCCTGAACAGCAACGATCACGATGCACTCGTGGAGATCTATCGCCAAGCGGTGCTGGGTTCCACCGCACAGCTTTACAGCGAAGCGCAGCAATGGGCCTGGGCAGATCAGAGCAACACGCTGCGATCGTTGCTGCCAGAGGGCGAAGGATGGGTGATCCGCAATCAACGCGATGAGCCGATCGCCTTCAGCCTGCGCTACCCAGCCGATCGCCTTGCCCTGCTCTACAGCCATCCAGGCGCCCAGCGGCAGGGCTGCGGAAGGCTCTTGATCAACGCCATCGAGCAAGCCGCCAAGGCGGACGGGGTGAAGACTCTGCGCACAGAGGCGAGTTTGATCTCCAGGCCACTGTTCGAGCGGCTTGGCTGGCAGGTGAGCTGGCGGGAGGAGCTGCGCATCGGCGGCGTGGCTTTCCAGCGCTTTCGCATGCACAAGCAGCTGGGGCAGAGATACTGATCCCATGGCCGAAGCCCAGCTGCAGCAATTCCTCGAGAAGGTGCGCCAACTCAATGCCTTTGTGGCCTTGAGCGAAAGCCAACCCGCCCTGCGAGATGCCCTACGGGCGTGCGATCAACACCATGAAGTGGTGGCCCTGGCCGCCCAGCATGGCTTTGACATCGGGCGACGCTGGGGCGACAGCCAGGCAGCACCGGAGCAACCCAGGGAACGGGTGAGCAACCAAAGCAATGTGTTGTCCAGTTCTTGCCCGGCGACAGGGGAAGAACGGGTGGATCGCTTAATCGAGGGATCGGGCTGGCGCTTGGAGCGAATTCACTCCTGCCTCGCCAGCAGCCCGGAAGGCTTCTGGTACGACCAGGCTGAAACCGAGTGGGTGATGGTTCTGCGCGGCAGCGCGCGACTGCAGTTTGAACATGAACCGCAGCCGCGCGATCTGTGCGTCGGTGACAGCCTGCTGATCAGGCCTCACCGGCGGCATCGGGTGGTGACGACAGATCCTGATCCTGGAACACTGTGGATTGCTCTCTTCTGGTCGGCAGGCGCTTGAAATGCGACTGGCGCACCAGCCAGTAGGCGCCTGCCAATGAGAGCACGGCAAAGCCCAGGCCAATGAGATCGGCAGGACTCTTCTGAACCCCGGGTGGCATCACGATCACTTTTCGGGCGACAGCCGTCAGCGCCGTCACCAAAACCAGCTCGATCTGCACCACATGCTCCCGCAAGTAGGCCGTGAGGTTCTGCAGCACCTCCAGAGCGATCAGGATGACAAGCACCTGATCCAGCAACCGAATCAATCCCTCGCCGGTCCAGTTGACGTTGAGATCCAGCAGATCGCTACCGAGGAAGAGCAGCAGCTGCAGGGTGGCCACGACCAGCACGCCGGTGAGCACCACGGAGAGCACTTTGGCGAGGGCGCGCTCAAAGGCTGTGATCGCCCGAAGGAAAGATCGATCGTCAAACAAACGCATCAGAGCGGTCGTCAGTAGCTGAAGGGCCTGTACTGCGGCTTGGCAGGGGTATCACCCGGAGGATTGACCACCTTGGTGTCGCAGGTGATGCTGCCATCGGCTGCGGTGACGCAGTTTTGAGGCTCAATCCTGGTTTCTGGGCCCACGTTGCTGCCCGGCCCCCAGAGGAAGCTCTCCACCTGAGCCAAAGCCGGCAACTCCAGACCAGCCACCACCATGCCGGCACACAGCTTGAGGCCAAAGGTGGCCGGGGACACAAACAGGCGATGCAACGGCATGGTGGCGGCGGAGCGTGTCACCACTTTGACGCCTCCGCGTTGCTCCGTCAGGCTTCGCCGACGTCGAGCCGGATTTCCTGGAGCAGCAGATCCAGCTGACCAAGCGAGTCGTCGAGGGAGATCGGAACCTGATCGTCGCCATCGATCCCCTGATCTTCTCCCTGCCAGAGCGATTCGATCTCGCAGAGGCGCTGGGCCAGACCCGTGAGCCCATCTCGGTTGTGCACCAGAGCGAGTTCTTCGAGCAGCACGGGCATGCGAATCGAGCTGGCCCGCAGGGCCCGGCGCAGATCAGCTTGCGTGCGGCCGCAATGACGCAGCCAATCCTTCAGGAACGCCTGAAGATCATCCAGCTGCTCGGCGGTGAGCGTGGCCATCAGCGCCCCAGGGGAAACCAGCGATCCAGTTTGCGCTGCGCCCGCAAGCGAATCTCGTCGTTGATGTGGGTGGTGCAGAGGCCGAGGAGTGCGGTGAGCGCCACCAGATCGTCGCTGAAACCGGCCGCCGGAATGAAGTCGGGAATCAAATCCATCGGCACCAACAGATAGGTGAGGGCCGCCACCATGGTGAGCCTCACCTGTGGTGGGGTTTTGGCATCCAAAAGCAGCTCCAGGCATTCGAGCGCTGGGCGAGCCAAGGTTCGCCCAGCGCGCCGCAGCAGTCGCCGCAGCGCACCCTCATCCACTTCAGTGCTGCCCAGAACATCGGCATCCACGGTTTCGGTGTAGCCGGTGTTGGCCACGGGCGGAGCCTCACGCAGTCACTGAATCCATCATGAACCGGCAGGCCAGCGGCTGAGCCATCAGCTGCCCACCTCCACCAGACCGGCCTGGATCCCGGCCTTGCGCAATTTGCGCAGGGCCCGTTGCACCACCTGGCGGCAATATTCGCGGCTGCAGCCCAGCAGGCGAGCCACCTCGGCCAGGGTGCGCCATTCATGGCTGCCATCCAGACCGAAGCGCAGCATCACCACTGTGCGCTCCTTGGGGGTGAGGTTGGATTGATCCAACAGCTTCCACACCGCTGCATTGCGCTCAGCCAACTCGCAGCGCTCCATCGGCGGTAGATCCTCACTGGGCAGCACATCCACCAGTTCGGTGGGATCCGACTTCGACTTCACCACCCCCTGCAGGCTCACCGTGACGCTGCGTAGCTCGCAGCCCAACAGATCTTCCACTTCGGAGAGTGGAAGATCCATCGCCGCCGACAGCTGCTCGGCGGACGGTTGCATGCCATGGCGTTGCAGCAGCCGCGCCTTGGCTGCCCGCAGCCGAGTGAGCTTCTCATTCACATTCACTGGAATGCGAATGGTGCGGCTCTGGGTGGAGAGCGCCCGATTCAGACCCTGGCGAATCCACCAGTAGGCATACGTACTGAAGCGGTGCCCGCGGGTGGGGTCGTATTTCTCCACCGCTCGTGTCAACCCGAGGGTGCCCTCCTGGATCAGATCGAGAAGATCAAGCCCCTTGCCCTGGTAGCGCTTGGCGAGATTGACCACCAGACGCAGATTGGCAGTAATCATCTGATCTTTGGCTCGCTCTCCCACGCGCAGGGTGCGTTTCTCGATGTCGTTGTAGGCGCAGGCTTCACCCACACCACCAGCGCTGTTGCAGCGATCGTGCAGCGCCACCATGGCCTGCACCTTGCGACCCAGCATCAACTCCTGCTCGGGAGTGAGTAACTGATGGCGGCCTATTTCGCCCAGAAAGGCACTCAGAGAGCTGGCCATGCAGAGGTCCATCCACTGAATTGAACCTAGAAGCTTTTTCGCTCAACGAGGAAAGCGACCAAAAGGTTTCCAGGTTTCAACTTTGCTTCCCAATTGTTCACCCTGGCTCGACACAGAACCACATCAGATCTGGAAGCTTTCCAGTGCAAACAACGCATCTCGCTGTGATCAAGGGCACCATCAGCGCCAGAACGGACACCCCCTGAGCGCGGACAAGCCCGCTACGGTCGTGCCTTCGTGCCTGCCCTGCGCCATGCCCGCTTTCGCGGCCCTGCTCGCCGACCTCCCCAGCGATGTGCTGCCTCGCGCTGGGGTGGCCTACGTCCATTACCTGAGTTTCATGCTCTGCTTTGGGGCCCTGGTGCTGGAGCGGCGTTTGATTCGCCCCAACCCCAGCAAGCAAGACGCCACCTTGATGGTGATCACCGATGTGGTGTACGGCATGGCTGCTCTGGCTCTGCTGGTGAGCGGCATCCTGCGGGTGATGTATTTCGGCCAGGGAGGCAGCTTCTACACCGAAAACCCGCTCTTCTGGTGGAAGGTGGGCCTCTATTTGAGTGTGGGCGGCCTGTCGCTCTATCCCACGATCACCTACATCCTTTGGGCGATTCCGCTGCGCAAAGGTGAGCTGCCCCAGGTGAGCGAAGCCCTGGCCAACCGCCTGGCCTGGATCCTCAACATTGAACTTGTGGGCTTTGCCTTGATCCCCCTGCTGGCGACGTTGATGGCCCGGGGTGTGGGCTTGCCCGGCACCTTGGGCGCCTGATCGGCGGTGGCGTTGTGGAGTTAGCACCTCCGGCTTCCGTCTCCTGCGGGATAGCCGCGGATATCCGCCCGTGGACAGCTCCACCCAGCAATCCAGATCCGCCAACAGCCACCCCTGCGGCAGCCCCCTCCGCACCCCATCCCGATTCCGAGCACGGCAGGCCTGCTGGCGATTACCGCCATCAGCTCAAGCCCACCCCCGCCGGCTGGCCGATCCGCACCCACTGGTGTGTGTGGGTGGAACCGGTACGCGACGGCGGGCCGACGGGGATCTGGGAGCAACGCTGGCACCAAGCCGTGATGGCTGCGCTGGCCACCTGGCAACGGCATCTACCAATCACGCTGGTGGATCAACCCGAGCGCGCCCAGGTGCTGGTGGAACGCCGGCGGCCGCCGCGACTGAACAACCGGGCCAGCCATGGCCGAGCTGTGCTGGAGCTGCTGGAGGTGCGTCGTGAGCAAACGTGGCAGCTCGAGCCCCGGGTGACCGTGCTGATCAGCCCGGGCCAGGCCCAGCCGGCGATCCAGGCCACGGCTTTGCATGAACTGGGCCATGCCTTCGGGCTCTGGGGCCACAGCGATCAACCCAGCGACGCGATGGCCGCCAAACCAGGAGCCAAACCCATCCTCGAACTGAGTGAACGCGACCAGCGCACCCTGCGCTGGCTGCAGCAGCAGCCCGGGCTGAGCCCATCTCCCACGCCATGAGCCCTCCCAAGCGCACGATCTCGGATCTGTTTCTGCGGCGGCCGGTGCTGAGCCTGGTGCTCACCGCCCTGCTGCTGTTGCTGGGGGCCCTGAGCCTGGTGCAGCTGCAGGTGGAGAACCTGCCCCCGATCGCGCCTGGGCGCGTGAGTGTGAGCAGCACCTATCCCGGTGGCAGCCCTGAGGTGGTGGAGCAGGGGGTGACAGCCCTACTGGAGCGGCAACTTAACGGTCTGGAGCGGCTCGACAGCATTCGCTCCACCAGCACCTCGGGCAGCAGCAGCATCAACCTCAGCTTCCGCGGCGGTGCTCCTGAACTGAATCAGGTGAACGCCCAGAACGAGGTGAGCCAGGTGCTGCGCCAGCTGCCGGCCCAGGTGGCGCGGCTGGGGGTGCAGGTGCGCCGCAGCTCCGACGATCTGCTGATGGTGCTCAGCTTCAGCGCTGAAAAGGGCCGCTATCGCGATGTCTTCCTGAGCGGCTGGGTGAACCAGGTGGTGAAGGAGCGCCTGCAGCGCGTGGATGGTGTGGGCAACGTGACGCTCTTTGGCGGCAGCCCCCTGGCCTTCCGCCTCTGGCTCAACCCCGCAGCCCTGCTGGAGCGGCAGCTCACCATCAGTGATGTGCGCCAGGCCCTGGAAGCGCAGAACGTGCTGGCCGCCATAGGCCAGGTGGGGGAGGAACCGGTGCCGCCCGGGCAGGCCACCTCGCTGCCGCTGCAGATGGAAGGTCGGCTGCGCAGCCCGGAGGAGCTGGCACAGCTGGTGGTGGGCCGCGGCCCCGATGGCGGTGTGGTGCTGCTGCGCGATATCGGCCGGGTGAGCCTCGGCAGCGAGAGCTACGGCAACGTGGCCACCAACCTCAAGGGTGATCCCACCGTGGCCCTGGGGGTGTTCCAGCGCGATGGCAGCAACGCTCTGAAGGTGAGTGAAGCGGTGGAGCGCGCCCTGGCGGAGCTCGAACCCCGCTTCCCGCCAGGGGTGGATCTGCAGCTGATCGTGAATGAAGCCGACACCGTGCGCCAGAGCATCGGCGAAGCGGCAGGCAGCCTGCGGGATGCGGTACTGCTGGTGTTCCTGGCTCTGTTGCTGGGGCTGGGCAACAGCCGCCTGGCCCTGATCAGCGCCCTGGCGGTGCCGGTGTCGCTGCTGGGTTCGATCACCCTGATCAACCTGAGCGGCACCTCGATCAACACCCTCAGCCTGTTCGGCATGGTGTTGGCGTCGGGCCTGGTGGTGGACGACGCCATCGTGGTGAGTGAAGACATCGGCCGCCGGCTGGAGCAGGGGGCCTCACCGCTGGCAGCAGCCCGCGAGGCCATGTCCGAACTGGGCGGCGCTGTGGTGGCCACCTCGCTGGTGCTGTTGGTGGTGTTCATCCCGGTGCTGGGCATGCAGGGCAGCGTGGGCAGGCTCTACGCCCCGATTGCGATCACCATCGGCGCCACGATTGTGGTGTCTACGTTCAATGCCATCAGCTTCACGCCGGTGGCGGCGAGCCGCATCCTGCATGCGGAGCAGCGCGAGCCGGCCTGGCTGCTGCGCTGGATTGATCCACCGCGCCGCTGGCTGGAATCCCTGGAGCAGCCCTACGGCCGCTGGCTCGACAGGAGCCTGCAGCACCGGGGCCGTCTGCTGATCGCCCTGGCCCTTGGCCTGTTGCTCACCATCGTTGGGCTCAGCCTGCGGCCCAGCGCCTTCATCCCCCAGGAAGACAACGGTCAGCTGCGCGGCGTGGTGGTGCTGCCGGAGGGCTCCGCGCTGCAGCGCACCCAGGCGGTGATGGAGCAAGTGCGCAGCACCCTGGCGGCGGATCCGGCCCTGCGCAGCGCCAACTTGTATGCCGGCCGCTCCTTTGGCGACAGCAGCGCCAACAAAGGCATTTTCTTCGTGCGGCTCCAGCCGATCGGCCAACGCGGCGAGGGGCAACCCTCCACCGCCGCGGTGGCCCAACGGCTCAACCGCCAGTTGATGCAGCGCGTCAAAGGGGCGGTCGTGATGCTGAGCGAAGCCCCCACCGTGCGCGGCTTCAGCAGCGAAGGGGGGCTGGAACTGGAACTGCTCGACACCAGCAATGGTCAGCTCAACATTCAGCAGTTCGCCCAGCAGGCCCAGCGTTTCATCCAGGCCGCCAATGCCAGCGGACGCTTTACGCGGGTCTCCACCCGTTTCAATGCCGATTCACCGGTATTGCGGCTCGAACCGGATCGCCTGCAGCTGGCCTCCTTGGGCGTGGATCTCGATGAGCTGGTGGCCACTCTGCAGGCCAGCTTCGGCAGCACCTATGTGAACGACAGCTTTGAAGGCGATCAGGTGCGACGGGTGATCGTGCAGCTGGAAGGCCAGGGGCGCCGCGACGTGAACGACGTGCTCGCTTTGCAGGTGCGCAACCGCAACGGCCAGCTGATCCCCATCGGCCAGGTGTTGCAGGTGGTGCCCTCCACTGGGCCCAGTGTGATCAACCACAGCCGACTGGTGCGCTCGATCACGATTCAGGCCCTGCCAGCTCCGGGCGTGAGCACCGGCCAGGCCATGGCCGCGCTTGAGCAGATCCAGCGCCAGCAGGGCAGCAGCACTGTGGAGCTGGAGTGGGCAGGACTGGCCCGCGAGGAGCGGCAGGCCGGCGGCGGCAGCATCCGGGCCTTTGCCCTGGCGGTGCTGGTGATGGGCTTACTGCTTGGCGCCCTCTACGAGAACCTGCTCGACCCGCTGATCATCCTGATCACGGTGCCGCTGGCGCTGCTGGGCGCAGTGGCGGGTCTGATCCTGCGCGGCCTGCCGCTGGATGTGTACGGCCAGATGGGACTGCTGGTGCTGGTCGCCCTCGCCGCGAAGAACGGCATCTTGATTGTGGAATTCGCCAATCAACGGCTACGGGAAGGCTTGCCGCTCGATGCCGCCATCCGCGAGGCCTCAATCAGCCGTCTGCGGCCGATCCTGCTCACCGCCATCTCCTCGTTGGCGGGCTTCCTGCCGCTGGTGCTGGCCAGTGGTGCCAGCGCCAGCAGCCGCATCAGCATCGGCACGGTGGTGTTCTCCGGGCTGCTGGTGGCCACGGTGTTGAGCCTGTTTGTGGTGCCGGGGGTGTACCGCCTGATCAAGGGATGGGAGCTGGCACGGCCCCAGCGCCGCCTGCATGGAGGGCAGCATGGCTGAATCCCACAGCCTCGCGATGCCAAGCGGCCTGAAACTGGCCATCCGTTCTGTTGCGCTGGCCAGCCTTGTTGCCGGTTGCAGCCAGCCGGGAGCCAGGCCACCGATCACGGTGCAGGCGGAGCGCCCGCGCCAGGAAGCCTTCGTGCGCAGCCTCGACACGGTGAGCACCCTCGAAGCCACGAAGGAGATCGATCTGGCCGCTCAGGCCGGCGGGCGGGTGCAGCAGGTGCTTGTGCAAGGCGGCGACAGCGTGCGTGCCGGGCAGATGCTGGTGGTGCTGGATCAAACCCAGCTCAGGGCAGATGTGGCGGCCCTGCGTGCCACCGCCGAAACCGATGCGATCGCCTATCAGCGCTACGCGGGGCTGGTAAGCCAGGGGGCCGCCACCGCGCTGCAACGCGATGAGGTGCGTGCCAAGGCGATCGGATCCCAGCAGGCCCTACGGGCCAAGCAGGCCGATCTGGCCTACAAAGACGTGCGAGCCCCGATCAGCGGGGTGATGGGCGACGTGACGATCAAGCCTGGCGATGTGGTGCAGGCCGGCACCCCCTTCAGCCGCATCATCCGCAACGACCAGCTGCAGGCCCGCATCGACATTCCCGCCAACCAGGCCAATGCGGTGGCCAAGGGCCAGCGGGTGCAGCTGCTCGATGGCATCAACCCCCGCCCCCTGGCCGAAGGGCGGATCAACCTGATCGATCCGGGCGTGAACAACGCCAGCCAAACGCTGCTGGCCAAAGCGAGCATCGCCAACCCTCGCGGTCTGCTGCGCAATGGCCAACGCCTGCGCACCCGCGTGATCCTCGGGGCCGAACGCCAATGGGCCGTGCACTTTGGGGCGGTGACCCGCAGCTTTGGCCAGAACTTTGTGTTCGTGGTGGGCACCCTCCAAGATCTGGAGCGGGATCCCGGCAAGGCCGATCTCGCTGCCCTACGCCGCCTGCCGAAAGGAACCCTGCTGGCCCTTCAGAAACCGGTGAGCCTGGGCCCGCTCCAAGGCGAGCTCTATCCGGTGCTCTCCGGCCTGAGTGCCAACGACCGCGTGATCGTTAGCGGCAGCCTTGGGCTTCGCCATGGCAGCCCGGTGAAGCTGAAACCCTGAGGCGACGGCTCACTCGCGCCTCGGGGCACCGCGGCGCTGGGCGAGCACCTGCTGCACCTCACGCCAGCTCACACCGTGGTGGGCCAGAGCTACCTGGAGGTGAAACACAATGTCGGCCGCTTCGCCAGCGATCTCGGCAGGGTTGTTGTCTTTGCAGGCCATCACGAATTCGGCACTCTCCTCGCCGATCTTCTTGAGAATGCGGTTGTCGCCACCCTCCAGCAGCTTGTTGGTGTAACTGCCGGGTTCGGGATGGTCGCGGCGGCCCTCGATCACCCGCATCAGTTCCGTGCACACATCAGCCGGTGGCGCGGCGGCGGCAGCACCACCAGCACTGGGGGCAGGGCCATCGTCGTAGAAGCAGCTGCGGGCGCCGGTGTGGCAAGCCACATCACCGCTCTGCTCGATCGTGAGCAGGAGCACATCGGCATCGCAGTCGTAGCGGAGGCCCCGCAGGCTCTGGGTGTGACCGCTGGTGGCACCTTTGTGCCAGAGCTCCTGGCGTGAGCGGCTCCAGTAGTGCACCTCACCGGTAGCCAGGGTGCGCTCAATCGCCTCGCGGTTCATCCAGGCCACCATCAGCACGGCGCCATCGAGCCAGTCCTGCGCCACCGCGGGGATCAGGCCGGCTTCGTTAAACCGAAGCGCGTCGATCAGGGCGGGATCCGGGAGCTGAAATGATGCCTGCAAGGGCTGCCGATCCATCTCCACCGATCCTCCCGCAACACCGACCAACTCAGACATCAGGCCCGGGAATGAGCGCCGCCTTCACCTGCACGAAGACCTTCAGCGGCTATCCCTGTTGCCATCGCCAGTGGCGCCATCCCGGCCATTGCCGCTTCGTGCACGGCTACAGCCGCAGCTTCACCCTCTGGTTCAAAGCCAGAGAACTGGATGTGCATGGCTTCGTGGTGGATTTCTCCAGCCTCGAGGCCCTGCAGGGGCAGCTGGCCGAGCAGTTTGATCACACCTTTTTGGTGAATGCCGACGACCCGCTCCTCGAGCAGTGGCAGGCGTTACACGAGCAAGGCGCGCTCGACCTGCGGGTGATGGACAACGTGGGAATGGAAGCCAGCGCCGAGCTGGTGTGGCGCTGGGCCAATCAACTGCTGGAGCCGCGCGAAGGCGGCCGCAGCTGCTGCTGGAAGGTGGAAGCGCGCGAAAACGAGAAGAACGCCGCCTGCTTTGAAGCGGTGCCACGGTGGTTCGCATCAAAGCCTTGCGGCGGAGAACCAAGCCAACTATCCAGCTTCTGATCAGCGCTGGACAGTCCCCCCAAGGCCCACGGAGGTTACGCCATGGGGACGCCGTGAACGCCCGCTCGGAGCACCCGGGCAACCCTTGAATCCGTCACATAGACAGTCGCATAGACAACAGACAGGTCCAGCGCGTCGCAACTTAAGATTCGCTTCCGATTCTCGTCGCGGACGTTCATCCCGCAGAAGCCTGTTGCCCATCGCCCTTCTTCTGCCTGCTCTGCAGCTGCTTCACCCCATGCCCGGGGTGATCACCCAAGGAGTGCGAGAGGGCCATCCCGCCATCGACATCGCCTGCATCACCGGCACACCGGTGCGGGCCGCCCACGACGGGCACGGCTCCGTGCGGCGGAGCCACACCCACGGCACCACCTTCGAGCTGCGAGGAGCCGATGGGTTGGAAACCAGCTACAGCCACTTGCACACCGTGATGCCCGCCGGCCACTACAAACGGGGCGATCAGATCGGCACCTGCGGTAACACCGGCATCTGGAGCAGCGGGCCTCACCTCCATTTCGAAACCAACCGCCCCGAACTGCTGGGCTCCCTCCTCGTGGAAGAGGCACCCACCACGCTGCCGATCGCGCAACCCCAACCGCCTTATGCCATCGGCGGCTCGCCAGATGCCCTGAAGACGCGGCCATGATGCGCGCCTGATCCCCGGCTACCCGGCGTGGCTGAACCCGATTGAGCAGGCTGGCCACCATCTGGGCCATCTTTCAAGGGCTGCTGCTTGAGGCGCTTCCGTTTCTGCTGATCGGCGTGCTAATCGCAGGGCTGGCCCGCTGGATCGCCCCAGGAGGCCGCTGGCTGCAGCGTTTACCCAGCCAGCCGCTGCTGGCTCCGCTCACCGGCGCCGCACTGGGCTTTGCGCTGCCAGCCTGCGAGTGCGGCAACGTGCCGGTGGCGCGGCGATTGTTGGCCGGCGGCGCACCGCTGGGCTCCGCATTGGGATTCCTCTTTGCCGCACCGGTGCTTAACCCGATCGTGGTGGCGAGCACCTGGGCCGCCTTTCCGGATCAGCCCTGGCTGCTGGCGGCGCGGCCCCTGGCGGCTCTGCTGCTAGCCCTGGCCCTTTCTGCCCTCTTGCAGCAATGGCCGGAAGGGCAGCTGCTCGAGCCGGCACTGCTGGAGGAACGGCGCCTGAGCCAACCCCTGGCTGAAGTCGGGCTGCTGGAGCGTCGCAGCGGCCTGGTTGGGGCCGCGCCAGCCGCACCACCGCCGCCGCCGGCGCGGCCGAGCCTGGCCACGGTGCTGGAGCACAGCAGCCGGGAATTTCTCGATCTAGCCGGCCTGCTGGTGCTCGGCAGTGCCCTGGCAGCCGTGGTGCAAACCCTGCTGCCGCGCACCTGGTTGCTGGCGGTGGGCGGGGCTCCCACCATCTCCGTGCTCAGCCTGATGCTGATGGCTGTGGTGGTGTCGGTGTGCTCCAGCGTGGATGCCTTCCTCGCGTTGGGGTTTGCCGCTCAGATCACCCCCGGTGCCCTCTTGGCCTTTCTGGTGCTGGGACCTGTGGTGGATCTGAAGCTGCTGGGCTTGTTTGGTGTGGTGCTGAAGCCGCGAGCCATTGCGCTCACGGCGGCTGGTGCCTCTGTGGTGGTGCTGCTAATTGGGCAATGGGTGAATCTCTGGCTGCTTTGATCCGCCCGCTGGCCCTGGCCCTCTGGGGTGCCGTGCTGCTGGTGAGCACCCTCACAGGCCGGCTGGAACTGCTGCTGCGCGGGGTGTTTCATCCGCTGGTGGGGCTCAGCGGCGTGGTGCTGCTGGCGATCGCCATGCAACAGGCGGTGCAGGGCCGGCGCGAACGGCGCTGGAACCGCAGCTGGGCCTTGAGCGGCCTGCT
>VFQT010000717.1_pt1 | contig 45606 bp, 38 predicted proteins | sample 3512381 | NCBI WGS metagenome assembly VFQT01 (sample SAMN10412376, study PRJNA504923) | tailings metagenome | isolation source: Relicate 2 Philex TSF3 active mining site | place: Philippines: Tuba, Benguet | collected 2017-08-29 | reverse complement strand
ATTTTCCTCCTACCAAAATTTTCGCCTTGGGTGCTTTCTTTGCCCCATCAATATATGATTTGATTTTGTTGAAAGATTTTTCATCAATCACTGCAGAAACAAAATTTCTGAAATCCTCCACAGATCCCATTTTGAAACTTTTTACACCATCAATCAATTTCTTTTTGACAACATTCGCAAGATTGGATGGAATATAGGCTCTCGAAGCAGCAGAACATTTTTGTCCCTGGAATTCAAAAGCACCTCTCAATAGGGCGGTTACCACCACATCAGGATCGGCAGAGGGATGCACCATCACAAAATCTTTTCCACCGGTTTCACCTACGATTCTTGGATAAGATTTGTACCTGGAGATATTTTCACCGATGGTCTTCCACATCTGATTGAATACACCTGTGGAACCGGTAAAATGTACACCAGCAAAATCAGGATGCTTGAAACAAACCTCACCAAGTGTTGGACCATCCACAAAAATCAGGTTGATAACACCATCCGGCAAACCGGCTTCTTTCATCACCTTCATAAACATCTGAGCAGAATAGACCTGGGTATTGGCACATTTCCAGACGACCGTGTTTCCACACAACGCTGCAGCAGCAGGAAGATTTGCACCGATGGCAGTAAAATTAAAAGGTGTTACAGCCAATACAAATCCTTCCAGTGGACGATATTCCAGACGGTTGTGTACACCCGGACTCGAAATCGGTTGTTGCTGATATATTTCACTGAGGAAATGCACATTGAACTTTAAAAAATCAATCAATTCGCAGGCGCTGTCAATTTCTGCCTGGAAAACGGTCTTGCTTTGCCCAAGCATGGTTGTCCCGTTCATGTAGGGTCGATACTTACCGGCAATGAGATCTGCTGCTTTGAGAAAAATGGCAGCCCTGCTCTCCCATGGCATGTTTTCCCAATCTTTCTTGGCAGACAATGCTGCATCAATGGCCATTTTCACATGCTTGGCTTCACCCATGTGAAAGTGACCAAGCAGGTGTTTTGTTTCGTGTGGCGGTCTTATTTCCAATTTCTTGTTGGTTCTAATTTCTTTTGAACCTATGTACATGGGCACATCCACTCTGGTTGATTTCAATTCCTTCAACACTTCCTTCAATCGTGTTTTCTCTGCAGATCCTTGTGTATAAGATAAAACAGGTTCATTGGCTGGCAAAGGCAAACTGTAATGTCCGTTGTTCATATGATTGGTTTTCTTTAAGAAACATTTTCTTTTTCCATCATCAGAAAAGCTTTGATGAATCCATCCAACTCTCCATCCATGACTGGCTGTACATTGCCCACTTCATAATCTGTTCGATGATCTTTGATCATCTTGTATGGATGAAAAACATAGCTTCTGATCTGACTTCCCCACTCAATTTTTTTCTTGGATGCATTGTTGGCATTTTTAAGTGCTTCCCGTTTGCGCATCTCCTCTTCGTACAATTTACTTTTGAGCATTTTCAAAGCCTTCTCCCTGTTCTCTCCCTGTGTTCTTGCTTGCTGACACTCAACGATGATGCCGCTGGGGATATGCTTCAATCGAACCGCTGTTTCCACCTTGTTAACGTTTTGTCCGCCCTTTCCACCTGAACGGTAGAATTCCCATTCAATGTCAGCGGGACTCACTTCTATTTCAATAGAATCATCCACCAAAGGGTAAACATAAACAGATGCAAAAGATGTATGTCGTCTGGCATTGCTGTCGAATGGCGAAATTCTCACCAAACGATGAACGCCGTTTTCAGCTTTTAAAAACCCATATGCGAAGGGTCCGTCGAATTGCAATACAGCTGATTTGATGCCAGCACCATCTCCATCCTGCCAATCGAGTTCTGTGACAGTCCAACCCTGTTTGTCACCGTACATCCTGTACATTCTGACCAACATTTCTGCCCAGTCCTGGCTCTCCGTACCACCGGCACCACTGTTGACCTGTAAAACAGCTGGAAGCTCATCTTCAGGCTGATTCAAAGTGCTTTTGAACTCAGCTTCGTCGAGTGACTGCAATGATTTGTCATATGCTTGCTTCACTTCTTCTTCGGTACACTCGCCTTCCTTCCAAAAATCAAACAGAACGGCGAAATCCTCCACAGCATCGGAAGTAAGTTGGTATAAATTCAGCCAATACTCATTGAGCTTGATATTCTTCAATATCTCAGTGGCCCGCTTGTTGTCATCCCAAAATCCAGGAGAAAGTGACTTTTGTTTGTCCTCGTTTACCTTATATTGCCTGTTCTCGACGTCAAAGAAACCTCCTCAAGACGGCAACACGGTCTCTCATATCTTTTAAATGCTCGATTGTCATAGGGTACAAAGTTAAATGAAATAACGAACATGGGATAGCCCAAAATTTATGCAACAATTTGGCCTTCAGGTTGTTTTCGTAAGTATGCATGAGCTTTACAACTTCCTGTTCTCCTGGCAACTTTTCCCTGAAATGGGCACCTATCATTCTGCAGATCGACCCAAATCAGGTACTTATAAAATCAGTTATTTGACTGAAGCGTCATCCCTGCAGATTGAATTGAATTGGGTTGGAATGGACAATCATGCGTATAATACCTCTTACTTGGTCACTCCAAACGGAGAGAAGCACGCAGTAGAGAACAACCTCATTTTTGATGAAGCAACTTATCGGTTTCAGGATCATAAAAATTTTACGATTCATTTATTTTCAAACGGAAAAGGTTTCGTTGACATAGCACATGAAATCTTGCACAATGGATACCTGAAAGTCACAGAAACCAAATTTGAACACGACGGTTCACAAACCATCGATATTTCCATTTATCATAAACAATTGAGTGTGCTTCCTTATGCAGCTTCCGTAGCCGGTGCAGTCATCAAACCAACAGAAGTTGGCATGATCAAGCACAAGGCATTGGCTGCCATGGAAGAACAAACAGATCTGCAACTCAATCAAATCAGACAGCAAATCGAGCTGCTGGCATCACAGGCACAGGAAATCAATCGAAGAAAAGAATTGTCAATGATGATTTACAATGCACAATTGAGTTTTACTCCTGTGATGGGAAATACTTATCATCTATACGAAAAGAAAGATGGTTCTTATTTTCTTTCAATGATTGCTCCCAAAGAGTGGAACAATCAATTTGTAACTATAGCCTCCGTAAAGATGTTGGCCGATCATACCTGGATTGAAGTGAAATAAAAAAGCGATCTGATGTTTCAGATCGCTTTTGCAAACACTAAAACCATGTACTATTTAACTTCTTCAAATTCTGCATCAGTTACATTTTCTGCACTAGCGGTTCCCGCCTGTTCAGCACCTTGTTGTGCACCAGCTTCTGCTCCTTGTGTTGCATTATACATATCCTGACTTGCAGCCATCCATGCATCATTCAACTCTTTGGTAGCAGCTTCAATGTTGGCAAGATCCTGCTGCTTGTGCACCTCTTTCAACTTGTTCAATGCATTTTCAATCACAGATTTCTTCTCTGCAGGAATTTTATCTCCAAACTCTTTCAATTGTTTTTCAGTCTGAAATATCAATCCGTCTGCAGCATTGATTTTTTCAACTTTATCACGCGCTTCTTTGTCGGTAGCTTCATTGGCTTTCGCCTCTGCTTTCATTTTTTCAATTTCGTCCTTGGTCAATCCACTTCCCGCTTCAATGCGAATCTTCTGTTCTTTACCGGTACCCTTGTCTTTTGCACTTACATTCAGGATGCCATTCGCATCAATATCGAATGTTACCTCAATTTGAGGAACACCTCTTGGTGCGGGTGGAATATTGTCAAGATTAAAGATTCCCAATGTTTTGTTTTGATTGGCCATGGGTCTTTCACCTTGAAGTACATGAATTTGCACTCCAGGCTGGTTGTCTGAAGCAGTTGAGAATGTTTCTGACTTCTTCGTTGGAATGGTGGTATTGGATGGGATCAAAACTGTCATTACACCACCCATCGTTTCGATACCCAATCCCAAAGGAGTTACGTCGAGCAACAATACATCTTTGACTTCACCGGTCAACACCGCACCTTGCACACCTGCACCAATAGCCACGGCTTCATCCGGATTGACACTCTTGTTGGGCTTCTTGCCGAAAAACTTTTCTACAATCTCTTGAACTTTGGGAATTCTGGTAGAACCACCTACAAGTATGACTTCGTCAATTTCAGTTGCTTTCATACCTGCATCTTTCAAAGCCTGCTCACATGGTTTCAAACAACGCTCGAACAGGTTGTCCGCGATTTGTTCAAATTTTGCACGGCTCAACTTCTTTACGAGGTGCTTGGGAACTCCATCGATGGCTGTGATATATGGAAGATTGATTTCAGTCTCAGCAGAAGATGACAATTCAATCTTGGCTTTCTCAGCAGCTTCTTTCAAGCGCTGGAGTGCCATTGGATCTTTTCTCAAGTCAACGTTCTCATCTTTTTGGAATTCTTCTGCCAGCCAGTCCATGATCACCTTATCGAAATCATCTCCTCCGAGGTGTGTATCACCATTGGTTGATTTTACTTCGAATACGCCATCGCCCAATTCCAATACTGAGATATCAAAGGTTCCACCGCCCAAATCGAATACAGCAATTTTGCTGTCAACATTCTTCTTATCCAAGCCATATGCAAGGGCTGCAGCAGTTGGCTCGTTGATGATGCGACGCACATTCAATCCGGCAATTTCACCAGCCTCTTTTGTAGCCTGACGCTGTGCGTCGTTGAAGTAAGCGGGAACAGTAACAACTGCCTCGGTTACTTCCTGGCCCAAATAATCTTCTGCAATCTTCTTCATTTTTTGAAGCACCATTGCACTGATTTCCTGAGGGGTATACAATCTTCCGTCGATATCAATTCTGACTGTATTGTTGTCGCCTTTGGCAACTTTATAACTCCAATGTTTGATTTCCTCTGTTACTTCATCGTAACGGCGTCCCATGAAACGCTTGACACTCGTGATGGTATTGATGGGATTGGTGATCGCCTGACGCTTGGCAGGATCCCCTACTTTTCTCTCCCCGTTTTTCAAAAAAGCGACAACGCTCGGACTGGTTCTTCTACCTTCATCGTTTGCAATTACCACAGGCTCGTTTCCCTCCATTACAGATACGCAACTGTTGGTTGTTCCCAGGTCTATTCCAATAATTTTTGCCATAATTCAATGTTTAGATAACAATTGGTTGCAATCTGTATGCCGATGGGAAATTCAAGAAAACTTGTCAGGTTTTATCCTAATTATCTGACAAACAGTTAGTTACAATGTAAATTTCAATACAATTTGTCAGCTTTGACGAGACCGAGAGAAGCTATTTTTTTGAATCTGTTTTGAAACTGAAATACTTCTGAGAGACAAAGCTGACCCCAACCACAAAGAACGTGGTCAGCAATTTTGAAACAGTTGGATAGAAAAGGAGCTTTTCTACGAATAGTTTGAGGAATACATAATTGAGAAAAAGGCTGAGGCAGACCGTTAGAAAATACCTGAAGAGCTGAACCCTAACCCTTAAATAAGAATCTTGAAAAACAATGGACTTGTTCAGATAAAATCCTGTTGGAAAACTTACACAGAAAGCGAGCAAAAAAGCAGCGATATGGGGACTGACTGTAATAAAAGGAAGATGGATGAATTGCTTTTGCAATCCAAAATTGTATATCAGAAAAAACAGCAGCAAATCAAAAACGGTATTTGCTCCTCCGCAGGCAGCATATCTGAATGTTGTTTTGTCAAATATTTTGCTGAAAAAAGGATAAAAAAAATCTAATGTATACTCTATTGCCTTTTTCACAAGCCAGTTTAAAATTTCAAAATATAGGTTGTATGTTTTTTTGCATAGGTGGCACCTACAGCCTGATGCAATGCGAGCATTTTTGAATTGAAATCTCCCACCCATGACAGTTCCAGTTCTTCATAATGACCAAGTGGTTGCACGTACTCCTGCAGTTTCATGAACATACAAGATTCGAGTCCCTGGTTTCTGTACAACTCTTTTGTCCCCATGATCACTGCCCTCATTTTTTTGTGCTTGATCGTCCACTTGTTCCACAGGAACTTCAGTTTTCCGATCAGGTTCAACTTGCCTTGGAGTCCGTTGATCCATTCATTAGTATCAGGAAGAATCATGACAAATGCAACAGGCTCTCCTGTGGATGTATAACTGAACCAGATCAGATTCGGATCCATCACTGGTTTTATCTTTTCAAGGGTTTCCATGATGGTTGCATCCGTTACCTCAGTGAAATTTTCAAAGTCCTTCCATGCATCATTGTAGATCTCTTTGAAATCTGCCGCGAACTTGGGGATGTTGTTGGGATCTAGTGGCTTGAAAATATATCCGTTTCTTTTCTCCACCCATTTGGCAATTTTTATGACTTTTTCAGGCATTCCCTTTTTAACATCGATCCTGTTGGATATCTGTTCGTACTTTACCTTGAATCCATAGTCGACAAAAAATTGTTGATAGTAAGGTGGATTGTAATTCATTCCATAATAAGGATTGGTGAAGCCATCCACCAGTAATCCCCACCACATATCTGTTTCTCCGAAATTGATAGGTCCCATCATACCCCTCATGCCGTTTTCAACCAACCATGACTTGGCTTGGTCCAGCAATGCAAAAGCAGCTTTCTTGTCATGAATGCATTCAAAAAATCCGCATCCTCCTGTTGGAACCTCTTCATTGAATGCTTTTTTATTGTTGATGAAAGCAGCAATCCTGCCGACAGGCATTCCGGTATCATCCAACAAAATCCACCTGGTGCACTTTCCGAAACTGAAAAAATTGTTTTTGGATGGATTGAATACAGATTCAATATCATTGAAAAGAGGACAAATCCAATTGGGATCATCCTTGTAAATGATAAAGGGTACTTGTAAAAATTGCTTTGCGGTTGCTTGATCCGCTACTTCTACTAATCTCATTGTTGGATTGCAAATTTACCGATAATGCCTCAATTAAAATAGGGGGAATCGTACCTTTGCAGGAATTCAGCATACATGTTAACAGATTTTATCAGAAGCAAGTCACTCGATGCCATTGCAGCCCTTTATGATATAAGGTTGTCTGAGAAAGAACTTCAAGTAAATATCACCAAACCTGAATTTGAAGGTGATTATACCGTAGTGTTATTTGCACTTGTAAAGTCTTTAAAAAAGAGCCCTGATGAAATTGGTCATGCCATCGGCCAGTATCTGATTGAAAAAGAGCAGACAAGTTTTGAAGCTTTTAACATCATCAAGGGATTTTTAAATCTGACCCTCCGCAGTGATTTCTTTTTGAACATGTTGAACAAACATTACCAGGATCCATGCTTTGGCAAGGCTCCGATGAATGGCAAAAAAATCATGGTTGAGTATTCTTCCCCCAATACAAACAAGCCATTGCATTTGGGACACCTCAGAAATAATTTTTTGGGAAGAAGCATTGCTGAAATCTTAAAGGCCAATGGATACGATGTCGTAAAAACTTGCATCGTCAATGACAGAGGTGTACATATTTGTAAGAGCATGGTTGCTTGGAAGAAATTTGCCAATGGAGCTACTCCAACATCTGCCAATAAAAAGGGAGATCATTTTGTGGGTGATTATTATGTTCAATTCAATGACGCTTACAAGTCTGAAGTGGAGGCATTGGTTCAACAAGGCATAGACAAAGTCCAAGCCGAAAAAGAAGCCCCCATAATGAAAGAAACCCAGCAGATGCTGATTGATTGGGAAAATGGCAAACCTGATGTGATTGAGCTTTGGAAGCAAATGAATCAGTGGGTATATGATGGATTTGATGTTACCTATAAAAGAATTGGCTCTGACTTTGCAAAAACATACTACGAAAGCAATACTTATCTGTTGGGAAAAGATACCATTGAAGATGGACTGAAGAAAAATGTATTTTTCAAAAAAGCTGATGGAAGTGTTTGGATTGATTTGACAGCTGATGGCTTGGATGAAAAATTGGTTCTAAGAGGCGATGGCACTTCGGTGTATATCACACAGGATATCGGACTTGCACAATTGAAGTACGAAGAATTCAACATTGATCAAAGCATTTATGTTGTTGGCGATGAACAAAATTATCACCTGAAGGTACTGCAGCTGATTTGTAAAAGATTGGGACTCCCCTATGCTGAAGGCATCCACCATTTGTCATACGGCATGGTTGAACTGCCAACAGGAAAAATGAAGAGCAGAGAAGGAACAGTGGTTGATGCCGACGATCTCATTGATGAAATGGTCAACATTGCGGCAACCCATACTCAGGAATTGGGTAAAGTAAAAGATTTTACTGCATCAGAGTTGAAAGAGCTTTACGATACCATTGGCATTGGTGCATTGAAGTTTTTCCTGTTGAGAGTGGATCCCAAGAAAAAAATGATATTCAATCCGGAAGAGTCGATCGATTTCCACGGCTTTACCGGTCCCTTTATCCAATACACACACGCACGCATCAAAAGTGTGCTGCGAAAAAATGATATAGCATCCACTCCCCTTGTTGTGTCGTCCCCTTTGCATAAAATGGAGAAGGAGTTACTGGTGCAGTGCGAACTATTTGAACAAACATTGTCCCAAGCCGGTCAGGCGCTCGATCCTTCAACACTTTCCATGTACCTGTTTCAACTGGCACAAAGTTTTAATTCTTTTTATGCTGCATTGAGTATTTCCAGTGCTGAAACTGAAGAAAAAAAACAACTCAGATTAAAGATTTCATCAATGGTTGCAACCATCCTCCAATCTGGTATGCAATTGCTGGGAATTCAGGTTCCAGAAAAAATGTAATCAATCCACTTTTTTCAAAACGATGCCAGCCAGGGGTGGCAGTTGCACAAGTAGGTGATGGCGTTTATCCTTGTCTATTATTGATTGCAGAGATTCTTCATTTTTATACTGATCTGTTCCCCAATAAGCCTGGTTGTCACTGTTGAAAATTTCCTTCCACGTTCCTTTGTTTTTCATTGTCACCTTCCAATCCGTTCTTTCAACCGGTGTCATATTCAAGATGATCAACAGTTCATCCGCAGGTGTTTTTCCTCTTCTGAAAAAAGATACCACAGATTCTTCACGGTGGTTGAGTTCATGCCATTCAAATCCGGATGGATTGAATTGCTGAAAACACAGGGCTGATTCCTGCTTTACCAAATGGGCAAGTGCACTCACACAATTTTTCAATCCAGTATGGCAATCATACTGCAACAAATCCCATCGCAAGGAGGTTTTATAATTCCACTCATCTGTTTGTCCAAATTCATTCCCCATGAAAAGCAACTTGCCTCCCGGATGCATGAACATATAGGTATAGAGCAGCCGCAGATTGGCAAATTTCTGCCATTCATCGCCGGGCATTTTATAAATCATAGGTGATTTTCCATGTACCACTTCATCATGGCTCAATGGCAGCATGAAATTTTCATCGTAGTAATACATCATGCTGAACGTAAGTTGATTTTGCTGAAACTGCCTGTACACTGGGTCCTGCTTGAAATACCTCAACGTATCGTGCATCCATCCCATCATCCACTTCATGCCAAATCCGAGTCCATCCTGGTATGTAGGACGAGATACGCCCGGCCAGTTGGTTGCTTCTTCAGCAATGGTTTGAACTCCTTTGAAATCACGGTATACCATCTCATTCATATTTTTCAGGAATTCAATGGCTTCGATATTTCCGTTTCCCCCGAACTCATTGGGTTCCCATTCTCCTTCACTCCTTGAATAATCCAGTTTTAACATGGATGAAACTGCATCAACACGGAGTCCATCGATATGAAAACAATCCAACCAAAATCTGGCATTGCTGATTAAAAATGATCTTACCTCACCTCTTTTGTAATTGAATATATAACTGTTCCAATCTGGATGATACCCTTTTCTCATATCCGCATACTCATAGGTATGTGTTCCATCAAACATAAATAGACCGTGACTGTCATATGGAAAATGAGAAGGCACCCAGTCCAAAATGACTCCTATGCCCTCCTGATGAAAATAATTGATCATGGCCATGAATGCTTCAGGATGACCAAAACGGGATGTCGGAGCAAAATATCCAGTTCCTTGATAGCCCCAGCTTCCATCAAAAGGAAATTCCATGACTGGCATGAGTTCAACATGGGTGAATCCCATTTCCTTTACATAGGGCACCAATCTCTCCGCAATCTCCCAGTAGGAAAAAAAAGATTCTTCATTGAAAGGATCTGGCTTCATCCAACTTCCCAGATGAACCTCATACACAGTGTATGGAGCATCCAGGCTGTTAAATGTTTCTCTGTTGGCCATCCATTTTTCATCTTTCCACTCAAAGTCAAAATTCCAGGTAATACTTGCCGTCAAAGGTTTTTTCTCCCAATAATGTGCATAGGGATCACCTTTCTGTATTTTTTTTCCCTGAAAACCTTTGATAGCGTATTTGTATACTTCTCCTTTGGCACAATCGGGAATAAATCCCTCCCAGATGCCGCTGTGATCGAGTCTTACGTACAATAGATGTACTCCCTCTTTCCAATCATTGAAATTTCCTACTACACTGACTTCCGTTGCATTGGGTGCCCAGACCGCAAAATAAGTACCCAGTTTACCTAAAACGGTAAGCTGTTTGTTTCCAAAATATGCATAGGCATTGTAAAGGGTTCCGCTCTGAAAATTGCGAATGATTTCTTCATTGAACAATGAATAATTCCAAACAGGCTTGGTGGCATCGATGAAATGAACATCTTCATATGGCTTGTTTGATTGATGGGATGGGATGTTCATTGTATTGTTTGGAAATTATTTCAATTCAAAAACATGAAAAGATACGGGTGGAATAGCAATGGGGCTTTTATCAATAACAATGGTTTTCTTATTCAAAACATCCAACAGCACTTTGGCTTGGGATGACATTTCACTGAAAGAGGACATTTGTATGTTCTCTTCTTTATTGGATGTATTCACCACGCACATGATTTTCTGTTTTTCAGAAACCCGAAAGTATACATAAACTCCGTTCTTGGGAATGAATTGCATCAGTTTGCCTTTGGTCAGTGCGGAACTTTCTTTTCTGAACTGTGCAAGTGATTTGAAAAACTCAAATGCTTCCTGTTCTTTTTCTGTTCTTCCACCAGCAATGAATTTATCGGTATTGTCTGATTTCCATCCACCAGGAAAATCCAGTCTCACTGCTGCATCATTGGGGTCTTTGAAGTTCTTCATCAGGATTTCTGTACCATAGTAGACCTGTGGGATGCCTCTGGTTGTAAGCAACAACCCGAGTCCTATTTTGTATTTGTTCATGCTCTCACCTGCCATTGAATAAAACCTGTTCATGTCATGGTTGTCCAGAAAAATACAATTGGTGAATGGATCTTTGTACAGGAAGTCCTGTGACAAAGTGGTATATACTTTCATGATGCCTTCATTCCAACCAAAAGGCTGATTGAGCACATCCATGATGGCAGCTTGCAATGGGAAATCGGTAACCCCTTTGATTTGATGTTTGAAAGCTGTGTTCATGTTGTTCTGTGTGAAGTAAGCGCTTCCCGCAACAGTGTTCGTCCATGCCTCCCCGAATACAGTGAGCTTCGGATATTCACGCAGCAGTGCAGCATTGATATCGTTCAAAAATTGTTCATCACAATATTTGTACGTGTCGACTCTCCATCCGTCAATGCCGAACTCTTCGGTTGACCAGATGTTTTGTTGGATCATGTATTTAGCAACATAGGGATTGGAGAGATTTAAATCCGGCAAATGCGGCACAAACCAACCGCCGATCATTCTGTTTTTTTCCGAGCGAGTTGCATAGGGATCGAAGAAGACCTCCTCGCGATGATCTGGACCTGTATATACAGGCCATTGATTCAACCAATCTTTCATGGGTGGATCCAATACCGTGTGGTGGTGATTGCCGATGTGGTTGTAAACAGCATCCTGCAAAACCTTCAAACCCTTCTGGTGTGCAGATCGAACAAGGTTTTTATAGGCATCGTTTCCGCCAAATCTTTTATCCACCTTGTAATGACTGGTGATCCAATACCCATGATAGCCACTCATCTTCCAAATACTTTCATTCATGATGGGCATATCGTTTTCCATGACAGGAGTCATCCATATGGAGGTAACCCCCAGTTCTTTCAGATAATCCAGTTTGGATGCAACGCCTGCCAAATCACCTCCATGACGTGCATAGGGATTTTTTCTGTCAGACAATGTATCCCTCAAATCTTTGAAGGCATCATTGGATGGATCTCCATTCACAAATCTGTCGGGCATGATCAGGTAAATCAAGTCCTCAGAACGAACACCCTGATGCACCAGAGCATCTTTTACACGTGACTTCAATTCATAGTTAAAGGTTCTGCCATCTGAAAAGACAATCGGATAGTATCCCGGTTTGGCAGATGATAGAATTTCAACATCCACGAACAGATAGTGTTTGTTTTCTGGTTGAAATATTTTTTTGATGGCAATGCCGGATGACTTGACTGTCAATGTTGTGGGGAGATTTTCATTGCTGTGGATCATCAATTGCAGAGATGTATGCTTCATACCTGTCCACCAATGAGATGGATAAACATTGATCTGAGCAAAGCTCCATTGTACATAAATAGAAAATACTAGAGCCAATAAAGAACGGATCATAAAATGGTATTTATTTTTTTTCAGCCGGATCATATACATATACAACACTGATCGCAGCACAAATCATGAAGATGCCTGCGAGAACAATTGCGTAGATCGATTGACCATTGTACAAATGTTTTACAATCCACCCGCCTACAAATCCATTGATGATTTGTGGAAGGGTGATGAAGAAGTTGAATATGCCCATGTAAATACCCAACTTGCCCGCTGGAATAGAGGCCGACAGAATCACATATGGCATGGCCAATATGGAAGCCCATGCGAGTCCCACGCCTACCATGGAATAATTCAGCATGGAAGGATCTTCGATAAAATAAATGGAAATCAATCCAATTCCACCAGCCACCAGCGAAAATGCATGCGTCAATCGGCGATTGATTTTTTTGGCCAGAAACGGCAACAGCAATGCATAAAACATGGCCACTAAATTGTACACGCCAAAAGCGGAACTGACTTTGTTGCCTGCTTCATTGTAGGCAAGCGAATGGCTGTAGTCACCCGAAAGTTTATAAATATGTGTTGCGACAGCATCAGTTGTAAATACCCACATGCTGAACAAAGCAAACCAACTGAAAAACTGAACCAGTCCGAGTTGTTTCATCGTTCTGGGCATCTTCTTGAAATCTGTAAAAATCTCTGAGAGTCCCCCGCCTTTAGATTCTGCTTTGCCATGGTATTGTTCATACTCTTCAGGCGGATATTCTTTGGTAAAGAATATGGTGATTAAAATCGATGCAATAAAAACAACAGCACCGATGTAAAACGAATACTTGATATTGTCGGCCACACCATCGTTGCCTGCATGCATGCTGAAGCCGTTGTTGGCCAAAAACTCCGGTAAAGCAGATCCGGCAACAGCTCCCAGTCCAATCAAAAAAGTTTGAATACTGAATCCCGAAGCACTTTGTTGATGGGATAGATTGTCTGCCACCAATGCACGAAATGGTTCCATTGCAATATTGAAGGATGCATCCATGACCATCACCATGCCTGCTCCAATCCACAATGCCGGCAGGAAGGCTGTGAAGTTCCCGGAATTCGGCAGCATGATCAATGCAACGCTTGATAAAATAGCACCCGCCAAAAAAAATGGCTTTCTGCGTCCCAACCTATTCCATGTTTTATCACTGTAATGACCAATGATGGGCTGTACAATCATACCAACCAAAGGCGCAACAATCCAAAACATGGGGAGTTGTTCCACATCTGCACCGAATGATCTTAGAATTCTGCTTGTGTTTCCATTCTGCAATGCGAATCCAAATTGAATTCCCAAAAATCCAACACTCATCAAAAAGATCTGGCTGACACGCAGCAGAGGTTTTTCAGCTTTTGGAGATGAATTGACATCCATGCTTGAATTTCCCATATGGCAGGGTTTTAATGTGTTTCAATTACACAAACCGGAAGTTACGAAAAAGAGGGCAATCGCATGTTAAATAACAAAACCATCAGGAAGCACGGCACCCTTCTTGACAACTACAATTCCGTCTTTGATGGTATACAGGAGGTGATCGGAATTGTTCAAATGTTTGCCTCCGTTGATCCTCACGTCATTGCCTATTCGACAGTTTTTATCAATGATGGCATTTTTAATGTAGCATCGCTCACCGATTCCAAGTTTAGGGAGTCCATTGGTTACAGACGCATTCATTTCTTCCAATGTTTCATAATAATCTGTTCCCATGATATAGCAACTGACGACTGTTGTCCCATATCCAATGCGTGTTCTTATTCCAATTACAGAATTTTCTACCCTGGATGCATTGATGATGCATCCTTCTGCAATGATGGTTTTTTCCAAAGTGGTGCCGCTGATTTTTGCAGGCGGCAACATGCGGGCTCTTGTATAGACGGCTTTTTTATTGTCAAAGAGATTGAACTCCGGAACGTCTTTGGTGAGTGCGAGATTGGCTTCAAAAAAAGAATGAATATTTCCAATGTCTGTCCAATATCCTTCGTACTGAAAACTGACTACTTTGTGTTTGTTGATGGAAAAGGGAATGATTTCTTTTCCAAAATCTGTTGCTTCTTTGAAATCCTCCAACAAAGAATTGAAAAGGGTATCACGGTTGAAAATATAAATACCCATGCTGGCGAGATAATCTCTTCCCTGGGATCTCATGGCATCTCCTGTATCACTTACCCAGTCCTTCAACAACTCTTTCTTGGGTTTTTCTATGAATGACTGAATGATGTTATCCCCACCCTTTTTTAAAATCCCAAATTCTGTTGCTTCTGAAGCACCCACTGGAATGGTTGCAATGGAAATCTCTGCATTGTTTTTGATGTGATCCTCAATCATTTGTTGAAAATCCATCTGATACAGCTGATCACCGGATAAAATCAACACATAATCAAAGTCCTGCTGATTGATATGCCTCAAAGATTGTCTTACTGCATCAGCTGTACCCTGGAACCAAGCCGGATTATCTGGAGTTTGTTCAGCAGCAATGATATCAACAAAAGCAGCGCTGAAGACACTGAAATGATATGTATTCTTGATGTGTTTATTCAACGAGGCTGAATTGAATTGGGTCAGGACGTACATCCTTCCAATATCAGAATTCAGACAATTGGATATGGGAATATCCACCAAACGGTATTTACCTGCAATGGGAACAGCCGGCTTGCTTCTGGTTGAGGTAAGCGGTGAAAGCCTGGAGCCTGCACCTCCTCCCAATATAACTGCCACAACACTTTTTATCATTGCTTTATGTTTTGATCAATTTAGTAAAAACTTTGGTAAAGATTCACATAATCATTCGCACTTCTGGTCCAGCTGAAATCCAATGCCATTATTTTTTTTCGAATTGTATTGAAAGTCTCCTTTTGTTGATACAGTTCTGTTGCCCGGAAAATCGCATGTGTGATATCCCCCACAGATGCCTGTAAAAAATGAATGCCATATCCCCCGTTCTCACCCAAATCTTTCACAGTGTCTTTGAGTCCCCCAGTTGATCTGACAACAGGAATAGTACCGTATTTCATTGCATACAACTGATTGAGTCCGCATGGTTCCACCCTTGATGGCATCAAGAGAAAATCTGCTCCTGCGTACATCAGGTGACTCAATTTTTCATTGTAACCGATGTATACATTGTAATCCTGCTTTGCGTAATTTTTCAAAAGCGACAATCCGGACTCCACTTCTGTTTCACCGCTTCCCAATACAAGGAAATTCATTTTCTTTCCGATGTGTTGAAAACTATCATGGATGGCTTGTGGCAATAGATCTGCCCCTTTTTCACCAACAAGCCTGCCTATAAAAACAAAAAGAGGTTTGCGTTGATCGAGTCCGAATTCCTTGCAAAGCATTTCTTTGTTTTTCGCTTTTCCCTCTGTTATATTTTTTTCTGAGTAGTGATGATCCAAATAGGTATCATACTCAGGATCCCACACTTTGTAATCAATTCCGTTGATGATGCCGCTGCATTTTCCTTTTTCATATTCAAATAGCGGTTCCAATCCATTGCTCATGTATCTCAGCTCACCCAAATAATTGTTGCTGACGGTTGTAACCTTCCAGGCACATTTAATGGCTGATGCGAGCGGATTGATGGCACCCTGCCATTCGAGCATTCCGCGTTTCCAGCTGTCCCAATGCGGCAGGTAGGTTGTTTTATCCCATCCAAATGAACCCTGGTATTGTGCATTGTGTATGGTCAAAACAGTTGGAACCGATTCAAGTCTTTTGAAAGCATAGGTGTGTTGCATGATGAAAGGAATCAAACCGGCATGGTGATCATGTACATGAATGACATGCGGAAGCTTATCCCAAGAGCATACCCAATTGGCGAATGCAATTTGAAAAGCGCAAAATCTTTCTACGTCATCCTCATACCCATATACTTTTTCTCTGTCCAACAATCCATTGATGTCAATCAGATAAAGTCCGAATCCCTGTGCATCAGATTTTTCTTTGATCACCGTATAATCAAACCACCAATGTCCCAGGTTGGAAGAAGCCTTGTGAACCACTTCCCAATCATGGTTGTACAAATACTTGGATCTGTACATGGGCATTACAACACATGCATCATGACCCAATTCATTCAAAAATCGAGGCAAAGAACCGACTACATCGCCCAAGCCACCAACTTTGGCAACAGGATAACACTCTGCACTTACATGAACGATTTGCATAGAACGGATGTCTGTTAAAAACTTAAAATCTGTATCTTGTTAAATATAATTATTTTCAGCTTACCTAAACGAATGTCATTATGAATCAACAAACGAAATGGTCTCAATTTGGAGTATTGATTACAGTATTCTTTTTCTGGGGCTTTGTGGCTGCATCCAACAGTATTTTCATTCCTTTCTGCAAGAAGTTTTTTCAATTGGATCAAATTCAATCTCAATTGATTGGATCTGCCTTTTACGGTGCTTATTTCTATGGATCTTTGATTCTGTATATTGTTTCTTATGTAAGCGGAACTGATTTATTGAACAAAATCGGATATAAAAAAGGCATCATTTACGGTCTCTTGATTTCTGTGGTAGGCGCCATTGCATTGGCATTCATCAGCGGGTCGGGCAATGCTACATTTGGACTCGTGCTGGTTTCTTTCTTCATCATTGCATTGGGATTTTCACTGCAGCAAACATCTGCACAACCTTTTGCGGTGGCATTGGGCCCTGAGGAAACAGGCACACACCGTCTCAACATGGGCGGGAGTGTAAACTCATTTGGTACATTGTTGGGTCCCCTGGTGGTGAGCGTAATGCTTTTCGGAAGCATCACAAGTGTGAAGGAAGCTTCGATCGAAAACATCCAGGAATTGTACTTCTTCCTGGCCGGACTCTTCATCATTGCAGCCATCATCTTTGCCTATGCCAAACTTCCCAAAACAACATCTGACGAAAAATTGGAAAAGAGTCCCAAGGCAATGGTTGTTCTCTTGATCATTGGAGTGGTATTCCTCCCCGTTCTCTTCTCTGATCTTGTAAAAGAAGTTACCGGTATCAGCAAAGCATTGATCATCATCAGTTCTCTCGCCATCATTTTGACAACACTCTTTGTTTCAATGCTCAGCGCTAAAAAGAATCCCGAAGGATGGGGCGCCATGGCTTATCCGCAACTGGTATTGGGCATGATAGCCATTTTTATTTATGTGGGAGTAGAAGTGACGATCGACAATAATTTTGGTGCATTGTTAAAAAAGAATGCCTTTGGAGGATACGACGAATCACATATTTCACACCTCGTTTCTCTGTATTGGGGTTCTTTGATGATTGGAAGATGGACTGGCGCGATCAGCGTATTCAATCTCAGCAAGTCCATGAAAAAAATCATGGTCATGGTGGTTCCATTTGTGGCATTTGGTGTGATTCTTCTCGTCAACATCATCAAAGGAAATGATGTATCAGACTTTTTGATGTATCCCATCTGCATCGCAATCGGTGTATTGGCATTCATATATGCCAACGAGCAACCTGTAAAACTGCTGCTTTCTGTTTCTGTGTTGGGAGCCATTGCAATGGTTGTAGCACTCACCACAACAGGTATGGTTGCCAATTTCGCAATCATCAGCACCGGCATGTGTTGCTCCGTAATGTGGCCAGCCATTTTTGCATTGGCTGTGAATGGCATTGGAAAATACCAAAGCCAGGGATCAGCATTTTTGATCATGATGATTTTGGGCGGTGCTATTATACCTCCTGCACAAGGAGCCATCATCGATCTTGAATCTGTGAACGATGCTGGTGTTCATACTTTCACCCAGTTGTCATATGTTGTTCCACTGGTATGCTTTGCATACCTTGCTTGGCATGCAGTGCAAACCAGAGCCGTGTTGAAAAAACAGGGACTCGATGTGGATGCGCAGGTAGCAAGTGGACATTGATCCCAATTCTTTGTATATTCGGCAGCCATTTTTACATGGCTGCTTTTTTATAATAAACCGCGAACGATGAGTACGAATGAACCTTTGGCAATTGGTGTTGATATTGGTGGAACAGGAACAAAATTTGGTATAGTAGACCGAAACGGAAATGTGCTTTTCTCCAGTGAGATGTCAACCAAAAAACACAAAACCATTGATACGTTTATCGATGAATTACATGAGCAGTTGAGTACCTTGATTGAAAAAGCTGGCGGAATCGGAAGAATGCGTGGCATTGGAATGGGAGCACCCAATGGAAATTTCTACAGTGGCACGATTGAATATGCACCCAACTTGCCCTGGAAAGGCATCATTCCCATTGCCAAGCTTGTAAGTGATAAATTCAAATTGGATGTAACCCTTACCAATGATGCCAATGCTGCTGCAATTGGTGAAATGATGTACGGTGCTGCAAAAGGCATGAAAGATTTCATCATGATTACACTTGGTACAGGTGTTGGAAGCGGATTTGTTGCGAATGGACAACTGATCTACGGACACGATGGATTTGCAGGTGAAATTGGACATACCATTGTGATACCTGACGGAAGAATTCACGAAGGAACCGGCAAAAAGGGATCTTTGGAAAGTTATGCATCCGCAACGGGTGTACGGTTGACTGCCCTGGAGGTTTTAGAAAACAGCAATGAACCCTCTCTATTGAGAGACTTGGATAAAGAAACAATTGATTCCAAAGCAGTGTATGATGCTGCTATCAAGGGAGATCAATTGGCCCTGGAAATATTTGAATTTACTGGAAAAATTCTCGGCATATCCCTTGCCAATGCAGTGATGATCAGCAGTCCTGAGGCAATTATATTATTCGGTGGACTCACAAAGTCGGGTGATCTGATTCTGAAACCTACCAGACAACACATGGAAGAAAACCTGATTCAGGTATTTCAAAACAAAGTCAAGATTCTCATCAGTCACCTCAAAGAGTCTGATGCCGCCATCTTGGGTGCCAGCGCATTGGTTTGGGAAAAAGAAAAATAATCAGCTGTTTTTCAAAGCCAACTCCTGTTCCCATGCTTTTTTGCCGTATCCGGGAATAACGTGTTTTTCACTGTGGTAAGAGGAACGCACCAAGGGTCCACTTTCGACATAATCTATCCCCAACGAATAACCAATTTCCTTGTATTCAAAAAATTCATCGGGATGCACAAAACGATGAACGGGTAAATGTTTTTTGGTTGGCTGCAGATATTGACCGATCGTGATCACATCAACTCCATTGTCAGCCAAATCCTTGATGGTTTGAATGACTTCTTCTTTGGTTTCACCCAACCCAAGCATGATACCAGATTTGGTTCGCATACCGCCTTGCTTCAATTTTCTGAGCACCTCCATGCTTCTCCAGTATTTTGCTTGAATCCTCACCTTTCGTGTGAGTTGTTCCACTGTTTCAATGTTATGGGATACGACCTCCGGTGCAGCATCAACAATGCGCTGAATTTGATCATCGATTCCTTTGAAATCTGGAATCAACGTTTCCAATGTTGTTTCCGGATTGAGGGATTTGACAGCACGGATGGTATTGTACCATATGGTGCTTCCTCCATCTGAGAGCTCATCGCGGTCAACCGAAGTAATCACGGCATGTTTCACTTTCATCAAGTGTATGGCTTCCGCCACTCTTTGCGGCTCATCCCAATCAACTGCATCAGGGCGACCGGTAGCAACTGCACAAAAACCACAGCTTCTGGTACACACATTTCCAAGGATCATGAATGTAGCTGTACCTGCGCCCCAGCATTCACCAATATTGGGACAGTTGCCGCTTTCACAAATGGTGTGCAGCTTATGGGTATCTACAAGGGATCTGACATGACGGTAGCTCTCACCGATGGGGAGTTTTACCCTTAGCCAATCAGGTTTTTTTTGTCTTTCTTCCGTTATTGTTGCTTGCATCACCGATCAATTTGACTGCGAAGTTAATCTACTTCCTTCTTCCAAAATTCAAGGCTAAAAATCCGGACGGAAAGAAGGATCGTCCCGAAACATCGATCATTTGAATCACTTTCTTTGAATACAAATCGGCCATGAAACCAACTTCTATGGCTGAGACAACCTGATTGAATCTTGCCCAGTCGAATCGAAGGGATGCTTTGGCATAGACACCGGGATTGAATTTGATTTCATTCCATCCTTTGCGCATGCCTGCTCCGCCTATGATGTCTTTTGTGGGATCCAGGTTCAAAAATGCATCTTTTGTATCAGACTGGTACTTTAGATATGCCACGCCAGTATCTACTGAGAATTGAATATAATATGGCCTCAACAATCCAGCACTGAAACCACCTACTAAAATACCGTACACTGCAACTCCATTTTTGTTGCTCTTGCCACCAATCATGATTTGCCTACCTACACCCAGTTTGGCTTGGTAAAAAATATTTTGTTTGCCAAAAACAAAGGGGCGTCCGAAATAAGCAAATCCACCATTGATGCTTCCGGGTGTAGATTGTTTCTGCTCCTTTCGATGTTGCTTTTCGGTCAACTCAAGTTGAACGATGGTTGTTTTGTATGCAGAGGATGAAAATCCTTTTTCGAATGCTATTCCCCATCCATCATGGTGATTTTTAATAGAAGTAATGCTGTGTTTCTCAAATGCCGGGACTCCCTCTTCCTCATTTCTCAACATCTGGTTGATCCTGTTGTGCTTTTCCATCCTCGCCTGTTCCTTGTTTTTTTGTTGTGAAAAAACATTAGAACAAAAGACTGTGATTGGTATTGTAATAAAGAATAAAATCTTTTTTGAGATCAGCATGTTGGGTGAATGTATTGTAAATTTATGCAAAAAAGCATGACATCCAGAGTTACCTATACAGGCGAATTGAGAACTTTAGCAACCCATTTGCAATCAGGCTCCCACATCGAAACTGATGCCCCTACAGACAACCACGGAAAAGGAGAGCGATTCTCCCCTACTGATCTGATTGGCACCTCACTGGCAGCATGCATGTTGACAACCATGGCCATCCGGGCAAAGGAGCTCGAACCGAAGTTGCGAAACGCATGTACCCAAACTGAAAAAATCATGTCACCTGCACCCCGTCGTATCAGCGGTATCAATATCACATTTCATTGGCCCGCTGATCAGTCATTCACCGATGAAGAAAAAAAATTACTGGAAGAAATTGCCTGGAGCTGCCCTGTGAAAGAAAGCATTCATCCCGATATTCAATTGCAGGTCCATTTCAATTGGTAATATTCATTGAACTTTTGTTGGCATAGGTCAACAACCCTTGCGTATGCAAAGCTGTTAAACCCGCTTCATTGCACCTATATCTCCTGATAATATGATTGTCTTCTGGATCCAGTGAACAGATCCATTCAATCGCTTTTTGTCTGAATGACAACTTACCAGTAAATGTAGCATATGCTATCAAAAATGGGGTGAATACATTGATGCACAATCTATCAAACAATGCTATTCCAAACTCCTTTTTGATTTCATTGAATACATCATTTTCCATATTGTCCATTTCAACAACAACATGCATCAAGTCCCCATATTGAAAAAACATCTCCAGGCATTCAAGCATTCGTTTTTCAGGAAAATTTGTGGGTCGCATTCTAAATTTCATCAGTAACACATGACAATCCTTGATGTCGTAGATACTTTTTAAATAAAGAAATGTTTGTACTTCCTCGTTGCTCATTGATCCAAACATTCCAGCCTGACCAAGCAAGAGGCATTTCAGGCCGTATGCATCCATATCAAATGGAGGAGTTAAAATATTCTTGACGGATTCAAATATGTGTTCAAAAGCAACACCATTCAATGGAAGTCCAAATGCATGCATCATTTTCTTCCAAAAAACAAAATACCAATCACCCTCATGCAGTTTTAGATCCAATAAAATCGCATGTGCTTTTCTTTCCAATCTCTCCAGTGCCAAGTTTTCCAAAGTTTCGATGGGTGGCAAGGGAATGCAACCGAGGGATGTATGATCCATCATGAAAGGATTGGAATATTCGAGGGGCAATTGATGCATATATCCCGAGAGTTCGAGCGTGTGACAACGATCAAAAAATTCCACATCATGTTTCCATACCACATGCAAAATCACGTTGCGGTAAAAATCATCATCTTCATGTTTGTGATGAAACCAATCACTGCTGTTGATATGTATTTCCACAGAACCCACCCATAGGAGTCCATCTATCTCAATTCTTGCATGAAGAAAATCAGGACCCTGATTGAAATTGATTTCTCCGGGATAGACAATATCTAACGCATGACCATTGACAGTTCGCAAGTTGTTCCATCCTCTTGCCATGTTCAGCCAGTAAAATTGCAGATTGATTTCTTTCATGGGTCTACAAATCAACCCATGAATATTCAAATTAAAAAAGGATCATGGCACAGTTAAAAAGAGAAAAATACTAATAAAAAGATTGTTTTAACGTTTGAACAACCCGGCTAACAGGCAATCCCATAACGTTGTAAAAATCACCCTGAATATTTTTAATGCCAATTACACCGATCCATTCCTGTATGGCATAGGCACCGGCCTTATCATATGGTTTGTACTGATCAACATAATGTTGAATTTGGGCATCGTCGATCTCATGAAATGCAACCAATGTTTTGTCAAAAAATGCTTCTGTTTTTTTAGGTGATCTGATCTCAACAGCTGTGATCACCTCGTGGGTCTTCCCTGAAAGTTTCTTCAAAATGCTGATGGCATGCTCCCTGTTTAACGGTTTGCCGATGATATCACCTTCCAGCACTACGATGGTATCTGCAGCAATTAATACGAACTCTTCCATCTTGCATTTGATTTGTTCTGCGACTACCTGATTTTTTTTAGATGCAATTTGCATTGCAATAGACTCAGGGACTCCCCCTGGTTCAAATGATTCATCGGCATCAGAAACCACTACATCGAAATCTATCTCAGCCCACTCCAATAACATTTTTCTGCGGGGAGATCCAGAAGCAAGTATAATTTTTTTCATCAGTAGTAATAGTAATACAAAAACATGGAAAGTATTCCCATCAGCATCAGCAATTTGACTTGCCTGGTTAATTGGGTATAATCTTCAATGGCAACAGCCTTTTTCAAATTCCGAAAAACAGATACGATCATCAGCAGCAAAGCGAAAGCAATATAAAGACTGATCAAATACCATCGGCTGAACAATGCGTATACCATGATGGCTGACAATGAACCAAACAAAACAATCAACCAAACTGAAACAAAAACTTTGGTTGCATGTATGCCCCAGGCAATGGGCATTGTTTTGCAACCATATTTTCTGTCACCCATTTCATCCTCCATGTCTTTGATGACTTCCCTCACCAGTGATACCATGAAAGCAAATCCACCATAGAGAATGGCCAATTTGTATATGTTGACGAGTGCGAGATTTGAAGACGGCAACCCATTGCCAGATTTCCAATTGATTTCACATACAAAAAGCATGAAGATCACCCAAGCGGTAAGCAGGGAGATGATGATATTACCCGAGAGCAATTTCTTTTTGAACGTAGTTGAATAAAACCATAGAAATATGACAGCTACTCCATTCAGGAGAAACAGCAGGAAATTATTGAGTCGGATGGAAACATAGGCAGTGATAATGAGTCCCGCGATCGACAACAAAAAATGCCACATCATTGCCCATCTTCTTGAAATATCCCTATCGACAATCAACTTTTCCGGCTTGTTGATTTTGTCAATGTTCAAATCAAAATAGTCATTGATGATATAACCTGCGCCGGCAATCAACAACGAGGCGACCAACATCCAATGAAAGAGGTTGTGTGAAAGCAAAGGATCTGCGTTCAACAATCTTTGATAGGAAGCTCGAATAATCAATTGATAAAACAGCACTTGGGTAAGCGCTATGAACAGCAGGTTTTTGATTCGTATCAATTGCAAAAATGCTCCCAGTTTCGACATGAATTGTTTTTAAATGCTTGAGGTCATTTTCGCTGTATGCCATTTGCCCTGCGTCTTCATCACTTTTTCAATAACATCACGCACTGCACCATCGCCTCCGTTTCGGATTGAAATGTAATCGGCTTTTTCTTTTATCTCCCTTACAGCATCAGCCGGACATGTTTTCAGTCCAGATACACTGAACGCATCCAGATCGGGCAAATCATCTCCCATGAACAACACTTGATCCGATAGCAGGTTGTACATCAACATCAGCTCATGCAGCTTTTCCGATTTCTTATTTATTTTTTGAAAAAAATTATTGATTCCAAGGTATTGAAGTCTCTCTTCTACTGCGTCTGAAAAAGAACCTGTAACAACTGCAACATGAAAACCTTGTTGAACGGCCAGTTGAATGGCGAGTCCGTCTTTGATGTCCATTTCCCTCCACCACTGTCCCCCCTTTTGAATCATCAATTTTCCATTGGTAAGTACCCCATCAAGGTCAAATGCCATCAATTTGATCTTGGAAAATCTGACCAGCAAATGTTCATCCATTCCTCAAAAATAAACTATCGTTTCGATTAACTGAGATCCGTTTCTCTTAAGGAATTATTGCGTTTTATTTCAGAAATTAATTTTGAAAAAAATAAAATGATTCCACATACTTTAAATTGAATATTGATTTTCAGGTGATTATAAGCATGATTTGAAAAGAAAAAACTACCGCTTTTATCTAATTTTACATATTTCTCGAGCGTCTTACACAACAAAAATCATTCGCTTTACCTTATTATTGCATCGATTTGAGGAAATTATGGCAAAAAATTTACTGATAGTTGAGTCCCCTGCGAAAGCAAAAACCATTGAGAAAATCTTGGGCAGCGATTTTGAAGTCAAAAGCTGTTATGGTCATATACGTGACCTTGAAAAGAATGAAATGGGTATTGATGTGAAGAAAGGTTTCAAACCCAGGTATATTGTACCGGAAGAGAAGGAAAAAGTGGTGAAAGAACTGAAACAATTGGCGAAAAAATCTGATGAAGTATGGTTGGCAACGGATGAGGACCGTGAGGGTGAGGCCATCAGCTGGCATCTTTGCGAGGTGCTGGGACTCGATCCATCTTCAACCAAAAGAATAGTATTTCACGAGATCACCAAACCTGCCATCAAATCTGCCGTGGAGAAACCCAGGACGGTCAACATGAACCTGGTAAATGCTCAGCAAGCAAGAAGAATATTGGATAGAATTGTGGGATTCGAGCTCTCTCCCATTTTATGGAGAAAAATGAGCATGAAAAACAATCTCTCAGCGGGCAGGGTACAAAGTGTTGCAGTAAAAATTCTGGTGGAAAGGGAAAGAGCCATCAATGCATTCGTGCCTGTCAGTCACTTTAAAATCGAGGCTGCTTTCAAGGCCAAAGACATCAATGGCAAACCAGTTGTTTTCAAGGCGGAGGGATCCAAGAAAAACAACGAGCAGGATGCACAAAAATTTCTGGAGGGATGCGTTCAGGCATCATTCAAAGTAGACGACATCCAGAAAAAACCATCCAAAAAATCACCTGCAGCACCGTTCACCACTTCAACATTGCAACAGGAGGCCAGCAGAAAATTGGGATATGGGGTAAGCAAAACCATGTTGCTTGCACAAAAATTATATGAAGCTGGACATATTACATATATGAGAACGGACAGTGTGAGTCTCAGCGAGACTGCCATGCAGGATATATCCAATCAAATCATTGGTTCATACGGGAAGGAATTCCTTCAAACCAGGAAGTTCAAAAACAAAAACGAATCTGCGCAGGAAGCACACGAAGCCATTCGTCCCACTTACATGGACAAAACATCTGTAGACATCGCAGATGGTCAACGTTTGTATGATTTGATTTGGAAAAGAACCATGGCCAGTCAGATGGCAGATGCTGAATTGGAAAAAACCATCGCAGATATTTCTATCTCAACCCAACAGGAAAAACTCAAAGCCGAGGGCGAGGTGATGAAGTTCGAAGGATTTTTAAAAGTCTACAACGAAAGCAAGGATGAAGAAGATGAGAATGAGGAGGAAAATGTTGAGGGAATGCTTCCACCACTTGAAATCGGGCAATCACTTGATCTGCAGCAATTAACTGCTACTGAAAGATTCAGCCGTCCCCAGCCCAGATACACAGAAGCTTCATTGGTAAAAAAACTCGAAGAGCTTGGCATTGGCCGCCCTTCTACCTATGCTCCCACCATCTCTACCATTCTGAAAAGAGGCTATGTTGAAAAACGTGAGAAAGAAGGAGTAAAAAGAGATTTCAGGGTTCTTACGCTGGAGAAAGGAAAAATCAATCGAATTGTTGATCAGGAAAATACCGGTGCCGAAAAAGGAAAATTGTTTCCAACAGATTTGGGATCAGTTGTTACAGATTTTCTGATTCAATATTTCCATCATGTAATGGATTACGGATTCACTGCAAAAATTGAAAATGAATTCGATGAGATTGCAGAGGGTGATCAGGACTGGAGCAAGATGCTGAAGGACTTCTACTCTCCTTTCAAAAAGGATGTGGATCATACCATGGAAAAAGCCGAACGCATCAGCGGTGAACGAGAATTGGGAAATGATCCTGTCTCAGGTAAAAGAGTGATTGCAAGAATGGGCAGATATGGCCCAATGGTACAAATGGGCGAAACAACAGAAGAAGAAAAACCAAAGTTTGCCAAACTGAGAGCAGACCAAAGCATTGAAACCATTCAACTGAATGAGGCTTTGGAACTTTTTAAATTACCCCGCATACTTGGATCATTCGAAGACAATGAAGTGCAGGTAAACATCGGAAGATTTGGACCCTATATTGCACACGATAAAAAGTTTTATTCTTTGGCAAAAGAGTTTGATCCTTATGAGATTTCGCTTGAAACTGCCATTCCCATCATTGAAGAAAAAAGGAAGGCGAAGGATGAACGCACCATCAAGATTTTTGAAAAAGAAAAAATCCAGCTGCTGAAAGGTCCGTATGGCCCTTATATAAAAAAGGGACTCCGCAATTTCCCTATCCCAAAAGAAAAACAAGAAGAAGCCAAGGACCTGTCCATCGAAGAAGTACAGGCCATGATTGAACATGCCATTGCAAATCCCTCCAGAGGAAAACGCAAAGCAAAAAAGAAATCATAAACAGATGGCAATGATGGCAAACAGTGAGTTATCTGCTTTGTTGAACCTGATTGATGATCCGGATGAAGACGTATTTCATTCCATTACGGAACGATTCATTAGAATGGGACAAGAAATCATTCCCATTTTGGAGGAACACCAGCTTGGTACACATGATGAAGAACTGATCAAAAAAACCAATTACATCATTGACCTCGTCGCATTGTCGTTATTGACAAATGAATTGATGGAATGGAAACATTCAGAAGATCAGTCAGCCATCGAAGCAGCACTGATCATCTCCAAATTTTTGAACAGGTCATTCGATCAGGAAAATACTTTCTTTGAAATTGAAAAAATCAGAAGAAGCATATGGCTTGAATTGAATGATTATTTGACTCCACTTGAAGAAGTAAACATCATCAATAAAATTGTCTTTGGTTACTATAAGTTCAAGGGAATTGAAACAAATTACAGCAAGCCAAAAGATTTTGATTTGAGCGCACTCATCAGCGAAAAACAAGCCAATACTTTTCCGATTGCTGCGTTGTATTTACTGATTTCGGAAATGCTTGGACTTGGTTTGAAACCAGTAGATGTTCCTCGTCAAAATCTCTTGTGTTACTACGAAGAAGAGCCTCTGTTTGCAGAGCAAGGTTCATCTATTCTGTTTTTCATTGATCCACTGAATGGGCAAATCTATACCCACAAGGACATTGAGAATTATTTAAAAAAAATCAATTACGTCCCCCATCCTCTCCAAATACCTGCCGTCTCTAATGTCCGCTTCGTCCAAAAGTGGCTGAGTGAATTGACAAAAGTTGAGAAAGAAGCAGAGCAAGACCACCGTTACAAAGAGATAAAAGCTTTGATTGAAAAGCTGGATGAATTCTGAGCAAGAAGTCAGGGTTTTGCAGTAAATTGTTGTAAATAGAAATCCATGATTACATGGGATGAATTTACAAAAGTTGACATCAGGGCCGGAACCATCATCAAAGCACAGCCATTCGAAAAGGCAAAAAAACCTGCCTTTCAACTTGAAATCGATTTTGGTCCGTTGGGCATCAAAAAATCATCTGCACAAATCACCTTCCACTATTCAACAGAGGAACTGATTGGTCGACAAATCATCGCGGTCATCAACTTCCCCCCCAAGCAAATTGCTAATTTTTTCAGTGAATGTCTGGTGTTGGGTGTTTATGACAACCAAGATCAGGTCGTCTTGCTTCATCCATCTCACAACATCGAAAATGGTTCCAAAGTTGGGTGATTTGCCATACATAGCCTATGTTGATACCCCCTTGGGACACATGAAATTGACATATGATCAAACGAATATTTTAGATCTGCGATTTCACAATACTACTTTAGATAATCTTGATAAAGTAATTAATAATCAAGTGTTTAAAGATTTTAAATCACAAATTTCCAAGTATTTTGACCGAAAGTTGAAATCCTTTGAATTGTCGGTTTCTCCAAGGGGGACAGTTTTCCAGTTGAATGTTTGGAGGGAGTTGCAGCAAATTCCATTTGGAGAGGTTGTCAGCTATAGCCAGTTAGCAATCAGGTTGGGTGGAAAAGAGAAAACCAGGGCTGTGGCAACTGCTATTGCAAGTAATCCAATTTTGATATTGATCCCTTGCCACAGGGTGATTGGTGCAGATGGAGGCTTAACAGGATTTTCAGGTGGGATTGACAGAAAAAAGGCTTTATTGGAGTTAGAGAGCAATCGAATGGATTTTTAACCCTTTCACCGAAGGAAAACCTGCGTAAAATCATCAAATTCAGCGTGTTTTGCATTTAAATACAACCTATTTTCGTCCGTATGAAACAATTAACCATTCTAACAGCCTCACTTCTTATTTTGCTTGTTTCTTGTGAGGAGAAAAAACCAACTCCCAAAACAACCGATGCCTCCAAAGGAGGTCCCCTCTCTGTGGATGTCAAAATTGTGGCAAGGGATACAGTTGCAGAGTCTATCGAAGTGGCAGGAAACATCCTCCCTTTTGAATTGACCGAAATTCGTCCGGAGATCTCCGGCAGAATAATTGGCCTCAATTTCAAAGAAGGATCAACGGTACAGAAAAATACCTTGTTGGTGAAATTGTTTGACGGTGATTTGCAGGCTCAATTGAAAAAACTGCAAGTGCAACAGCAGATAGCAGACAAGACCGAAGAGCGTCAGAGAGAATTGTTGAAAATCAATGGTATCAGTCAGCAGGACTATGACTTGAGCCTTCTTCAGCTAAACAATATCAAAGCTGATATTGAATTGCTGAAAGTAAACATCGCCAAAACTGAAATCAAGGCCCCTTATACCGGAAGAATCGGACTCCGTAACATATCACTTGGTGCATTTGTGAGTCCCTCGAACATCATCACGTCCATCAGCCAAGTGGATCAGAAAAAAATAAGTTTCAGCATTCCTGAGCGTTACAGCAACCAGGTAAAAACCGGCATGAAAATCAACTTTGGCATTGAGGGGAAAGACCAAAACTATACTGCATCTGTGTTGGCATCTGAAAGCGTGATTGAATCACAAACCAGAAATTTAAAAATTGTTGCCACCATCAATGACGGAAAGAACGAATTGGTTCCTGGAACTTTTGCCAAGGTCAGCTTGGTTTTAGGTGAAAACACCAATGCCGTGTCAGTGCCCTCTCAGTGCGTGATTCCAAGCGCGAGATCCAAACAAGTTGTTTTATACAAAAATGGTGAGCCATTATTTGTCGATGTTAAAACTGGCATCAGGGGTGCCGACAATGTTCAAATTACGGAAGGAGTGCAACCGGGAGATACTGTTATTGTAACCGGACTTCTTTTCATCAGAAAAGATTCAAAATTGAAATTGGGTAAGATACAATAGTCAGATTCAAAAATCACAGCATGAACCTTTCAGAACTCAGTATTAAACGACCCGTCTTTGCGGTAGTTTGCAGCATCGTCATCATCATCTTTGGGATCATGGGATACAGTTTTCTGGGTGTCAGAGAATATCCGGCCATCGATCCTCCCATCGTCAATGTACGATGCAGCTATGTTGGTGCCAATGCAGAAATCATCGAACAGCAGGTAACCGAGGTCTTGGAGAAAGCCGTCAATGGTGTGCAGGGTGTAAAAAACATAACCTCTTCCAGTTCTCAAGGCAGCAGCAATATTACGGTTGAGTTTGAATTAGGAGTTGACCTGGAAAGGGCTGCCAATGATGTAAGAGAAAAAGTTTCACAGGTCAGCGGACAATTGCCGCAGGATTTGGATGCTCCTCCTGTAGTTGCCAAGCAGGACTCCGATGCGGAGCCCATTGTATTCATGCAGATGCAGAGCAACAAAAGAACTCTTCTTGAGATTTCTGATCTGGCTGAGAACATTGTTCAAGAAAGGTTGCAAACCATTTCTGGTGTAAGTGGCGTAAACATTTTCGGTCAGCGTCCAGCCATGCGCATATGGTTCGATCCCGTTAAACTTTCTGCATACAGATTGACCATCAGTGATGTCAAAACTGCATTGGACAGAGAAAACATTGAACTGCCTGGCGGAAAGGTTCGCGGCAATGTGACCGAACTGACAGTAAAAGCATATGGAAAACTCACAACAGAGGAAGATTTCAACAACCTGATCATCCGTCAAACAGAAGGAAACATCATTCGACTCAAAGACATAGGATATGCTATCATTGGACCAGAGAACGAAGAATCAGCCACTCGTAAAAACAATGTCAGATCCGTCAACATGGCCGTTGTAGCTCAACCAGGATCAAATCAGGTTGAAATTGCAAATGAGATTTACAAAAGAATTGAACAGATCAAAAAAGATCTTCCAAAAGATATCATTTTGGAGATTGGATTCGACAGAACACTTTTTGTCAGAAAGGCCATCAAGGAAGTACAGGAAACATTGTTGATAGCGATCGGACTCGTGGTGTTGATCATTTATCTCTTTTTTAGAGAATGGTCGATTGCATTTCGACCACTGATTGACATCCCTGTTGCATTGGTAGGTGCTTTCTTCATCATGTATGTGGCCGGCTTCTCCATCAATGTTCTCACACTGCTTTCATTGGTATTGGCAACCGGACTCGTGGTGGATGACGGGATCGTCGTCACGGAAAATATTTTCAAAAAGATCGAACAGGGAATGGACAAATACACTGCTGCCAAAGAAGGATCGAAGGAAATCTTCTTTGCAGTTGTTTCAACATCGCTCACCCTCGCCATTGTATTTCTTCCCATCATCTTCCTGCAGGGATTTGTAGGAAGATTGTTCAGGGAATTCGGTATTGTTGTTGCAGGCGCTGTATTGATATCAGCATTTGTATCACTTTCTCTTACTCCGGTGCTGAATATTTACCTGACCAAGAAAAATGTACATGATCACTCATGGTTTTACAAAAAAACAGAGCCGTTTTTTGCTGGCATGGAGCATTTGTACAAAATCATGCTGCATTCCTTCATGGGAAAGAGGTGGATTGCTTTTGTAATTGTTGCACTTTGTGTCGGAGCGATCTATTTTGTTGGAAAGAAATTACCTTCTGAGCTTGCACCCATGGAAGATCGAAATCGTCTCAGGATGAGCATTACAGCTCCAGAGGGAACAGACTTTGACTATATGGACAGGGCTGTATATGACATTACTCAAAAAGTAATGGATTCTGTTCCTGAGAGATTTGTGGTATTGTCTTTTGCCCCCAATTTCGCTGGTGCGGGCGGTGCCAACAACGCCAATGTAAGCATCGGACTTGTTGATGCCAATGAAAGAAAACGCAGTCAAAACGATATAGCTCAAAACCTCAATAAGATTTTCAAAGACCAAACCGACCTCAGAATATTTGTTACCCAAGAGCAAACGATTTCAGTTGGACAAGGAGGAAGAGGTGCATTGCCAGTGCAGTTTGTTTTGCAGAATTTGAATTTCGATAAACTGAAAGAAAAAGTTCCGCAATTCATGGATGAAGTGGCAAAGAGTCCGGTTTTCCAGGGCAACGATGTCAATCTGAAATTCAATAAACCTGAAATTCAAATCACAATCGACCGTTTGAAAGCAAGCGAGCTGGGAATATCCATCCTGGATATTTCCAACACCCTTCAATTGGCCCTGAGCGGAAGAAGATTTGGGTATTTCCTCAGGAATGGAAAACAATACCAGGTCATTGGACAGGTTGACAGAAAAGACAGAGATGCCCCGTTGGATTTGAAATCCTTCTACCTGAGAAGCAGAAATGGTGAACTGGTTCAATTGGACAATCTTGTAAAAATCAACGAATCTGCTACCCCACCCTCTATATATCATTTCAATCGATTGAAGAGTGCGATTGTTTCCGCAGGACTCGCACCGGGTAAAACATTGGGAGACGGCATCAAGGAAATGAGAAGAATTGCAGGAGTTGTTTTGGATGAATCATTCACTACCAGTCTCAGCGGCTCTTCGAGAGATTTTGCCGAAAGTTCATCCAACACGCAAACTGCATTCCTCCTGGCACTCGTCTTGATCTTTTTGATCCTAGCTGCACAGTTTGAAAGTTTTGTAGATCCATTCATCATCATGATCACAGTACCACTTGCATTGGCAGGAGCCGTTATCAGTCTCTCGATATTTGGACAGTCACTCAACATCTTCTCACAAATCGGTATCATCATGCTGATCGGGCTGGTAACCAAGAATGGAATCCTGATCGTTGAATTCGCCAATCAAAAAAGAGAGGCAGGCATACCAAAACTGCAAGCAGTCTTGGATGCATCTGTAGCAAGATTGAGACCAATCCTCATGACCACCCTTGCCACTGTGCTGGGTGCGCTTCCCATTGCTATGGCATTGGGAGCTGCCGGAAAAAGCAGGATTCCTTTGGGAATTGTCATCATAGGTGGACTCCTCTTCTCACTGATCCTCACCCTTTTTGTTGTACCCGCTTTGTATACATATATATCAAGGAAAAAAACGACCCATGCACAGTAAATTCTTCATCATAAGCTTCCTTTTCATTCAACTTGTTGCTGCACAGGATTCCGTGTTTACAGCAAATGATGTAATAAATATTGCTGTCAAGGAAAACCTGGATATTCAGATTGCACAGTCAGATGTTGAAATAGCAAAAATCAACAACAACTGGGGCAATGCCGGAATGTTTCCAACCATCGCAGCACAAGCTACCAATACAGAGGCTGTTTCCAACCTGAACCAAAAACTCAACAATGGAAACTCCATACAGAGAAACAATGTTGCCAACAACAGTCTCAATGCAAACTTAAATTTGAGCTGGAGAATTTACAATGGAATGAGAATCAGATCTACCAAAGAAAGATTTGAAATCATTGAGCGGATGGGAAATATTGCTTTTAAACAGCAGGTTGATCAGGTTATTTTCGATGTGCTCAGTGTATATTTCAATTTGGTAAGACTGAACAAACAGGTGAATTCCACTTTGGCCATCATTGATTTCTCCAAGGAAAGAGTCAAAATTGCTGAAACCCGTTTCAATGTCGGAAGTGGAACGAAAACTGACATGTTGCAGGCCAAAATAGATTTGAATGCACAGGAAGTGAGCCTACAAAATATATTCAGACAAATTGCCGCAACCAAGGCGAGCTTGAACAATTTGCTGAAGAGAAATCCCTCCCAACCCATTTATGCCAAAGAAGAGCAATTCAGGATACCCTCCATCAATTTGGAAGATGTTTTCAAGAAAATTGATGAACAGAATTTTCAAATGCTGATGGCTCAACAGACAAAATTGAATTTGGCAAACGATAGAAAAATCATTTACTCGCAAAAGTTGCCGACCCTCACATTGAATTCAGCTGCATTTTTAAACAGAACCATCTCCACTGCCGGTTTGTTTCTTACCAATCAAACATACGGACCGAATGTCGGATTGACCATAGGTGTTCCTATTTTTCAGAGCAACATCAACAAAACCCAACTGAGAGCCAACACGGTACAACAGAAACAACAAAATCTTGAGATAGAAGCTTTGAGAGCCAGAATTCAACGAGATCTTTACATCGCCCATCAGGAATACCAAAATGCCATAGAAGCGGCCAAGGTTGAGGAAATCAATGTGAAACTTGCTGAAGAAAACAATAAAATTTCCACCGAAAGATTCAGAAAACTGCAGAGCAATTCAATTGAATTGAGACAGGCACAGTTGAGTTTAAACGAGGCGCAGGACAGGTATATCAATGCTCAGTACAGGGCTCATATTGCTGCCACTTCCATTCTTTTCATCATTGGCGAGATCAGCAACTTCTGATTACTTGATAAGATTTTGCTTCTTGAATGCCATAGGCAGCAGCACAGAGACGGAACTGAATTCAAATACTTCACCTGTTTGTCCGGTTAAAAGCAATCGAATGGGTTCATTGAACCTGGATTCGAATTCTACAAGTGACTGACGACATATCCCACAAGGTGCAATGGGATGATTGACGGCTTGTTTTTCTGTATTATAACTGATACAAATTGTTTTGATCAAGACATCTGGGGCAACAGATGAAATGGCAGCCAACATGACTCTCTCTGCACACAAGCCTATGGGATAGGAGGCATTTTCCTGGTTTGTTCCATGCACATAGCTTCCATCTGCAGTTTCAGCTACACTGGCGACTTGAAAGCCTGAATAAGGTGCATAGGCCTTGGATGCAAGTTTTCTGGCTTCGATGATGAGACGTTGATCTGATTCACTCAACTCTCCTGCTTCTTCGTACTTTTTGTACTGAATATCTATTGAAGCATTCATCATATAGGTTATTTTATGGGTCGGAAAATACGGTTCCACCGCGGTCCTTTCTGCCAACTGAACCAGATGAGTGATGCTTTTCCTACGATATGATCTTCCGGAACAAATCCCCAAAACCGGGAATCTTGCGAATTATGCCTGTTGTCACCCATCATCCAATAATAATTCATTTTAAACGTGTAGGATTGAGCGGGACTGCCATTGATAAAAATTTTTCCATCCTTCCTTTCAAATCGATTGTTCTCATATACTTGAATGGCACGTTGATACAAGGCGATGTTTTTCTCGTTTAACTCAATTGCATCTCCTTTTCTTGGAATCCAAACCGGTCCGAAATTATCCTCGCTCCACTTGTAATTTACCGTATCGTATGGAAAGGTATTTCCGAATCCACTGGTGTTCAGTTCTGGGGTAAGCATGGATGATACGACAAAAGGCATTGACTTCACTTTTTCAAGTTGACCTGCTGTGAGAATGATGCGGTATGTATTTTGCATTCCTTCCAACTGCATGAAATCCCTTTGCTCGGGATCCTCTATATCAATGTTCAACTCATCAGCAATGAATTCATCTGAAAAGAACCCTTTACCGTCCAAAACAACGGTGTAGGGCATTTCTGCATCTTGGGGATATCCACTGCTCTTCCCATTTACATAAACCATTCCATCCCTGATGCTGATGGTATCTCCAGCAATGGCAACACATCGTTTGATGAAATTTTCTCTTTTGTCAACCGGTCTGGTGATGATATCATCTCTCTCAGCAAAAAGCATGTCTCTGCTTCCACCTCTTGATTCATAGGCCCTCAAGTAATCGTAATAATTGATTTCAGATTGAAATTCTCGAATGACAGTATCTCCTACAGGATAATTAAAAACAACGACATCGTTTCGCATTACAGGTTGCTCAAAAAATCTTTTGTAAGGAAGACGGATCCATTCCAGGTACGATTGGGCTGTGCTCAAAGGAAGTGTATGATGTACAAAGGGAAAAGCCAATGGTGTATTGGGGACTCTGGGACCGTATGAAGTTTTGCTGACAAACAGAAAGTCATTCACCAGCAGTGTCTTCTCCATGGAACCGGTTGGAATGACATAGGCTTCGAAAACGAAAGTCCTGATAATGGTTGCAGCAACAATTGCAAAAACAGCAGCATCCACCCATTCTCTGGCAGCTGATTTGTTGTAGTTCTTCACTACTGCCAATCCGCCGAATCGTTCATTTTTTGAAAATCCCAGGTAAGGAAAATAAATGAAAGGAATCAATACAGTCGCAGCGTGATGCAAAAGGTGAAACCTTCCAAAATGCTCTACGAATTTGATGCCTAACCAAATGGTCACGAATTGACCTGCAATTGGAATCAGCTGAAAAAAGAACCAGTAAGTTTTTAGGTCCATTTTTTTTACCATGAACCATGTATTGTAAATAGGGATCAATGCCTTCCATCCATCGATGCCAGCTTTTTTAAACATGCCAAACAAACCAGCATGCAATCCAATCACCGCTAAAACAAAAATGATCCACCCAATGCTCATAGACGTATATTATGCTTTCAAAAGTAATATAAAAACAAAGAAATGTTCCACACTTGCTTATAAGCGCGTGTTAAAAGGTATAATCGGCAAAAAATAAAAAAACTCGATAAAAAAGATCAAATGGCAGTTCCAATTTTGCTCGATCTGCGGGTTGATTTAACCCTGGCCATGTCTTTTACAGTAGCATCTAACTCCATGAATTCAATGGCGTCATCATTGCAAGTCAATTCAACAGAAGAAGTGCAAAAACGCATGGCTACCCAAACATGATCAATGACTACCTCGTCGATTTTTTGAAATCCTTTGGACATCAAACAATCCCAATGCAAATCCCTGTTCAAATCACTTACGATCTTAGAAGTGGGTTTGGGATATGCGATCCATAGCTTGCCTTTATCTTTCAGTGCGGGAATGACATCCTTTAAGATACCAGAAAGCTGATTGTAGTTGACAGCAAAAACCAACGCAAAATCAATTTTTCTGCTTTTCAGCAGTGGAGTAACGTTTTTTGCAAAAGACAATTTGGTAAAAAACTTTTCAAGGGTTGAAGGGATGCCTTGAATCAGAAGGTTTTTTTCTTCACAAAGCTGAAGCTTGTCAAAAATGTTTATGAGCATTCTACAGTCAGTTTTGGTTTGGGAGTGCTAAATTAACACTTTTTCCACAAAAAATAAACACGAAATGAAGCACTATCGAAGGTTTCTTCGACGGTCCCTTTTTTTGAAAATGGGGACTTTGTTCTCATTGCCTGTCAGCAAACGGCCAATGTTTTTTTGATGTGTTAGAATGACCAAAAGTGCCACTGCAATGGCAAAAACACGGTAGGCATTGTTGTCGACGTTGAAGACAATCAGGATAAATATGGGAAAAGCAATGCTGGCCAATATAGAACTCAATGAAACGAAACGGGTCAGGTACAAGACTAATAAAAAAACACCTATGCAACTGAGAGCAGTCCATGGTGAAACTGCGATGATCAGTCCAAAAAGCGTTGCAACACCCTTTCCACCCCTGAATTCAGCCCAAATGGGGAATATATGACCAATCACTGCTGCCAATCCGAGTCCAATTTGAAAATTTGTTCTCTCAAACTCATTTTGAACATAAAAAGGCAGCAACAATGCCAGTTTTACTGCAATGAATCCTTTCAGAATATCCAAAAACATCACAATCGAGCCCCATTTGCTCCCCAAAACCCTGAATGTATTGGTGGCACCCGCGTTGCCACTGCCATAATCCCTGATATCGATGTTGAACTGAGATTTGCTGACGATAACAGAAGTGGGAATGGAACCGATCAAGTAGGCCGCGATGATCAATAAGACTTCGTTCATTCGTTGAGGCTGAAATGATGAACTTCAAAATTAATCAAAAAATAATAATTGTCGAATCTGGTTGAAGCTTTGGACTCATAACTTAAACGAAAGAGCTATCCATCCAGTGTCTTGAAATTGTTGAATATTAGAGCCAAATAAAGGATTATATTTTAAACAAATATCTTCGTAATCAGTTGATAACAAGCCACTTATTACAAGATTGCCGCCAGAAGCAATCAATCTGCTCAAAGAAAGTGCATGGTCAATGAGTATGTTTCTATTGATGTTGGCGAGGATGATATCGAAAGATTCGAGGTCCAAAAGATCATCTTTTAACTGTACGTTGATTTTTGTAGCCTTGTTGATGGCTATGTTTTCCATTACATTTTCATAACTCCACCTGTCGTTGTCAATGGCCAACACTTTTGTTGCACCCAATTGCTCTGCCAGTATTGCCAAAATGCCGGTACCTGTTCCAAAATCAAGCACACGCTTGCCCTTAAAATCAATTTCAAGCATGGCCTCCATCATCATTTTGGTAGTCGCATGGTGACCCGTACCGAAACTCATTTTCGGAGTAATGATGATATCATGCAGCACATTGCTTTTTGCGGGATGAAAATCTGCCCGGACGTATATCTTACCTGGGATTTCAACCGGCTGAAAGTTGGATTCCCAACTGGCGTTCCAATTGGTCTCTTCCAGAATGGATGCTTCAAATTGGATTGATTGTTCGCTGGTCCATTCCTTCAAAGCCTCCAAATCTGCCTCATTTGTAGGAGCATAGGCTTTGATGGCTGTTTCCAATTCTTCCAATTGACTGAACCCAAAGGATGGGAAAAAAGCATAAATCAATTCTTTTTGCGCTTGATTGATCTGTTGGAGATGAATTTCAATGTATTGCATAAAAAAAGCCGGAATGAACCGGCTGATTTTTTATTGTGCAGAAGATTGTTCGTCCTCTGGTTTTTTAAAATCTGGTTTAGGGATCAATGCCTTTCTGCTCAGCTTGAATTTACCTGTCTTGTGGTCAATTCCAATCAATTTCACTTTTACAACATCACCCTCATTCAAAATTCCATCGAGGTTTTCAAGACGTTTCCAGCTTACCTCACTGATGTGCAACAAGCCTTGTTTGCCAGGCATGAACTCAACAAATGCGCCATAGGGCATGATTGATTTTACGGTTGATTCATATTCTTCCCCAACTTCAGGTATGGCAACAATTCCTTTGATCCATGCAATCGCTTTGTCGAGTCCTTCTTTCGCTGGACTGAAAACGCTCACTTCACCGTATTTGCCAACTTCTTCGATGTTCACTGTTGTTCCAGTTTCACGTTGAATTTCCTGGATGATTTTTCCTTGGGGTCCGATCACAGCACCAATAAATTCTTTGTCGATGATCAGCTTCTCCATTCTTGGAGCATGTGGCTTCACTTCTTCTCTTGGTGATTCAATGCATTGATACATTTCTTGAAGGATGTGCAACCTGCCCTTTCTGGCTTGCTCCAATGCCTCGCGCATGGTTTCCATGCTGAGTCCATCGATTTTGATGTCCATCTGGATTCCGCAGATACCGTCGCGTGTACCTGTTACTTTGAAGTCCATATCACCCAAATGATCTTCATCACCGAGGATATCAGTAAGGATTGCGTATTTGCCATCGGTTGGACGTGTAATGAGTCCCATTGCAACGCCACTTACGTGTTTGGGAACAGGAACACCTGCATCCATCAATGCGAGAGAACCAGCACAAACCGTTGCCATAGAGGAAGATCCATTGGACTCAAGAATATCAGAAACAACTCTTACTGTATATGCATATTCGTTGCCTGGCATCATCTGCTTCAATGAACGCAAGGCAAGATTTCCGTGTCCCACTTCTCTTCTACCCGGACCTCTCATCGGCTTTACTTCACCAGTTGAGAACGCTGGAAAATTGTAGTGAAGGATGAATTTGCTATAATCTGATTTGGCTGCACTTTCAATGAGCAACTCGTCGAGTGGCGTACCGAAAGTAACAGTTGTCAGTGATTGGGTTTCACCGCGTGTAAACAAGGCAGATCCATGTGGTGCAGGAAGTACATCGACCTCCATGTTCAAGGGTCTTACTTGATCGAGTGATCTGCCATCGAGACGGATTTTGTCATCCAAAATCATATTCCTTACCACATCCCATTTCAGGTCCTCAAAATATTTTTTAGCCAATTTCTTTTGTACGTCTGTTGCTTCCTCACCAAGAGATTCGACCACTTCTTTTTTCAGCTCATCGTATGCCTTTGAGCGATCTGCTTTGCTGGTGCCGCTTTTTGAAATGGCGTATACCCTGTCCGTTGCAAATGCATTCACTTTTTGGTGAATAGCATCATCCGTCAACGGTTTAGTGTAATCTCTTTTCCCTTGCACACCTACTTTTTCACGCAGTTGTTCTTGTGCAGTAATTTGTGTTCTGATGGCATCATGAGCTACTTCAAGTGCTTTGATGAAATCAGCTTCAGAACACTCTTTCGATTCACCTTCCACCATCATCAGATTCTTGTGTGTAGCACCAATCATGAAATCCATGTCGGCACTCGCCAATTCTGTTCTGGTTGGATTAACAATGAAATTGCCATTCACCCTGGCAACACGCACCTCTGAGATGATTTCCTTGATGGGAATATCTGATACAGCCAATGCAGCTGAAGCAGCAAGACAGGCCAGTGCATCAGGCATGATCTCAGGATCGCTGGAAACAAGTGTTATCAGCACCTGAACATCACACAGATAATCTTCGGGGAACAAAGGACGTAGCGCACGATCAATCAAACGACTGGTCAAAATTTCGTAGTCATTCAATCTTGCCTCACGTTTAAAAAATGAACCTGGAATTCTTCCAGCTGATGCAAACTTTTCTTGGTAATCAACCGAAAGCGGGAAGAAATCCTGTCCCTCTTTTGGTTCTTTGTTCGCGCATACGGTTGCAAGCAAAATGCAATTTCCCTGACGGACTGTTACAGCTCCATCAGCTTGACGCGCCAGGCGTCCGGTTTCTATGGTTACAATTCGACCGTTACCAAGGTCGAAACTTGATTGAAAAGGTTGTGATAACATGATATTGTTTTTGGAGTTGCCCAAAAAGCACTATTCCCAACAAACTGTTGGGAATAGAACCAATGAGTTGAAATTATTTTCTTAAACCGAGTTTCTCGATGAGTGCACGATACCCTTGAAGGTTGTGCTTGCTGAGATAAGTAAGCAGTCTTTTGCGTTGACCAACTTTTCTCATCAAACCGCGGTTGGTGGAGAAATCTTTTTTATTTGATTGCAAATGGTTGGAGATCTCTTTGATCTCTTCGGTCAGCAAAGCAACCTGTGCTTCGATGGAACCTGTGTTCTTGGCATTGCCTCCGAATTCAGCTACAATGGAGGATTTTTTTTCTTTTGTTACAGTTGACATCTCAATAATTTTTTAATTCATCTCAATTTTACATCTCGAAATTGGACGCAAAGGTAATGAAATTAAACCAAATTCAAAGAAAAATGGACCAAAACAGCAGAAACTGTCTCATTGCATGTGTTTGATTTTCAATGCATAGAGCAGCGTAAAGATTCCGCCTGTGGTGCCTGCAAAAACAGCATATGAAATGCCCAGGAAATTCCCTGACCCAAAAACAAGCAAAGGGGCAATGACCGCGATGATGTTTCCCAAAAAATAAAAATGGAATCCTCTCTTTTTCAGCCTTAGCATCAACCAGGCGCCTATCAGGGTTAAAATATTGGAAACCAATGAGAAGAAACTGTTGTCGCGCATGTTTCTTGTTGTGTTGGCACTGGATAGATCAACAAGTATTTCATCGAATTTCTGTTCAGCTCGTGCATCTGCCTGCATGGATTTCTGAAAGATTTCTTGCCAGTCCTCTATACTCTTGGACATGGCTTGGGTCACGGTCTCGGGACTCGAAATCGCAGAAAGTGATGTAAAAATCATGTAAATGCTCCCGAAAATGGTCAAATAACAGATGATTCTCAATAAACGCGGGATGAGCGGACGGGTATTTTCCTGGTTTTCAAACATGATCAAACGTTTAAGCTCACATTGTCAATTACTCTACCGCCTTCGGTTTTAATGGTTCGAGCAGGATATTTGTTGATAACCAGGTAATCATGTGTGGCCATGACCACGGCAGTACCCAGATCTTTAGCAATTTGAATAAGTAAATTCATGATCTCCTCAGTAGTCTCCGGATCCAAATTTCCGGTCGGCTCATCCGCAAGTATCAATTTGGGAGAATTGAGCAAAGCCCTTGCAATGTCAACCCTCTGCTGCTCACCACCTGAAAGTTCATAGGGAAATTTGAACCCCTTTGTTTTCAATCCAACCTTCCCCAACACTTCATCAATTTTGTTTTCAATTTCCCGCTCATTTGTCCAGCCGGTTGCATGCAAAACAAACTTCAAATTATCGTGCACATTTCGATCTGTAAGCAATTGAAAATCCTGGAAAACAATTCCAATATTTCGTCTGAGAAAGGGCACTGTTTTCCAAGTGAGGTCTTTCAAATTGAATCCTGCTACCATGGCAGTTCCTTCCCGCAAAGGCAATTCTCCGTACAATGTTTTAAGCAAACTGGATTTACCTGTTCCTGTTTTACCAACCAGGTAAACAAATTCACTTCTGGAAACTTCAATGTTTACATTGTTCAAAATGAGTGAATCACCCTGATATATATTAGCATTTTTTATTTCGAGTACTGTTTCGTTCATATCGATCTATTATGCATTAAATTGAAAGATCTCGTTGTTGTGGTGAATTTCAACCATTTTTGAATCCGACGCTTCCACCCTTCCAATCACCTGCGCATCGATGTTGAATGATGCAGCAAGTTCAATGAATCTGGCAGCGGCTTTTTCATTGGTATATATTTCCATCCTGCAACCCATGTTGAATACCTGGAACATCTCTCTGAAATCTGCACCACTTGCCTCCTTGATCAGATCAAAGATTGGTGGCACTTGCAAGAAATTGTTTTTCACTACCTTGAACTTACCAGGTAAGTATTTGAGACATTTTGTTTGACCGCCACCGCTGCAATGGATGAGTCCGTATACATCATCATAGTGTTCGGTCAGGATTCTTTTCATGATTGGCGCATACGTTCTTGTTGGACTCAATACGAGCTTACCTGCATCGATCAAGCTTCCATCTATTTGAACTTTGTCAGTCATGCGATGCTTACCAATGTAAACTACCGACGCATCAATACCTGGATCAAATGATTCAGGAAATTTTTCTGCGTACCATTTTGAAAACATGTCGTGGCGCGCACTGGTGAGTCCGTTGCTTCCTATACCACTGTTGTATGCTGATTCATAACTTGCTTGTCCTGCGCTCGACAACCCAACTATGACATTGCCGGGTTTGATTTTTTCGTTTGTGATCAATTGATGCTTGGGCCACCTGCAAGTCATGGTTCCATTCACAGCAACAGTTCTTACCACATCCCCAACATCTGCGGTCTCGCCACCCAAATAATGAATATTGACACCAAATTTTTTCAGGGTTGCAAAAAAATCCGCTGATCCGTCAATGATTTCTTTGAGTACATCAGCAGGAATCAAATGCTTATTTCTATCAATAGTAGAATTGAAAACAATGTGATCATGCACTCCAATGCACAATAAATCATCCAAATTCATGACAATGGCATCCTGGGCAATTCCTCTCCAAACACTCAAGTCACCTGTTTCTTTCCAGTACAGGTATGCAAGAATACTTTTGGTTCCTGCACCATCGGCATGCATGATGTTAACATGTGAAGGATCCCCCGTCAGGTAATCTTCATACACTTTGCAAAAAGCATGTTCATACAATCCCGTATCCAGGTTTTGAATAGCCTGATGAACTTCTTCCTTTTGTGCTGAAACACCCCGCTGGTTGTATAGACTCATGATCAATAATAGATATACAAAGCTAATCCAGATCCCATTAAATACAATGATTTCCAACCTTTCTTATCAACAGGATGTTGATTTGGTCATTTCAAGTAAATTTGCACGCGCTATGCAAGTACATTTCCAGATAGATCAGCTCCCCTCATTCAGAAATGCGGTTCTTACCATTGGTTCATTTGATGGGGTACATGCTGGCCATCAATCGATCCTGGAAAGTCTGAAAAAAAATGCAGAGACAGTACAGGGTGAGACCATCGTGATCACCTTTCATCCGCATCCCAGAAGAATCCTGAACAATGTGGATGCTCCTTCCATGCTGACAAGCCTGGAGGAAAGAATCGAACGCTTTCAATTGCTCGGCATCGATCATCTGGTGGTCGTTCCATTCGACCATGCTTTTGCAGAGCTCAGCGCAGAAGAATATGTTACAAAATTTCTGATTGATCTGTTCCATCCAAAAATCATTGTGGTTGGCTTTGATCACCGATTTGGAAAAGACAGAAAAGGAGATTTTGCTTATCTGAAAAATATATCATCTGCAAATGGATTCGAAGCAGTTGAAATTTCAGAGAAAATCATTGAAGCCTCCAGGGTCAGTTCCACACATATCAGAACATTTCTGTTGAACGGTGAAATTGAGCAGGCCAATCAATTGCTTACTTATCCTTACCAATTGCATGGCACAGTCATTGAAGGCGATAAGCTAGGAAGAACACTTGGATACCCTACTGCAAATTTATCTTTGATCGACAGCGACAAACTGATTCCTTCATCAGGCGTATATGCGGTGCTAGTAAAGCTTTTCAAAAATGATGGTATCAGGTGGGAAAAAGGCATGATGAACATTGGTTACCGCCCTACAGTCAACGGCAAGGAAAGAAGAATCGAAGTACACATTTTTAATTTTGATGAGGACATCTATCATCAGCAAATGAAAGTATCACTGATCAAGCATACAAGAAAAGAGATGAAGTTCGCCGGACTCGATGCGTTGATCAGTCAGTTGAACAAGGATAAAGAGGAAATCACTGAAATACTGTCTGCTGTCAATCCCTCAAAATAATTTTTGCCACCAACTCCTTCATCAATGCTGCATCATTTGTTTCATTGGTCTTGGAAATGCCAACACTTTTTAGGTTATAATGATGTAAGAGCAACAAAGCTTTCTCAATGTCAGAAAAACTATAAACCTGCAATGCCTGAATGTACTGCTTTGCAAAAAAGCCTTTGAGTCCAAGCATACCCGCTATGGTTTGTTCATCCCTTGAACTGCTTGATGCAGCAATATATAGTTTGCTGAAATAGGAATACAATGTTGGCAAAATCAATTGAATGGGTGCAGCTTTGGGATTGGCTTCAAAAAACTGTATGATGCGAATCGAAGAAGACATGTCTCTTTTCCCCACAGATGCCTGCAGTTCAAAAATGTTGAACTCTTTGCTCACACCTACATATTGCTCGATGTCATCTTCGGTAATTTGTTTTCTGTTTTGAAGATTTACCGTGATTTTTTCTATCTCATTTTCCAGGCGTTGTAAATCATTGCCAATATGATCCACCAGCATATGCAAAGCCTTTGTTTGGATTTCGAGTCCCTT
>VFQT010000716.1_pt1 | contig 45650 bp, 27 predicted proteins | sample 3512381 | NCBI WGS metagenome assembly VFQT01 (sample SAMN10412376, study PRJNA504923) | tailings metagenome | isolation source: Relicate 2 Philex TSF3 active mining site | place: Philippines: Tuba, Benguet | collected 2017-08-29 | reverse complement strand
GACTCGTAGGCGGGAGTCTGTCCGGCTGTGAACTCGGGGGCGTAGCGCGGTGCGGCCATGTCGATGAGAGTAGCCGTCAGGCGTGGAGCAAGCCGTACACGAGCGACTCTTCAAGCGCCTGCCACGATGCCTGGATGATGTTCGGCGACACGCCGATCGTCGTCCAGGAACGTTCCCCGTTCGTCGCATCGATGAGGACACGCGTCACCGCGCCGGTAGCCGTCGCACCATCGAGAATGCGCACTTTGTAGTCGGTGAGGTGGATCTTCGCGAGCTGCGGAAAGCGCGATACGAGCGCGGCCCGCAGTGCAGAGTCGATTGCGTTCACCGGGCCGTTGCCCTCGGCAGTGTGCACGAAGCGCTCTTCATTCACCCACACCTTGACGGTGGCCTCGGTCGTGAAGGTGCCGTCGGCGGCTTCGTCGGTGATGACACGCATTGACTCGACGGAGAAGAACGGCGATTCCCAGCCGGCTGCACGACGCATGAGCAACTCGAGCGATGCGTCCGCCGCTTCGAAGTGGTAGCCCTCGTGTTCGAGGCGCTTCAGGTCGTCGATGACCTGGTTGACCGCGGGACCGTCCATGGCGAGACCGATTTCGTCGGCCTTCATCTGGATCGTTGCACGTCCGGCCATCTCGGACACGACGAACCTCGTGCCGTTGCCGACAAGCTCGGGATCGACGTGCTCGTAGGCATCTTTTGCACGGGCGATCGCCGACACGTGCAGACCGGCCTTGTGGGCGAAGGCCGACGACCCCACATAAGGAGCCTGCGGGTTCATCGGGCGGTTCAGAACCTCTGCGACGTGATGACTGACGGGCGTGAGGCGCGACATGTTCTCGTCGGGCAGGCAGCGGTAGCCCATCTTCAACTGCAGGTTCGGAATGATCGTGGTGAGATTCGCGTTACCCGTGCGCTCGCCCAGACCGTTCAGCGTTCCCTGGACGTGACGCACGCCGGCCGCGACGGCGGCAATCGAGTTGGCGACCGCGCAGCCGGTGTCGTCGTGGCAATGAATACCGAGCGTCGCGTCCCCTCCGATGTGCTTGCGCACCGCTGCCACGATGTCGCCGACTTCGTGGGGCAACGACCCACCGTTCGTGTCGCAGAGAACGAGGTGAGTTGCACCCTTCATGACCGCCGCCTCGAGAACCCGCAACGAAAACTCGGTGTTGCGCTTGTAGCCGTCGAAGAAGTGCTCCATGTCGACGAGCACCTGTCGCCCGTTGCTCTTCAGGAACTCGACGGAGTCGGCGACCATCGCAACACCCTCCTCGAGCGTCGTCTGCAACGCGTGCTCGACGTGGTAGTCCCAGCACTTCGCCACGATGCACACGGCCGAGGTCTCGGCCTCGATCAGATTGCGCAGTGTGACGTCGTCATCAACCTTTCCCTTCGGTCGACGGGTCGAACCGAACGCAACAAGCGTCGAGTTGCTGAGATTCAGCTCTGTGCGGGCGCGGGTGAAGAACTCGATGTCCTTGGGGTTCGCCCCCGGCCAACCGCCCTCGATGAAGTGCACCCCGAGAAAGTCGAGTTGCTCGGCAATACGCAGCTTGTCCTCGACCGTCGCCGACACGCCTTCGACTTGCATGCCGTCGCGCAGGGTCGTGTCGAAGACTTCAACGAAATTCTCAGCCGCTTGGTTGCTCTTGGTGCTCATCTCTTCGTCTCTTTCTGGGGTATTTCGGGAAAAACAAAAGCCGCCCGGTGGGCGGCTGGCTGCGCACGGGGTGGCCCGTGCGCTACGGAATAATGATGACGGCAACAGCGACGCAGAGCGACCCGAAGGTCGAAACGGTGCGAGCTGTGGACATCATGGGCTGTAGTCTGCCCGCGGAATACCGGTTTCGTCAATGGGAACCGCGATTTTCCTGCGATTGCAGGGATGTCAGGGCTGTTGACGCCGTCTGTGGACAAGTCTGGGGATTGTCACACGGCGCGCACAAAAGGTTTGGGCCGACCTAGCCGGCCAGCTCACACCAGTGCTTGTACTTGGCGATCTGGCCACGCACCGCCTTGCCGTAGGTCTCAGCCACTTGCTTGGCGATGGGCCCGGGACACGGCACCCTGCGGTCGTCGACCGAGTTGATCGCGCTCACCTCGGCTGCAGTACCAACGCAGAAGATTTCCTCGGCAATGTAGAGATCCGACCGGGCAATGTCGCCCTTCTCGACCTTGTAGCCAAGATCCTCGAGAATCGCAATGACGCTTGCCTGCGTGATGCCTTCGAGCGCTCCGGCCGACAGTGGCGGGGTGATGACCGTCCCGTTGCGCACGACGAAAAGGTTCTCGCCGGTGCACTCACTGACAAGACCTTCGTTGTTGAGAAGAATCGCCTCGTCGTAGCCGGCCTTCAAGGCCTCGACTTTCGCGAGCGACGAGTTCGCGTAGTTCGCGACCGTCTTCGCGGCGGGCGGCAACATGTTGTGGTCGAGGCGCTTCCACGACGAAATCTTCATGCGGACGCCCTTGGTCATTGCGTCGTCACCCAGATACGCGCCCCACGGCCAGCACGCAATTGCAACGTCGACAGTGCACGGAAGCGTGTTGAGGCCCATCTCGCCGTAGCCGTAATACGCGATCGGGCGGATGTAGCAACCGGGCAGACCGGTTGACGCAACTGTTTCCTTGGTGGCGTCGATGATCTGTTGAACGGTGTACGGAATCTCCATCCCGAGAATGTGCGCGCTACGGAACAAGCGCTCGATGTGTTCGGTCAAACGGAAGACAGCCGGACCCTCGGCGGTTTCGTATGCGCGAATGCCTTCGAACACACCCGTGCCGTAGTGCAACGTGTGGGTGAGGACGTGAACTTTGGCATCGTCCCAATTGACGAGCTTTCCGTTCATCCAGATTTTCGGCGTCGGAACGAGGGTGGGCATTCGGGTTTCCTTTCGAGAACTTCCGCAGATTACTTCGCGCCCAGACGGGCAACGATTGCGTTTGCGATTTCGACGGTCGAACCGGTCACCGGCTCGGCGCAGGCGGCACGGATGCGCCCCGCAGCGGCGGTTTCGCCCAGGAAATCGAGCATCAGTGCGGCCGACAGGATTGCGGCGGTTGGGTTTGCCTTGCCCGTACCGACGATGTCGGGCGCAGAACCGTGCACGGGTTCGAACATCGACGGACCAGTTCGGGCAGGGTTCAGGTTTGCCGACGATGCAAGACCGATGCCGCCGCTGACGGCACCGCCCAGGTCGGTGAGGATGTCACCGAAGAGATTGTCGGTGACGATGACGTCGTAGCGATGCGGGTCCTGCACGAAATAGATGCAAGCTGCATCGACGTGGTTGTACGCGGTTCCGACGTTCGGAAACTCCTTGGCGACGATGTCGAATGTGCGTTGCCACAGGTCGCCTGCGAACGTGAGCACGTTCGTCTTGTGCACCAACGTCACATGCTTGCGCTCACGGTTCGCGGCAAGTTCGAATGCATAACGAATGCAACGCTCGACTCCCATGCGCGTGTTCACGCTGCCTTGCGTGGCGACTTCATTCGGCGTCCCCTTGCGCAGAACGCCACCCTCACCCACATAAGGCCCTTCGGTGTTCTCGCGAATGACAATGAAGTCGTGTGGTTTCGCATGCCCCGGCGCCGTGCCGATGAACGGTCGCTGGTTGACATAGAGGTCGAGCTCGAACCGCATCTTCAACAACAGCCCCCGCTCGATGACTCCGGGCGGCACGTCGGGGGTGCCGACAGCGCCAAGGAGAATCGCGTCGAAGTCGCGCAATTGATCGAGAGTTGAATCCGACAGAATTTCGCCGTCGCGCAGAAAGCGGGCCCCGCCCAGGTCGAAGTCGGTGGTCGATATGTCGACCCCGGCCGCCCGGATGACTTTCAGGGCTTCGGTCGTAACTTCGGGACCGATTCCGTCGCCACCAATAACTGCAATGCGATGTGCCATGGGCAGGCAGGCTAACGGCAGGCCCGTCGGTAGCCTTTTTCCGTATGGCACGCCACCAACTCACGCAGGTCGCCTATGACCGTTTGAAGGCGGAATTCGACGATCTCACGACGCGCGGCCGAATCCAAGTTGCCGAGAAGATCGAGCGCGCGAGAGAGATGGGCGACCTCTCGGAAAACGGCGACTACCACGCCGCCAAGGACGAGCAAGGCCACATGGAGGCCCGCATCCGCACGCTCGAAGCCATCCTCGAAGACCACGAAATCGTTGCCGCCGGCGTCGAGGGTCGGGTGTCGATCGGGTGCACGGTCACGATCGTCTACGAAGGCGATGACGACGACATGGCCGAGCGGTATTTCATCGGTCACATCGAAGAACGCCGCGAAGGAACCGAAATCATGAGCCCGAAAGCTCCGCTCGGTTCGGCGTTGCTGGAGCGGCGTGTTGAAGAATGGGTCGAGTACGAGGCCCCCAACGGCAGCAAGTTGCGCGTGCGCATCTTGGCTGTCGAACACCACGACTGACCTGTGACCAACACCGAACCGCGAACCCCCCTTCTTCCCCCCGGCCGCGAGGTACACCTGCCGGGGCGAGGAACCATGTTCTTTCGTGAAGTCGTCGGCCCCGCCAACGCACCAACCCTGATGCTTCTTCATGGCTGGACTGCAACTGCTGACCTCAATTTCTTCACCTGCTACCAAGCACTCGGTGAGCACTTCCGCGTGATCGCCCCCGACCAACGCGGCCACGGACGTGGCATTCGCTCGAACAAGCCGTTCACTCTGGCGGCATGCGCCGACGATGCAGCAGCACTCGCCGACCACCTCGGCATCGCCACCTTCATCCCTGTCGGATATTCGATGGGTGGCACGGTTGCCCAGTTGTTGTGGAAGCGGCACGAAGCCCGCGTCCGCGCCCTCGTCCTCGCCGCCACGTCCGGGTACTTCGCATCCACCCGCCAAGAGCGCCTCTCCTTCCTCGGCCTGCACGGACTCGGTGCTCTCGCCCGCATCACACCGGCCAGCGCTCGCGAGCGCATCACCGAACGCGTCTACCTTCAACGCAAGGTCAGCAACTGGGAACCTTGGGCCGCCGCGCAACTGCAACAACACGATTGGCGAACGATTCTCGAAGCAGGTGGAGCACTCGGCTCGTTCAATTCACGCGACTGGATCCGCACCGTCGAAGCCCCGTCGAGTGTCGTCATCACGATGCGCGACCGAGTCGTACCGGTGAAGCGGCAACTACGCCTCTTCGAAGCACTTCCCCGCGCCGAAGCCTTCCGCGTCGAAGCCGACCATGATGCGGTCTACGCGGCTGCCGACCAGTTCGTCCCCACACTCGTCCGTGCGTGCCGATCGGCTGTCGAGCGGGCACAGGGCTGATCCCCGTGGGCAACCCGAACTCCCCGCTCTCGTCACGCCGGCGCCTCGGCCGCAATGCCGAGATCGCAAAACTGGGCGCCAAGGTCGGCGCAAACTACGCGACGACCGCCGCACGCAAACTCTTTGCATCGGCGGAACGCAAGGAAGCCCTCGACCACTCGCGCGAATTGAAGAACGCCGCCGAGATTGCCGAGCGACTCGGCAACATGAAGGGCGCACTCATGAAGCTCGGCCAAATGGCGAGCTACCTCGATCACGGTCTTCCCGAACCTTTGCGCGTCGCGCTCGCCGAACTGCAGAACAATGCCCCACCGATGAGCGGCGACCTTGCGCGTCGCGTCATCGAAGAAGAGTTCGGCGCACCGGTGCCGCAACTCTTCGTCGAGTGGGACGACGAACCAATCGCCTCGGCTTCCATCGGCCAGGTACACCGCGCGATCATCGTCGACCCCACCACAGGCGAACAGCAAGCAGTGGCGGTCAAGGTGCAGTACCCCGGCGTCGCCGACGCCATTGCCGCCGACCTGAAGAACGCCGACCTCCTTGGCGCAGTCCTTGCCTTCGGCTTCAAGGCTTTCGAACCCGACGAGTTGGTCGCCGAAATCAAAGAACGCCTGGCCGAGGAACTCGACTACACGCGAGAGGCGAAGAACCAGCAAGAGTTTGCCGACTTCTACACCGACCATCCGTTCGTCAACGTGCCACGGGTGCACACGCATCTTTCATCTGCACGAGTCATCACGTCCGAACTCGTCACCGGCAGTTCATGGGCGGAACTGCTTCAACATCCACAAGACATTCGCGACCGCGCCGCCGAGGTGATCTTCCGCTACGTCTTCCGCTCGCTGTACCGCTTCCGCGCCTTCAATGGCGACCCGCATCCCGGCAACTACATCTTCCACCTCGACGACCCGCACAACGTCCGCATCACCTTCCTCGACTACGGGCTGGTCAAACACTTCACCGAAGACGAAATGACCGTCTTCAAGAACATGATTTCTGCCGCCGCCATCAACCACGATGTCACCGCGTTCCGCAAGATCATCGAAGACGCCGGCCTCCTGAAGCCCGATGCACCGGTCACCACCGACCAAATCGGTGACTACTTTTCGCACTTCTACGCACCGGTACGCGAGTCACACGTCATGCACTGGACACCCGAATATTCGTCGTCGATCGTCCGCCACACGTTCGACCGCACGAGCCCCATCGCGAACTACGCCTCGGTTCCGCGCGCATTCGTCTTCATCCAACGCATCAACCTCGGTCTCTACGCACTACTCGGCGAACTGCATGCAAACGGCAACTACCGCCGCATCGCAGAAGAGTTGTGGCCGATGGTCAACGCATCTCCGTCGACTCCCCTCGGCGAAGCCGAAGCCACATGGCTCGCCTCCCGCTCGTGACCCAGACGACAACTAATTGCGCGGAACGCCCCTCCACGCCACACCGACCCAAGGGTCGGGTTCGCGGGGTAGCCCCAACACGCGCTCGCCGATGATGTTGCGCTGAATCTCGCTGGTTCCGCCCTCGATTGAGTTCGCTCTCGTTCGCAGGAACTCGCGAACGTACTTCGCGTACTCCGACGTGGTGTCACCTTCCCACGCAAGCGCATCGGCACCGAGAATCTCGAGGGCCAGACACTGCAGCTCCTGGTTCGACTTCGCCTTCATCACTTTCGTGATCGAACCTGCGGGACCTTTCATTCGACCAACGGTCAGCCCCAGCACCTTTGCGTCGATCCATGCTTCGACCAGTCGCTCGCGCTGCGAGGCAGTGATGCCACGCTCCCGCGCGAGGGCCAACACCTCGTCGATGGTCTTGCCACCGAGAATGCTGCGCTTTTGCGGGCCACCCGATTTCTGACCCGACAGGGTGATGCGTTCGGCGGCCAACGATGCATTCGACGCGGCCCACCCCTCGTTCACGGGACTGATCCGCCACAGGTCGGGGATGCGCACGTCGGTGAGAAAGATCTCGTTGAACTCGTGCTCGCCGGTCATCTGAATCAGTGGTCGTAGCTCTGCACCCGACGCACGCAAGTCGACCGCGAAGTACGTGATGCCCTTGTTCTTCGGCGCGTCAGGGTCGGTGCGCGCGAGCAGCATGCCGATGTCGGCTTCGTGACCCAACGTCGTCCACACCTTCTGGCCGGACACGACCCATTCGGCACCATCGCGCACCGCGCGACACGCCAGCGACGCGAGGTCACTTCCCGCACCGGGTTCGCTGAACAACTGTGCCCACATCTCTTCACCCGTCACGATCTTGGGCAGGAAGCGGCGCTTCGTTTCCTCAGATCCGAACTGGCGAATCGCCGGTGCCGCCAGTACGAAACCGGTTCCCCTCGGAATGCGCGGCACGACCAACTCATCCAGTCGCGCGATCGCCAGAGCAGCTTCCCCATCGGACAAACCGCGCCCACCGTGTTCGACCGGCCAGTGCGGCGCGATCCACCCGCGCCCACCCAATTCGCGGACGATCTTCTGTGACCCAACACCGGTCTGCAAGGTGCGCAGCGATTCCCATTCACGGCGTTCCACGACCCCGAACCAACCCGCAGGCAGAATCGCACGGAGATCCGCCTCGAGTTCGTCGAGAACGCCCACGGACACTCCTACCGCGGGCCGAACAGCGGACGCATCTGGTGATAGTGCCATGGCACCGACACAAGACGACCGGTTCCCGAGAGCGTCACGTAGGCCGTGGGGTCACCGTCGAACGAGAACAGAACGTGCGTCGTCCAGTCGTCTTCGAAACCCATCCAGTGGACTTCCTCGCCGTCGGGGCTGAAGGTGATCACGCCGCTGCGGCCCTGCGCCGTGCCGTTGTGCACGGCCACGGCGATCTCGCCGTTCGCGCCGACGGTCAACGAATCGAACCACGTGATGGGCAGAGGGTGGGTGAAGATGCAGTCGCCGAAGGGAACCTCGGGTTCGGCGAGCACACCCGGAGCCACGATGCGACGCATGAACAACCGTCCGGTCAGGTACTCGGTCCAGTACAGCTTCGAGCCGTCGGGCGAGATCCCGACGCCGTTCGTTGGCACTGTCGAGCGGATGACACGCTTCACGCCCGACATGTCGGCGGGCACGTAATAGATGCCCGTCTCGTCGGCCTTTCGCGAGTCGTGGTCGGTCACACCGATGTCGGTGAACCAGAAACCGCCGGACGAGTCGAACACAAGGTCGTCGGGTGCACGTAGACCATGGCCCTCGCACTCGGTGAGGATGTCGATGCATTCCCCCGTCGCCACATCAATGCGTTGAATGCTGCCGCCGCGATACGCGAGTCGCTTGACGTCGACCCCCGGCATCGACCCGAGAATCCCGGGCTTCAACAGGCCACCCATGTTCGCGCAATAGAGAAACCCGTCGGGACCGAACGCAAGACCATTCGGCATTCCTTCGGGTTCGGCGACCACCATCTTCGTTCCGTCCGGCCACACCTGCACGACCTTGTTGCCGAGCAGTTCGCTCAGCATCACCGAACCGTCGGGCATGAGAATCGGTCCCTCGGGAAACTTCAACCCATCGATCCATGTCGTCACCGCCACGACTAACGCTCCTGTTCGGTGGGCCGCACCAACAAATCGCTTATGGTGACACCCGCCGGCCGTGTGACGCAGAACGTCACCATCTCGGCCACCTCGGCTGCGGTCATGCTCGGCATCGCCTCCAGACTCGCGCGGATCTTGGCCAACAGATCAGGGCGGATCTTCTCGATCATCTCCGACTCGGTCATTCCCGGCGCAACGATCGACACGCGCACGTGCTTCGACGCGAGCTCTTGTCGTAGCCCGTCGCTGAACGCATTGACGGCGAACTTCGTCGCCGCATAAACCGAACTACCTGGGAGTGCCTTGCGTCCCGCCACCGAAGAAATGTTCACGATGTCGGCAACACCACGGGGACCTTTCGCCGCCTCGATCAGGTGTTCGAGCGCGATGTGTGTGCAGTTCAAAACTCCCATCACGTTGACATCGACCATTTGCTTCCATTCATCGAGACCAATCTGGGTTGCATAACCGGTCAGTCCGAGACCCGCGTTGTTCACGAGAATATTGAGCCTTCCAAATCGCGCAACGACGTCGGCCACCATCGCCCTCACGGATTCCGCGTCTGCAACATCGCATGCAATTGCATGAACATTGTCGTGGGCCTTCGCAAGAGCCTCGAGGCGGTTCATTCGTCGTGCCGTCGCAACCACCGTCGCACCCTGTGCAGCGAGATCGATCGCAATCGCCTCGCCGATTCCCGATGACGCACCGGTCACCACGGCGACACATTCGTCCAACTTCCCCATGTTCCCCCCTCGCAACACCCTGAACACTATTCACTCGTGCGCGCGAGCGCGGAGGCGACTCAGAGCGTGCGGACGTAGTCGAGGCCAATGTCGAGAATCGGCGACGAGTGGGTGAGGCCACCCACGGAGATGTAGTCGACCCCTGTCGCGCCGACCGCACCCGCATTGGCCAATGTCAGACCGCCGCTTGCCTCGAGGATCACCTTTCGGCCGGTGACGGCCGAGTGCTGTTGCGAAATAGTCACTGCTTCACGCAGTACGTCGGGGGCCATGTTGTCGAGCAACACCAAGTCGGCGCCTGCCGAAAGTGCCTCGCGCAACTGGTCGAGCGTGTCGACCTCGATTTCCACCGTGATGTCGGGAGCGTGGTCACGCACCGCGCGAAACGCTGCAGCAACACCACCCGCGGCCGCGATGTGATTGTCCTTCACGAGTGCAGCGTCCGACAGGCTCATGCGGTGGTTCTGCCCACCGCCGCAGCGCACCGCGTACTTCTCCAACTTCCGCAAGCCCGGGGTGGTCTTGCGGGTGTCACGCACCACGGCGCCCGTCCGTGCCAACTGGTCGGCCCATTCACGCGTCGCGGTGGCGATGCCACTGAGGTGACAGAACAGATTCAGTGCCGTGCGCTCGGAAGTCAGCAGGTCGCGAGTCGGCGCCTCGGCGCGCAGCAGCGCCGTGTCGCGCAGCACGAAGTCGCCGTCGCGCACCAGCGGCTCGTAGACGAGGTTCATCGTTCCACACATCATCTCGAGCACAGCTGCAACGACCGGCACCCCCGCCACGCAACCCGGCGTTCGTGCGGTGAACACGACTTCACTGCGGTGATCGCGCGGCACCGTGGAATGTGTGGTGACGTCGTAGCCGCCGTCGAGGTCTTCGAGAATTGTGTCGCGAATCAACGCCTCGACGTATGCAGGCGACAGCCCGACGTCGTGCAAGTGGCGGTCGAGCTGAGGCGACAGCGGATGAAACGACTGCTCGTGTGCGTGGGTCACGATGAAAACCTCATCACACCATCTTCGCACTGCACGGTGATGTGACGAATCCACTCGTCACGCGGTTCGGGGTGGTCGACGCGTCGGTGGCACCCGCGGCTTTCGCTGCGCAGTTCGGCCGAACCAATGACGGCCGCGGCGACGGTCACGAGGTTCGTCGCCTCGAAAGCCTCGAGCGACGGCTCGACGTCGACGTTCGCACCGGCCGCCAGGTCGTCGACGATCTCGCGCGCCACGGCCAGCCCTTCCGGGCGTCGAAGCACGCCGACATTGCGGCTCATCGTTTCGCGCAACACGCGACGGTCCTGCGGGTCGAGAAGTGCACCACCAACCATCTCGACGGGCGGGCACTTCTCGGGCAACAACCAACTCAGTTCTCGCCCGACGCGAGTTCCCGCCACCACACCCTCGGTCAACGAATTGGAAGCCAGGCGATTTGCTCCGTGCACACCGGTGCAGGCAACCTCGCCCACCGCGAAGAATCCGGGGAGAGAAGTCATGCCGTTCAGTCCGGCCGTGATGCCACCACAGAAGTAATGGGCGGCCGGCGCAACAGGGATGACATCGCGCGACGGTTCGATACCGAAGTGTCTGCACGACGCGGTGATCGAAGGAAAGCGACGCTCGAACTCTTCGCCCATCGCCGTGGCATCGAGAAACACGTGGTCGTCGACGCCGCCCGGCGCCTCGGTCATGCGGCGCGAAATCGCCGCCGCCACGACGTCGCGCGGCGCGAGATCACCCAGGGGATGAACACCTTCCATCACCCGCGCACCCGAGCCGTCGACGAGCACCGCACCTTCACCGCGCACTGCCTCGCTGATCAGGGCCAGCTGCCCCTTGGCGTCGGCCCCCTGCCACAGCACCGTCGGGTGAAACTGGATGAACTCCATGTCGGCAACCTCAACGCCGGCCCGAAGTGCCAACGCCAAACCGTCGCCGGTAACCGCCGGTGGGTTCGACGTCGATGCGAACACCTGGCCCAGCCCGCCCGTGGCAACGACAACAGCCCGCGCGGTGATGTGGCCGACGTCGAGCACCGAACCATCGGGGTTCAACCGCGCCACTCGCACACCGACCGCACGACGCACACCGTTGCGGTCGAAACCGATCAACAGGTCGAGAGCAAACGTGTGCTCCATCACCTGCACGCCCGCGTTCATTGCCGACTGGTCGAGCGTGCGCTGCACCTCGGCGCCTGACTGGTCGCCACCGGCGTGCACGATACGACTGTGCGAATGGCCGCCCTCGCGTGTCAAGGCAGGCGCGCCGTCGTCACCGGGGTCGAATGCCGCACCCAACTTCATGAGGTACCGAATCGCGGTTGGAGCCTCGGCAACCAGTGTGCGCACGTTCGCCTCGTCACACAATCCCGCCCCAGCGGTCAACGTGTCAGCAACGTGTGCTTCTAGCGAGTCCTTCGGGTCGAGCACCGCGGCCAAACCGCCCTGTGCCCATTGCGTGCTACCGGCGGCCAATTCACCTTTCGTCACCAGCACGACCTCGCGCACGGGACGCATCGCCAACGCGGCGGCCAATCCCGCAGCGCCGCTACCCAACACCACCACATCGATGTCGCGCTCCCACGCGGGCGCAGGTGCAGCAAGCTGCGTCGGCAGCGCGACGCCGAAGGGTGAGCTGTGCACCTACTCCCCCGTTTTCGACGGTGAACCGAGCGCGATCATGCGTTCAACCGACTGTCGCGCCTTCTCGGCGATGTCGCGCGGAACCGTGACTTCGTCGCGTCCGGTCTTCAAGCACGCAAGCAACTTCTCGGGCGTGATCATCTTCATGTACTTGCACACCGCCGCACGGTTCACGGGCTCGAAGATCACGAGCGGGTTCGACTTCTGCAGTTGATGGATGATGCCCGTTTCGGTTGCGATCAATACTTTCTTCGCCTTGGTTGTCACCGCCGCGTCACCCATGCCGCCGGTCGACAAGATGCGGGTTCGTTCTTTCGGCACGACACCCGACTCGACCAGGTAGAGCGCACTCGTCGCACAACCACATTCGGGGTGGATGAACAGTTCGGCTTCGGGCTCTTCCATCACTCGGCGGCGCAACTCGGCACCGTTGATGCCCGCGTGCACGTGGCACTCGCCCATCCAAATGTGCATGTTGTTGCGCCCCAGCGTGCGCTGAACATGAGCGCCCAAGAACTGGTCGGGACAGAAAAGAATTTCGCGGTCGGCCGGAATCGAAGCCACCACCTCGACCGCATTCGACGATGTGCAGCAGATGTCGGTTTCGGCCTTCACCTCGGCCGTGGTGTTGACGTAGCTCACCACGACGGCCCCGGGATGCTGGGCCTTCCATGCGCGAAGTTGTTCACCATTGATGGTTTCGGCCAGCGAACAACCCGCCTTTTCGTCGGGGATCAAAACCGTCTTGTCGTAGGCGAGGATCTTCGCCGTCTCGGCCATGAAGTGAACGCCGCAGAAGATGATGGTCGACGCGTCGGCCTTCGCCGCGATGCGCGACAGCGCCAGGGAGTCCCCCACGTGGTGGGCAACGTCCTGAATCTCGGGCACCTGGTAGTTGTGCGCGAGAATCACCGCATCGCGTTGGGCAGCAAGTGCCCGCACCTCGTCGGCCCACGCCGACACATCGAACGAGTTCGATCCCGTCGTCACGCCCTCAGGCTACGGGTTTCGACTACTGATCAACCGATGAAGCGCAGGGGGTACCCATTTACGAACTTGATCGACCAACTGAACTTGGTCGCAGCCTTGGTCGTGGGGTCGAGAGCCCAAATCTGGGCGTCGTTGGCATCACTGGAGCTGGCCGCCGGCCGCAATGTCGTGAACGGGTACGGCGCTTTCGCCAACCGCAAATTCTTCTCGATCAGTACGTATTCATCGATGGACCCGAGGAACCAATCCCCGAAACCGTTGATCACCGCGTCAGCGACCGACTTCGCGATGCCGAACGTGTTTCGCTTTGCATGGCTTGCCACCATGAGACCGGTGTTCGAGGCCCCCAAGCCGACCGCCGTCTTGCCTGCGGTGATCGCCTTTCGGGAAACCACGTTTTCGACGAGTGCTGCTCCGGAGAAGTACTCGGGTGACGCGCTGACGAAGTCAGGGTCGACTATTTCGATCACTCGTCCACCGGGCGTTATTCCCGTCACTGCCGGCACCGGTTTCGCCAGGATGGCGGCAACGACGCTGCCCTTCGACACCCCCGGGTCACCAATCGCCGGGTCGCTCGAAAACGTCAGAGAATGCTCGAGAACTTCGACACCACCGATGTGAATCTCAATCGTCGCAGATTCATTCTTCAGACCGTAGAGCCGGGTGTCCGAGGCATCGATTTCACCTCCATCGGCGAACTGCGCCATTCCCTTCACCCAGACCTTCGGTTGAGTTGTCGGAACCGACCCGCGCAATACAAACATCACAGAGCTGGCCCTGATCGCAGTCGCGTAGCCGTCTGCATCGAATGCAGTGATCCGCCCGATGCCGGTCCCCGAAGCAATCGACTTGCCCAGCGTCAAAGCCTTGTAAGAAACGGCCGCGCCCGGCGACAACGTGACGTCTTGGCTGACGCTCGTCTCCGTTCGGGGCTTGATCATCGTCGTCTTGTAGGTGACCGTGGCCGCGCCCGGCTTGCCCCGACCGCGGATCGAGGTGAACGTCGCCGTGCCCTCGTTGGTCGATGTGGCCTCACCCGCCAGGTATGCCGGCGCATTGCCAACGGTGATCCAAGCCTCGACCACCACGTTCATCGCGGGGGACACGTTGCCGCCGGAGTCGACCACCTCGATGATCGGCTGTACCGATGCAATCGCGCCATTGGCGAGACCCGCGAGTGGTCGCTTGACGCGCATCGTCACCGGCATTCCTCCGGTCAGATTCACTTTGGCGGCATACGTGACCGCGTTGTAGCCGGGGACCTGGAACCCAAGGGAATAGACGCCTGCCGCTCCGACGATCTTCAACTTCGAAAACGTCGCGACTCCCGAGTCGTCGGTGGTCGCCGTGTCGCCCGTCAAAACGTGATCCCCGGGGGACTTCACAACGAAGGCTCTTGCTGATTGACCCTCGAGCACTGCATTGCCGAGTCGATCGCGCACCTGAATCTTGATCGCCGCTTTTGAGTCGCCGAACTCACGGTCGTTGGCAATCCACAAATCTTTCGCGGCAACAACCTCGACCGCATACGGCGAAGCAGGAGCGACCCTCACCTCTGTGGTCACAACCAGCAAACTGTTGCCGGACTCGCTCACGGTCTCGTACGAAATCATTGCGCGACCCGACGAGTTGATCGTCATCTGGTCGAGCGTGACGGAACCAGTTGTTCCACTGATTGCCCCACGGATCTTCACCCCGTCGACTCTGGCGAGAATCGATGCGCCCGGGAATGGATACAAATTGTCGTCAGCGTCAAGCAGTTCGATCACCGAACTGAAGGAGTCGCCCGCCACAAGCGAACGTGGGTGTTCCTTCACGCGCAACTTCGCCAACGGGCCGCTCACCAACGCAATGTCAAAAGTTGTCGTGATGGCGCCGTAGGCGAACGTCAACTTCACCACGCCCACCTTTCCACTGAGCGACAGACCTTCGAATGTGGCAACTCCGTCGTCGTTGAACTTCGCAGCACCATTGGCAACAGATACCGACCCGTTTTCCCCGGTTGCCACAACCTGCACGTCTTCGCCAACGAGCGCCACTTTGTTGCCCGACTCGTCGACGAGGTACACCGACGGCACCCGACCGAGAACCAACCCGCTGCGCGCAAGCCATGGCTCGATACCGACGACAAGCGCCGTCGGCACACCGGCCACCAGCATCGTCGCAAAACCCGAACTGCCCTTGAAACCGGCATTGTCTGGCGACGAGAAACTCACCACGATCATTCCCGCCAGACCGGTCACTTTCAACGCATCGAACGTTGCAATACCCTTTGCATCGGTTGTTGCGCTCGCCCCTGTGACGGCAACCGGCTGGTCGTCGATCTTTCGCACGTCGGCCTGGACCTTGACTCCGGATCGAGCAACCGGATTGCCGAATTCGTCAATGAGCTGAACCTTCACTTCGGTCGGCGAAGCAACGCCGTTGATCAACGCGTCAGGCGCCGTCGACACGACGCTCAGGCCATCGGCGTCCGATGGAAGCACCTCGACGTCGAACTCGACCGATTGAATCGCAGAGCCTTGAGCCGCGATCTCGACCTTCCACGTGCCCACCTTCGTCAACGTGAATGCCTCGAATTCGACGATGCCGTCGTCGTTGGTGGAAGCAGTCCCAAGTTCAATGGTCTTGCCTTTGGCGTCGGTCGCAGTCATGGTGAAATTGACACCTTTTGTCCGCACCTCCCATCCGGTCACGTCCACCAATTGCAGTCGCGGTGAGTTGGTCCACTTCTCGCCCGCGGTCACCGATTCGGCGCGGTCGAGCACCAACACCCCGACCGCTTCGCCGGCCGCATGAGTCACGCTGAACGCCGAACCCTCGTACCCCACGGCAAGAACTGCGATGTCCACCTGCCCCGGTGGCCCACTGACCACCAAGTTTGGGAACGACACCGCACCGCTGGCATCGGTCACCCCAACGCCTCCCGACACCACCGCACCCACCGTTGCCGACGTTGCTTGAACCTCTACTCCGGCCGCCGGCCGCGACCCTCCGGCTTCGTCCACCATCTGGAAGCTGGGAGCAGGTGACACCGTTCCACCGTTGCGCGATGTCGCAGGCTTCGACTTCAGCACCAGACGCACCGGCGGAAGATTCGTCTTCGCAAAGGAAACCACTTCGTCGGCCGTCGCGCTCTTCGACGGTACGTCGTCGCGCGGAACGGCACTTCGCGGAGCAAGATCAGCGAATGCCGCCTCGGCAGCTGGACTTGCACTCTCGGGAATTGTCGTCGCAGCGGTGGCCGCCCCAGCCGTCGTTGGCGACGCACCTTCGCCCCCCGCAAGCGCCGTCGTCGGTGATGCCGCGGCCAACGAAGACGTGGTTTGTGCAAAGGGCAACGCCTGAACTTCGATCCACATCCGTTTCTTGTTGATGACCGCGCACGCAAGGTTCTTCCCGTTGACAATGCGGAATCCGCCCGGCCTCGTGCACTTGGCCCCCTGCGGCTTTCGCGCCACGGCTGCGTACCACACCAGATCATCGCCATTGCGCCCACAGACGTTGACGACCTTCGACACGGTCTTTGTTTGACCCAACGTTCGACACGCCTGACCCGCGATCGTCTGAACGTTTCGGTCACGACTTGCCGCGTCGCCACACCCCGCCAACGTGGCGAAGAGGGCAACAACAAGTCCCAGCGAGACGTAACGATTAAAGGGGAGGCTTTTCACACACCAAGAATAAACGCTTCTTCAGACAAAGAAACGACGGGTGGGCATCAATCAGCCGTCCAATACCCCGCCACTGCATCGGCCAACGGGCCCTTTGCCTCGCCGGCGTCGAGAATCGGCGAGTCGGCATCGTCGGCAAAGCGCAAGACCGACGCCACCCCCGCATCCCCCACCACCACGACCAGCCGCACACGGCGACGCTGCGGGTGCTCGCTCGGCGCACCGTCCGGCTCATCCGTTCCCTGCGCGATCGGTGCGGCCCAGCCGCATGTCACAAGCGCGGCGGCATCGAACATCCGGGCACACGCAGACTCCGGCACCTCGAGCAATTGATAGATGTCGCCGTGCTCCAGCACGAACGACAACTGCAGGTCGTCGCCGCGGAAGTTCACGCCGTACAAACGCGCGCGATCGAGGTCGAATGGTTTGGCAGTTTCAGCAAGCGAGTCATGGATGCGCGCCTCCACCATCGCGGCGAGATCGGCGGGCGTGACGGGATGTGATGTCTGTTCTTGTGTCATGCCCCCATGTGTGCACGGCACGAAGAAATGTCGTCACCCAAAATCAACGCATCAAAAAATCAACGCAAAAAGCGCGTCCGCGTACACCTGACGCAGCACATCAACTTCGACAGAACTCGTCCCCAACTCGAACAGCGAACACCCGTGCACCATGGCGAGATGAAGACCCGCCACCGCCGCCGGATCGAGATCAGCCCGCATCAAACCGCGCGCTTGCGCGTCGGCCACGATGTCGCGCAGTTCGCCCAGCGACTTTTCGCGCTCGGCTGCAATCTTCGCCGCCAAAGCAGGACGCGCGACCGCTTCACCCAGGTCACTGTTGCGTTCCAGTCGCATCGACGAACGCGCGGGCACAAACACCTCTTTCAGCACCGCTTGGATCACCGAGCGGAATTCGGCAGGCGTCGAGCAGCCCTTCGTCCGCTCGGCGAACACTCCCATGAACTCGCCGAATCTCGCGCTGAACCGCCTCGCCAAAGCCTCGTCGACCAGTCCCTGCCGATCGCCGAAGTAGTAGCGAATCATCCCTTGCGAGACGCCCGCCTCGTGCGCCACCGCCACCACACGCAGCCCCGCCGTCCCCGATTCGCCAATCGCCCGCAGGGCAGCAGCCACGATCCGTTCCCGCACCGGGTCATTTGCACTTGCCAACATCCCCATCAGTCTGCACCTCGCACGCCGCACATTTATAAGACCATAAGTTTACTGACTTTCAATTTTATGGTACATTTTCCTTATGACTTCTCAAGTGTTTCGTTCATTACGACTCGCAACAATCCTCGCTTTTGTTGTTTCTGTCCTCGCGGCGGTCGCGGTCTCATTCGGTTCAGCCAACGCAGCAACTACCTACAGCGCTCCGTCAAATGCATCGCGAATTGCCGCCGGTGACGGTTTCCTTTGCATGGCGGCAGGTTCAAGCACAGTGACCGTCTATTGCTCGGGCCTCAACGCCAACGGTCAGTTGGGCGACGGGACGACGACGGACCGCACCTCTCTCACCCCTATCGCAAACAGCTCGAAGATCAAGAACCCCAAGGCCGTCGCCGTCGGGCGCGCACACGCCTGCGCCATTGCCGGCACGATGTCGGACTCGCCCGGTAACGGCACCGTGTTTTGCTGGGGACTCAACGCCAGCGGTCAGCTGGGTGACGGAACCAACAACGACTCCTCTACCCCTGTCCAGGTTTCGGACAACGGCAGCTTTACGAACTCAAACATCATCGGCCTGGTCGCCGGCGACGAACATACGTGTGCCGTGAACACGTCGAACAAGCTTTTCTGTTGGGGCCTCAACACCGATGGACAACTGGGCGACACAACGCTGGTGAGCAAGAACCTGCCGACGGCTGTCCTGGGTGCGTTCGCAGCAGGAACAACCCAAGCAAACGACAACTGGTACCCGTGGGTGGCCGCGGGTGCCCGACACACCTGCGCGGCCCTGTCAGGCTCGAACAAGATCTACTGCTGGGGCGACAACTCAAGCGGACAGCTGGGTGACGGAAACGGGGGCACCAATGGGGCGAAGAGCTCGACTCCGGTTGACACCGGAACTTCTGGCGGCACGCCGGGAGTCGCGAACACTTACAAGTCACCCTTGGCCGCGGGCGAAGACTTCACGTGCGCCCGGGACACCAGCACCCTCAAGTGCTGGGGGGAAAACGCGGCAGGACAACTCGGCGACGGAACAACGACGCGGAGACTCGTGCCGACCGCGGTCTCGTCATCCACGGGCCTCAATCAGGCCGATGGGTTCAGTATCGCCGCTGGTGGACAAACGGCCTGCGCGATCTCCAACACATCAGGTTCCTCGAACTACACCGTTTGGTGCTGGGGCGCGAATATGGCCGGGCAGATCGGCGACAATACGACAACCAACCGCACGACGCCTACGAAGGTGCTCGATAACTCGGCTGCAGGTTTCGACAACGAGTCGGCCTCTCTGAAGCCGAACTCAATGATCCCGAGTCCGTGGGGTATCACTGTCGGCCGGTCGGTTCCCGACGGATTTGCCTGCATCACCATGTGGTGCTGGGGCAAGAACAATGCCGGTCAGCTCGCGCAAGGAAACACGACGGATGCAGCACTGCCCGTCAGGGTTGGAATCGCCACCGTCACGGCCGATGCTGCGACGGGCGCGACAGCAACTGCCGTTCTCTCGGATGCCAAAGTCACGCTGACATTCTCGGGACTGCCGGCCTCGACCGTGACTCGGGTGTACTACAAGATCACACCTCAATCATTCGACATGACGACGCCGCGCTTCGGTGCGTCCTATTCCGACTATCAAGCAGTAAGCCTAACCGGCGCAAACGTGCCGACCGTGTCGAACAACACCGTCACGGTGACAATCAACAAGATGGTCTTGAGTACTTATAGTGGTGGTCAGTCCCCGACAAATGTTGATGAGAGCTTCGCTGCGGATGGTTCGTACCACGTTTGGTTCATCGTGGAAGGTGTTGCAGTTTCGGGTTACCCCGATGGCTGGGTCTTCCGCAACTTGCAAGCACCTTCTTACGAAACCCTGAAGGTGACCGGTACAACGACGTCGACGACGACTGCGGCCCCAACCACCACCGCCGCACCGACCACAACCGCAACGACTGTCGCAGCGACGACGACGACGACGACCGTGGCCAACGTCTATGCAGCAGCCAAGCCGGGTGTCACGGTGACCGATACGAAGGTCTACACCGCGCCGCCGGCAGAGGTTGCAGCATCGTCCGCGATCAACGTGTTGACCAAAGCACAGAACAAGATCATGGATGTCCAAACAAAGACCCCGGCAATTTGTCTGCCGAATGACGATGAGCTGGTGTTCATCGACGAGGGCAAGTGCATCGCCGAAGTGGTGAATGCCAAGACCCGTGCAGTGCTGCGCACGTTGAAGACCACGGTTGTTGCTGATGACATCAGCGAAGTCAAGGTCGGCAACGCGATCGTGACGCTGGCGCCGATCTACTTCGATGTGATGTCGACGAAGCTCGACGCCAAGGCGATGGGTCGCCTTCGTTCCTTGAAGGCCCGCATCTCGGCTGCAGGTTCGGTGCTGTTGATCGGCCACTCGGGAACGCTGAACGGCAACTCCCCCGCGAACGTCGCTGTCTCCAAGGCCCGCGCCGAGTCGACGCTCGCAGCGTTGAAGTCGGTCGGAGCCCAGGGACCGTTTGCGATCAGCGGTGTCGGCGCACTCGACCCCGCGTCGAAGGGCAAGACCGAAGCCGCGCAGGCGAAGAACCGCCGCGTGGTCATCGTGCTCATTCCGTAGTCCTGTTGTCAGAAGGGCCCCGTCGGATTCATCCGGCGGGGCCCTTCTGCGTTGTGCAGCACCTGACGATGGAGCGACTTTAAAACTTTTGGTACAATCTTGCCTCATGAGCAGTACACCTCTTCGTCGCTTGACTCGCCACTTCCTCCTCGCGGGGGCGCTGGTCGCCGCAACCGTTCTGACTGGTTTTCCCGCACAGATCGGCAGCGTGAATGCGGCGGCGGGCGACGTGACTTCGTCGACCTTCACTCCGCCGTCTGCAGTCAGCAGCGCAACACTCCGCCTCTCGATCACCGATGGCGCAGGTGGCTCGTACCAGGCCTACTCACAGGGCCAAACGGTTTCCTTGATTCGCGTTCTGCCGTCCGGAGCATCTGACTCGGCTTTCAACTCCGGCACGCCCGTGTCGATTGCTCTTCCGACAGCACTTCAGTCGTCGGGCAACTTCGTCGTTCGCGGCACCAACAACCCGGCGTCGAACAGTTGGTGGTTGTTGACGGCATCGCAGACCTACACCAACAACAGCATCATGGGTCTGACCCTCACCGTCGGTACGCGGGCCGGGGCAACAACCTTCACCAAGAACATCACGGGGTCGTCGATCGTCGCCAAGTGCGCGGGCCTGGTCAGCGGTGCAACGGAATTCCAGAGCCCAACCCTCTATCCACGCCGCGATGGAGGGGCCTGGCTCGCCGTCATGTGCGCAACTTCGGTCGATGTCACTGCCGCAACGGTTCTCATTCCATTGACCGCGACGGGCGACTTTGATTCATCGGCGCAGGCAGTATCGGCGTCGGCAACGAACGGCTCGTCACACACGTGCTTCATCTCTTCGACAACAGTGGCCGACCCAACCTCGAAGGCCCCTGCACCCGAGCTCTGGATCATCCGCATTGAACACAACTACCAAGAGAGCGGTCGCTGCCGTACCAATACCAGCGGATCAACCAACGGCACTCCGCACACCTCCCTTATTGCCAGCAGCTTCGGCGCTCTCGGCGCACTCGCCGTCGCTGCGGACGGAACGGTGACTCGCACTGCTCTGCCCGGCACGAACCCGCTCCAGCCGACGGGCTCGCGCATCGACCCGGGTGGTCGCATGGTGTTTCTCGCCTCCGAGCTGACCGACAGCACGAAGGTGTACATGTCGCGCCTGAAGGCCGACGGCAGCCTCGATACGAGTATCGGCACTTCGGGCTACTTGCCGCTGAACACCGGAGCGCTGCCGAGCGGGGCGATTGGTGTTCGAGCCAGCCTTGTCGGTGTTGTGACGACCGCCGACCGGGTGTACTTCGCGGTACTCCTGACCGACAATGAAGTGAACAGTTACACCAATTCCTCAACGACGCTGCGCACCCACGGCTTCCGCATGGGATTGGTGTCGCCGGCTTCGGGCTGGGTGTCATCATTCGGCACGAATGGAATCGGTACTCGGGTGACAACCGCATTGCCCGAGAATTGGTTCTCGCAGGGCAAGACAACTTCGACGGGCTCCTCGGTCAACTCAGAGGGACAGCCCGTCGTCTTCACTTTCGGCGAAACCGAGACCAAGTACAACGTCTGGTCCGCCATCTCCGGAGTGACCGGCGGCGGTGAAGGCGGTACCGGTTTGGGTGGTGCCACCACCGATACCGGCGGCGCACCGTCGGCTGGTTCGGCGGACTCTTCCTCACAAACGGCCACCACCACGACAACGACCACCACAACTATCGCGGCGACGACAACAACGGTGGCCAAGAATCCCTACGACGACGCCGTAGCCGGCGTGACAGTGGTTGATTCCAAGGTGTACACGAAGCTGCCGACTCCAGTCGCCAAAGCTTCGGCTGTCAACGTGCTGACCGATGCACAAAGTCGCGCCTTCAGCGTCATCTCGGTGACCACCCGAACCTGCCTCGCGAGCGGAAAAACCTTGGTGTTCATTGCGAAGGGCCGGTGTCGCGCAAACATCATTGCGTCAGCAACGGGTGCCGTCACTCGCAGGCTGACGACGACGGTCACCGACGCCTTGATCAACAGCGTGAAGGTTGGAAATCCGGTGGCAGTCCTCGAGCCGATCTACTTCTACAAGGAGTCGGTCGTGTTGGATCGTGCCGCGCAGTCCCGTATTCGCTCGATCAAGTCGAGAGTGTCGGCTGCCGGCACGGTGCTGATCATCGGACACTCGGGAACGCTGAACGGGAATACCGCGATCAACGTTGAAATCTCGAAGGGACGAGCGGCATCGACGCTCCGTGCTCTCGAATCTGTCGGCGCAAAGGGACCCTTTGTTGCGAGTGGAGTCGGCGCGCTTCAACCCGCGAACAAGGGAAAGACCGAAGCGGCGCAGGTGAAGAACCGCCGCGTGGTCATCGCGCTGATTCCGTAGTGCGACGCGACAACCGAATACGTATTACAGCGGCCGCAGGGAGGCAATTCCTGCGGCCGCTTTCGTTACTGCGGCGCCGAACTTCTTGCCGGGGGCGCGGGTGAGTCGTTCGATGGGGCCCGAGATACTGACGGCGGCGATGGTATGGCCGTCGATGATGACGGGGGCACTGACGCTGGCCACGCCGGCCTCGCGTTCGGCGACGCTTTCGATCCAGCCACCTTTGCTGAGTGCTCGCTGTGCAAGAACGTGTCCGGCACTTCCACGCCCGAGCGGATACACCTCGCCTTCGGTGATGATCCAGCGCAGCCCGTGCGGTGACTGCAGCGAGAGAACGCAGCGACGATTGTCGCCCTCGCGCACGTAGAGCTGCACGCTTTCACCCGTTACATCGACGAGGCGTTCGAGAATCGGGCGTGCCGTGGCGGCGAGGGGAAATTGCTTCTGCGCCGTGGCGGCGAGTGCCGCAAGTGCAAAGCCGAGCACGTAGCGGCCTTCGCCATTTCGGCGCACAAGGCCGTGGTCTTCCAACGCTGTTACCAAGCGATGGGCCGTGGCCCGGGGTAGCGCGGTGGCGTCCTGCAGTTCGGCAAGTGTCATGCCGTCGTTCGCAGCCGACAGGGCATGGAGAACGAGCACGGACTTGTCGAGTACTCCCACCCCAGATACGCTTTCCATCAGTTGGGAATTGTATCCCAAATATTGAGACACTGAAACCGCGTCGGAAAGGCAACCATGAGCAAGCCGATGACACTGCCCGAAAAGGTGTGGGAACGCCACGTCGTTCACCGCGGCGAGGGCGAACCCGATCTGTTGTACATCGACCTGCACCTGGTGCACGAAGTGACGAGCCCGCAGGCCTTCGAGGGTCTTCGCTTGTCGGGCCGCAGCGTGCGTCGACCCGATCTCACCATCGCAACTGCCGACCACAACGTGCCGACTGCTGACATCCACCTGCCGGTCGCCGACCCGATTTCGAAGCGCCAACTCGAGGTGCTCGACGAGAACGCGGCGCTCTTCGGCGTGACGGTGTTCCCGATGGGCCACAAGGACCAAGGCATCGTTCACGTCATCGCCCCCGAACAGGGTCGCACGCTGCCGGGCATGACCGTGGTGTGCGGCGACAGCCACACGGCAACACACGGAGCGTTCGGAGCGTTGGCTTTCGGCATCGGCACATCGGAAGTCGAGCACGTGCTTGCAACGCAGACACTTCCCCAGTCGCGTCCGAAGTGGATGCGCGTATCGGTCGAGGGCGCTGCTCCCGCAGGCGTGACGGCAAAGGACATCGTGCTTGCGATCATCGGCGAGATCGGCACCGGTGGCGGCATCGGCCACGTCATCGAATACAGCGGCTCGGCCATTCGTGCACTGTCGATGGAAGGCCGCATGACGGTGTGCAACATGAGCATCGAGGCCGGCGCGCGCGCAGGCCTGATCGCCCCCGACGACATCACCTTCGAGTACCTGAAGGGTCGCGACAATGCACCGAAGGGTGCTGACTGGGATGCAGCCGTAGCCGACTGGAAGACACTCACAACCGACGACGGCGCAAAGTGGGACAAGGAAGTCGTCATCGATGCGTCGAAGCTGACTCCGCAGGTCACGTGGGGCACGAACCCCGGTCAGGTGTTGGGTATCGACGCTTCGATCCCCTCGCCCAATGACTTCTCCGATGCAACTCAGCGCGACACGGTGGCGCGGGCGCTCGAGTACATGGGCCTCACCCCCGGACAGAAAATCCGTGACATCGCCGTCGACACCGTGTTCATCGGTTCGTGCACGAATTCGCGCATCGAAGACCTGCGTGCCGCCGCGTCGGTAATGAAGGGTCGCAAGGTCACCGCCAAGCGCGTCATGGTGGTTCCCGGTTCACACCGCGTGAAGGCCCAGGCCATTGCCGAGGGTCTCGACAAGGTGTTCACCGAGGCCGGCGCCGACTGGCGCGAACCCGGATGCTCGATGTGCCTTGCAATGAACCCCGACAAGTTGGCCGTCGGAGAGCGTTCGGCTTCGACATCGAACCGCAATTTCGAAGGTCGACAGGGCCGTGGTGGCCGCACGCACCTCGTGTCCCCCGAAGTAGCCGCAGCAACCGCAATCGTCGGACGTTTCGCAACGCCCGCGGATTTGAAGTGACAGGAGACGACCAATGAAAGCAGTACGCGTCATCTCGGGCACCGGACTCCCCTTGAAGAGGTCCGACGTCGACACCGACCAGATCATTCCCGCCGAGTGGCTGAAGCGCGTCGAGCGCACGGGCTTCGAAGCAGGACTGTTCTCCACGTGGCGCGACGACCGCAACTTCGTGATGAACGACGAGCGTTTCGCCGGTGCGACGGTGTTGGTTGCCGGCCCGTCCTTCGGCGTCGGTTCCTCCCGTGAACACGCCGTGTGGGCGCTACAGCAATATGGCTTCGATGCCGTCATCGCGCCGTCGTTCTCCGACATCTTCCGCAACAACTGCACGAAGAACGGCCTCATCCCCGTCGTGGTCGAGGAATCGGTTGTCAACAAGATCTGGGAAGCCATCGAGGCCGATCCCAAAACCGAGATCGTCGTCGACATGGAAAAGCTCTCGGTCGAAGTTCCCGCCAAGGGCCTCGTCGCATCGTTCCCCATGGACGCACCGACCCAGCACCGGTTCCTGAACGGCCTCGACGACATCGGCATCACTCTCACCCATGCCGACGAGATCACGGCATTCGAGGCCAAGCGCCCCGCCTATCTGCGCTGAACGACCAATCGACTCACGGACTGTTACTTTCCAGTCATGAACAAGCGCTTCGTTGCAATTGCCCTTGCTGCCGCGTTTCTCGCTGCGTGCGGCGGCTCAAGAGACTCGGCATCGGAATCGTCGTCGGACCGCGTCAAAAATGCAGCTCTCGGTACGCCGACAACCGTGAAGATGCGAAGCGGAAAACTCAAATCCACGACAACGGTCGCAACCCCGCCACCAACAACGCTCATCGTGGCGATTCCAACCACCACTCCACCAACAACGACCGAAACCCCAACGACAACGGTGGCGCCAACGACGTCCGCGACACCAACGACAGCGGCTTCACCGTCGACTACGGCGACTCCGAGTCCGCGCTCGACCGTCGCACCCAACGCGGTCTGGAAGGCGAGGTCGGTGACCGCAAACCAAATTGTCGAGATGGTCCGCTCCGCCGGCCCGAGGTGTGCTGACTCCAGGTCCCTATCAGCCTCAGGCAACCCCACACAGCCCAACGTTGTTCGCTGGTCGCCTTACTCATCAATGCTGGTAAGACCCGACGATCCACGCACGTACCCGATGATCGAGGTGTCGAACGACAGACGGACCTGGCACACGGCACCTTACGTTCAGGATTCGCACACAAGTGCGACAGTGTCGATGCCGTACGGGGTTGCGCTGCGCGAGACTTACTACGCCCGCGTGACCCTCATCGTGAGCGAGTTGCGGTGCCTCACGGCGACGAGCACCATTGTTATCGTCGGGTCGCGGTAGCGGGCCATTCGGCATGGTCGTTCGTCGCGCTTCTTTGACCGTCATCGCGATTTTGACTGTTGCTGCGTGCGGATCCAACGATGCCGCACGCACGAAGAACCTGACCATCGGAACTTCCCCGCGTCTCGGCGAACGCAGCATCAACATTGCCACGACCGTTGTGACGATCGACAAGTTTTCCCCCACCACCGAGCCAAGCCCGTTCGCACAAGCGCCACTTGACGAAAGCGGGTGTTCGCCACTCGGCGCCATCCACCGGTCGAACCCTGTCATCGTTTCCCCACCTGAACCGAACGCCGCGGAACAGAGTTATTCAGGCGGTGAGTGTTCGTTCTACGAGACGTACAAGTCCTTCCCGGGCATCGGTCGCTACGAGTTCGTCTGGGATGCCGCCAGCACCCCGAAGGCAGTCTTGGGGCGACCGGTTCTCGTCGAGGTGTCACGCGATGGCGTGTTGTGGACCACGTTGGCCACCGACTGGTCGCCGAAAAGGCCGCATTCTGCAGTTGCTTACCTCACGATGTCGGGCAACCTGCGCGTACGGGTTCGCTCCTCGTAACGACTCGCCCGGCGAAGAAGAGCTACGATTGACGACGGCGACGAGTCGCTACGACAACCAGCCATGCTGCGAAGGCAACCGCCACGACAACGAGCGGGAATCGCGACGACGAAGAGTCGGAAGAGTCAACCGGCGATTGGGACTCGACGTAGGCCGCAGCTTCGGGCGTGCCTTCGACCAGAACCTTTCTCTGGACGACGACCGTCTCACCATTTTCATCGGTCACCTCGAACTCGATCTGGTTCTCACCGGTCTGGACTGGTGCAACAACTGCGATCACCTTGTCAGTGGACGTGTCGACCAACTGCCATTCACTCTTGTTGATGCGCAGGCGGACCTTCACCTTCGACAAGTCGAATGATTCGCCCAGCACCTCGGCAAGGACGCCGGAAATCACGTCTTCGCCGATCGAGATGACACCGTCGGTGGGCGCAGGCAACACCAATGCAGGAATCAGCGTCGGCAACTGCAGAGCCGTCTCCAGATCGGCCGCGCTGGGAGGAATTGTCGAGGCCGGCACGCCGTCGTCGAGAATCGTCAATGGAATCGTCGCTTTGACCACTCGCCGACGGTTCGACTTGCCACGTAGTTCAACCTTGTGGTCACCCAATTCCATGTCTTCGGGGATCAATACATAGCCCGCCGCCTCACCCTTGCCGGACACTTGAAGATGCGCTAGCAGGCGCGGCGTCGAATAAACCCACACTTCCGCCAGCGATCCGGCAAGAAAGCCCTTGCCACGTATCCGTGCGAACAGACCCTGCTTGGCAACCAGACGGCCGGTGCGACCCTGCACCAGGGCGGAGAACGACTTGTCGACGATCGACAACACGATCTCAACCGAGTCGTTCGAAGCGCGCACCTCGGTGTCCGTCGTCGGCTCGACGGTCAGGTCCTCGGCGTCGTCATCGGGAATTGTCGAAGCCGTGGGGGCGGTTGTTGCCACGATGTTCGGATTGATCGTCACCTCCGGGACCTGCGACGTCGTCGTTGAACGTGGAAGCGTCGTGGTCGGCCGGGACGCAGGCGCGGTCGAAGTCGTCGAACTCGTTGTGGAACTCGTTGTGGAACTCGTCGACGTCGTGGCGACGATTGATGCCACACCATTCGTCTCGTCTTGGTTCTCGAATGCCCCGATGTCCACCTGGCCCGATCGTCCGAGGCCTCGTTGATCGGTCTCCGCCGGCGTCGCCTTGACTCTGCCCCCGTGCGGGGCTGCATCGCCCGCATCCTTCGCAATGCTGTCGCGCCCCACCAACAAAGTGTCGGTCCCGTTGCGGGTTCCATTGGGCGCAAGAACCGAAGCGAAGTCGAGTGAATCTTGTTGGCCGGCGATTTCACCGACACCGGAGAACGTTTTGTTTGTGCTGAATTCGACAATGTTGTGGCTGCTGGTCATTCGCGAGGCGCTTGCCGCGTTCCAAGCGTGGAAATCGTTTGCTTCACCGCCCCCACGATTGTTCGCCAGCAAGACGTTTTTCAGGTTCAAGTTGTAGCCATCCCACTCGGATCGATACAGGATGCCTCCGGCGCCGATGGCCGCCTCGTTCGATACAACCGTGAGGTTGGTCAGGTTGGCGTAGTCCTGGTAGTAGATATTGATCGCACCGGCGTAGTCGGCGCTGTAATTCCCGAAGAACGTGGAATTTGTGATGACCGTAAAACCGAACCGGAACGTATTGAACGCTCCTGCAGCTGACGCGTAACTGTACGGATACGGTCCGATGCGCGAAGCGGATGCCCGGTTTCCCGCGAACGTCGAGTTGGTGATCGTCTTCTTCGCTGACTGCAACGCATACACGCCGCCCGCCGCATAGAGGATGCAGTCACAAACGTTGTCCTTGACCGTCACCTTGTCCATCGTCAAGGTCGTATTCGAGTCGGTGAACACCCCACCGGCCGTGTAGAACGAATAACGCGACGCAGTCACCGATCGATTGTCGCGAACCGTCATCGACCGCAGCGTCAGCTGCGAACGGTTCGTGATTCCACCGCCCTGCCCGCCGCCCGTCACCTTTCCGTGGCGCACCGTCAGATCAGCGATCGTCACAACTGCACCGTTCGTGAAAACAGCCCGGTCGGCAACTTTCTCGCGAGAGGCGGCTTCGACAATCGTCTTGTCCTCACCCTGTCCTCTGATTGTGAGATTCTTCGAGAGGCGATATCCCGCCCCCGCAACGTCACCCGTCTCTGCCGTATCGGACCACGTGAACGTGCCCGTCAAGTCGAGGATGTCACCCGCGCGCGCCGCCGAATACGCGCGATGGAACGTCTTGAACGGAGCCTGCTGCGAACCCGTCCCTGCAGAATCGCTTCCCACTTCACTGTCCGCGTACCAGACCAAACGACCCGATCCTGTTTGAACGGCCACGGTCGTCGTGGTCGCGGCAACTGTCGTTGCTGGTGCCACTGTGGTCGTCGCCAACGAACTTGTCGTGGTGGATGAAGTCGTCGTTGCTGGTGCCACTGTGGTTGTCGTTGGTGCCACCGTCGTAGACGTTGTCGATGTCGTCGAGCTCGTGGAGGACGTTGAACTGGTTGTGGTTGTCGGAACGTAGCCGGCGACGACCTGAAAGTTTCGCGCCGTGTAGGTGCCCGAGCTGAGGTTGCCTGCGAGATCGAGCAACTTTGCCGTCACCGAGTACAAACCGTCGACCAATGCGGCCGTTGTGCACGCGAACGAACCCGCGGACAAGCCGTTCGACGTGGTGCAGACCGACCCCGTGGCAACTCCGGCGATGTACAACTGTGCCTGCGTGTCATTTGGGGCGTCCGCGATGAACGACGGGGTCGCGATCGTCGCGATGTAGTCCGAATTGCACCAAGTGGGCCTACATGTCAACGATCCCGCCATTGACCCGGGCACCGAAGGTGCGGTCGCGTCGATGGTCACAGTCAGGGAACTCGAAGAAACCGAGACGTTCCCTGCAACATCGGTTGCCACCGCGGTGACAACTCTCGATCCCTCACCCAACAGTGCGGTTGTGCACGAAAATGTGCCCGATCCGTTGGCGGTGCAGGCCGATCCGCTTGACACGCCATCGACGGAGAGCTGAATCGACGCCCCGACTTCTGCCGTACCCGTAATTGTCGGCGTCGTGTCGTTCGTGATTCCGTCGCTGGCAGACGATCCCGAATCAGAGGCTGCATCGACGACCAAGCCGGCTGGCGCAGCCACCGAGGTGTCGACCGTGACACTGATGGCAGTCGATGCGGCCGAGGCGTTTCCGTGCTGGTCGGTGGCCGTTGCAGTGATGGATGCGACTCCTGCCGACACGGTGCCCGTCGTGCATGAAAATGCGCCGGTTGAAACGTGGGCCGCACATGTCGAGCCGGAATCACTACCGCCGACCTGCAATTGAACGGTGACACCGGCAGCGGCTGTTCCCGTGATCAGGAGCGAAGTGGCCGATGTGATGCCGTCCGCACTCGACGAGCCGCTGTCAGATGCAGCGGCCAGCACCAAGCCGGTAGGTGCGGCCTCTGAGGTATCGATGGTCACGGAAAGCGCGGTCGCGGCGCTCGACGTGTTTCCTGCCGAGTCGATCTGCACCGCGGTGATGGACTGGACGCCGGACGACAATGTCCCAGTCGTGCACGAGAAGACCCCCGATGCAACCGTGCACGTCGGGCCGGAGTTGGTTCCACCGACTTTCAGTTGCACAAGCGAGCCGTTCACCCCGTTGCCTGTCACGACCAGCGCGGTAATTGATGTGATGCGGTCGCTTGTAGAGGTCCCGTTGTCGGAGGCGGTGGTCAGCGCCAGGCCTGTCGGGGCCGTGGGCGCTGTCGTATCAACTTCGATCGTTACTCCGGTCGAATCGACGGATGTGTTACCCGCCACATCCGTTTGAACTGCCGTGATCGTGTAGGTCGCCGCCGTCAAGGTAGCTGTGGTACACGCAAAGACGCCGGTAGCGGCGTTCGCCGTGCAGACGGACCCGCTGTTTACTCCATCCTTCTTCAACTGAACTTTTGCGCTTGGCTCTGCCACACCTTCGAACGTGGGCGTGGTGTCGTTCGTGATCCGGTCCGAATTGGAACTTCCGGAATCAGAGGCAGTGGTCAATTGAAGTGTGGGCGCAGAAGGAGCAGATGAGTCGATTGTGATGGTGAGCCCCGCGGACGGCACCGAGACGTTGCCCACGACGTCGGTCTGCACCATGGTGATCGTCTTGGCGCCGTCGCTGAGTGTCGCTGTCGTACAGTCGACAGAGGTGGAAGTCGCGGTACATGTCGAACCCGATGCGACACCATCAACGTAGAGCTGAACTACCGAGCCGTTTTCGACGGTCGCGGAGAAAGTCGGTGTTGTGTCATTCGTGAGGTTGTCGCTGGTCGAAGAACCTGAGTCTGATGTGGATTTCAAGTCAAGTGATGCCGGTGCAGCCGCCGCAAGATCTACCGTCACCACGAGCGATGGCGATGCAGTCGACAAGTTGCCTGCCGTGTCGACTGCTTTTGCGGTCATCGAGTAGGCACCCGCACCGAGGGTTGCGGTTGTGCATTCAAAAACCCCGACCCCGTCAGCCACGCAGGTTGAGCCCGTTGCAACTCCATTTCGGTACAACTGCACGACCACGTTTGCGTCGGCGGTTCCCGCGATTCTCAGCGTCGTCGTCGTTGTGATGTTGTCGGTCGCCGACGAGCCGGAATCATCGGCTGCATTCAAGTCGAGGCCCGTCGGGGCCGATGGTGCCGTCGTGTCGACTTGAATCACCAATGCCGACGAAGCGACGGACACATTTCCCGCGACGTCGGTCACGACTGCCGTGATGCTGCGCGACCCGGCGCCGATGGTCGCAGTCGTACAGGTGAACGCACCGTCACTGGCTGCGGCCGAGCACGTTGACCCCGAAGCCACGCCGTCGACGTACAACTGAACGACTCCTGACGCCTCGGCCGTTCCGGTCACGGTCGGGGTGGTGTCATTGGTCAAGTCGTCCGTCGTCGATGATCCCGAATCCGAGGCGGTGATGAGATCGAGGCCACTCGGTGCCAAGGCCGTGTCGTCGACAACAACCGAGAGGGCCGCGCTCATCAGCCCCACGGATGACCCGCTCGAGGCCTGTGCGCGCACCGTGTAGGTCGCGCCAGCCGCGAGCGTGGACGGTGTACACGAGAACCTGCCGGCACTCGCAGTGCACGGAGATCCGCTCGACACCCCATTCACATACAACTGAATGGTGTCGCCCGAATTTGCCCACCCTGTGACAACTACCGAACCAATATTCGTGATTCCGTCAACGTTCGATGCACCCGAGTCGGTCGCCTGCGTGAGAGAAAGTCCCCACGGTGTTCCTATCGCGGAGAGCCCCGGAACGTTCGACAGGTAGGGGTAACCATCGTTGATTGCAGGGTCAATTGCCCACACATCAGCCGTCGACGCATCATCGTTTTGCGTGCCGGTGAAATCCCACGCGCTCGTCAATCCCGATGTCGCAACATTCGTAAATGTTGAAATGTCCTTCATCTGCGCGGTTGCCTTGCCAGTTGCGCCACAAAGGGTGGTCGCTACCCCCGTGGTGGTTGTGTCCCAAAACGATGACGAGCACGTCCCGCTGGCGCCCGTGTTACCGCCCAGGCCATGCACGCCATTCGGCATCGAGCCCGAACCGTACGATTTGCTGACCGAATAAGTGCCTCGCCCGACGAGCGATGCAAACGAGTCTTCACTGCACGTCACCCCGGCGGGACACGAGATCCTCGTGATCGTTGCGCGACTGTACGTATTGCTGATGTTGGGCGACGATGCGATCCCTATCAATCCTGCAACTCGATAAGTACCCGAAACGGATCCGACCGAGGCGGACTCGGATACGGAGCCGTAGTCCATCGCTCCGGCGATACCACCTGCACGTCCGGTGTTGCTGGTTTGGCCGCCAGCGGTGACAGTCGCACTCGAAAACGCCCGACTGATTCTGTCGCTGAATCCCCGAGACCAACCCACGATGCCTCCGGCGTATGCAACACCCGTCACGGTTCCTTCGCTCCGAACGTCCTCAAGCGTCGCATTTGCGAGGTAGCCGGTGATTCCGCCGACAGTGCTGCTTGCAGTTGCCACAACGGACGCTGCACTGGTGGAGTCGAAGACACCGTTCGTCGCAACAAAGGCGGATGACGTGACTGATCCGGCGATGCCGCCAACGAGTCCGGTGCTTTGCGTAGCAGACACTGATGCCGCACTGTACGAATTCCGTATCAGCACATCGACTGCCGCCGAACTGGACCCAAGAATACCGACGATTCCACCGACGTAAGAGCCGCCATTCACCGTTGCGGTCGACGACGCACCAACGATGACCCCTTCGACAAAACTGCCCACCAGACCGCCGACGTATTGACCATCACCGGTGATCGTCCCGCCGGACACAGAAACGTTTTGCAAAGTCGTGACACTGCCGCTCAAGGCGTACCCGGCCAAGGTGCCAACGTTCGACGAACTACTCACGCTTCCGTTCGTTCCCGTGATATTTGGATTGGCAAAAGTGAGGTCAGAGATCGTCGCGCCGGCAAGTTTTCGAAACATCCCGCAGAAATAGCCTGAGCAGCTCACGGTGAGGTTGCTGATCGTCTTGCCGTTTCCATCCAATGTGCCCGAAAAGTAGGTTTCGGGTGAAGTCAGATAAATCGTGGAAAATGGCACGCCCGCGCAATCAATGTTCGCAACCAGTCGATACGTTGCTGCGAGATTCGCCGTTGAGTTGTCTATTTCCAGAAGATCGGCACACGTCGCAATCAAGTAAGGGCTGCCAGTCGTTCCCGATCCTGACAGTGCGGCCGAGGTGACCTGCGGCATCGCAGTGTCGATGGCGATTCCAATCCCTGTTGCAGCAAACACAGCCGCGACCAGTCGAGGAATCTGACCAGCAAAGCGACTTCCGACCATGGCCCAACCCTAGTATTTATAGAGCCATTGCGAGCATCCATAGATGCGGTTCAGTGGAGCTACGTGTTGAGTGGATGTCTCCCGTCGAGAAACTCGATCAACTCGACGAAAGTGCCCTCGGGGTCTCGTCCGTAACAAGCACGTAACGACCCGACGGAACCGCTCGGTGTCGGTGGTGCAGGAAACGTCATGCCAAGTCCCTGTAAGCGTGCATAGTCGGCGTCGATGTCGTTGGTCTCGACATTGAACGTGCCGCAGCGCGTGATCGCGGTCTTTGCCGCCGAATCACGAAGGCCCACGATGCCGTCGGATGTCACGCGTCGAGATGGCGACGTGATTGATACCCGCGATCATGACCCTTGCTCCCTCAGGCCTTCGTCAGCGACCACGCCGCACTGGCCGTCACCACGATGTATGCCCCGGCAGACATGGGATAGACGTCGTCGATCTGGCCGTACTCATCGAGGGTACGTTCGACGAGGAAGCCGTCTTTGTCGACCACGCGCACCGCGAACGAGTCATCACCCTCGTGGACCGCCGCCAATTCGATGTCGTTCCCGGTGTAGCGGTACACCGCGTCACCGACACCCTGTGCCGATGCGCCGAAAACGGGAACGGTCGTCGCGGCCGAGACCTTCACCTTCCAATTACCTTCCCCGCTGATGTCGAGCGTCGCCACGTCGTCAGGCGTTTCCCCGTCGCCACCACGCGCCAGCAAGACCGTGCCCGAGTAGGGCCCGTACGACGAGACCACCACGTCGATCATGGTTTCATCGGCATCGAAGGTTGCGATCGTCACCCCGTCTTCACCATCGAATTCGATCGCTGCAACGGCAAGTGTGCCGGCAGGAAGCGCAAGTGTGATGGTCCCGCTATCCGACCCACTGAAAGTCTTGGACGTGAACTTCTTCGATGTTGCGCCCGCAGCGCCCGAAGAGGTGGACACCACATCGCCCGCGTCGCAGACGACACCGTTGGCATCGAGATCGAGTTTCTTGTTTGCCCTGTACGCAGCGGCGTTGACGACCGCCTTCGTCTTGCCTCTGGCCTTTTTGGTCGCGGCGACACCGTTCTTGTAGGTCTTCAGCAGCGCGGTGCAGGTCGCGAACTTCTTCGGCGTCGGCTTTGCGGCATTTGCCGTGCCGGCGTCCACCGACAAGAGACCGCACACCAGCAGTACCGACAGACCCGACCGACCAAGGATTCGTGACATTTGTCCCCCTTCGACCGCAGGCTAGGCCGAATGACACGGTCAATGCTTCGCGTGGCGACGACGGCGCCGCGGAATGGCAACCAGGCAGGCGCCCGTGATCAGTGCAAGGAACCCGCCGGCAACGAAGTTGTCGACGCTGGCTCCCGTTGCAACAAGGCGTTCAACGACCTCGATAGTCGTCTTGGCGCCGCGCTTGCTCTTCGGCGCATACAGCGCAACGACAATCTTCCTGCCGGCTGCTTCGGGAACGGCCACTTCCTCTTCGACGCAGCCGTCTTTGTCGGCAGTCGTTGTCCGGATCAAGTTTCCTCCGACGTAGAGGCGCACGACTTCACCGGGGTCGAAACCACACCGCCGAACCGAGATCGGCTCGCCGACCGCGACGCGATCATCGGCGACGAGGTTCTCGTCTTGGTCGAGCCGTCGATCGACTGCCGGCGACAATCCCGAACCCGATCCGATCGTGGTGGTTGTCGACGACTTTGAACCACCGCTGGCACCGTTGGCACCGCCTCCACCGGCGTCCGCCGTCGTAGTCGTCGTGGCACCATCGCCTGCGCCCGGCGGAGCCGCGCCACCTGCCAGCGTCGTCGTTGTCGTTGTCGCGCCGGCGACGGTCGACGACGTCGAGTTGGCCGAGAATCCGGTTGTCGTCGTCGCCTGGATCGTTGTCGTCGTTGGTGCGGCGGTGGTCGTGGTTGAACTCGGATCATTCAACGTGACCAACGCGGCGTTGACGTTCAAAGTTGGTCCCGTGTTACCCGCGCTGTCGGTGACACTACCGGCGATCAACTGTGCGATCAGGCTTCCGGTTGATGAGCACTGAACAACGACGTCGTACGCACGATTCGGTGTTACCTGCGATTCCAGGAATGCGCAACCTGTCGCGGTGCCGTCGTTTCGCAGATCGGTCGCATCGAAACCGGTCACTGCCTCGTCGAACACGAGACGGAAGAAGATGTCTTCGTCGAACGTCCCCGTGGCGGTCGCGCGACGCGAGGGTCCGATCGTCGGTGCACCCCACGTGGGAGTCGGCGCCGCGGCGTCAATCGTCGCGGAGACCGATGCCGACACGGGCCCATCACCGGCTTCATTCGTCGCATAGACGGTGAATGAGTACATGCCGTTTCCGATGAGGCCACTGATCGTGCACGACAGCGACGACGTGGGTGCACACATGTCTCCAGTCGAAGTTTGAGTCGTGTAGTTGCTGACTGCCGATCCGTACGGCGCCGCGGCCGACCATGTGATCGTGGCTGTCGACGCAGTCGTTGTGATCGCTGTGATCGTCGGCGCTCCCGGCAGACCGTACGGCGTGACAGTGACGGCGGAAGAGGCGATGCCATAGATGTAGTCACTTGCGGAATAAGTGGCGGCAAGCGTGAGTTCATACGTCCCGCCGGCCACGAGTGAGCTGCCATCGTCCCAGCCAGTGACCGTGATGCCGGTTTTCGGTGCACTACACGTCGCTGACGTGGCGGTATCGGAGGCTAGAAACTCTTTTTGCATCAGGCCCGTTCCGTAGGCCGCACTGATCTTGTACGAAGTGATCGAGCCTGTCGGCGCGGTCCAACACAATTCGAATGCCTCGAATCCGGCAGTCGCAACGACGTTCGTCGGGGCATCTGGCTGGCCCGACACAACCACGGAATCACTCGACGATGGTCCGCTACCCGCTGATGTCACCGCAGTGACCGTGACGGTGTACTCGACATCACTTGGAATGGCGACGAGTGTCTCGGGGCTTTCGGCCGTGTAGACCTGCGTGATGGTGCACGACCGGCTGGTGGTGCACGACGTTGCACCCGAAGGATTCGATGTGCCGTTGTAAACGTACGTCGTCGACACGCCATCGGGGTCGGTGACAACGATGTCGTACGAAGTGATCGCCGCACCACCCGTGTCCGCAGGTGCATCCCATGTGACGATGATCGAACCCGGCCGGGCACGCACGTTTTGCGGCGCTCCCGGCTGGGTCGCCGGGATCACGGTTGACGTGCCGGCGCTCGACGTACCAGCGGCATTCACCGCGACCACCGACACGGTGTAGCTGGTGCCATTCGTCAGGTCACCGATGACGTAGGGAAACTCGTTCATCTGCAGTTCAACCGCAGTCGACGATGCCCCACCGGATGTCAGGCGGTAGGTGAGTTCGTAGCGAATCACATCCGATCCATTGAGCGTCGAGGGCTCGATGATGCTGACCGACGCCGCCGAGTCCTGTGACGTCGCATCGACCGTTGGGGCCGTCGTCGCACCGATCGGCGTCGCCGTCACTGCGGCGCTGGTCAGGCCCCATGCCGTCGACGATGTGCCCGCCTCGACGACGAACTCGTAGGGGGTGCCGTTCGTCAGGCCGGTGACGACCGCCGAGCATGTGCTGGTGGGGCACGCAGTCGCCGTGGCGATGGCGGAGCCGTTCGAAATCGACCCGCCCTCGGGCGTCTTGTTCACTCGGTAGTGCGTGACAGAAATGCCCGTCTGGTTGGGCACCTGATTCCAGGTCACCCTGACCTGGCCGCCGGTCGGCTGGTTGTACGCCGCTGCAGCGACACCAGTCGGCGCTGCGGGTCGCCCGACGATGACGTCGACCCGCGTCGACTCGACACCGAGGTATTGCGAGGCGGCACTGTCCTGCGACGCCGTCACGGCAACGTCGTAGGACGTACCGTTTGTCAAGCCAGTGATTGTGGTCGTCATCGATGCTCCAAGGCCCGAGTTGACGACCGCCGATGCCACGACCGTGTTCGTGTTGTTCGTGTACACCTTGACCAGATACGACGCGATCGGAGCACCGCCGTCCGACAGCGGTCCATCCCACGACACTCTCGCCGATGCGCTGAGACCGAGAACCGCGACGTTGACTGGCGCCGAGGGTCGACCGGGAATGACTCCACTCGACGTCGCGGAAGGACTGAACCCCTCGGTGTTTCGCGCCCGCACCGTCACGATGTATTCGGTGTCGATCACAAGACCGTGGTCGGTTGTCGTCAAGTTGACGCTGTAGGGCGACGTGCCGACGGGCACGGTGACGGTTGCCGCGCTTCCGGAGGTCGGCGTGGCGACGACTTCGTAATCGAGGATCGCCAAGCCGGCAAGGTCGGCTGGTGTTTCGAATGTGATGTGCAATCCATCGATGCGCGGCATGACGTCGAGGTTCTGCGGAGCGCTCGGTACACCAACCGGGGTGGCCGTTGCCGAGGTGCTGGGTGCGCTCTCCCCTGCTTCGTTCACCGCGTAGACCCTGATCGTGTGTTCCTGGCCGTTCAAAACGCTGAGCGTTGGTGCGGCCATGACCAATGACGTGGCTCCGCGACCGGCACCTGCACGGAAGACAACCGACCCGCCACGCGAGACCTCGACGATGTACCCCTGTAGATCACGCGGCGTCACCGGGGCCGACCAGAACGCACGAATCCGACTTGCCGCTGGCGAATCAGCTGTCACAGCCTGTGGTTCGCTGGGTACTTGTGCCGACGTCAATGTGCGGAACGCTGCACCCCAGTAACCCGTCGCCACCACTTTGTCGGCGTTGACAAGCGGCGACGCGTCTGACGTCTGAACCACCACGGGCACCGCGCTGTACTTGTTGGCGCCCGACGAGGCCGCAGGTCGATCGGTGCGACCCAGCTGACCGTATTGATTCGACCCCCAAGACATCACCGTGCCGGCAGTCGTGATGGCAACGGCCGTGGCAATGGCTGCGGTTGTGTGGTACCCGTAGGTGTCGACCTGAGCGAAGGTGTAGCCACTCGCAATGTTCGTGGGCGACGACACCGTGCCTGCCGATGCACCTGCAAGAACACCGTTCAAGTTCGAACCCCACCCGACAAGCGTGCCGTCGGTTGCCCGCACGATTGTGTGGTTGCCTGCGGCATGAACAGTTGCCGCCACCTTGCCCTCGGGCAAGAGCGGTTCGGCGTAGTAGACCGTGGTCGAATTGGTGCCGTTGCCCAGCTGGCCATAGGCATTCGAACCCCACGTCATCAACGAACCGTCTGCCCGTAGTGCAATCGCATGAGCAGTACCGGCAGAAATTGCAACGACGTCGTTCGGCGTTCCAGTTGGAGTGATCATGTCCTGGACCGCTGTCGCCGAAGTGAGCGGCGACGTCGACACTTGTGGCACCGCACGGCGGTTCGAGTTGACGCCGTAGGCATAGACGGTGCCTCCGGTCCCCGAAGCCCCGATGTCCACGTACAAAGAAAACCAAGTCCCGGCAGCTACCCGAGGATTCGCCAGGCCGGTTGCAACGACAGATATTGCGGTGGGGGTCGTGACGTCGGCGGCAGAATAGTTCACCACGACGTTCTTGTACGTCGAGTCTCCCCAGCCGTAAATGTTGCCCGCCGATGTTGCAACGAGGCAGTGATACGTGCCGCACGACAGTTGGGTAATCGTCTCGGAGGTTGAGGACGTGTCGGGACCGAATGGAAGGTCGATGCGGCCAATCGCGAAACGCGCAGCCGAGGTTCCATCACCGTTGTAATAAAAGCCCTTCGACTGTCCGTAGGCACCCATTGTCCACACGGATCCATCCGACATCACCGTGACCGAACCCCAGTAGGTGCTGTCCATCAACGCAATCCGCACGGATGAAGAAATTCCGAGCGGATAAAACCGCGCACCCGTGTCGGTGGTTGTTGGACCTGCGACACCTCGCCCCGTCATGTAATTCCCCGCCGAACCCCATGTCCACACCTCGCCATTGCTGTCGATGACGAAACCGGTCTGAAACTCGAACATCGCCGCGACGATCGATGCACCGGTAGGTGCGATACGCGTCGCGAGTTGCGCCGTCGACGAATACGGCATCGCCGTTGCGCTCGATGTTCCCGCATAATTCTTGCTGTTACCGAGGAACCGATAGAGGTTTGACCCCCAGGTGAAGAGTCGACTAGCGGATGTCAAGACCATGCCACCCAGCGTGCTCATATCGATCGATTGGACCGACTCGCCGACATTCAGCGACAAACCCGAAATTGCAACCGGTGGACTATTCGCGGTGGTGAACGTGGTGTACGTGGAGTTCTGACCAAGCTGGCCTTGGCCGTTGTAGCCCCACGTCGCAACCCGATTGTCCGAACACGTCAACGCACCGCCGTACGCCGATGTCGCCAACTGAGTGGGCGTGCAACCGGCTGGCAGGGCCATCGCCACCGGTGTCGTGGCACCTGTGCTCGCTCGACCGATGCGGTTGTAGTGGTTCGTTCCCGTGTACCCCCACGACAACACCGAGCTTGCCGTTCGGGCCAACGTGAACCCGTTCCCCGCCGCCACTTCGAGCACCCCCGACGGCACGGTTGGACACGACGACGTGCAGTCGGTGATGACCGCCGTCCCACTGATTGCCGTGGTGGACACGTCTGCCTGCGCTTTGTACTTGATCGCTGTCGACGAGATCTCGGTGATCGTCTTTGCGCCGTCGAAATTGCCGCCCAGACCGGACACCAAGATCGTGTTTCCGACGGCCATGCCATGTCCTGATCCCAATGTGACAGTCGCATAGTTCGACAGAATCAGCTTGTTCGTCACCGACACCGTCGGCGTCGCCATGGTCACCGTGCCCGACACCACCGTGGCAGAAACGTTTGAACGTGCCTCGTACGTGGCCGTCGTCGCGGTAACGGCCGTGATCGTCTTCTGCCCGTCAAAGTTGCCGCCCAGACCGGACACCGAGATCGTGCTACCAACGCCGACACCGTGACCGGTCGGCATCGTGATCGTTGCAACGTTCGACGTGATTGCCTTGTTCGAGATTGCAACCGTTGTGGTCATGATTCCGGTTGTTCCACTGGCCGACACATTGGCGACATCGTCCTGGGATTTGAACGAAAGGGACGTCGCGGTGACCGCTGTCAACGTTTGCCGGCCGTCGAAACCCGCTCCTACCCCGGCGACGTCGACCACGTTGCCTGCTGCGAATCCGTGGCCGCTCGGCACGGTGATCGTTGCGACGTTCGAGGTGATCGCCTTGTTGGTCACACTCGTCGCGGCCGGCGTCAACGTGATCGTTCCTGTCGTGCTTCCTGATGCGATGGCAGACGACGCAGCCCGTTGATACGAAACAGTGCTTGATCCCTTTGACGTCACGGCGTAGGTCCCGTCGAAGTCGGCATCGCCAATTGACACTGCGATTGTGTTGCCCACTTCGAAGCCATGCCCCACAGGAACGGTCAATGTTGCAGTCCCGACACCCCCGACCGGCGTTGCCATGACGCGATTCGTCACCGTTGCCGACGTTGGTGACACCGCAGTGATAGCTCCCGATGGACTGACGGGTGTCGATGCCACGTTTTCCTGTACGACGTACTGAATGAAATTGCTGCCAGAGTTGGTAACCGTTCGGGTGCCGTCGAACGCAGGGTCGCCGATGTTGACGTTGACGATGTTGCCTGCTTTCAGATTGTGCCCCGCTGCCAACGTCAACGTTGCTTCGTTGTTAAGGACTCGCTTCGCGGTGACCGTCGCGGATGGGTTCGTGAATTCAAGAGAGCCCGTTGCCGCGGTGGACGCAACGTCGGGTTGCGATTGATAACGCACCTCGGTACCGGATACCGACAGCACCGTGCGTACACCGTCGAAGTCGGTGTCACCGACGTTGACGGACACCACGTTGCCGGCCTTGTAATTGTGGCCCGCCGGGACTGTGATGTAGGCCGAGTTCGTCGAGATGCGTTTCGATGACACCGCTGCAGACGGCGCGGTGAATGTGACGTCGGCGATGCCAGACCCGACGGCCGTCGAGGCAACATCCGGCTGCGCGTAATAGGTGAACGACGTGTTCGCCACGCTTTTCGTCGTTTTTGAACCGTCGAGAAGCGGGATCCCAATGCTGACGTTCGCGGTCTTGTTCGCCTCGAAGTAGTGGTAGCCACTCGTCGTCAGTGTCACGAGATTGTTCTTGATCGCATAGTTCGTGATCGTTGCCGAGCGTTGGCCCATCGATGTCGCGGTGAGTTTCTCGGGCAAGTACCTGCTCTTCTCTCCGGGCAAGCCAAGGTTGCCGTACGTCGACACGTCGTATCCCCACACCCACACGTCGCCGTCGGCATCGGATGCAACCGAGTGGTAACGCCCCGCCGCGATCGATTGGATACCCGCGTTGGTCAACGAGGACAACAACATCGGCGTCGTCTGCTTCGTCGTCGAAGTGACTCCGAGTCCCACACCACCGACTTGCCCGACGCCGTTACTGCCCCACGCATAGACGCGGCGAGTCGAACCCTGAAGGGTCAGCATCAGGCTGTGCCGTTCTCCGACTGCGAGCGCGAGAATCGTCTCGCCGGAAGCGGCGGTCCACGTCGCCTTCGTCGGCCGTGTTGCAGCGGTCGTGCTGCCATTTCCGATTTGGCCGTAGGTGTTAAGACCCCATCCCCACACTTCGTGGGCTCCGCTTGGATTTTCGACCGCAACCAGGACGTGGGTGCCAGAGGTCGACACCTGCGCGCCCTTCGAGAAGAAGAGGGCCCTGCCGCCACCAAACACCGACAGCTGAGAGAACTTCGACACCGGCGCACCGTCACTGATGCGCGCACCAAGCGTGCCACCGCCGGCAGGCGCGGCCGTCGACAGCGCCGTTGCACCCACGACCGGCGCCGAGTACTGGCCGTAAATAGTGGTTGATGCCGACGCAACCGCCCCCCACGAGTAGGGCTCTCGGTAGTTCGTCCCGGTTGCGCCCTCGACGGGCGTGTCGTCGAGACCCGGTACCGGCCCGACGACGATCGCGGCAAACAAAAGGAATGCGGCCCCCAACTTCACTCGGACCGATTCTACGGGCGCGAGTGAACATGATTCAGCCAGCCCGCGCTGACAAAACTTCGGCCGTCTAGAAGCTGACCTCGCGCGCCTCGTCGGACGTCGCGGCCCGTATCAGCGCCTCGACCGTGCCGGCGAAATCCCCGCTGTCAATGTTCTGCTCACTTAACTCGGCCACGAGCCACACGGCCACGCCCGATCCCTCGTCGACGACGTCGACCGTGACGAAGTCGGGCACCGCCGCACGCAACCCAGCCACGCTTTCTTCGACAACGGTTTCCGGAAGTGGAATCCCCGTCCGCAACAGCACCCCAACATCGACGATCGCGTTGACGTTGAACGACTCGACCGTCTCGCCGACAAAGATATGGAGGTCGTCGAGTCGAATCTCGTGGATGATCGGCATCGCCCAGCCCGGACGTTCACAATCTTCGTCGTCAGGAACCGTCGAGTCGTCGGCGTTGAAGTCGTAGACCACGTCACCTCCCTTCATCACGAACCAGTCGGCCACGGTGGTGAGGTATTCGGTGGTGTCTGTCATCTGAGGCTGACGATACACAGGGGGTGTCACACGTTCTTGCGACGACGGCCGCGACGCGCGGGTTTCGGTACTGCCAGCAGAGCCAACGCTGACTCGAGCGTGACCGAATCGAACGACAAGTCTTCGCCAACACTGCGGGTCTCGCGACCACGCGACACGTACGGCCCGTAGCGACCCTCGATCACCCACACCTCGGCAGCCGACGCGGGGTCGACACCCAGCAGACGTCGATTCGCTCGTGGCGCATCCAAACGCGCCAGTGCCCACTCGACTGAGACCTCGGCCGGGTCCAATGCATCGGACACCGAACGACGACGCGCGCCAACTTCGACATACGGGCTGAACGAACCGCGGAACATCTTCCCCGGTCGCACCACCACTCGCTCGCCCGACGCCGGGTCGACACCCAGATCGAATGCCACCATCTCCCGTGCATCGATTCCCACCAGTGCGTACTCGACCAACGCGGCCAAACCATCGCCCGCACCCGAACCGAAGAAGAACTCGTGCACCAACTCTTCGCGCATCGCACCGTTCTCGGCAACCATGTCAAGCTTGGCCTCCATTTCGGTGGTGAACTGCAGGTCGACCAACGGAGCAAAGCCCTGCATCAACACCCGGTGCACGGCGAAGGCGGTCACGGTGGGAATCAACGCACGCTCGCCGCTGCGGCTCCATACGTAGCGGTCGCGCAGCTTGGCAATGATCGACGCATAGGTCGATGGCCGGCCGATGCCCATGTCTTCCAGCTCCTTCACCAGTGACGCTTCGTTGAACCGTGCCGGGGGCTGCGTTGCCTTGGCCTTGGCCTCGGCCGACGCCACACCGACCACCTCGCCCACCGTCAATGCGGGCGGCACCACCCCCGTCGAATCCACCGGCCACACCCGCCGGTATCCCTCCTCTATATAAGAGGTGCCCGAGGCCGCGAAATCGGCCACGCCTGCCCGCAGCACCAGCGACACCGACTCCCCCACTGCATCGGCCATCTGGCTGGCCAGCGTGCGCTGCCACACCATCTCGTACATCACTGCCTCGCGACCCGCCAGGCCGGGGGCCACCCGCACCGACACGTCAGTTGGGCGAATCGCCTCGTGGGCGCCCTGCACCTTTTTCTTCGACGTCACGAACCGCTCCGACGGCGACGCCGCCCCCGGCCCGAACAGGCGCACCACCTCATTGCGGATCTCGCGACGCGATGCGGGCTCGTGCACCGCAACGTCGGTTCGCGGGTAGGTGATCAGACCCTTGTCGAACAACATCTGCGACACGACTCGTGCTTCCTTGGTCGACATGCCCAAGCGGTTCAACGCCTCTTGATACAGCGTGCTCATCGTGAACGGCGCCAGCGGCCCACGTCGCACCGGCCTGCGTTCGACCGACAACACCGTCAGCGAACCCAACCCATCGACCACGCCGCGTGCCGTCGGCTCGTCGAGCACCAGCACGTCCGACACCAATGCACCCGCTGCATCGAAGTCACCACCCCGTGCCACCCGTCGACCGTCGAGCGACACCAACCGGAACGTGAATCCGGCATCGGCCAATCCTTCGACACCCCAGTACGCAGCCGACCGAAACGCCATGCGCTCGTACTCACGCTCGACCACCAAGCGCAGGGCCGGGCTTTGCACACGGCCCGCCGTCGCATTGCCGCGCACTTTCTTCCGCGTCACATCCGACACCTCGAACCCGAACAGGCGATCCAACACCCGGCGCGTCTTTGCTGCTTCGACCAATGCCTCGTCGATTGCGCGACCGCCACGCAGCGCCTCGAGCACCGCCTCTTTTGTCACCGCGTTGAATGTCACCCGACGCACCGGAACCCGCGGCTCTGCGAACTCCACCACGTGTGCCGCAATCAATTCCCCTTCGCGGTCGGCGTCGGTCGCCAAGATCAGCTCGTCGCAGAAGTGCAGGTCGTGCCGCAACTGCGCCACCACCTCTTCCCCACGCTCGGTCAACTGGTACGCAGCAGCAAACCCGTTCGCCGGGTCCACCGCCCCCTTCGTCTCGGGAATGTCGGCGATGTGCCCCACCGTCGCTCTGACGATGAAGCCGCCGCCGAGGAACTTCTCGATGGTCTTCACCTTGTTCGGCGATTCAACAACAACCAATTTGGATTTCTG
>VFQT010000715.1_pt1 | contig 45680 bp, 31 predicted proteins | sample 3512381 | NCBI WGS metagenome assembly VFQT01 (sample SAMN10412376, study PRJNA504923) | tailings metagenome | isolation source: Relicate 2 Philex TSF3 active mining site | place: Philippines: Tuba, Benguet | collected 2017-08-29 | reverse complement strand
GTGTCGGACTCAGGCTTGTTCATTGTTCACCGACTCGACGGAAAGTTCTTCTACGAGATTCCTGTTTCGAAACTGAATAAGGAGATGCTCCTTGTGTCGCGCATCTCGCGCACACCATCGGTTGGATACGGTGGCGAGGAGAACAACACCGAGGTAATCCGCTGGGAGCAGAAGTATGAGAAGATCCTTCTTCGTACAATTTCATACGTGAACGTCGCTGCCGACTCGTCACCAATTGCTCGAGCTGTGCGCGCTGCGAACTTCGAAGAGGTTATTCGCGCCTTCCCAATCCAAGCCTACACAAAGGATTCAAGCGCGATCGTCATCGACGTCACTGATATGTTCCTGAGCGATGTGGGAATCCTCACACCGAACCGCTCGGTTCGCCAACAGTACAAGATCTCGGGTCTCGACCGGGAGCGTTCTTTCATCGACTACATCAAAAGCTTCCCGACAAACATCGAAGTCGAGAACCTTCTCACGTTTTCCGCCGAAGCCCCAGCTCAAAACAGCGCAACACGTACAATGACATTCGGCATGCACCACTCAATGGTGCTCCTGCCAGAGCGTCCGATGACCCCGCGTCTTGCAGATCCACGCGTTGGCTTCTTCTCGCTCCGTCAAACAGACTACTCACGTCCAGAAGCAGAAGCTGTACAGCGTGAGTACATTGTTCGTTGGCGTCTTGAGCCAAAGGACACAGCTGCGTTCTTACGTGGCGAGTTGGTTGAACCAATCAAGCCGATCACCTACTATATCGACCCAGCAACACCAGTACAATGGCGCAAGTGGCTCAAGAAGGGTATCGAAGAATGGAATCCTGCGTTCGAAAAGGCTGGCTTCAAGAATGCCGTTCGATGCCTCGAACCGCCAACACCACAAGAAGATCCAGATTGGTCTCCGGAAGACGCTCGCTACAGCGTCATCCGCTACTACCCATCACCGATCGAGAATGCCTACGGTCCGAACATCCACGATCCACGCACCGGTGAGATCATCGAGTCGGATATCGGTTGGTTCCACAACATCATGAAGCTGCAAACAAGCTGGTACTTCACGCAGGCTGTGAGCGATCCGAAGTCGCGCAAGCTGCCGTACAATGATTCGCTCATGGGCGAACTTGTTGCCTTCGTTGCAGCGCACGAATTCGGTCACACCATCGGCATGCCTCACAACATGAAGGCATCGAATGCCTATCCCGTCGACTCGCTGCGCTCAAAGACGTTCTGTGCGAAGTATGGAACAGCCCCTTCCATCATGGACTATGCTCGCTTTAACTACATCGCGCAGCCGGGTGATGATGTTCCTGTGCGTCCGCAAGTTGGACCATACGATGAGTTCGCAACGATGTGGGGCTACCGTCCAATCATCGGTGCTCGCACGTCAGATGAAGAGCGCGACACCCTGAGCGCTTGGGCGAAGCTAACAGAGACGAATCCGATGTATCGCTTTGGCGCGCAACAGTGGATGATCGTTGACCCAACAGCGCAAACGGAAGATCTTGGTGATGATGCGGTGAAGGCTGGTACATATGGTGTTGCAAATCTGAAGCGCATCATGGGATACTTGTACGAATCGGCTTACTCTGATGGCAAGGACTTCACACTCTTGAGTGATCTCTACGACGATGTGCTCGGACAGTGGAGCCGCGAAATGGGTCACGTTGCGAACATTCCCGGTGGAGTGATTACCGAGCGCAAGGTCTTCGGTTCGCCTGGTCCTGTCTACAGCATTGTTGCCAAGGATCGTCAGCGTGGCGCCGTCCAGTTCCTGCGCGATCAAGTGTTTACAACGCCATTGTGGCTGCTCGACGAGAAGATTGCACAGCTTCTACAGCCATCTGACGTGGCACAGCGGTTGAGCTCGATGCAAACGCGCTTGCTGCGCACTGTGATGTCGTCGGACAAGCTTCTTCGCCTGCTCGACCAGCAAACACGCTTTGCGGCTTCTGCCTACAGTGTTGATGAGCTCCTCACCGATATCGAAGCTGGGGTGTTCACCGAGCTGCAAACAAAGGCCCCGATCGATTTCTACCGTCGAAACCTTCAGCGCGCCTACGTGCAGGATCTCATCGACAAGTCGTCAGCTCCTGCTGCGTCGGGTGACTTCTTCGCCATGTTCATGCGTGGTCCATCGACGTACTCCACAGACGTACGCGCAATTGCACGACTGCGTCTTGCCACGTTGAAGAAGACGTTGTCAGCAGTGCGCTCGAACGACACGCTGACGCGTGCACATGTGGAAGACCTTGTGCTGCAGATTACCAACGCACTCGAACCGAAAAAGTAAGCATGACCCCGCGCCGCATGGTTTGGTTCGGCTACGCTGCAATCATCCTGACAATTGTCTGGGGGATCGGCATCGTTCCTGCATGGCTGGTTGTTCGCGCTGCGAAGGCCTCTCCCCTGCCTGACGATGTGCCCGCACCTATGCGGCGCGACTATCGCGGCGGTCTCCTTCTGGCGCGGATTGGCCTTGCGACCAACGGTGTTGCGGTAGCATTCATCATCTGGATGCTCATCAGTACATACGTCGTGTAACGCGCCGGATGTAATTTGCACACTATGGATGCACTACGTCCCTGGTTGAGCTTATTCGTGCGCGTCTTCATCGGCGGATACTTCGTCGTTGCAGCCGTACCGAAAATCATTGAGCCCCTTGCCTTTGCAACATCGATTATGCACTACGGTCTTGTGCCTTCGTGGTCGATTAATGCGATCGCACTCGTTCTGCCATGGCTTGAACTTGTTGCAGGTATTGGTCTGATCATCGGCATTCGCACTAAGCTCCAATCTGCGTTCTGCGGAGGCATGCTATTAGTGTTTACACTCGCGGTTGCCTACGCCGTTGTGCTCGGACTCAAGATCGACTGCGGTTGCTTTGGTGAGTCAGGGGGCGAAGAAGTCTCGTGGCTGAAGGTCGCGAAGAACTCTGCGATGATCCTTGGTTGCGCATACCTCTGGTGGAGTCCACGGAGCGTGTTCTCCCTCGACCACGGTCTGTGGGGCCGTTCAGCATGAGTGCACCACTCGATGTAGCAACATGGTTCGCTACCGGACCGATCGTCGCTGACGGATCGATGGCAATCGAACTTGCGCGACGTGGTTTTTCCGAGCGTCCGTGCGATCGCTACAACCTGACATCACCTGTTGTCATTGAAAAGATCTATCACGAGTTCCTCGATGCGGGAGCACGGCTGCTGCAGAGCAATACGCTCAATGCGAATCGCTATGCTCTCGAGTCGTCGATGCTGTCGGCACGTGTGCACGAGATCAACCGCAAAGGTGTGTGGCTCGCCCGACAGGCAGCCGGCTCGCGCGCGCTTGTCGCCGGCGTGGTTGGTCCGAGCGGACGCATGATGCGTCCACTTGGCCCCTTGACGCACGAAGATCTGCATCTATGTTTCACAGAACAGATTGCCGCGCTCCTTGCCGGTTCTGTCGATCTGATCATGCTTAAGTCGTTCATCGACTTGGATGAAATCGAGATCGCCATCGATGCTGTGCGTGCGCTCAGCAACGACGTTCCGTTGATCGCGTTGAAGTCGTTCCCAGAGGACGGTTCCGTCCTCAGCGGAAGCTATCCTTCCGATGTTGCACAACGGCTGGAGCGCCATGGTATTCAGGCGCTGGGTTCGAACGGTACCGTTGGACCCCAACGTATGCTCGGCATTGTAGAGTCGCTGCGCGTAAGCAGCGTCCCACTCGTTGCGCTCCCTGATGTTGGCATCCCAACAATCATCGACGGTATCCCCGTCTATAACGCAGAGCCGACCTATGTAGCTGCAGCAGCGCGCAGACTCGTTGAGCATGGGGCTTGCATCATCGGCGCGGATGGCGGTGCGGATGTTGCGCATGTGCGAGCAATCGCCGTAGCCGTCTCTGGTGCTACCGTAGGTTCATCACCCATCGTCGTGAAGCGACATCAGCGTGCCGACATCGACACGATGGTTGCGCCTGCACCAACGCCGTTTGGCTCCTCGATTGGCAAGCGGCTTCTCACAACAGTAGAACTCGATGTTCCTCGCGGACTCGATATGTCGAGTGTGATTGAAGGGGCACGGTACCTCAAGGAACACGGCATCGATGCCGTGAACATCAGCGATGGCGCACGTGCACGTCTGCGCATGAGTCCGATCGCGATTTCAAAGCTTGTGACTGACGCAACGGGGATGGAGTGCATCACACACCTTGCGTGTCGCGATCGTAACATGGTTGCATTGCAAGCCGAGGTTGTCGGTGCGCATGAACTTGGCGTACGCAACATTCTTGCGGTAACTGGCGACCCAACACACATCGGCGATTACCCATCTGCAACGAGCGTATACGACGTCGACTCAATCGGACTCATTCGTGCGCTTGGCAGAATGAATACCGGACGTGATCTCATGGGCAATCCCCTCGGTTCACCGACAGGGTTCACCATCGCATGTGCTGTCAATCCCGCAGCTGAAGATCTCGAGCGCGAACTTGATCGTCTTGCGATGAAGGCTGAGCAAGGCGCACATGTTGCATTCTCACAGCCCATCTTCGACGACGAAGTGCTACTTCGATTCCTCGAGCGTAGTGCATCCATCGACATCGCCTTCATGCTTGGTGTGATTCCTCTCCGAACGATTCGTCACGCTGAATTCCTGCACTACGAAGTGCCGGGCATGACGATTCCAGGATGGGTCCGCGAGCGCATGCAGGCCGCGGGGTCCGACACCGAGGCAGCCACCGCAATCGGCATTGAGATTGCCACCGACTTCCTGCAGCGTGTGCAGGATCGTATCGATGGTGTGTATCTGATGCCTCCGTTCAAGAAGTACGATATTGCTGTCCGAATCTGTTCTGCACTCAACATTTTGTGAGGATTTCATGGACCCTTCGGTTTCACCACCGATTGAATACTTGCGCGTAGGATTTGGACGTCGTGTTCTGGCCTACCTCATCGACACGCTGATCATGCTCACACTCTCCGTGGCTATCGGCATCATCGTGGTTGGCACGCACATACATGTGCCACAGATCATCAATGATCAGCTCGCACAAATTTTTGATCTCTATAGTGCGCTCGGAATAGATGCCGGCGCCATTCGGTTTATGGAGACGATGTTTGGCGGAATGTTCATGGGTAGCCTTGCACTCGGCGTGCTCTATCCCCTTGTTGAGGGTCTGACGGGCGCATCTCCTGGAAAGCGCGTTCTCGATATCTGCGTTGCGACTCCTGATGGATATCAGGCAACAACACGCGTGTACTTTCGACGCTATGTGGTGAAGAACCTGGGGAAGATTTTTCAAGTTCTGGCATTAGTCCCGACGTTGGGATTGCTCGGCACACTCAGCTCCCTGTACGATCTTGTGTTCTTCGTGGGCTACTTCATTGCACTCGGTGCAAGCCGCATGGCGTTGCATGATATGATTGCCCAAACCGCAGTGTTTCACCGACTCGACATCCAGCATCGGTCGTAAGACTTTTCCTTCGACGACTTCACGCAACCTGCATCATGGCCTACTACTCCGACTATCTCGCACTCGACGCAATTCTCAACGCGCAGCACTGCGAAAGCGCCAAGCATGGAGAGGCAGCACACGACGAGCTCCTCTTCATCATCACGCACCAAACGTTTGAGCTTTGGTTCAAGCAGGTGCTGTTCGAGATCGACTCCGTCATCACCATGCTCGATCGCGCGTATGTGCCTGAGCAGGACGTTGCGACATGTCTTGCACGCGTGCAACGTGCAAACCGCATCATGGAGCACCTGGCGAGTCAGTTTACGCTGATTGAAACCATGACGCCCGGCGATTTCATGGACTTCCGCGCATACCTCAATCCTGCGAGTGGTTTTCAGTCGATGCAGTGGCGCATCCTCGAGCGTACGCTCGGTGTGCCGGAATCGAAGCGCGTGTTGAAGCACTACACCGAAGCGCTTGCCGACGAACACAAGCGTGCACTCGATGCCGCAACGGCGGGTACAAATCTGTTCAAGGCGCTTGAGCGCTGGCTCGAGCAGATTCCTTTCATGGAAACGAGCACGTACGCCTTCTGGGATGTGTACCGCAAGGCTGTTGCAGATGTTCTCGAGAACGACCGCGCTGAAGTGCGCTCACTTTCAGAAGTCGAGGGCACGGACCCAACCGATGCACTCGCACAGATTGATGCGAACGAGCGTGGCTTCAATGCGATCTTCGACAGCGACAGCTACGAGCAACTTCGCGAGTCGGGTGCACGCCGATTGTCACAGCGCGCCACGCTTGCGACACTGTTTATCTCAACATATCGACACATGCCACTGCTGCAGACGCCATACCGTCTGCTCGATGCAATCATTGAGCTCGACAAGCTGGTATCACTCTGGCGCTTCCGTCATACAATGATGGTAAGTCGCATGATCGGTATGCGGGTTGGAACAGGTGGATCGAGTGGACACGATTATCTGATGCAGACAACGGTGCGCCAACGCGTGTTCGACGACCTCACATCCTTGTCGTCGTTCTTGCTTCCGAGTGCGAACACACCTGCGCTGCCTGATGAAATCGTGCAGCGACTGCAATTCGTCAACGAACGTCAGTGAGCTATCATGCACATACCTCGATGGCTCATCGATGGTATGTGTACGCCGTTTCGTGATTTGGCCCATGTGTGGTTCCCTCCACACTGTCTGCTCGATGGCACCTACCTTGGTGAGCGACCTACACGCGTGCGCGGCGTGAGCGACGAAGCGTTAACGTTCCACCGCGCCGCACCTCCGTCAAGCGAGATCTTCGCGTCCATCGTTCGGCATATCCCTGCTGACGACGTCGCGATCTCATCAGCACATGCGCTGTGGGCGGTCGGACGCGGCACCACGATCGATGCCGCAATTCATGCAATCAAGTATACAGGGCGACGCAGACTTGCGCGTGAACTCGGCGCGTGGCTGGATAACCTGCCCGGCATCGACGAACTCGGCACGGAAGCGCTCGTAGTTCCTATCCCGATTCACCCGGCTCGACGTCGCGAGCGCGGCTACAACCAAGCGGAAGAGATTGCCGTCGGTTGGTGTGCCACATCGGATCGGACGTGCCTCGAAGGATCGGTGGTGCGTCGACGCAGGAACACGTCCACACAGACAGCACTCCGTGAGCATGAGCGCCTCGCCAACATTACCGGTGCATTCGAGGTACACTCCCCCATGCATCTTGCAGGACGTCGGTGCATCCTGGTTGATGACGTCATTACGACCGGTGCAACAATCAATGCGTGCGCAACGGCGCTCCTCGAAGCCGGCGCAATCCGTGTTGATGCCGTTGCACTCTGCGTGGCTGTATAGACGTTGTATCTTGCACCATGCGAACACACCCATCAACGCTTGCCATGCAGCTGATGCTGCTGTTGTGCTGTTCAACGTTCGTCGCTACGGCGCAGACCTTCCGCTATGTCGTGCACGATCAGGATCATATCCCCGCATCCGTGCATAAGGAGCGTCGCGAGCGTGTGATGGCAACGTTGCCTCAGAACACCGCTGCCGTGGTGTTCTCGGCGGATGTTCGCAATCGACAGAATGATGTTGATTATGAGTACCGGCAGAGCTCCGACATGCTTTACCTCACGGGTATTCCTACCCCCACGGCAACGCTTGTTCTCATCCCGAAGGGCGTCACCATCGGACAGCGTACGGTGCGCGAAGTGGTCTTTATCCGAGCCCGTGCCCAAGACCGCGAACAGTGGGAAGGTGTCTCCATGGGTCCGCGCGAAGTGATGGAGATGCACGGCATTGATACTGCCATCGTGATCGACTCACTGCCGAAGTTCTTGGACTCGCTCATGCCGGCAATCGATACGCTGTTTCTGGCGACACTGCCGACCAAGGCACTCACTGTGCCACTTGCTGGGAAGAACGTCTACGCAAACACAGAAATCAAAAAGTGGGCGAAGGAACGCAATCCAAAGCTCGTGATCTCGCAACGTCTCTCCGGTCTCGCTCCGTTTCGTGAAGTCAAAGACACCGCCGAGTTACGTCTGATGCAGCGTGCAATCGACATCTCGATTGAAGGACACTACGCGATGATGCGTGGCGCACGACCTGGGATGAAGGAATACGAACTCGAAGCACTGATGGAGTACCACTTCAAGCGTGGTGGTGCCGAAGATGTCGGCTACGCATCAATTGTCGGTTCTGGCTACAATGCATGCATCCTTCACTACTCCACCAACCGACGTCCGACATCGACTGGTGATCTCGTCCTGGCAGATTGCGGTGCCGAGTACCACGGGTATACTGCCGACATCACGCGGACGTTCCCAATGAATGGGAAATTCTCTCGCGAGCAGCGTCTGCTCTATAACGTCGTCCTCGAAGCGCAGGACTCAGGCATTGCGGCTGCGCGCATGGGGGCGCCGTTCCGCGAGCCCCATACCGCAGCAAAGCGCGTTATTGCACGACGGTTGATGGAGCTCGGCGTGATTACGAAGCTCGAGCAGGTTGGCGCATACTTCATGCATGGCACGTCGCACTACCTCGGACTCGACGTCCACGATCCCGGCTCGTATGGCCCCTTGAAGGAGAACAGTGTGATCACCGTCGAACCCGGCATCTACATCGCCGAAGGGTCGGATTGCGACCGGAAGTGGTGGAACATTGGCATCCGCATCGAAGATGATATTCTCATCACATCGAGCGGTCCCGTCAATATGTCGGCGAAGCTCGTGCGCACTGCCGACGAGATTGAGGCGGTTGTGGGTAAAGCCCCCTAACGAATCACTGTGCGAATCGGTATGTTCGCACATGGCGTTTATTCGATCGATTTCCGGACTCCGAGCAACGCTCGGCGATGATCTTACACCGACCGTCGTTGCATCCTATGCAACGGCCTTTGCATCCATCCTTCCAGCGGGTCCGATCGTTGTCGGACGTGATGGACGCCCAAGTGGCATCTGGATGCAGGACGTCGTCATTGGCGCTCTCCGCGCATGCGGACGTACCGTGCGCTGCATTGATCTTGCAACAACGCCAACAGTCCAGCTCTTCACTGAACACTCCGATGCTGTTGGTGGAATTGCCATCACTGCATCGCATAATCCTGCGCCATGGAACGGACTCAAGTTCCTCGATGCAGGGGGCGTCTTTCTTGATGCAGATGGGAATGCCGATCTCTGGCGTGCTGTCGATGCGCATGTGGCTGCTCTCTCGTCGGAACAACAATCGGGCTCAGTCGAGTGGATCCAGGACACAGCATCACGGCATGTCGAACACGTGCTTGCGCTGCCGGCCGTGAACGCAGCACCACGCGCCAATGGCGAACGTGTTGTGGTCGATGCCGTGAATTGCTCTGGCTCGGTCGTTATCCCAGCGCTGCTTGAAGCACTGGGCTACACACCGATTCGACTCTATGCCGATGGAAGCGGCATGTTCCCGCATGCACCAGAACCTCTCAAAGAAAACCTTACAGACCTTGGGCGTGCCGTCGTCGAACACGGAGCAGCGTTTGGCGTTGCGATCGATCCAGATGGCGACCGCCTCGTACTCTTTGATGAGCGTGGCGAGCCCATTGGCGAAGAGCGCACGGTGGCTCTTGCCACGCAAGCAGCGCTTACCCTTGGTGACAAGGGCCCAGTGGTTGTGAATTACTCCACGACGCGACTGGTCGACGACATTGCAGCATCGCACGGATGTGCAACATTTCGTGCTCCTGTTGGAGAGATCAACGTCGTCCGCCGCATGCAGCGCGAACATGCTGTTATTGGTGGCGAAGGCTCTGGCGGGGTGATCTATCCAGCATGTCATGCTGGACGTGATAGTGTGGTGGGTGTTGGCCTGATCAGCGCATACCTGCGTCACCGCTCCTGCAGTCTTGGACAGGCATGCACGGAGTTCCCGCACTATGCGATGATCAAGACAAAGGTTGTGCTCGACGATCGCGAACGTCTAGCGCAAGATCTTGCACGCGTTGCGACGTCGGTCGAAGGAGCTACGATCTCTACCGACGACGGTGTGCATTGTGCATGGAGTGATCGCTGGGTGCATGTCCGTGGTTCGAACACAGAACCAATCATGCGGATTATCGCTGAAGCGCCAACACATGCAGAGGCGGAAGAGCTTATCACGATGATTGCAACGCTGATCAATGGATAACGGCTCACATCTTCGCAGCATTGTCGACGCTCGCGCACTGGTAAGCACGTGCGTGCAGGATGCGCTTGAGCGTGGCCACAGTACGATGCGCGCCGAGCAGCACACATCGGTTGAAGGCACATTTACCGTTGTCCACGATGAGCACGGACGCGTGCTTGCTGTTGTCGATGCAGTTCTCCCGGCCGAGAGTCCATTCGATGATGTCCCGCGTGATCGACTCCGCAATGTTGCGGCACGTCTCGACGCTCCGTTCTTCCTTCTGACAAACTTTCGCCGCGTTGTTACCTACCGCACATCTGCGGTCACCGAGCGCCGCCCCGACGAGGAACAAATCGTTGGCTGGCAGCAAGGGGGCGATGTGCAGTCACTCGATGATCTGCGCGTTGCTGCAACGTCGGTAAACGTAACGACGGCGCTCAAGCATGCACTTGCATGGCTGACTATTGAAGTATCCCTTGATGCGGCACATCATGTCCGCGATGCCGCAGCATTCTTCGCAGAGCGCATCACATCGCTCTTTGACGATATGGTTGCATGCACCAATGGTAGTTCGCATCAACGTGATGCAGCACTGCGACTCGGCACCAGTATTCTCGCCTACGTCTTGGTGCAGCTGCGCACGTCCGACACACTCGACCGTCTGGCAATCCCATATGGAACGCGCAGTGCAGATCTGATGCTCGACCTTGTCGGTGCGTTCTTCCGTCAAGCGCGTCGTCGTGGATTCGCGATGTTGCCCTCGCGGGTTGACGATGTACAGGTACTCTCGCGCCGAGAGCCGCTGTTCCGGATGACACTGGCTGATCTGGTGCACTTCCTGCATCGATTCGATCCGGAACGTCTCTCTGATACCGATCTGCATCGTGCCGTCGACAATGTGTTGCAGCGGTGTGCTCGGGCACAGCGAACATCCGTGCCGACGATTGATGCGATTGACCTTGCGTTGCGTGCGGCTCGCTACGTACGTCCGACACAACCACAGCATTTACACATGCTCGAGATCGGCCCAACGCAGGGTCTTGCCAGCGTTCGCCAAATCCTCATGTCGGGTCTACATGCCTGCGACGCTCGCGTCTATGCACCAACACCTGATGACGAACGTGCCGTTGTGCTTCGCTCGAGTGGACGTCTTGATAGTGCCAGCGATGTGCGCGTACTGCGCGACACAAAGCGCAACGATGCACCGTGGGATCTGGTAGTAGCAACAACAACCGACATTCACGACCGACACCGACTACGCGTATTGCTCGAGCGGATGGATATCGCTGAACATGGCGTGGTAATACTCTTTGTGCCGCTATCGGCGTTGCATGAGGAAGAATACGCGGGCATGCGCCAGGTGCTCACATCACGGTTCGATATTGAATGGGCCATCGTCAGTGATGCAGAAGCGCTTGCCGAGCCAGACTCGGGTGTGTGCTGTGTGATTGCCCGTCGCAACGGATCAGACACAGATACATCATCGATTGCGCGCTTCGTCTACCTCCGACGTCCGATTGCCGCTTTCTTCCCGACATCACGTGCATCGCGCGATCTCGAGCAAGCGCGACTCAAAACGCTTGATCAGTTCGTTGCGTATCTCGACGCATCAGAGCGCGGAAAACTCAACGACGAAGCTGTGGTCCGCATGGTCGATCAGGCAACGCTGCGTCAGCGCTCGTCGTGGGAAGACGAACTCGTTCCGCCCGACATCCTCGCATCGATTCTCGCAAAGACGGGCGCATCGATGCGACCGTTGCGTGCCTATGCGGATGTCTCCGGCGGCATTCGTACGGGTGCCAACGAAGTGTTTGCGCCGAACTCGCACGAAATCGCGACCGACGATCTCGAGATGCAGTATTGGCAGCGCACACTCGAGAACGGCAATGTTCGCGACAACCTGCTGCTGACGTCGTACGATGATATCGATACGATGTGTGGCCTACCGCATTCCGATCGTCGACTCCTGTTGCTTCCACGCGACCGCAATGCCCTCGCTGGTACTAACGTGCTCACACGTCTCGAGCGCGCAGAACGCGACGGTATTCACCTGCGTGCGTCGGTTCGCCACCGCGATGTTTGGTGGCATCTGCCCGAGCCATCGGTGCCGCATATCGTCGTGCACAAACATCAGAGTGATCGATGGGTGGTAGGACGGAACACGGCGCAGGCCTATATCACCGATGCATTCATCGGAATCACACTGCATGACGAATCGCTCGCAGATGCGATCGCCGTGTGGATGAATTCTACCCTTGGTCTCTTCCTCTCGCAACTCGGTCGACTCGAAGATCACGTCCTTGATATCACCGTACGCGATGCTCAGGAGTTTCCGATCCCGGGTGAGGATATTCTCGCTGCACTCGACCTCAAACGTCACAGTCAACTCGCACGGCGTCCCGTGCGCTCGCTTGCCGCAGAACTTGGAGCTTCGTCGGCCGATACCGTTCGACAAGAAACCGTTGCGCGCGATCGTCGCAAGCTCGACGCATGGCTGATGACCGACGTGTATGGACTCACTGACGAAGAGCAACGCTGGGTTTACCGCTTTGCAATGACCTGGTGGTCGCGTCCATCTAACGTCCGACATCTCACGAACGCACTTGCCAGCGTCCTCGAGCGCACATACAAGGTCAAGCCTCTCAAGCTTTGGTACCAACCACAGATTGATCAGCTTCCAACGGAACATCGACGCACCATCACTGTCGCCTCTGATGTTACCGCAGCTGATGTTGATGGCACGATGTTTGGCTGGCGTGTCACGTGTACAAGGGGCGGGCGGCGCGACGAAACAATCGAATGCGGCAGCAGCGACGAAGCAGAACTTGTAGCGCTCTTTATCAACCTCGGTAAGGTTCGAATCGAGGTGCCGACAGATCAACCGATTGTTGCAGAGTTGGTGCCACGCGTGCGGACCTTCTGCACGCAGCTCGAACAAGCACTGGACGAACTCACACGCTACATCCCCGACGACTTGCGTCCCGTGCTTCGTCAGCACGTCATGCGTGCAATAGCGAGCTAGTCCGTCACGAAGTCCCACGTGCACTGCACAAGTGGAGATGCCGCTCTCTCCACATCACATCGTTGCCCTCTGCTGCGCCGGCAAGGTTCCGTCGTCGACGATCATTCGCATGAGTCACGCATGCGCAACACTTGAAGAAGCGCTCGCAGAGCTAGGACGTCATGCAATGGATCTTGAGGATCACGCATGGCAGATCATCGAAAAATGCGAGCGGAACAACGTGCACATCACCACGTGCGTCGACGCAGACTATCCCGAGGGACTACGCCGTCTGGCCTCCCAACCACCCGTGCTGTATCTGCGTGGCGACTTGCCTGCTCGACCATCCGTTGCTGTTGTGGGAACCCGTGCGCATACCATGCAGTACGGCAAGCCCGTCACCGAATACCTTGTCTCGGAATGGACGCGTGCAGGGTGTACAATCGTGAGCGGACTTGCTCAAGGGATCGACACAATTGCGCATGACACCTGCGTGCGTCATGCCGGCATCACGATTGCCGTCATTGCCAGTGGCATTGATCGCATCACACCGCGCACGGCGCAGGACCTATCGCGACGTATTGTCGATACCGGAGGCTGCATCGTATCAGAGCATGCCTGTGGTGTGAAAGCCTATGCACCAGCATTCCCAGCCAGGAACCGCATCATCGCCGCCCTCAGCAGCGTCGTTATCGTCACCGAGAGTAAAGCGCAGGGTGGTGCATTGATCACTGCGCAGATGGCCCGCGACATCGGCATACCCGTCTATGCTGTACCGGGATCGATCACCTCCACGCGCAGTTCCGGATGTAATGCACTCATCCGCGACGGTCTGGCACGCATGCTTCTGCATCCAAGTGATATTGCGGCGCATGTTGCGCTAACCGACCACCAGCATGGTTCCCTTCGGGGTGGCGCAGCCTCCATCGATACGGCAGCTGCGGCAGGCATCGACGATATCGCGCATTTGTGGTCGTGTAGCGTCGGTGAAGCACGAACGCGTCTTGCGCTCATGGAACTCGAGGGAACCGTCACGGTGTTGCCCGGCGGACTGTACGTGATTCCCGCTTAGACCCCCTATCTTGCGCCATGTCTATCGCATCCCGCAAAGAACAGCACGTCAACCTCTCGCTCTCGGGGAAGGCAACGTTTCGTGAAAAGACGGCGGGATTTGAACGCTACGAGTTCGAGTACTGTGCGCTGCCGGAGTGCGACTTCCGCGATGTCCGTGTCGACACCACATTCCTCGGCATGCCATTGCGACGTCCGTTCCTGGTAACAGGTATGACCGGCGGCTACCCCGATGCAGCGCGCATCAACGCGGGTATTGCAGAGGCCTGTGTGCAGTCGGGAATCGCCATGGGCGTAGGATCGATGCGTGCCGCGCTTGCAGCATCAGCACCCGACCCGAGTTTCACGGTTGTCCGCGAAGCATCGACGGAGATCCCAATTATTGCCAATCTTGGTGTAGCGCAACTTGCGATCTGGCATCGCGACGGTTCGCTGCTGGACATGGTAGATCGTGCCGTTGACATGATTGGTGCGCGTGCACTTGCCGTGCATCTCAACCCGCTTCAGGAGTTGCTCCAACCAGAAGGCGAGCCCGAGTTTCGGGGTGTGCTCGACGCCATCGCGCAAGTGGTGGCGAGTGAGCGCACAACCGTGATCGTGAAGGAAGTCGGCGCCGGAGTGTCTGGTGCTGTTGCCAAACGTCTTGTTGACGTTGGCGTAACACACATCGATGTTGCCGGTGCTGGTGGTACGTCGTGGGCTGGCATCGAGATCATGCGCCGCTCGGACGCTGACCAGGTTGACCATCTGTGGGATGTCGGGATCCCAACAGCTGAGTGTATCCGACAGTGTCGTGACATTGTGCCAACGCTCATCGCCTCGGGTGGGATTACCAACGGCACAGATTGCGCAACAGCGCTCGCCTTGGGTGCGCACATTGTTGGGTCTGCTCGCCCCTTGCTCGAAGCGTTTTCTCGTGGCGGATCGGATGCAATTGTGCAACTTGTTGACGCATGGGAACTCCATCTACGTCAGTGGATGTTCCTTACTGGCTGTGCATCTCTTGATGCCTTCCGAAGTATGTCACCATTGAATACCCGCGCATGACCACCGCTGCACCGATGGCCATCTCACCAGAAGCGTATGCTCCCTATCAACACGATGTGGAGCAAGCGCTGCGAAGCGCCCTTGATGAGTTCCGCGAGCCCACATGGTTGTACGACCCTGTGCATTACCTCTTTGATGGAGGGGGCAAGCGGGTTCGCCCCGTATTGACACTGCTCGCATGTGAAGCCGTAGGTGGTGATCGCGCTGCCGCGTTGCCGGCAGCAATCGCCGTCGAACTCCTTCACAACTTCACACTTGTTCACGACGACATCATGGACAGCTCCGAGAAGCGTCGTGGTCGTGACACCGTACATGTGAAATGGGATACCAACGTTGCTATTCTCTCGGGTGATGTGATGATGGGCATGGCGCTCCGTCTGCTCATGCGGAGCGCTCAACACGCTCCACGTCCACTCGATGTGATTGATGCGTTTTCCACAGGTCTCATTGAGGTCTGTGATGGACAAGCATTGGACCTTGCCTTTATGGAGCGACGTGATGTAACGCCGGAAGAGTACTTCGCCATGATTGAGCGCAAGACTGCGCGTCTGCTCGAGATGTCGGTTGCCATCGGAGCAAACGTTGGTGGTGCAACCAACGGTCGGGTGGAATCACTCCGCACCTTTGCACGCGACATCGGTATTGCGTTTCAGTTGCAAGATGACGTCCTTGACATCATCGGCTCCGAGCAGTTTGGTAAGATGCCAGGGGGCGACATCCTCGAAGGAAAGCGCACATGGCTCATGCTCGAGTGCACACGACGTGTGCAAGAGCGCACTGACGCGTCCGAGCAGCATCGACAGTTGCTTGATGCGTTCTATGCTGGAGCAACACTCACAAAGACCGACGTACCTGTGGTGTTGGCTATGCTCCACGAGTACAACGTGATCACCGATGCCACAGCGCTCGTCGAGCGATACACCAACGATGCCTTTGCGCACCTCCATGCTCTGCCGTCGACGCCGGCCCGCGACCTCCTGGAAGGACTCGGTCGCCAATTGATGGAGCGCCGAAGCTGAGTATTTTGCGCCATGCGCATTACGGTTATCGGTGCCGCCAAGAGCGGACTAGCAGCGGCGGAACTCGCCCATCGTCAAGGACACGAGGTTTTCGTCACGGAGGCCAAATCGGCCGATCAGACAGTTGATGCGGCTGGGTATCTCTCGTCGCATGGCATTGCCGCGGAGTTTGGCGGACACACACAACGCGCACTCGAAGCGGACCTGATCATCGTCTCACCTGGAGTGCCCCCTTCCCATACGCTACGCATAGCAGCTGGGCAGAATGGGGTTGAAGTAATAGGTGAGCTCGAGTACGCAAGTCGCTTTCTACCAAACCCGATCGTTGCGATCACGGGTACCAACGGAAAGACCACCACAACGGCACTCACAGCCAAAGTGCTCTCCGACGGCGGCAAGCCAGCAGTAGCGGCAGGCAACATTGGAACGCCACTAAGTTCACTCGTTGACGTGATCGATCCATCGACGATCATCGTTGCAGAGTGCAGCTCATATCAGCTCGACACAACGACGACCTTTCGTCCGCACGTGAGTATGATCTTGAACATCACGCCAGATCATCTCACCTATCACGGGACATTTCAACAGTACGTTGATGCGAAGTGGAAAATTGTTGCGAACCAACAGGCCAACGACGTTGTAATTTTGAATGCCGATGATGCACATGCAGCTAACGCAGCATCGGTAGCTCGGGGTATGGTACGCTACTTCAGTCTTCGTCAAGAAGTCGAAGGAGCATTCGTCCGGGGGGACGAAATCATTCTTCGGGACCAGCAGCATAACGAGGAGATCCTCATGGCCTTGCGACGTCTCGGTCTGCCAGGAGCGCACAACGCTGCCAACTCCATGGCAGCAACACTCGCCGCGCGCGCGTTCGAAGTGCGCAACGAGAACATCCGCGATTCGCTCATGTCGTTTAACGGCGTTGAGCACCGACTCGAAGCCGTGCGCACGCATCGCGGCATTCGCTACATCAACGACTCCAAAGCAACGAACGTCAACGCAGCATGGTTTGCGTTGTCGAGCTTTGACCACCCGATTGTGTGGATTGCCGGAGGGCGTGGCGACAACAACAATTATACCGAACTCGACGAGCTCGTTGCCGCCAATGTGAAGGCAATCGTCTGCGTTGGCGAAGATGCCGATGCCATCTTCAACCACTGGTGTCTGTCGAAGCGATGCGTCAAGGCTGCCTCACTCGAGGAGGCCGTGCGAGCCGCAGCAGACCTGGCAGTTGCCGACGACGTTGTGCTGTTCTCTCCAGCGTGCAAGTCCTTTGACATGTTCGCCAACTACGAAGAGCGCGGCCGGGCGTATAAGCAATTCGTTACGGCGCTGTAACCAGCACTCCACTGATATGAGGGTGTTGTCCGTGCCCTATTGGAAGCAGTTCTCAACATAGGGATCTGCTTCTAGGGCTTGTGGGTATATTTTTCGTAGTATCGGTCATAGTATACAGTTACATAGCAACAACGTGCAATTGATCATCGCGAGATTAGCCGTCATCCTTGTGATGATTCTGCATGTGGTCTGCCTCGGAGCACAGACCATCATTGCAACAAACCATACATCTTTGAAGTATGGGGCTGATGCGTTTAGCAGGGCAATCCGTGTGGATTCAGCCGCGTGCCTCGTTGTCGGAGACAATGGACGATATGCATCTGTGGACTTGCGTACTGGTATTGCCGCGTGGGATAGCGTATCGTTACGCGTTCCCCTTGTTGACGCCAGTTTGCGGGAAGGCAACCTCCTTTTGTTGAGCCGTCGAGGTACAGTCTACATCAAAGGCGGTGACATAGGGGTTCCGGAGCTGCAGATTCCTGACACTGCAGTTTGTACATCTGTAGCATTCAGACAAAAAGATATCGTTGTAACAACCAAGAGCGGAAATATTTGGTCATATAACAAGGATAGGCCTGAGCCATGGATGCTCGAAGCAACGTTCGACGCATCGTTGAACGCTGTGCGCACAAACCAACGCTACTCTGTCGTCGTTGGTACGCGGGGCTTCGTTGCACTGTGGGATAACGTAACGGAACGCTGGTCTCAAGTGACCGATGACTCATTGCGTGGCGACCATGCGTGCGTTATGCTGCGTGATAGGGACTTCTTCGTCGGATCTGATTCTGGATTCATTTATCGCGTCGATGCACACACCAAGGTCGTTAAACGAATCAGGCTTCAACAACCATTTCGTTTTCCAGTTGACGCCGGCGCGGAACGTCCTGATAGAACGTTATCGATCACGGAGTCCTCAAACGGACGCATCATATGCGTTGGTTACTATGCATTCTCGTCGATTGGCTGTTACTCGTTGAGTGCTGATGGAGATAGTATTGAAAGGACTGCGAACCTCGTCGCGATCGACGATCTCTCTCGCAGCCCAGAGTCATACGTATTGCACGTCACCACGAACGGTGATACATCGAGAGTTTTGACGAAACAGGGCACAACGAGCCCTGCTTTCGTTCTATCTCACCATGCATCTACGACAAGGTGGAATGCTCTGGTTGTCACAGGCAGATTTGGTGCGATCAGATTCGAAATGAGTGACTCATTGATTTGCTATGACGAGATGATTTCAGGTGTATTCAGCAGCAGCGATGAACTGCGAACGTTGCGAGTGCGCAGACCTCGTCCGCTCTGGAGGAACGTTGATTCCGCAGCTCGCACCTTTGTGTGCACCCAGCCTAACGACGAGCTCAACGCTGCAAATGACACGCTGAGCACCCTTCGTGGATTATATAGACTATCGTACGCAGGGGGCGACACGATCATAATGTCTGGCGACTCTGCACGCATCGCTGTCAGTGTAGATGCTGGAGCAATGTGGCGCATTGGAGCACTCCCAATAGCATCTTCAAGCGGAATCGTGTTCAATCCGCGAAGTGTTATCGTAGGATCAACAATTGTTGTCAACCAGGCCAACACGCTGTTTGTGGGCGACATTGACAGCATGGACTTTAGAGAAGTAGTGCGAAACAGGAGCGGTATCGATGTTATTACACGAACACACATGAGCTCAACGGATGAGGACAGATTCTGTGTTCTTCGCACTGACTTCGTAGGCGATGCTAAGGTTCGGTGTGTTGTTGAGGAATGGACTGTCGATCACGACTCAATCAAGCACGTGCAGGATGTTGCCATTCCAGATGCCCACATACAAGACATTCAGCTCTTCGTGAGTAACTCAGTGTTATCGTATGTGACGTGCCTCTGGGATGAGATGGATTCTTCAGCAGTGTCGAATCTCTTGGTGCGCTATGTAGGTCGCGATTGGATAGTAGATACGATGTTTGTGCGCGTTAGCCCATCCAACTTCGAGAAGCTCCGAGCCCCTCAAACACCAACGCTGTTCCCGTTCGGCGATACAGTTCTCTCGTCCTATGGAAGCGATGGCGTTCATTTATGTAGCATCGATGGTGGCCGAACCTGGCAGTTTGTCGCGGAGGATTTCACATCATCCCCACGGCGCTCAACGGCAGTCTGTGTAAGTAATAGTAGGGTTGTCATGGCCGGTGGATTTTCATGGCTTGCATCGTTCAAGATTCCGGGTATCGTGACCAGTGTTGCTGAAGAGCCAGGACAACTTGACACATCTGAATGCTCCGGAAGTTTGACGTGGAATCCGTCACTGATCTATGATATCTACAACCTCCAAGGACAGCGGATAGCAACTTCCGCACGAATTGAATCTGGGCATGTTCTGATGAGTGACGATCTGACACTTGCCGATGGGATTGTAGTAGCAAAGTGCACATCTCAACAGCGGCAGCCCTTCATAGCTATTCTTCGTGACAGCAAGATAATCGGTGTAAATCGCTGAATTGCCCGATGTTAGGATATGGGGCTTGCATTCCCGATGTGGCGTGATTCTGTAACGACACGCAACTTGCATTGAGTGGCTTCGAATCCAATCAAGCTCGACACAGCGTATCACTCCTGGTCAGTAGCAGAACTTCGGAACTTGGCATAGCAACCTATCGTTACGTTTGAGGTGCGGAAAACGCATTTCCCTGCCAAGCCAAAGAACACAAACTGTTAGATTTGTGCATGCCTGATCCTGCGATCGCGATTCGCGACCTCCACAAGTCATATGGCAGCTTTACTGCTGTAAACGGACTTTCTCTTACCGTCGAACAAGGTGACATCTACGGCTTTCTGGGACCAAATGGTGCCGGGAAGAGCACGACTATCCGGATGCTGATGACGTTGATTCGTCCGTCGTCGGGCAGCATCAAGGTGTTCGGGATGGACCTTGCCACACACCGTGCAGACATTCTGCGTCGCATCGGCGCAATTGTTGAACGTCCGGACTTCTACAACTACCTCACTGCGCGTAAGAACCTGGAACTCGTCGGACGCCTTAGCGGCGCTGATGTGTCAAAGGCGAGTGTCGATCGCGTGCTCGGTATCGTCGGACTCGGACATCGCACCGACAGCAAGGTCAAGACGTTTTCGCACGGCATGAAGCAGCGCTTGGGTATTGCTCAGGCTCTGCTGCACAACCCCGACCTCATCGTCCTCGACGAACCAACAACCGGACTCGACCCACAGGGGATGGTGGATATCCGCGACCTCATCCTTGAGCTGTCGCAGGATCACCGCAAGACCGTGTTCCTCTCGTCGCACATTCTACCAGAAGTCGAACTCACAGCCAACCGCATGGTGATCATCAACCGTGGGAAGGCTGTCATCGAGGGATCCGTCCAGGATCTGCTCAACAACGGTCGACTCAAGGTCACCATCGAAACATCCGAAGTCGCACGCGCGCAACAGCTGTTGCGCGAATCGTCACTGAGCGATCAACTCCAATCAGTGACATCAGGAGAACTGATTATCATGCTCGAGCGCCACGAGATCGCCGGCGTTGTCCAGCTGCTCACATCGAACAACATTCCCCTCTCGGCCGTCACCCCTGTGCGATCGCTCGAAGAGTACTTCATCTCTCTCACGCAGGAGGTTGCATGATGCTCACCGCCTATCGTGTGGAAATGGAGAAGGTGTTCTCCAAATGGCGCACCTACATTGGCTTTATCGCGCTTGGCGCGCTGATTCCAATCATCGTAATCGCCCTCGGTATTGAAGGACAGGACTACCTCAATATCATCACGCAGCAGTTCGGCTCGCAGTTCGACTTCAAGGGCAAGCTGATCAACGGATACACCGTGTCCTTTATCATCTTCGCCGCCCTCTACGTGCACGTGCCATTTATGATCACGCTGGTAGCTGGCGAGGTGCTTGCAGGTGAGGCTACGTCGGGAACCTACCGATTGATACTTACGCGCCCCATTTCGCGCGCCACAATGGTTACGGCGAAGTACCTTGCAGTGCTAACGTACACCGTGCTGCTTGTGTTCTTCATGGCGATCATGTCGCTCGGACTCGGCATTCCAATCCTTGGAACCGACTCCTTGCTGGTGATCCGAAGCGAGACAATCACGATTCTCTCCGCTGACGATCTGATGTGGCGGTTCATCCTCGCATACATGTACGCAGCAATGTCGATGGTCACGGTTGCAAGCGTTGCCTTCCTGTTCTCGTCGCTCGTGGAAAACGCCATTGGTCCGATCATGACGACGATGTCGATCATCATCGGCATGACGATTATCTCGGCAATTGACGTTCCGATCTTCGACTACCTCCGTCCGCTGTTCTTTACCAATCACATGAACGGCTGGAAGTTCTTCTTCGATGTACCGGCCGAAGCAGAATCGATGACCTATGCAGCTGACTGGTCGCGCATCGCCATTTCTGGTAGTGTGTTGCTGCTCCACATCGTTGGATGCTTCGTTGCAGCACAACTCATTATTCGCCGAAAGGACATTCTTACATGATGCGTGTATGCTCGCTCGTTGTGCTCATGGTTGTTGTCGCAACCGCATCATATGCACGAACTGCCGACGTACTCCTCAAGGAGCTGCGTGCGAAGATGGCCCGTGCGAAGTCCTACACGGCTCAGCTCAACATCAAGGTGGATGTGCCCTTTATGCGTGTGCCCGACATGACGGCTACACTCAAGCATACGGCACCCGACAAAACAACGATTGATGCACCTGGATTTGCGATGCTTCCGAAAGACGGCGTTGATCTTGGTGCACTGAAGCTCTTGTCGAAGGACTTCACAGCCATCGACATGGGCGTTGAGAATTCGATGCGCAAGATCAAGGTGCTCCCGAGCGATGAATCGTCTGATATCGTTGTGGCAACCATCTGGGTCGACACCACTGCGATGGTCGCACGCAAGGTCGTCTCAACAACCAAGAAGGCCGGAACGGTCACCATCGAGCTGTCGTACGACAACGCGAAGGCGCGTGCCTATGCCCTGCCATCGTTCACCAAGATCTCGATGGAGATGGATCCGCTGAAGATTCCGAAGTCCATCTCTGGCGACTTCGACGGCAACAGCCGTAAACCAGCCGCAAAGCCGGGTCCGGTCAAGGCCACCGTGCAGGTCTGGTACAACTCCTACGTCATCAAGTAACACTCGCATTTCACTGCGTGGAGAGTTCATGACAGGGGGCATTTCGCAGTTCGTCGACCGACATCACCAACGCATGCTTCGTGTTGGCTTTGCGATCGTGTTCTTCTGGTTCGGAATTCTCAAGCCGTTTCATCTCAGTCCGGCCAGCAACCTGGTCGATAGCACCCTTGGTTGGATTCCGTTCGGTAACGTTCCAACGCTGCTTGGCATCTGGGAATGCATCATTGGAATCATGTTCCTTGTGCCACGCTGGACGAGGGTGACGATGATCATGTTCCTGCTGCATATGGCGGGTACGATCATGCCGCTCATCGCGCTTCCGGATGATACGTTTCTCACCTGGCCATACCAGCTTTCCCTTGAGGGACAGTATATCCTGAAGAACTTCGTGTTCCTCGGCGCAGGCGCCTCGGTCTGGGCTACATGGAAGAAGAACGGACAGTAACCGCGTTCTTACGGATTGAGCACAATACCGACAGGACAGTGATCACTGCCCATCACGTCGGGTGCAATCCATGCATTCTTCAGTGCCGGACGTAGATCGTCGGTGATGAAGTGATAGTCGATGCGCCAACCAACGTTACGCTCGCGCGCACGCGTGAAGTAGTCCCAGTACGTGTAGTTATCTGGCTCTTCTGGATGGTACTCACGGAACGTGTCAACCCAACCCGATGCGACCATTTGGTCGAGCACCGCGCGTTCTTCGGGTAAGAACCCAGTGTTCGCCTCGTTCTCTTTCGGACGCGCAAGATCGATCGGGTGATGCGCAATGTTGTAATCGCCACACACAACGATACGCCGGCCCCCTGCCCGCTGCTCATTGCAGCGTGCAAGCAATGCATCGTAGAAGCGCAGCTTGAAGGGCACGCGCTTGTTCTCGCTTGAGCCGTTCGGGAAGTAGACGTTGTAGAGAATGAACTCGCCGAAGTCGACTTCGAGAATGCGGCCTTCACCATCGAACTCTTCGATGCCAATTTTCTCTGTGACGTTCTCTGGTTTGATGCGCGTAAACACGCCGACACCACTGTAGCCACTCTTGATTGAACATGAGTGGAAGTAGCTGTGATAGCCGGGAATGTTTTTCAGCTCGTCGGGAATCTTGTCAACGTCGGCCTTCGTCTCCTGCACGCAGATCACGTCGGCCTTGGTGGAGTTGAACCACTCCATGAAGCCTTTCTTCTGCACAGCACGGATGCCGTTGACATTCCAACTGATGATCTTCATCGTCCTGCTTTGAGTTCGGTCATCGTAAAGAGTGCGCTGAGTTCGAATCCTGCTTCGCGCAGTTTCTCACGTCCACCCTGCTCGCGGTCGATCACGCACACAACATGGTTGGTGAGCGCACCAAGGTTCTTGAGATCATCGCCACTCATGATGACCTGTCCACCACTGGTAATCACGTCTTCGACGATGAGCACGCGCTTCCCGGAGATATCTGGGCCTTCGGCAAGCTTACATGTGCCGTAGTCCTTGGCTTTCTTGCGTACGAACACGGCAGGAATACCGCTGCGCAATGAGAGCGCTGTCGCAATTGCAAGTCCACCCATCTCGAGTCCAGCCAGGACTTCTGTCCCTTCGGGAATGAGCGACACCATGTGCTCTGCGATCGCAGCGAGAATCGCTGGATCGCTCTCGAATTGATACTTATCGAAGTACTCGTTGCTTGTAATGCCACTGCGAAGCTTGAACTCGCCCGTGATGTGTGCAACGTCGTAAATAGCTGTGCAAAGGTCGTTTCGTGTCATGCCGTAAAACTACGACGAACGCGGCGCACCGTCAGAGCGATGCGCCGCGTTGTGGAAAAGTCGATAAGGACTGGTTACGGGGCTACAACGAGGGGTACATGCGTTGCTGATCCACCAGCAATTATCGTAGCGGTATAGATTCCCGCACTGCCGAGCGTCGCTGCGTCGAGCACAATTGAGGTATCGCCTGCCTCAGCAAGTACTGTCGTTGTGCTCAGCACTTGACGACCCTGCGTATCACGAACAACGATGCGCACCGGACCAGGCTGGTCAGCCGTGATACGGAGGTACGATATTGAATGCACTGGATGCGGTTCGACACGCACCGATGACACGTGAGCAACCTGCTCGTCGACCGATGTTGGATCATCACGATACGTGCGTACTTCGACGACAGCCGAGATGTCGCTACCACAATCGTTCGTAGCCGTACAGACATAGAGGCCTGCATCGGATGCCGTTGTGCGATTCACAGTGTACGTGTTCGATGTTGCACCAGCAATTGCACGACCGGCGAGCGACCATTGATAGCGCACTGGCTGGCTGCCTTCTGCGAGACTCACCGATAGTGTGAATGCATCCCCTTCCTTCACGCGAAGAAGTGTCTCGCGAATCGTTCCCAAGGATGGGCGTACCGTCGAGATGATACGAACAGTGTCTGTGAACAGGGCCTGTCCACACGTGCCAGTCACACGCAGTGTATACGAACCTGGGACCGTTGAGCTGTAGTCAGATTGTGTTGCACGAGGAATGGCAATACCATTACGGAACCACTGATACGAGACTTGCTCACCGTCGACCAATGCGCGAAGCTGGAACACAAGACCTTCACAGATCTGCTGTTCACGGAGTCCATTCGGTGCCGTAGGCTGCTTTGTAATCCGCGGGGCTTGGCGCACGAACACATTCACCGTATTCGAGAAACGGACTTGTCGTGATGGGAAGCCTTGCACAACGCACACGATTTGTCGTGCATCTTCCGGGCGTACACCATTGATTCGAAGTGTTGGGCTTTGCGTACCAACAAAGCGTCCGCCTTCCTTGATGTTATCACCATTGTAGAAGCGCCATTGATAGCTGATGGCAGCATCTCCACCACCCGGAGCACCAGCAGCACGCAACACCACCGTGTCGCCAGGACACACCGTTGTATCACGTGGTTGCAACGTTACGAACGCCTGTGGGATGTAGACGCGAGCATCACGAGAACGAACCGTCGCACAGCCCCCAGTGACCACACAATAGTAGCCCCCTGATGTATCCGCGAATGTCAGCGCATGAATGCGAAGATTTGGTGTCGTCACACCAGAGATGTTCGCTGTGTTGGTCAATGCAGCACCACGCTTGAACCACTGATATGTTTCGCCAGCTGTTGCTGTAGCCTCAACAGTAAGTGAGACTGGGAAGCCAGCCTCGACTTGTGTGAGAACTTTGGGCTCCGTGGTAATGCGTGTACGAGTTGATACCGTCACGGTAGTTGGGCGCGATGTGATGATCATGCCCATGGCTGAGCGAACCTTGCATGTATATACACCCGCCGTCGTCGTCCGTGCTGAATCGACTGAATACGTCGCTGCTGTTGCACCTGCGATGTCAACACCATCCTTCGCCCACTGGTATGTGAGCGATGGACCAGCGGCGACAACAGAGAGTGTGAGACGCTCATTGAGACACTGACGGATCGGTGTTGTTGGTGACGACGTGATCCGTGCAATACGCACCTGTTGGATCGACATCGTTCCACTGATCTCATTGCCCGAAAGAAGCAGATCTGCACCATTCGGACTCTCAGCAGCAGGTACGAATGCGATCACCTCACAACCCAGATCACCGACTGTGCCGTTATCCACATTCGTCACATTTGGTGTCACCGTGAAGTTGCGAGGATTGATATAGTCGATGTAGCGAGGGTTAACCGGATCGGAAACGTTGAACATGAAGGTATGACCAATTCGCTCGCATCCTACGAACGCATACGTGCTGTCGTTGATCACACCCATTGCGATAGCCTCTGGCTCCGGACCCTTATTGTCGGATCGGTCGTCGCGCGAATTCGTTGTATGACCAGCATTGAAATTCGCCGGATACCATGCCGCAGTGCGTGTCTCAAACTCACTACCAGAATCGTAGATGAGATTACCGTCTGCGTTCCAGATCGAGAACGAGCGTCCACCGAGCGTATAGAGTTCGTCGTAATCGCCGTCGTTATCCAGGTCACCAAGGTTTATCACGACATTGAGACGTCCTGCACCTGCATCGCTACGAAGTGTCGGATAGGCTGCTGTCAGAGATGCATCGATCGACATATCCTTGATACGTCGCTCTTCCACGAATGAGCCCCATTCACGAGCATCACCTTCATTCGCACTGGCGATGTACGTCTGCCCACCAACCGTGAAGGTCGAGATCGCGTCAGGTTGGTACATACCATATACCGGCCACAAGCGGATCAGGTTCCCGCCATCACGATCAGATGCATCGAGACCATTCGGACGGTCAAACGTGATAACACCGAAGACAGGATGCGATTCAGTGTTCAGCGTTATGCTTCCATTTGGTGGTGTAGGAAGCGCTGAGCCCCCTACGCCGAAGTCGTTGTCATTCACGATCAAGAGCGTCTGCGCGTTGATGCGTGCGAGACCCTCAGGCTTGTCCGTCGTGCCATAGCCAACTCCTGGCAGATACACACTCTTCTTCTTCTGAACCGGACGAATGCCAAGTGCAGTTGCTTCAGCAAATGTGAGCGATTCGATCGAACGACCTTGAGCAAGTGTCGGAGGATGAGTGATCAGGTTTGTCGCACCCTTGAGATCGATCTCCATAAGGTACTTACGTGCCCGCAGACCAGTTGCGTCATCGCGTTCGATGACCATGAACTTGCCAGCACCAAGCGATACCGCATCGCCGATCTTATCGCATCCGAATGCCTTTTCGAACATTGGGTAGAGATACTCACCAACGATCGTCTTCGACACCGTATTAAATGCGATGATGCGACACCATGGCGATGCCTTTGATGATGCATCATTCGGAGTATCTGGATTATCGAGGGGACTCTGTATGAATGCGTAGAGAATGTCGCCTTCAATGGCTACCGCCTCGAATCCACGGTTCGCGCGACGTGCCCCATACACTGCTGGTAGCAGCTCATTACCATACGTTCCAACAGGAGCGCCAACTGCGGCAGCTGTTCCCTGCGGGATGTAGCGATCGATAAGCACACCATTGCTGTTGAAGTTGTAGATAGCTGGACGATACTCGTCTACCATCCACCATGTTCCAGCGGCATCTGTTACGATACCCTCAAGGTCGCCGCCAAATGGATCGTTGGCAATGTCGTTGCCAAACAGGTCAACACCGAACTCATCCGTATACGCAACGCCTTGACCAGCAGCTTGAAGATTTGGACGTCCAGAGATCGGCGTTGTACCATCAGCACGAACCAGTGGTGTGCGCGATAGTACTGTGATCTGACCCGACACACGGTCGAGTTCGAGCGCGACCACCTCTGCTTGATAGTTTGGCAACGCGAATGGACGACGCACTTGACCGCGAATCACCGTTGGTTCGGCATTAGGACCGCGATCGGGGTGCGTGAGGAAGCGGAGCTTCGTTGTGTCTGTTCCACCGCCTCCATACCCTGTAAACCAGAGTCCTGAAAAACCACCAAGCTTGATGTCCTGCCCTCCAGGCGTGACACCAAGCGATGGACGATTCGTCCATGTGTAGGTCTGTGTGCGTGCAAGCCCCTTGCTGTAGTCCTTGAAGCCAAGCGGAACCACGCGCACCAGCGAGGCGGTAGCAATATCGATCACGGCGAGTGCATTGTTCTCTTGTAGTGTCACGTATGCAGTATTTCCATCTGGTGTCACACTCGCATACTCTGGCTCAAGATCCTGTGCTACTGTCGCGTTGATTCCGTAGATGCGCACACCCATAGCGCGCAGAGAATCCTGACGTCCATTGAGCGAGCGAAAGTCGACAGTCTGAACGGTAGGTGCTGCCGGGTTCGTGATCGTGAGAATGCTCACTGATCCTTCAGGATCCTGAACATAGTCGTTGAGTGGTTCGCCTTCGTTGCAAACGATAACCTTCTGTCCATTTGGCGTAAACGTGAGCTGGTCAGGCAGAGCACCGACCGTTGTCTGACTCAGCAACACACCGGACATGTTGAACAGCAACACCTTACCTGGATTTGCCTTTGATGCTCCATCCTCGAGTGCTACGGCAACAATACCGTTCTTCACAGCTACACTATTAACGACGCCGTTGTAGGCCGTGAGCAGGATCTCGCGCGACACCACCGGTGCCGTAGGGTTTGCAATGTTCACAAACGTGAGCTTATTGTTGAAGGCGTCGGAAAGGATCGCCGTTCGCGTTGCTGCGTCATACGTTACGACCTCAGCAGAGCCTTTATCAAACGTCGCAGGACGTTGCGTGTGTCGTCCGATGAGCTGCAATACCTGCTCAGGTTGCTGCGCTGAAAGCAGCGTCGCTGTGAGCACGAAGATCAATAGTGGTAAGATGTTGTCCCAACGACGTATCATTGTCGACCTCAACAGTAAAAAAGGATGTTCTGCATCACTGCAAAACTCCGCTCCGGGTGTGAGGCACGTGTTACCTCTGCATCATCAAACCATTACGTCGATTACCATGAAGTATCATCGGTTCCTCCTTCCAATCCTCCTCGTGCTCCTGCTCACGTCGTGTGCCGCCCCCTATGCAAAACGCTGCGTCGATGGCTTTGATCGTTCATCGCTTCGCGTGACGATCTCTAAGGGTGCGTGCTTCGGACAATGTCCGATCTATACTGGGGTCGTGCTTGGTGACGGAACCGTGGAGTACTATGGCGAGCGCTTCGTCGAACGCGAAGGGGCTTACACTGGCAAGATCACTCCCGAGGACCTCTGCGCAATTGTGACCGAGATCGAAAGGCGTAAGCTGATGATAGTCGACACATCCTATGTCGAAGAGGTTCCCGATGCACCGATGACCAAGATCACGATCGCCATGCGCGGTAGGTCTACGGCAGTGCTCTGGAACCTCACAACACCGGAGTTGTTCCGCGCGCTGCAGTCACTCATGGTGAAGGCAACACACGAGAATCCGGGTCTCGTAAAGAGCGAGTGAGTTCGCTTGGCGTTAGGCCTTTGGCGCGACAACAGTGCCAACATAGAGGAATGCAATTCCACCGGTGAGTTCACGGTAGGTGCAATCCTTGAGGCGTCCGGTCGACGTCATGAGATCAGTAAACGCTTCGCGGCAAGGGAACGCAGCTGCCGTTGTTGGCAGATACTCATATGCCTGACGATTCCCCGTGACAAGACCGCCAATGAACGGAATCACGTACCGACTGTATGCACCGTAGAGCATGCCCATGATGCCGCGGGGCTGTCCGAACTCGAGCACAACCACCTTCCCACCCGGCTTGACAACACGCGCCATGTCTGCGAGGGCGACGCGCGGTTCGTCGACGTTGCGAATTCCGAACGAGATACTCGCAGCATTGAAGGTAGCATCGGCATACGGCAGATGCATGGCATCAGCAACTGCAAACTCGACGTCGAGTCCCTTGCGTTGCGCCTTGCCCGGTGCGTACGAGAGCATGTCGGCGTTGAAGTCTGTTCCAACAACACGACCCGTAGGACCAACAGCGCGCTTCAATGCCAACGCGAGATCGCCAGTGCCGGTTGCACAGTCAAGCACGCTACTGCCTGCTCGCACGCCACTGGCTGCCACGGTGGCTCTGCGCCAGAGGTGATGAATGCCGAACGAGAGAATTGAATTCGCTCGGTCGTACGATGCTGCAATGTCCGAGAACATCGCATGGACTGCTTGGCTCATGCGTCAAAAATACGTTGAACGGTGTTCCAAGCCCCCATCATCACGGCAGGAGTGCCCTGACCTGGGAATGCACTATCGCCAATCATGTACAATCCGTCGAAGGGCGTCTTGTTTGGAGGAAGCGTCAGGAGCGGACGTCGGATGTCGTGCGGGATACCGCCTACGTACCCGCGATAGCGTCCCGTATAGCGCTCCCACGTCTGGGGCGTTCCGCCCTCGATGTGTAGCATCTGCATCCCCTCGAATTCATGCATGCGACGCTTGATTAATGCAAGCATGCCGTCGATGATCTGCTGCTTTCGCTCGCGAGCCACCTCCGGCGAACAATCATCCCAGTCGTCAGCAAGCGCGTGTGTGCTCGCGGTGACTGTTGTCTGTCCTTCCGGTGCCTTTTCGTTATCGGTGGGATGCGAGATCGTGAGGAAGAGCGATCCCGAGTGTACGAACGGAATTGCTTCGTCGAGATACAACTGCACGTACGTCGATGGGATCTTGGGCACTCCATCCAGTGCGAAGTACAAGGTCAGTCCGACCCATGATCGATTGAAGGTCGATGCTTTGCTTGTGAAGTAGCGTTGCACACGATTCTGCGTGAGCGATTGCATGTTCCAGATTGGAATCGACGAGATCACGGTGCGCGCCTCGTAGTGCTCGCCATTTGCGCACACAACGTCCCACCTCCCGTTGCGCTGCGTGATCGACGTCACTGCGCGACGGAACTTGACCGTTGCACCATGAGCTGTTGCATGTCGCATCAACTGGAGCACGGGCTTGACCATACCACCAATTGGATAGTAGGTCTCCGATGGATACGTGAGGCCCATTGCACCGGTGAGGTATGGGGCTCGCATCGCAGAGTTTTGCGTGCTAATGAGCAGTTGCTCGTCGATAAACTCACGGAACGCAGGGGTATCGACGCCATATCGTTTTAACAACACCTCAACAGGTCGAACGAGGCCAGGCAGGAGTCCGACGTTCGCCAACATTGATGGCGCTGCGAGTGCAAGAAGTTCACGCACGCTCGTTGGAGGGATGGCGTGCGTATGCCCAACCAAACCGTACACGCGCTGTTCGAGCTCGTACTGGGCGTTCCAGAATCCTGCTTGATCGCCAGCAAAATGTCGTTCTGCTTCGGCGATCCACGCCTGCTTGTCGGCCCAGCGCACAACATCGTCGCCCTGACGGCGGATGATCATGCCGGGATCTTGCTTGACCAGGTTTGGCGTAAGTCCGAGGTGACCAAACACACGTCCCGCCGGTTGGTGCGGCTGCATCCCGCTGATCGTTGTTGCACCGACATCAAAGGAATACTTCCCGGTGCGGAAAAACGATGCGCAGCCCCCGAGGGTCTCGTGTGCCTCAAGGACGGTCACGTCCTTGCCCTCGTGCGCAAGCAGTGCAGCTGCCGTGATGCCAGCGTAGCCGGCTCCAAGCACGAGAATGTCTGTAGTGTGGTTCACGTAGGGCAAACAGCTGCGTGTGGCATCAAGTTCCACCGTATTTTTTCACATGCGATTCTTCATCATGGCGATCAGTCTGTGTGTGTCCATCGTTCTGCTGCACGCAGAGCACGACGAACGCGAGCATGTTCGCCAACGATTTGAAGATATGCGTTCTCGCCGAGTTCCTCGCGGGGGCAGCGTGCAACCGGATGCGCGATCGCGTGCGCTCGATGTTGCGCAACGCTATGAACAGCGCTTTGCAGAACAACCACAAGAACTCCGTCAATGGTCAGTGGTTGGTCCACTCGCAACGGCAGGACGTATCAAATCCATCGTCGTCGATCCAACGACACCCAACGTGATCTATGCCGCCGCTGCTGCGGGCGGTGTGTGGAAGTCGACCAATGGTGGCGACCAATGGGTACCAATCATGGATGATGCCAATGGGATTGCGATGGGCACACTCGCAATCGATCCAGCAACGCCGACAACGATCTATGCAGGCACCGGCGAACAGGTCACCGGTGCGAACATCTTCCTTGGCGCTGGCGTACTTCGGTCAACAACTGCGGGTGCAACCTGGGACGTGATCGGCTTGACGTCGGTTGGTTCATGTTCGCGCATCATGCTTCCGCCATCGCAGCCATCAACGATCTACGTTGCGGCAATGAATGAACACGGTGGGCTTTGGAAGAGCACCGATGGTGGTTCAACATGGAATCGTCTCACAGTGATGGATGTGTACGATGCATCAATGCATCCGCGCGACCATGCCACAATCATCATGGCAGTGCGCGACATCGGATTGATTCGAAGCACAGATGGCGGTGCGTCGTGGAGTCCAGCAATGACAGGACTCAGCGGACGCGTCGGTCGCATCAGTGTTCAGCACGCACCCAGTAATGGATCGATCGTCTATGCACTCTGTGAGCTCGACGATCGTGCGCATATCGCCGTTTCATCAGACGGAGGTTCGTCCTGGCGCGTTGTGTATCGCGATACAACAGGATGTTTCTTTGCAGGCACATGTCAGCTCAAGGATGGACAAGGCTTTTATGACAACGTGATTGCCGTGTGCCCTACCTCGCCAGATACCGTGCTCGTGGGAGGCATTGATCTCCTGCGCACAACCGACGGCGGTGACAGCTGGACAAATGTTACGCAAGGCTACGCCGATGGAAACGGCAACAATCATCCGCACGTGGATCAACACGCGATCTGCTTCGACCCACACGATGCATCACACGTTTGGGTTGGCAATGATGGTGGTATCATGGAAAGTCGCGACGCTGGTGCTTCGTGGAGTCCGCGGAACAACGGTCTTGCCGTGACGCAGTTCTATGCGGTCGACATCGATCCTTCACTTCGCACTCGTGTTATTGGTGGCACACAGGACAATGGCACGCTCGTGACACGCGATGCCGTTGCGTGGGACACGGTAATGAACGGGGATGCGATGACAACGCTCCACGTACCGACCGAGCCTGACGTGATCATCTCGGCAGGTCCGCGTGGAGTACTCACACGTATCGAATTGTCAACTGGATTCGCACGTCGACTCCAAGCAGGATTGGTGATGACAGAACCGTGTGAGTGGGTTGCTCCTCTCGTGATCGATCCCGACGTGCAGCGTACGATGTATACGGGAAGACAACGCGTCTACCGCACAGATAATGGTGGTGATGCATGGCGTCCGATCTCACCCCCACTATCGAACACCGTATCAGCACTGGCGATCTCACCAGCTGATGCATCGATGATCTGGGCAGGCGGCTCGTATGGCGACATCATTGTTTCGACTGATGCAGGGTCGACATGGCGCAGCGTACTCACACCTCCCCTACCACAACAATTCGTGAGCAGCATTGCATGCTCGCCGCGCGATCCATCGACGGTGTTTGTGAGCTACGCTTCGTATGGCACATCACATGTGTGGAAGACGACCGACATGGGATCGACGTGGTTTTCTGCATGGGAACACATGCCCGACGCACCTGTGAATGCGCTCTGCATCCATCCCGATGATCACGATGTTGTGTATGCAGGTACCGACATCGGTGTGTACACCTCACGCGACGGTGGTCGCACTTGGTCGATAAGTGCTAGGGGGCTCCCCCGCTCCCCTGTGGTTGATCTCAAACTGAACGCAACGCTCGGAATCGTGCGTGCCGCTACGCACGGACGTGGGATCTGGGAACTCCCGCTTTCTGGCGACATCGCGATCACTCCGCAGATCGTTACACCAGCTGGTGGAGAAGTGTACTATGCGCGACAGCAACAGACGATACAGTGGCGCGGCCTGTCGGGTCGAGTCACTATCGACATTTCCTACAACGATGGTCGCTCGTGGGAGTCACTCGCGCGTGACGTCGACCCGTTTACGTATCGCTGGGATGTGCCTGCGCACTTCACCGCAACTGCGCGTCTGCGTGTAACGGCGTCGGATGGCACAAGCATCACAAGTACAACCTTTGCTATCGAACCACCACGTCGTGGTACGATCCTCCACCGCCACGCACTCTCGTGGACGGCGTACGGTGTTGCGTGGGACGGACGCGAGGGATTGTGGACTACGGATCTTCGCCGAAATGTACTCACACGCATCGACCGGACGTCCTATGCCGTCACTAAGCGCGTCGTGCTCGAAGGCGCTGGCGATAGCTTGTTCCTTGATCTTGCCTATGATACCGTTCAGCACCTCATCTACGTGCACCGACTCAACGATGTACAGGGTTCCAGCACGAGCGTGATCGTTGTTGACACGAACGGAATCGTGCAGACCACCTATGCATCGGGTGCACAACGCTATGGCATCGGACTTGCCCTCGACCGTGGTGAACTGGTTGTCTGCGAACGCGATGGCGACCAACGCATCGTCCGCATGAACCCATCCACCGGTGCAGTGCTCGGCGAGCGTCGCATTCCCTATGCAACGCCGCTTGGTCCGCGGGGGATGTCGATCGACAGTGCAGGCCGCATTCATATGGTCACCACAACATTCGCATCCGATCGCAGCTCACTTGTTCGCGCCGAGGTAGAACAGTTTACCGATGCTTCATCTCCGATGCGCACGTCGACCATGCCCGCGATGATGCCCATGGGTCCTATCAATGCGCGTGGTTTGGAGCGCGACCACCGCGACGGCAGCTTTTGGATCACCGACATCGATGGCGTCGTGTGGAAGGTGGCTGGCGACGAAGCGGGGAATCCTCCCCTAAGCGTTGATCAGACGTTGCAGGTCAGTGCAAACATTGTTGTTGCACCGCAGCCTTCACGCGGTACCACGACCATTGACATCCATGCAGAGATCGACGGCACGATCCATAGCGATATTCGGGATGTAACGGGCGCCATCGTGATGTCCTTCCCGGACCGCGACCATCATGCAGGACAGCCTACAACGCTCCGGATTGCCGCCGGCGCGTTGCCAGCAGGTACATACTTCGTGACCGCATCAATGGCCGGAGTGGCCCCAATTCGCCGTACGTTTGTACTGGTTCCATAAACGCTATCTGCATGATTCACGTCATTCTTGCCGTCATTGTGATCGGCATCGTCTGGTTCGCCTGGGTCAACTTCAAAGAGATCGGGCTCCTTCGCACCAAACACGCCGACCTCTCGGATGACGAGCGACGTGTCCTACAAATGCGACACATTAACCGTGTAATTCTGTGCATGATCCTGCTAGCGATCATGCCTTGGTTATTTATTCTAAGCAAAGAGCAATGAGCAACAAGACGATCATCAAACATCCACCACATGTTGGATCGACCGCCGAACGCGAATTCCTTGAAGGACCACATTCGCGGTTGCGCGAGTTCAGCTTTGTGCTGCGCGTGATGCGCGAGTTCATTCGTGGCTTCCGCATTCTCCACTTCGTTGGACCATGCATTACCGTGTTTGGATCTGCACGCTTCGCTGAGGATCACCCGTACTATCGAATGGGTGTCGACGTTGGCGCACGCCTCGCTGACATGGGCTTTACGGTGCTCACCGGTGGCGGACCCGGCATCATGGAGGCCGCGAACCGCGGTGCGAAGGAAGCAGGCGGCACAAGCATCGGACTCAATATCGAACTCCCATTCGAACAGCATGCAAACCCATGGCTCGATGTAATGATCGAGTTCGAACACTTCTTCGTTCGCAAGGTGATGCTCGTAAAGTACTCGCTTGGCTTCGTTGTGATGCCAGGGGGCTTTGGCACCATGGACGAACTGTTCGAAGCGATCACGCTGATGCAAACAAAGAAGATCAACAACTTCCCGATTGTGCTCATGGGCACAGAGTACTACGGCGAGATGGTCAAACAGCTCACCGACAAGATGCTCGAGCAAGGCACAATCTCCCCCTCAGATCTCGACTTGTTCTGTCTCACCGACAGTATCGACGAAATGGAAGCGTACTTGCGCTCACGCGTCGTAAAACGCTTCGGTCTTAAACAACAGCTCTTCATTCCAAATCGATGAACATTCTGGTCTACTGTGGTGCGCGCCTCGGCGCCGATCCGCTACTCCAAACAACAGCTGAACGCGTCGGACACGCCATTGTAGATCGAGGGTGGAATCTCGTGTATGGAGGTGGCGGCGTAGGCCTCATGGGGATCGTGTCGCGTACGGTACTCGAACGTGGTGGACATGTCACAGGGATTATCCCGACGTTCCTGAATACAACCGAGGTCGCATTCGATGGCTGCACGGTGCTGCATGAAGTCGAATCCATGCATGAGCGCAAGCAGCGAATGATCGAGCTGGCAGATATGATTGTTGCACTGCCCGGCGGTTTCGGTACACTCGACGAACTCTTTGAAGCCCTCACGTGGCGTCAACTCGGTCTGCACACATGTCCGATCGGTCTTCTCAATGTTGGTGGGTACTACGACAGTATTCTTGCGCTGCGTGACGAGTTGCAGCGTCGATCGTTTCTCGACGAGCGCGTTGCGAAGATGCTCACCGTATCCGATAGCATCGATACGCTGTTCAATACACTCCGTGATGAACTAATGACCAACGGCATTCCGAAACCGACGCAACTCGATCGCGGGTAAGGAAGGCATGCGCAATGTCGCACTTATTTAGTGATCCACTGTTTCGACGCGTGGGCTCGATCATCAAGATCGGTGCTCAACGTCCACTCACAGAGGATGATGCTCCGCCCCTTGACAAGCGAATGGATCCCGCGTATGCACCAGCTGCCTATGCGCAACTCGATACGTCGCGATTCTGGCGCTTCTTTATCGGATGCTTTTGGGCAACAGGAACACCAGCCCGCATGCTGTTGGTTCTTGGTGCGCTGAAGCTCTCCAGCGCGGTCTCGACACCGATCGTACTTCGGTTGCTTCTCGAGCAACTGCCAGCAGTAAGCGCAAGTGCAGCACTTCCGCTTGGAGCTATCATCACCGCACTCATGCTCGGTAGCATGGGCATGATCGGTGCGCTACTCCAGCAGCATTGGTTCTACAATGCGCTGCAGGGCTTTAGCATCATCATGAACGGCATCAACGAGCGCGTGGTGCAGCAGGCTCTACGTCTGCGACGGTCAGCACGTGCAACGATGCAGACCGGCGACATGGTCAACCACCTATCGAGCGATACGGATGCGCTCTGCGAATCGGTGTTTGTGCTTCCGGAGTTTACCAACACTGCTATTCAGTCGATTGCGGTCATCGTTGTGTTGTGGACGATGTTGGGTCCGGCCACGCTGGCAGGTATCGCAACACTCTTGGTGATTTCTCCGATGCTATTTCTTGTTGCACGGCGCTATCGCAAACTCGACAGTGTCCTGATGGAACATCGCGATCAACGCGTGACGTTGATGTCGCAGATTCTTCAGGGCATTCGTGTGGTGAAGTTTCACGCATGGGAAACCAGCGTAAAGGACGAGGTTCAGCACGTGCGCTCACAGGAGATCGCTACGCGTGTGTCGATCGTGCGCACCGATGCACTCAGCACGGTCATGTTCATCTCGACGACCACGCTCGTTGCCTTTTCTGCGTTCTCTACGTTTGTGGCACTTGGCGGCACGCTCACCGCACCCGTCATCTTCTCGTGTCTTGCGCTCTTCGCGCTTCTCGAGGAGCCCTTCGGTTACCTCAGCCATCTTCTCGCGAACCTGCAGCACGCTCGTGTTGCAACCACACGTTTGCACGCCTACTTCAGCGCACCTACGCGCGAGGAAGATCATCGCGAAACGTCAGCACCGGGCGTTGCGGTGGGGCTCACATGTACATCGCTAACGATGCAGTATCCCGATGGAGATCGTCCTGCGCTGCACAACATTACCATCGATGTGCCTGCGGGATCGAGTGTTGCGTTGATTGGCGGCGTTGGTTCGGGCAAGAGCACGCTCCTGCGCACGCTGGCCGGACTGCACATTCCGCGCGAGGGCAGCATTACGTCGCAAGGCATCGCTGCATCGCTACGCCCGCGCGCAGCCTACGTGCCGCAAGAGGCGTTCATCATGAACACATCCGTGCGGAACAACATTTGCTTTGGCGATGCGATCGATGTGGATCGACTGCAACGAGCGCTGCATCGCTCAGGGCTGCTCCCAGACCTTGCATTGATGCCGGCCGGACTTGATACGGAGATCGGCGAACGTGGTGTGAATCTCTCGGGCGGACAACGTCAACGCGTCTCGCTTGCGCGTGCGGCGTATCATCAGCCAGGTATCGTCTTCCTCGATGACCCCCTCTCGGCTGTCGACGTTGCAACAGAAGCGCATATCGTCAACCACCTGCTCTTTGACGAATGGGCATCATGTACGCGTATCGTCGCCACGCATCGTCTGGCGCACCTACGACGGTTTGATCACATCGTTGTGCTCGATGGCGGACATGTGGTGTGTCAGGGCTCGTACGACGATATTCTCGCGCATCCGCGTGCAAGTGAGCTACTTCACGCTGCAGAGGCACACGAGCCCGATCCGAGTCATGCCCAACCACCCGTTGCTACACCCGTACCGAGTCTGCCGCACACCGCAGCGCAGGAAGTCACATACGAAGCCGGACGAATCACCGATGATGAAGATCGTGCAACAGGTGCTGTTCGCCGCGGTGTCTACGTCGAGTACATGCGTGCCATGGTTGGACGTGGACGCGTGGGTGGTCCACTGCGCGCTGCCGCGCTTATTCTCTCGGCGTTAGGTATCTCACTCCTGCCGATCCTCCAGACCTCGTGGCTTGGATACTGGAGCGATACAGCTTCTGGTGCGTCGCCATCGAGTGTCTGGACAGAAATTGTCGCGATGTTCACACCAGGTGCGATCGATCCGATCATCGCTGTTTGCATCTATGGTGGACTTGGTGTGATCGTCCTTGCAGGCTGGTACAGTGAGCGTCTGCTCTGGCTCTACCGTGCTGCTGCTGCAGGACGCTTAATCCATAACGATGCACTCACGGGCGTCCTCGCCGCACCACTGCGCTTCTTCGATAGCACGCCGATGGGACGTATCCTCAATCGCTTCGCACGTGATGTTGAAGGCGTCGATGATCACCTCTCATGGAACATCGAACAGTCGTTCCGGTCGCTCTCGCAAACAATCAGCGCGCTCGTGTTGATCATTTCGATCACCCCCGTCGTCGTCACCGTAATCGTTCCTGTGCTTGCCCTTTACTACCGCTTGCAGCGTGATTATCGGAAGAGTGCACGCGAGGCCAAGCGACTCGAATCGATCGCGCGCTCTCCACGCTACGCCCATTTCAAAGAGCTCGTTACTGGTCTCGATGTCATCCATGGCTTCGGCCGCGAGCACTACATGCACCGAACCTATCGTGAGACGCTCACCGCGTTCCAACGTCAGTTCTGGTGTAGTATTCTGCTTAACCGTTGGTTCAGCACGCGAGTGCCCCTTATCTCGGGATTCATTGCCCTCACAACGAGTGTGGCGATTGTTATCCTCTCGTGGAATGGCAGTATGAGTCCCGGCACTGCAGGCCTTGTGCTTACCTACGCACTTGGCTTTTGGATGAGTCTCAACTGGACCGTGCGATCGTTTAGCGAAGTTGAATCACGCATGACGTCTGTTGAACGCTTGCGTCACTTTGCAACGCTCGATGCAGAGCCATCGACAACAGCAGCACCGATCAGTGAAGCGACTGTGTGGCCAACATGCGGTGCAATCACCGTTCGCAATCTCTGCGTGCGCTACGCCCCGCACCTGCCGCGGGTACTCCACGACGTGAGTTTCGACGTCGCCCCAGCGATGAAGGTCGGCATTGTCGGACGCACGGGCTCGGGCAAGAGCACATTGTTCCAGACGCTCTTCCGGTTCGTCGAACCTGAATCGGGCTCAATCGCCATCGATGGTGTCGACATCACATCGATCCCTCTTGCACGTCTGCGTCGTTCAATCGCCATTATTCCGCAGGACCCAACCCTCTTCATCGGAACGGTCCGCAGCAATCTCGACCGCTTCCGTGAATGCACCGATGAAGACGTGTGGGAAGCACTGCGGCGCGTACAGCTGGCGGATCATGTACGTCAGCTACCTGGCGGACTCGAAGCTGAGATCGTAGAAGGGGGCGCAAACTTCTCGCAGGGACAACGTCAGTTACTCTGCATGGCACGTGCTATTCTCACGCGCGCTCGCATCATTGTGCTCGATGAAGCAACGGCAAGCGTCGATGTGGTAACCGACGCAATCATCCAGCGCACTATTCGCGAAGAGTTTGTCAACGTCACTGTGCTGGTGATTGCTCACCGTCTTGATACGATTGCCGATGCAGATATAACGATTGAGCTGACACAAGGTCGCGTTGAACGCATTACCACACGTTAACCTCGCGCTCCAGCTCTACGCCGAAACGCGCACGGACATCTGCCTGAATGCGCTGTGCGATGTCGAGAATCTCAGCGCCTCGCGCCGATCCGTAGTTCACCAGGACAAGTGCCTGTCGTGCATGCACGCCTGCATCACCACTGCGATAGCCCTTCCATCCACACGTATCGATGAGCCACGCTGCTGGCAGCTTCACTGATCCATCCGCTTGCACGTAGTGTGGAGCATCTAGATGTGTTGCGGTTAATGCATCGAATGCTTCCCGTGAAACCACGGGGTTTTTGAAGAACGACCCAGCGTTGCCGATCTCTGTTGGATCGGGCAGCTTACGACGACGAATCGCGACAACGGCGTCGTACACATCGCGCGGCGTCGGAGTGTCGACTCCGTTCGCACGCAGCTCATCTGCGACATCCCGATAGGATGTCACCAGATTCGCCGAGCGATGCACACGATACGTCACCGACACAATGATCGCGGTATCACGAAGTGCATGCTTGAAGACACTCTCGCGATAGCCGAAGGCACAAGCCTGGCGATCAAACGTTGTGACGATTCCCGTGGCAACATCCATCACATCGCACGACACAAAGCATGAGGCTTGCTCGACGCCGTAGGCTCCGATGTTCTGCATTGGCGCAGCGCCAATCGTGCCGGGGATCAATGCCATATTCTCGAGTCCGCTCCAGCCCTGCTCTACCGTCCATGTGACAATATCATGCCACACCTCGCCAGCACCGCACGTGATGAGGATATCATCGCCATCCGTGGACATCTCTCGCCCCATCAAGCGCATGATGATCACAAGGCCTGACACGTCGCCTGTGAGAAGAACGTTACTTCCCCCACCGAGAATATGCCACGGCAGTGTCTGCTCGTGTGCCCATACAAGTGCCTGACGAAGTTCATCTCGTGAAGTCACTACTACCAAATACTCGGCGGCAGCATGCATTCCGAACGTGGTATACGGAGCAAGGTCGACGTTTCGATCGATGGTCATCGAAGCAGAATCAGAGAGTGGGATGAGACATGTGTTTGCGTTGCGACGGTTACAACATACCGTCCAGCAGCGAGACCTTCCAGAGAAAGTGTGAACATCTCTGCATCTGCGACATGCGTCTGCACACATCGTCCGAACGCATCGACAACGCGAACAACGGCACCAGGTGGAACACGTTGCATCTGCACACGATCGCGTGCAGGGTTTGGCTGAAGCAGCACGAGGTCAACCATGTCCTCGTGTACCGAGGTCGTAGGTAGCTCCCAATGATAGTTGAGTCCAGAAGCGATGGCGTCATCAGACGCGAGGACAACTATTCCGCCTCCACCACGCGTAACACGTGCATCAACCATACGGAGGTCATTATCCGCGTTCGACGCCAGCACAAGATTGTCGCGCACGTCGCTACCTCGCAGTCCGATTTGCGGACCGATACGTTGATTCAATCCAACTGGCGATTGGTAGTTCATATCAATCGTGCCACCCTCCGACAGCGTCAGTTGGAATGCGAACCGTCCTGTATTCACAACATTACCGTTCGATGCATCCCACGTTCGCACCATGAGATTCTTCCATTCGATCGTGATCGAACGATTCGGTGCTTCACCTTGCGTCGAGTAGGCAACGTGCCATGGATTCGGTGCATTCGTATCAGGAACAAGCTCCGCGCCAAACACGGCAACGATAAGATCGTTGAGTTCGGTTTGCTGCAATGGCGCAGATACCCATGAGCCAAGTTGTTCGCCACCGAGCACGACGAAACCGTTACGGTGCACCGTTACCGATGTACAGCGTCGATCGAGTGCACGGAACGTAAATGGCAACGTGAATTCAACCGGACGTGCATTGCGCGAATTCTGGTTGAAGATGATCTGCGGCGAGGTCAGCTCGGTATATGAGCTACTGCGTACCGACATCCTGTATGCTCGTGCAAGTACTGGCCAACGTCGCGGAACATCAACGATCAGAGCGCTATTGAGTGAGTACACCGGAGAAATCCAATACTGCTGGGAGTATGGCGCTACATCTGCGGAATCATTCTCACTTGTGAGCATTCGGAACGAATAGGATCCATTCGCACTCACATCTTCGATCACGACAACTCCATCATCGGGGATATTCCCAGCGGCGATCTGTGCCGACGACTCATTCTGTGTGAGTGTATAGGGCGCTCCGCCAGTCATGACAATGGGAGCGCCAGCACGTGGCTCCGTAAATCGCGCATAGCCAAGCGATACCGTCGTCAGTGTGTCGTCGTTTATCGAGCCGGTAACTGGCACAACAAGTGTATCTGCTTGATTGGTCGTCACGTCGAGTACGAGTTTCTGCGGAGCAAACCGATATCCAATTGCCGTTGGAACAAGAATGTACCGTCCAGCTGGCAACATTGTGGTGTATGAACGCTGCGCGTTACCTCCCTGGGACTGTCCAATAAGCGCCTGCACCAGTAGATCCGCGAACTTCGTGCTGTACATGGACAGACTTACATCACGATCATCTGTGTTTGCGATATCGATGCGGACGTTGCGTGCTCGAATGAGTTCGAGATCGTAGGTGACGGTACTGTCTGCAACCATCACGGCGTTTCGACGCTGCGTTTGTGGCCGCGTGAATGGCGCTACGATATAGGCACCGTTAACAACTACTTCATACAAACCGGTGCCGAGCCCTCGGAACGTATACTGTCCATTGTTATCGGTGCGCACCACTGTGTCGCCATTGATTGCTGGCATTTGCCGATATATATCTGATGCAACGGGACGGAGCTTGAGTTCAAGATTAACAAGTGGTGCGCGAGATGTTGCGTTGATCACACGGCCGCGCAGCACGGACGTAGCTGGCAACGGCATGTTCCCTAGGCATGTGGCACGCTCGAGAAACGAGCGAACAACTCGACGATGCAAGGGGTGAAACTCGAGTGCCATACTTGCCCCCTGATCGAGCAACTGATGACAGTACGACATAATCGTTCCACGAGCTGGGCGTACGTCATCGTAGTCGACGCAGCTGCCTGATTCCGATGTTACGCAGCTATCGAGAGGGCCCCCTGGCCAAAAGCAACTTTGCGTGTGAATCGCACCTGCAAGGTGGCCGATCTCATGCGTGAGCATACCGACGTCCCACGACCACGTTGGGTAGTTGGCAATCGTTTGCAAGACATCTCCAGCACAGTAGCTATTGCCCGATTCGCAGAGTCCGCCAATTGTGCGGGCGATGCCGCCTTGTCCACCGCGCATGGTGAGGAACATGGCGAGATCCCGCGGGACTTGTGTCATGTTCTTCTCGTATTCATCAACGAAGATGTCGAGCAACGTGAACACCGACTCCTCTGTGGGGTACGGATCATTCGCATTGTCCCACACACGGAGATTGCTGAGCACAAGCTTCGCACGAACCTCGCGCTCATACACGGTGGACATCACAGCCAGAACGTTGGCAACGTATGTCTCTGTGCCAGCGACACTCCGTATTGCCTCCACCATGTCGTGGTCTACTTCCACAGCGCAGCGCACGGTGATGGTGTCGAGCTGCTGTTGCATCTCGGGGAGTTTCTGAACATTCGCGAGTGCACGCACGACACTACTCGTTGGCTCTGCCTCCGGCGTTGCGCAGGTAAACGCGCCAACCGACATCGTCTGCATCCCGTAGCTGGGGTTCAATGGTCGGTCGCCGAGCGACGCGATCGTACGCACAGAGTCGGTGTAGAGAATCGTCGCGCGCAGTTCACCAGAGGTGTGGAACGTGACGATCGATACTCCCCCATCCTCGGTGGTGCCTCGGTAGGTCACCCAGCGATCCGATGCGCTCCATGTGCGGGCACCATCGGAGGTCATCGACGTTACCACGCCGACGTTATCGCCGGCCCGTTGGGCAAGCGTACATGCACGCATCTGTCCGTTACGTAATGGCAGATGCAGCGACACGGTTGGTCGCTGCATCTGCACGATCTGCTGGACAGTTGAGGATGATAGCGGAGGTGCGACAGGAATGTGTTGCGCTGTGGCGAATGCAACTGCAACGCCCATAACAATAGTTAGCACGAGGGCATGCCGCATGAAAACCTCCGGACAATGTGGTGAGCTTACGCGTGCGGTCCGAGCATATCTTCAGGACGTACCCATGCATCGAACTGCTCTTCGGTGAGCAACCCAAGGGCGAGGGCCTCCTGCTTCAGCGTCGTACCATTCTTGTGCGCTGTCTTGGCAATCTTGGCAGCGTTGTCGTACCCGATGTGGGTGTTCAATGCCGTCACAAGCATCAGCGTGTTCTTGTTGTAGTACTCGAGACGATCAACGTTTGCAACGATTCCCACAGCGCAATGTTCGTTGAACATCGTGCACGTGTCGCCAAGCAGTCGAATGCTCTGGAGGACGTTATACACGATCACTGGCTTGAAGACGTTGAGCTCGAAGTTGCCCGACGCACCGCCAACATTGACCGCGACATCATTGCCAAACACTTGTGCGGCGACCATTGTCATCGCCTCGCTCTGTGTTGGGTTGACCTTACCTGGCATGATCGACGAACCTGGTTCGTTCTCAGGGATGGAGAGCTCTCCCAGACCGCAGCGCGGACCCGATGCCATCCAGCGAATGTCGTTGGCGATCTTCATGCACGTCGCAGCAAGCGTCTTGAGCGAGCCGTGGAAGTACACGAGCGCATCGTGTGCTGCGAGTGCTTCGAACTTGTTTGGCGCTGTCACAAATGGCAATCCTGTCAGCGACGCAATCGTTGCAGCAGAACGCACAGCGAACTCAGGATGCGTGTTGATACCCGTGCCGACAGCTGTGCCGCCAAGTGCGAGTTCATACACGCCGTCGAGTGACTGCTCAATGCGCTTGATATCGTTTGTCAGTGCCTGCACGTATCCCGAGAACTCCTGTCCGAGCGTGATTGGCGTAGCATCCATCAGATGCGTACGTCCGCTCTTGATCAGCGACGCAAACTCTGTCGACTTTGTAGCCAGTGTATCGCGCAGCGCACGTACGGCTGGGAGCAGACGTGATGTAGCTGCACGTGCTACAGCGATGTGCATCGCTGTTGGGAAGGTATCGTTCGAGCTCTGCGACTTATTTACGTCGTCATTCGGGTGCACAGGCTTCTTCGAGCCCAGTTCGCCCCCTGCAATCTCGATTGCACGGTTGGCAATGACTTCGTTGACGTTCATGTTTGTCTG